>Ga0164242_10006161_pt1 | contig 13251 bp, 7 predicted proteins | sample OricomgcompostMG_FD_108783 | JGI IMG/M metagenome (GOLD analysis project Ga0164242, IMG submission 108783) | Miracle-Growth compost microbial communities from Emeryville, California, USA - Original compost - Miracle growth compost (MG) ...
TATCCTGATAAACGGCGCTTCTCAGCTTTTGACACAAAATAAACTCAATATAAATTGGGTAAATATTTTACACCGGCAGCAGCTGGCAGTTAAATATGAAAAGGAGCAATCTTATTTAGCCTATAATGATAGCAAAAAGGGATATGATGATGAACGGGCTGCAAATGGCGCAGACGAGCAATTCAAAAACGGGGTAAACTGGATGGCTTTCAAGCAGCAGTTTTTTAATATGACCCTGCTGGCAAAAAATGGAATTGCGTCAGGTACCGCAAAAATGACAGCACAACCTGGTGATGATGGGGATTCCTCTGTCAGACAAATTTTCCATGATACTGCGACACTTAAAATTGATGTGCCAGCAACGGCCTCTGTTAACATCCCACTTCAATTGTACTACGGCCCTAATGATTATTACATACTGAAAGCTTATGATAACGGTATGCATAATATGGTGGACCTGGGTTCCGGTATTGACGCCTTTGCCAAATACGTCAACCGCTGGTTCATTATGCCGATCTTTAATTTTATTGCCAGCTTTGTCAGTAATTTTGGGTGGGTAATCATACTGCTGACCATCTTTATCCGTCTGATTACTTCTCCTTTGACCTATAAGAGCTATTACAGCAGTGCAAAAATGAAGGTCCTTAAACCTGAAATCGACGCACTGAAGGAAAAGTTCGGAAAAGACCAGCAGGGATTTGCCATGGAGCAAATGAAGCTTTTCCGGGAGGCAGGGGCCAATCCACTCAGCGGGTGTATGCCCATGCTTTTGCAAATACCCATATTCCTTGCGTTGTACCGGTTTTTTAACTCCAGTATCGCGTTAAGAGGCCAGAGTTTTTTATGGGCTAAGGATCTTTCTTCTTATGATGCCATTATTCATTTTAATACACATATCCCCTTACTGGGAGACCACTTAAGCCTGTTTACGATTACTTATTGTGTGACCAGTATGTTTACCAGCATGTATAATATGAACATGTCTCCATCCACCGGCCAGAACCAAGCCATGATGAAGTACATGCCTTATTTCATGCCGTTTATTTTCTTCTTTGTATTCAATGGCTTGCCTTGTGCACTGACACTATATTATACCGTCAGTAACCTGGTAACGCTCGGCATCCAATTGGTGATCCAGAAATATATTCTGGACCATGATAAGATCCTCGCAGAAATCAATACCAAGCGTAAACAGCCTAAACAGAAAAGTAAGTTCCAGGCGCGTATGGAGGCCATGCAGGAACAGCAGAAAAAAATGCAGGAATTACGCAAAAAGAAATAAAATCAAAAAATTTGGCAGTAAATAAGCCAGCGCGAAAAGGACGGTTCCTGATACTGGAACCGTCCTTTTCATTGGAACCTATTAATTTATTTATTGCTATATTAATTCTGGGGTTACCTTCCCTGAAATCTCCGTTTTTTTCCATCTGACAATACCACCGGTTCAAAAAACTTAATGTACATTTGTATATTATATCACCAATTTAATAGACTATGTGGTTACAGAATATTTTAGAGACCATCGGTAATACCCCCATGATCGAACTCAATAAAAGTGTCCGGGGATTGCCTTGTAAAGTGCTGGCCAAGGTGGAATATTTTAACCCGGGTAACTCCGTGAAAGACCGCATGGCCATTAAGATGGTGGATGTTGCAGAAAAGCAAGGGTTGCTGAAACCGGGAGGTACTATTATTGAAGGCACCAGCGGCAATACCGGGATGGGGCTCGCACTGGCGGCCATTATAAAAGGCTATAAATGTATTTTTACTACTACCGACAAGCAAAGTAAAGAAAAGGTCGATATCCTAAAAGCATTGGGTGCGGAAGTCATTGTTTGCCCGACCAATGTGGAACCGGAAGATCCGCAGAGCTATTATTCTGTTTCCAGAAGACTGGCTGAGCAGACGCCCAATTCTTTTTATGTCAACCAATATGATAATCTGGCTAACCGTCTGGCACATTATGAACAAACAGGTCCTGAGATCTGGGAGCAAACCGAAGGAAAAATTACGCATTTAGTAGTTGCCTCCGGTACGGGTGGTACGGTAAGCGGAGCTGGTAAATACCTAAAAGAAAAGAATAAGGATATTCAGGTATGGGCCATTGACAGTTATGGTTCACTCTTAACTAAATACTTCCGCACCGGGGAACTTGACCAAAAAGAAGTCTATCCATACATCACAGAGGGAATCGGGGAGGATTTTGTGCCGAAGAACTTTGATATGGATTATATTGATCATTTTGAACAGGTAACCGATAAAGATGCCGCGGTCATGGCCAGAAAGATCACCAAAGAGGAAGGCATTTTTGTCGGATACAGTGCGGGAAGCGCGCTGCAAGGAATTTTTCAGTTAAAAGACCGGCTGAAAAAGGATGATGTTGTGGTCGTTATTTTTCATGATCATGGCAGCCGTTATGTTGGTAAAATCTACAATGATGAATGGATGATGGAAAGAGGTTTTATGGAAGTAAAAACCTTAAAAGATATAATAAACGGCCGCAAGGACAGTAAACTGATCGCCATTGATCCGAACCAGACAGTGGTGCAGGCCGTGGAACTCATGAAGAAGTTCGATATTGAAAATATCCCCGTTAAACAAGGTGAAGCGTTTATCGGATCCATAAGTGAAAGTGGTCTGTTTCAGAAGATCTTTGCCAACCCGGAACTTAAAAATGAAAAGGTCAGCGAGGTGATGGAAAAACCTTATCCCATCGTTGCCATTGAGACGCCGGTGGAAAAAAGCAGCCATTTAATCAGCCGGGAAAACGGTGCCATCCTTGTGGCCGACGAATTAGGCAATCATCATATTGTCACCAAGTTCGATTTTATCCACAGTCTGGCTTAGTTAATTTGCTCAATTTTTAAAAGAATGAATGATTTACCGGAAGAATCTAACCCCTGGAAGGTAACAGGTCAGAAAAAGATATATGATAACCCGTGGATACAAATTATCCAGTATGATGTTATTAATCCTTCCGGCGGCGAAGGTATTTATGGTAAAGTGCATTTTAAAAACCGCGCGATCGGTATTGTTGCCCTGGACGACCAAGGGTATATTTACCTGGTTGGACAATACCGGTTTGTTATGGACCGCTATAGCTGGGAGCTTCCGGAAGGTGGCGGACCTCTTGATGAAGCGCCATTGGAGGCTGCCAAAAGAGAATTATTGGAAGAAACGGGTCTGATTGCTGGAAAGTGGGAGACGCTTTTGCAAATGGATTTATCCAACTCGGTAACCGATGAAGAGGCGACTGTTTTTTTAGCCACCGTGTTGGTGCAAAAACAGGCGGCCCCGGAGCCGACAGAAAAATTGCAGACCCTCCGGCTGCCTTTAGCCCGGGTGTTTGAGTGGGTCATGCAAGGCAGGATCACGGATAGTATTACCGTAGCAAGCATTTTAAAATTAAAAGTCCTGGGCTATTGTTAGTTGCCAGGACTTTTAATTGTATATATTATTAACGCCTACTGGCCAATGCCATAATAGGTAAATCCGGCTTTAGTCAACTGCACATCATCATAGATATTCCTGCCATCAAAAACAACCGGGGAAGCCATTAAACTTTTAATCTGCATCCAGTTGGGCAGCCTGAAAGCATTCCATTCTGTTACAAGGGCGACTGCATCTGCATTTTTAACTGAATCATAAACATCCTCTGCCCAGATAACGCTGTCCTGAAGTACTTTCTGGCCTTCTTTCATGGCCTCAGGATCATAGGCCCGGACCTGTGCTCCGGCCTCAAGCAGTGCTTCGATCAGTACCAGTGCAGGCGCCTCACGGATATCATCTGTGTTGGGTTTAAAAGCAAGTCCCCAGACAGCGATTGTTTTGCCTTGAAGGTTATGATCGTAATGACGGTTGATTTTATCAAAAATTATTTTTTTCTGGTCATTGTTGACCGCTTCAACTGCTTCCAGTAATCTGAGCGGATAAGCATAATCTTTACCGGTGCGCAACAAGGCTTTTACATCTTTGGGAAAACAAGACCCTCCGTAACCAACGCCGGGATAGAGGAATTTTTTTCCGATCCGGGGATCTGCTCCGATGCCGGCCCGGACATGGGAGATATTCGCGCCTACTTTCTCGCACAGATTGGCAATGTCATTCATAAAACTGATACGCGTTGCCAGCATGGCGTTGGCGGCATATTTGGTCATTTCTGCAGAAGGGATATCCATGTAGAGGATGCGGTAGCCATTTAACAAAAACGGCTTATAGAGCGTGTCCATTGTTTCTTTGGCCCGGTCGCTGTCAATGCCGACAACTATTCTGTCAGGGCTCATAAAATCTTTAATGGCTGCGCCTTCTTTTAAGAATTCCGGATTGGAGACCACATCAAAAGGAATATCAAGGTTCCTTTGGTCCAAGGCGGCTTTAATGGCGGCCCGTACCTTTTCGGAAGAACCGACCGGGACTGTACTTTTGGTTACGACGACGGTATATTCTTCCAGGCAGGCGCCAATGGCGCTTGCCACAGCCAACACATATTGCATATCGGCACTCCCGTCTTCACCCGGTGGGGTGCCAACAGCTATAAATACCGCGCCTGCCCCCTTGATATTTTCCTGAATAGAAGTACTGAAGTGAAGTCGCTTGCTTTTAACATTGCGGTGGATGATGTCTTCCAGGCCGGGCTCAAAAATTGGCAGAATTCCCTTATTCAGGTTATCGATTTTTTGCTGGTTAATATCCACGCAGCAAACTTCTACACCGATATCAGCCAGACAGGCACCTGTTACCAGGCCAACGTATCCGGATCCTGCAATTACTACTTTCATTGAACGTTATTTTTTATTTGAATAACCAGCGCTTTTAAGCCAGGTATATTCAGACAGAATTTTAATGCCTGAAACCCAAGCTGGTGAAGGCAAATTTACGCTCCGGCGCGGTTATTTAAAAAGTTGTGGAAAGATAAACATCCTTCTTTAGATTTTCTCAAAAAAAAATCAAATAAGATGATTATGGCAGTAAAAAGCAATTGGTTAAAAATGGCTTCCTTTGGCCTGAAGGAAGGCTATTTTTTGTACTTTGCGAACAAATCAGATGTAATATGTTAGATCAATATGCACATACGGTAACGGACAGGTTTTTACGCTACGTTCAGATAGATACGCAAAGCGATCCCGATAATGAGGCATTTCCCTCCTCAGAAAAGCAAAAGGATTTGAGCCGGCTGCTTGTAAAGGAGCTACTGGAAATGGGTATTCAGGACGCTGCCATGGATGATAACGGCTATGTGTATGGTACTATAGAAAGTAATACGGATAAAAATGTACCGGTGATTTGTTTTTGCGCCCACGTTGATACGGCCCCTGATTGTTCAGGCACTGATGTCCGGCCGATCCTGCATAAAAACTATGATGGACGTGATATTCATTTGCCGGATGATAAGGATCAGGTCATCCGACTTTCTGACTATCCTTATCTTCAGACACAGATTGGAAAATCCATTATTACAGCAAGTGGTAAAACTCTTTTAGGGGGTGATGACAAAAGTGGTGTGGCGATCATTATGGATCTGGCCAATTATTTACAGTGTCATCCTGAGGTAAAACATGGCGCCATTAAAATTTTATTTACACCGGATGAAGAAACAGGAAGAGGAACCGAAAAGGTAGACCTGGATAGGGTAGGTGCCGATTTTGGTTATACACTGGACGGCGGGGAACTCGGTAGTTTTGAAGACGAGACCTTTAGCGCAGATAGCGCTAAAATTACCGTACACGGCGTAATCGCACACCCGGGATATGCGAAAGGTAAACTGATCAATGCCCTTAAAATCGTCGGGGAAATACTGGCTGGCTTACCTAAAAATGAATTCAGCCCAGAAACGACCAGTGGCAGAGAGGGGTTTGTACATCCTGTCAAAGTGGAAGGAATTGCCGAACAGGCATCCATTGATTTTATTGTACGAGATTTTATAACAGATAATCTGGCTAAACATGAAGCTAGGTTAAAAATAATAGCCGAATCGGTTGTCAACCGCTATTCCGGCGTAAAACTGGAGTTTACCGTTAAAGAACAATACCGGAATATGAAAGAAGTTCTGCAGCGATATCCTGAGGTGGCAGAAAATGCGATCAAAGCGTATAAAAATGCAGGCCTGACCGTGACAAACGAACCGATCAGAGGAGGTACTGATGGCAGCCGGTTGAGTTTTATGGGGCTTCCCTGTCCAAATATTTTTACCGGTATGCAGGCCATTCATTCCCGTCACGAATGGATTGGCGTAAGTGATATGGAAAAATCGGTGGAAGTTTTGGTACAATTGGCTAAAGTATGGGAAGAAAATGCTTAAAACAGCTGGAAATACAATTCTACCATTTATATTTGCATCCCGGTTGGTTGAACGCCGGGATTTAAGGCCTCGTAGTACAATGGATAGTATATGAGTTTCCGAAGCTCCAGATCCAAGTTCGATTCTTGGCGAGGCCACTGACGGCACTTATTACGTTGGTAATCAGTGCTGTCTTTGTTTTATGACCTATTTGGTCGGCAAATGTTCCGTTATTTGTATCAAATCTGTGTCAATTGTATTAAAAATTTCTAAGATCAAGGTCCAGCTTGACATTCCCAATTAAAATAAGGAAAAAATTATATATCGCTGTTTATACTGAAGGGAAGTATTCTCCAAAAGAAGTACTGGAAGCGGGATCAAAGAGTTTTTAAATCTGCTCCACAAAGGGTTAAAAATGTAATAACTAAAGTGAAGTTGGATATGGAAAAGCAGGTTCTCGAATCTCTTCAGCGTTAAGAGGTGACGCTTCCCCAACAATAGTAAAAGCCATTTCAGACAAGCCTAAAAATCATTGGTAAATGTTAGTTACAACAACAAATACACTTCAAGGGATTGAAATCAAAAAATATTTAAAACCAGTTTCAGCTCATGTGGTTGCCGGAACAGGCTTTTTAAGCGATTTTAATGCATCCTTCTCAGATATTTTTGGTGGCAGATCTGGTAGCTATCAAAGGCAATTGCAGTCATTATATGATGAAGCGATTTCAAAATTGAAACAACAGGCTATTCAAGCTGGGGCAAATGGAATTATAGGCCTGTCGATTGATATGGATGAAATTTCCGGAAAAGGTAAGGCAATGTTTATGGTGACGGCTATGGGAACGTCAGTACTGTTAGATCAGCCAAAGTTAGAGGATTGCCATGTTAATTCGTCAGTACCATCAGATTATTACGATATAACTTATTCTTTAATAATTGAGTTGAAAAAACTTGAAAGAGATAAAGATTATTTTATATCTGTTGATAGACTTTATCCGCTTCTTGATGCTGGACTTCTTGAAGCAATGGATTTATTTACAAATAATTTAAAAGTCGCTTCCGTCAATGGAAGTGCTATTAATGAAGAGTTTAAAAATAAGGGGATTGGATTTCTTCGTCGGATCCCCTTTGATTATGCATGTGATCATATGTATGATTTATTAGCAAAATCTGAAAAAGTTGAGTATATTAATCTATTAAAATTCTTTATTGAATCAGCTGGGCTTATTGATTTTAATCGCATTTCGGAAATGTTGAATTCAAATGATATCAAAAGAAGAAAAGCTGCTTTGAGGATTGCCACCCTTAAAAAGGAATCATTTTCAAGGAGCGATGCGCTTTTTTATCAAAAGCTAGTCAACGATTTACCTCATAAGTTTGCTGAAATTGGATCCGTAGGAATAAAAAAGGGGAGTCTTCTTTCAAAAGAAAAAGAGATATGGAATTGTCCATGTGGGAAGGAGGAGAATTCTGATAAATATTGTTCAAAGTGTGGTAATGATATTTACGGTTTTGCCTCATTTGAGGTTAATCAAGACAAAGCGATAGCCTTACTAAAAGATAGAGTAGACGTGTTAAATTTTATTTTTAAATGATCTTAAAATGGACTTAAAAGAGAAATCAAAAGTTAAAAATCATTAGGATCAGGCGGTGTCAGATGTAATTGATACGCCAGACCTATTTGGACAGCAGCTTTAGCACGTCAGTGCAGTCCGGAAGAAGCCACAGACATCCTGATAACGTATAAATAATAATATGCGGCCAGTTTATTTGTAAACAATTGGCCGCATATTATATGGAAGCTGTGCAAATATTTTTAACTGATCTGTTTTTTCAGGGACGCTACTTCCTGTTGCAGGTTGTTCACTACGCCTGCGAGGCCGGCCATCTGTCCAACATCCCATCTTTGATGCTTATCAATCTTAGAAATAATCATCTGCGCTTTCCAGATTTCCATTATATCGATGGCATCTAATGAATAAGGTTCGAATATCGGGTTATCACTTACCAGGGTAACTTGATCCTTGGTTTTATTATTGCGGACTATTCTTTTGTAGACAATACCATTGCTCCTTGAAACAACGATATACGCATTGTTGTTTTTAACGTCGCCCAGATGTTCTACTTTTTCTCCTACTACAACGCTGCCACTAGGGGTGGGCAACATGCTGTCGCCTACGATTTCAAAGGCGCGGTAAAATCCGGGGGCAAGCATAGGCAAAGTAAAGGTATTGAGCTCATCCAAAAACTCATTGTCTTCATAACCCGCCAGATATCCGGCGGCCGCCTTAACAGGAACAAACTGCACTTTAGCTTCGGTAGTACTGGCCATCATCATGGCACGCCTTCTGTCCAGATAAGTACCTTCTCCTGGTTGGTCCAGATCTTCCAGAAATAACTCATCCAGGCTCAATTTGAAAATCTGGCCTATAGCGGTCAGCACATCAATGCGTGGCTCAGCGCGGCTTTCTTCATAAGCGCCGATCAGAGAACGTTTAATACCCAGTTTATCAGCCATTTGTGCCTGTGTCCAGCCACGCAGTTTTCTTAGATATTTGAGGTTTTTACCAGCGTATGTAGTCATGTTTTTATGGTTTTTGAGTGAACACTAATACGATTAGTGCAATTTACTAAGTATTGGCATAGCTCCCAAATATTTTGGAGTTTTTTTCGCTAAAAAAGCTAAATATTTTTTAGACTACATTTCTAATATCCAAAAAACTCCAATGAATGACAAGATCCTTACTTGTTTTTCATTGGAGTTCTATATTTTGTTGCGAGGCGAGTATTAAAACGGGAAAATCTATTTATCTTTTTTATCCTTGCCGCCACCAAATATTTTTCTAAATATTCCCTTTTTTTTAGGTTCTTCTTTTTTTGGTGCCGGCATGACTGCTTTGGGTTTGTTTTTATTCCCGGAAGAACTTCCACCTATGAGTGGTACGTCATTTTGATCGGCATTATTGATGTTTGTATCGCTTTCCGGTCCGATATCCTGAGGCTTAAGTCCAGGCTGGTTCAATATATTATTCTGGATACTGTCGGTACTGTCTTTAATATCATGTGCCCAGTCATAGATGATAGAGGCTGCCGGGTTGGCACCGCCTGTATTAAAGCGTTGACTGGCGTTCAGCCCGGCATTCTTGTCATTATAGGCTTTTTGGAAAAAATAAGCCCAGATAGGCAGCGCAAGAGATGAGCCTTGTCCGATCGCTGTGCTGTTAAAGCGGATAAAGCGACTGTCGCAGCCGGTCCAGACGCCCACTAAAAGCTGCGGCGTGAAGCCAATAAACCAGGCATCGCTGTTGTCATTGGTGGTACCTGTTTTACCGGCAATCTCGCCGGGGATATCATAGCTGGCCATTCTACGGCCTGTACCGTAATCTATGACATCCTGCATCATAGAAACAAGTGAACTGGAGGTAATATCACTGATCACCTGTTTACGTTTAGGCGTGCTGGTGTATAAGATATTATGATGGGCATCCTCAATACGGGTAATGATCATGGGTTGAACGGTAAATCCCCTGCCCGGGAACATGGAATAGGCTTGCATCATTTCATACAGGGAAATCTCTCCACTACCCAGGGCGATGGAAGGATAGGGGTCTATTTTTGAGCTCACCCCACATGTTTTAAGAAAGTCCACAAATTTTACCGCGCCTTCATTGCCTTCAGGGCCGAGCTGCTTCATAATATAGGCCGTGGCACAGTTGCGGGATTCGGCAAGTGCCTCGCTCATCGGCATGGTCCTTCCGGTACAGGTGGTGCTGGTCGCAGGAACATTTCCATATCCCTTAAAATACTGCTGGACATCTTCGACCGGTGTGCTGGGCGTAAAGCCTCCTTGTTCGATAGCCATGCTATAGAGCAGCGGCTTGATGGTGGAGCCGACCTGCCTTTTGGTATTGATATTTACGTGATCAAATTTATAGGTCTGAAAATCGATGCCGCCCACCCAGGCTTTTACCTCGCCTGAGATCGGGTCCATTGCCATAACACCGGCCTGTAACATTTGCTTGGTGTATTTAATGGAATCGTATGGAGTCATGATGGTATCCGTTTGCCTTTGTTTATTCCAGGCGAATACCCGCATTTTCGTTTTGACGTGGAAGGACTTTTCAATATCCGCATCACTCATGCCGTTGTCCTTGGAAGCTTTCCATCGGTTACTCCTTTTCATGGCCCGTTTGATGGTAATTTCATGGCCTTTCCAGATACTGCCATCCCTGACATTTTGTTGCTGGTTGAGTAGTTTCTGCATGGAGCTCATATGTTTGGCTACCGCGCTCTCCGCATATCGTTGGAGGTCCGGATTGATGGTCGTGTATATTTTTAGCCCGTCCTTATAGAGGTTATAGGTCGTGCCATCCGGTTTTTTATTCGCGGGATCTGCGCACCAGGCTTTCAGCTGGCGGATCAGTTCCATCCTGAAATAAGGTGCCAGACCGTTAGAATTACTCATCTTGTGATAGTTGAGTACAATGGGTTCCTTTTTGATTCTTTCTGCATCTGCAGCAGAGACAAAATGGTTGCGCAGCATCTGATTGACAACGACATTGCGGCGCTGCAAGGCCTTATCCATATGTAACCTGGGATTATAAGTGGTAGATGCCTTGAGCATACCGATCAGTACGGCCGCCTGGTTGATGTTTAAATCTGCAGGATTTACCTGGAAAAAGGTCCTGGCTGCGTTACGGATACCATAAACATTATCACCAAAAGGTACGGTATTCAGATAAAGTGTAACAATTTCATTTTTGGTAAAATTCCTTTCCAGTTTAATCGCAATAATGGATTCTTTGAGTTTTTGGATAATACGTATAAAGGCATTGCGCTTATAATCTGTAAAGAGGTTTTTGGCTGTTTGCATGGTGATGGTACTGGCGCCGCCTTCACCGCCGAGCGAAAAGAGCGCCCTGGCCAGTGAACGCGGGTCAATACCGCTATGCTGATAGAACCTTTCGTCTTCGGTGGCTACCAGGGCCTGTATAACATGTGGACTGATCTGGTCAAAGGATACATTGATCCTGTCTTCTGAATAAATCTTGCCCATGAGTGTGCCGTCGTCCGCATATATCTGACTGGCTTCTGAAGCATTCGGATTTTGCAGCTGTTCGATCGAAGGCATCTCACCCAGTAATCCATAATTGGCCATTGCTACTAAAAGACAGGCCCCCAGGAGTCCCGCAAAAAAGACAATCCATAAGATCCGAACCACTTTATTGGGCTTTTTGCCTGGTTGTCTGCTGTCCACTCTGTTGGGTTTGTGGGTGGAACCTGAGCTTTGCTTATGTTGCTGCGTCATGCTTTAAATTCTAAATCTAAATAGGTTAAATGCTGTGGTATATCGTTTTTCACAAAGATTTTTAATGCTTTTGTTGCCACATGTTATCAAAAATTGAACCGTTTATATTCCCTTGGTTATGTTCTCTTTTGCTGCAGAGCCCATCCGTTCATTTTTAACTGGTCAGCCAAAAATAATGACTTCCTGAAAGATAGCCATAAAAATCTATCTGGCGTCAAATTGCTTCCAGGCCTGTTGATAATTCAGGATATCGTTCGATGATTTTAACTTATTGGTATTCTCTGGACTTATAATGATCAGTTCAAATTTTTCAGGCGCCAGCCAGGGTAAAATTGTGCTGGTGGAAACAGGCCGGATTTGTTTAAGGTAGGCCTCTGCTGCTTGATAATCTTTAAAAGGTCCGATCTGGATCATATCGGTTCCCGGAATACTTTGCTGCCGGCTGACGGGCCATTTGTCGTGTTCAAAAGCCAAAAGATTATAACGGTTAAAGGCATTGGCCGCCTCACTGGCAAAGACAGGTGCCACCTGATGCAAGACGACTGTGACGTATTGCGGCCCCGCCGGGGTAAAAGTAAAGCCGTTTATCATGCTGTTCTCCCTGGTGGTCTTGTCTGTGGGCAATAAAGCTGGGGGACGCGGCTCTTTTTTGGGAAGGGGGTGGAGCTGATCCGGTTGGGTGGTAGCTAGGGCCGTATCTACCGGCGCGACCGCCGGATTGTTTACGGCTGCCTGTTCAGTTACTTTTTCTTTTAAAGCAGGTGGGTTGACCGGCTCGCCTGGCAGGCGCTTTTTGTTGGCTGTGTCTGCTTTTATATCAGTAATTGCGCCTGGCGTTTTTTGTGTCAGGTCTTTAGCCGGCAAAATGCCTTCCAATCGATTTACTTCTTTAAGCGCCGGGCTATCTGCTACACGGATGCCAATCAGTGAATTGTCACCGTTTACGCTGCCTTCAAGTTGACGGACGCTCCCCCCAAAGGAACTATCTGCCAGGTCTAAGGTCTTTTGATTTCGCAAAATAGCAATCCGGCGCTCTCTTTGATCAGCCAGTTGGGCAGCGGCGGATTCCAGCCTGGAAAGCCGGCTGTTTTGGATCTGGCCGGTGGGAAGGATGTGTAATTGCTTCAGGTATGCTTCAATCTCATACCGCCTTTTCAGGATACTCAATAGGTGCTGTGCCTGAGGTTTTATTGGGGAGTTATTAAAATTTTTAATGAGGTAATTAAGTTTGCTTTCGGCCAGGGAATCCTGATGCCCGTCAATATAATAAATGGATTCAATGTAGAGTAATTGCGGCGTCCAATAAAACCGGCCATACTGCTCATCTGCGATTTGTTTCAGGGAGTCTGCTTTTTTGAAATCACCGGCGATAAACAATTGATATACCTGGTTGTAGGCATAGGTGGCCTTATTTCGCAGGCTGGTCTCCGAGATGTCATTTTGGGTGCTATTTTGCTTATTTATTATTGCTACCCATTTGCTGGATGGGTAAGCGGCCATGAGCCGCGCCCTGACTTTACCCGCAAGATCTTTTTTGCCCAGCAGGGTAAGGGAGATAAACTTATTAAATAATACGGCATCCGTGGAATCCCAGGAGGGAAAGCGGCGCATCAGGGAGTCATATAGATAAATGGCGCCCTCGAAATTTTCCATCGTGTTTTGCAAA
>Ga0164242_10006162_pt1 | contig 13249 bp, 12 predicted proteins | sample OricomgcompostMG_FD_108783 | JGI IMG/M metagenome (GOLD analysis project Ga0164242, IMG submission 108783) | Miracle-Growth compost microbial communities from Emeryville, California, USA - Original compost - Miracle growth compost (MG) ...
GATGCGGTTGGAGATGCGCGCCAGCACGTCGAACGGCAGGCGCGTCCAGTCCGCCGTCATGGCGTCCTCGCTCGAGACCGGACGCAGCACGATCGGATGCCCGTACGTGCGTCCGTCCCCCTGCACGCCCACCGACCGCACGTCGGCCAGCAGCACGACAGGGCACTGCCAGATCTCGGCGTCGAGGCCGGCCGCCGTGAGCTCGTGCCGCACGATGGCATCCGCTCTGCGCAGCAGCGCCAACCGCTCGCGAGTCACCTCGCCCACGATGCGGATGCCGAGCCCGGGCCCGGGGAACGGCTGCCGCGCCACGATCTCCTCGGACAGGCCCAGTTCCCGGCCGACCGCGCGCACCTCGTCCTTGAACAGCGTGCGCAGCGGCTCGACGAGTTCGAACTGGAGGTCCTCGGGCAGACCACCCACGTTGTGGTGGCTCTTGATGTTGGCCGTTCCGGTGCCGCCGCCGGATTCGACCACGTCGGGGTATAGCGTGCCCTGCACGAGGAACCGGATCGGGTCTCCTGCGGCCTTGGCCTCCTCGACCAGGTCGCGCTGCACCTTCTCGAACGCACGGATGAACTCGCGGCCGATGATCTTGCGCTTCTGCTCAGGGTCACTGACTCCGGCCAGGGCATCCAGGAAGGTGTCGGCGGCATCCACCGTGATGAGGCGCACACCCGTCGAGGCGACGTAGTCCTTCTCCACCTGCTCGCGCTCGCCCTCACGCAGCAGGCCGTGGTCGACGAAGACGGCGGTGAGCTGATCGCCGACCGCCTTGTGCACGAGCGCGGTCGACACCGCGGAGTCCACGCCGCCGGAGAGCGCGGAGATGACCCTGCCGCTTCCCACCTGCTCCCGGATGGCCGCCACCTGCGTCTCGATGACGTTCTCGCTGTTCCATTCGGCGGGGATGCCGGCGGCACGGTGCAGGAAGTTCTCCAGCACGGCCTGCCCGTATGCCGAGTGCTTCACCTCGGGATGCCACTGCACGCCGTACAGCCGGCGCTCGTCGCTGGCGAACGCGGCGACCGGCGTCGACTCGGATGACGCCAGCACGTCGAACCCGTCCGGTGCCTTCGTGACCGAGTCGCCGTGGCTCATCCATGCAGTCTGCTCGGCGGGCTGGCCGGCCAGCAGTGTGCCGGCGTCCGTCACGCGCACGTCGGTGGAGCCGTACTCGCGCGCGCCGGTCTTCGACACCTCGCCGCCGAGCGCGTTCGCCATAACCTGGAACCCGTAGCAGATGCCGAGCGTGGGCACGCCGAGGTCGAAGATCGCGGAGTCGAAGCTCGGCGCGCCGTCTTCGTACACGCTCGACGGACCACCGGAGAGCACGATGCCAGCGGGGTTCTTCGCGGCGACCTCCTCAGCCGAGATGGTGTGCGGCACGATCTCGGAGTAGACGGATGCCTCGCGCACGCGCCGCGCGATCAGCTGCGCGTACTGCGCCCCGAAGTCGACGACGAGCACCGGATGCTCGCCCACGGCGGCATGCTGGTCGTCGACCTTCGTTCCCTCTGCCGCCGACGATGCCTGCTCGTTAATGGGACGCCTCCACGGTGCTCGATGGTGCCTTGCGCTGGACGGGGTTCTCGGCGAGGAACCGCCTGACCTGCCTGGTGATGAAGTGCTCGACGATGAACGACATGAACGGCACGACGCCGCCGAGCGCGATCTGGACGAACTTGGTGAACGACATGCGCATGAGCGACCACAGGCGGAAGTCCGCCACGAGGTAGAGCACGTACAGCCAGCCGTGCGCGATGAGGATGGCGGTGGAGACGTCGAGCCCCGGCAGAGCCCCCGCCGCAGGGTTGTACGCGACGAGCGAGACGACGGGCCGCCCAGGCGCGAACGCGTACACCGAGTAGCCGACGCCGTACTTGAGGATCATCTCGGCCACCAGGAGCAGCAGCATGATTCCGGTGATGTAGGCCGTGACCTGGTAGAACCGCAACGCCCCTGGGATCTTCGGGATGTCGACAGCGCGTGGCCGTGCCGAGTTCGCCGACCGCAACTGCTCGATCGTGCGCGCGAGCAGGCCGCCGCCGTCCTCGTTCTGGGGGGAGTTCGGCATGGCATCAGTTTACGGGCCGGTGACTGGACGCTTCCCAGTCGGCGAGAGCCCGCTCGTACTCGGCCTCGGCGTCTTCGCGCTCTTTCTCCCAGGCATCCTTGACCAGGCGATACCAGAGGAAGATGGCGAACCCCGCGAAGATGGCCCACTCGGCCGCGTAGAAGATGTTGAGCCAGTTCACGGTCGCCTGCTCGATGGGCGGCGGAGAGTAGATCGCCTGGAGGCCGGCGGGCGGAGTGCCGTGCTCGACGACGTAGGAGCTGTAGATGTCCGAGTTCCCGATGCCGTGCCACATGTTCACGAGCGCCGCCACCGACATGTCCTTCATGACGAACGGATCCGTGTGGTCCTTGGGTGCCTCAGGCGCCTCGGACGGCAGCAGGCGGCCGACCAACGTGACGGTTCGCGGTGACTCGGCCTCCAGACGGGCGATGGCCGCCTTCGCGTCGTGCTCCGTCGGCGCCCAGCCTCTGGCGACCGCGAGCTGAGCCTGCCGGCCGTCGCGGTCATCCGCCGATGGGGTGAAGCGGTCGATGACCCAGTACCCGGCCGTTCCGTCGTTGAGACGCCCGACGAGCATCCCGTAGTCGTGCGGCGCGAATGTGCCTCTGACCCGCACGAGCTGGCCGATGCCTGCACTCGTGGGCGGAGAGTTCACGGTGGCAACGGAGTTCAGCGGCTTGACCGTCTCGGTCGGATGCTCGACCACGTGCCCGGACTGCACGGCACGTTCCAGCTGCCACTGCCCGAGCCACGCGAACCCGGCCGCGATCGCGAGGGCGAGGAGGAGAGCGGCGATCCATTTCGGACGCACCATGGTGCGCGCGAGCGTCTCGGTCGTCGGCAGCACGGGCTTCGCCACCGGTGGGATGTCGGAGATCTCAGTTCTGCTTTCGTCTGTCGTCGGAATCCGTCTGCCGCATCGCCTGCTCGATCACGCGGTCGAGATCCGCACGGCTCGGCTCGCCGTCGTCGTCCCCGTCCGTCTCGGGCACCTGACCCTTGCTGACGGCATCGACGAGGTCGATCTCCTCGTCGAGGACGGGGTCGCGTTGTTTCTGGCTACGCCGTCGCGGCCGAATAAGTGCAGCACCGATCCGTTCGGAGTTCGCTGTGAGGACGGGCCCCAGGATGGCCATGATCAGCACATAGAGGCCGGCGAACGGCTCCAGCTTCTGGTTCAGCCCCGCCGCGAGCGAGAGCGTCGCGAGGATCAGCGTGAACTCGCCGCGGTTCATGAGCACGGCGGCGATGTTGAGGCCGGCGCGGGCATCCAGCTTGTTGAAGTACGCGATGAGCTCGCCGGAGAGCACGTTGAGCGCCACCGTCAGCACGATCGCGATGATGACGATCCAGGCGACGCTGCCGAACTCGGCGATGTTGAGTGCCAGACCGAAGTTGAGGAAGAAGAACGCGGCGAAGACGTCGCGCAAGGGTATGGAGATGCGCTCGACCTTGCCGGAGAAGCGGGTGGCGCCCAGCACGAGGCCGATGAGGAACGCGCCGATGGCATCCGTCACGCCGATCAGTTCGCCGATGCCGGCGAAGAGCAGCGCCAGGCCGAAGAACAGGATGGTGAACAGCTCGTCGTCTCTGGTGCGGAAGAACCTCGAGACGAGCCTGCCGCCCCACCGGGCCACCAGGAACATGGCGACGAGGAACGCCGCGGCTATCGCCAGTTGCAGCACGACGGGCCAGAACTGGGTCTGGCCGCTGAGCACGACGGAGACGATGGCCAGGTACACGGCGATGAACACGTCGCCGATGACGGTGGCGCCGAGGATCGCCGGCGTCTCGTTGTTCGCCAGGCGGCCGAGCTCGATGAGCATCTTCGTGATGATCGCGCTGGACGACGTGCCGACCATGCCCGCGATGATCAGGGCCTCCCTCGTGCCCCATCCGACGAGCTCGCCGAACAGGAACCCGACGCCCATGTTCAGCACGATGTACGTTCCGCCGGAGATGAGCAGGCGGCCTGCGTTGCCGAAGAACTCGTCCTGATCGAACTCGAGTCCGAGGTTGAACAGCAGCAGGATCAGTCCGAAGACCGCGATCAGGCCGATGTCACCTGAGTCGAAGTTGAGCGGGAAGAAGCCGGTGTGCGGGCTCGCCAGCAGTCCGACGATCATGTAGATCGGGATGGCGGGCAGCCTGATCAGCTTGCCGAGTCGGCCGAGTCCGTAGGCGATGACGAACAGCGCGCCGAGAACCATCAGGTCGGTGGCCACCGAGCCGGAGGCGTGCGGGGCGCGGGCCGTCAGGAGCGCGAGCTGGTGGGCATCCGACTGCGCAGAGGCCAGCGGATGCGACGCGGCCTGCGAGGCCAGCGGATGCGACGCTGCGGCGTGGGACACGGCGGCGTGGGACGCCGCGATACGAGCGACGATGTCGTCACCGAGGGTGGAGAGCTGGGCGGGCACGGCGGCGACCGACACTGTCAGACTCCGGGCGGAGCGTCAGCGAGGGCCGGCTTGGCTACCTCTCCCGTGCGGAAGTATGTGAACGCCTTCGCGACCTTTTCGGGCGACCCGGCGACCACCAGGGTGTCGCCGGGGAACACCTTGAAGTCGGCGGCCGGAGCGGGGTTCGTGGATTCGCCGCGCACGACGGCGACCACCGTGAGCCCGACCATGCCGACCTCGGCCGGCGTGCCGAGGCGCTGGCCGGCGATGTAGTCCTCGTAGTCGACGGTGAACCAGTCGATCGACAGACCGGGGATCTGGTCAAGGGCGGTGAGCGACTCCGTGATCTGCGTACCGCCGAGCAGTTCCGCCAGCGTGTGCGCCTCGTCTTCGTTCAGTCGCAGGGACACTTTGGTCACATTCGTGGTGTCTTCGTCGTCCGAGAACGTGATCAGGTCGGAGTGCCCGGAGCGGTGGGCGATCACGCCGACTTTGCCGCCGTCATCCGTCACGAATGTGTGCAGCACACCGACCCCGGGAAGCTTCACTCGTCGAACATCAACCATCGTCAAGGACTCCCGTGCATTTGCGTGCTTCCCAGTCTAGTCAGCGGGCCCCTGACCGCCTCCGGATGCCGCTCCGCCCTGGGTGAACGAGGCGAGACGGGCCTCCTGGGGAGGAGGTCCTCACCCGAGGTCGGGCGCCTCCAGCCGCACGCGGTCGGCTGAAGCGTCGTCCGGCTGCTCCTGCGACGCGCGCTCGGCCGCCACCCGGCGAAGGTAGCCGGCGATCTCGCGCTCGATGCGCTCCTCGTCCCAGCCGAGCTCTGCGCCCATCAGACGGGCGGCGACGGGCGCGGCCGACACGCCCCGATCCCATGCCTCGATCGAGATGCGCGTGCGGCGGGCGAGCACGTCGTCCACGTGCAGCGCACCCTCGTGCGACGCGGCGTACAGGACCTCGGCCGCGAGGTAGTCGTCGGCGCCCGGCAGCGGCTCGGCGAGCTCCGGGCGCTCGGCGATGAGGTCGAGCACCTGCTGGGCGAGCGTGCCGTACCGGTTCAGCAGGTGCTCGACGCGCGACACGTGGATGCCCGCCTTGCGCGCGATCCGCGCCCTGCGGTTCCACGCTGCCCGGTATCCCTCCGCCCCGACCAATGGGATCTCGGCGGTCGCGGAGGCCGGCACCTTGCCGTCGAGCGCGCTGGCCGCCGCGTCGATCGCATCCTTCGCCATCACGCGATACGTGGTCCACTTGCCGCCCGCGATGACGACGAGACCGGGCACGGCGTGCGCGACGATGTGCTCGCGCGAGAGCTTGGACGTCTCATCCGACTCCCCGGCCAGCAGCGGGCGGAGCCCGGCGTACACGCCTTCGACGTCCTCACGCGTGAGCGGCACGGCCAGCACCTTGTTCACGTGCTCGAGCAGGTAGTCGATGTCGGCGGCGGTGGCGGCGGGATGCGCCTTGTCCAGGTTCCAGTCGGTGTCCGTCGTGCCCACCAGCCAGTGCCTGCCCCACGGGATGACGAACAGCACGCTCTTCTCCGTGCGCAGCAGCAGGCCGCTCGCCGACTGGAACCTGTCGCGGGGCACGACGAGGTGGATGCCCTTGGAGGCACGCACCTTGAACTTGCCGCGTTCGCCCACCATCGACTGCGTGTCGTCCGTCCAGACGCCCGTCGCGTTGACGACCTGCTTGGCGCGGATCTCGAAGGTCTCGTCGGTCTCCCGGTCTCTGGCCAGCACACCGACCACGCGCTCGCCCACCTTGAGGAAGCCCTCGACGCGCACCCGGTTCGCGACGTGCGCGCCGTACCGCGCTGCCGTCCTGGCGACCGACGCCGTGTACCTCGCGTCATCCACCTGCGCGTCGTAGTACGTGATGCCGCCGATGTAGGCATCCGGCGCGAGCGACGGCGACAGCTTGCGCACCTGGGTGCGGGTGAGGTGCCTGTGGTGCGGAACGCCGGGCGGTCGCAGGCCGGTGTAGCTGAACAGGTCGTAGAGCAGCATGCCGGCACCGATGTAGAGCCGCTCGATCACGGGCCTGTGCAGTGGGTACAGGAACCGCACCGGCTTCACGAGGTGCGGCGCCAGCTGCTGCAGCAGCAGTCCGCGCTCGATGAGCGCCTCGCGCACGAGCCGGAAGTCCAGCTGCTCCAGGTAGCGGATGCCGCCGTGCACCAGCTTCGACGAACGGCTCGACGTGCCGGACGCCCAGTCGCGCTGCTCGACGAGGCCGACGGTCAGACCGCGCGTCACGGCATCCAGCGCCGCACCGGTTCCCACGATGCCGCCGCCGATCACGAGCACGTCGAGCTCCTCCGACCGCATGGCCTCCATGGCAGCGGCGCGTTGCGCCGGGCCCAGTCCTGCCGACTGCTCGATCGCGGCTGACGAACTCATGCGAGACCTCCTGGCGGTGACGGATGCCCGGCCCTGCCGGGTGCTGGCGCTGGTGCCCTGCGCCGATAGCGTGCGCTAGTGCCCCTGATACGGAGCCACGACGACCTCGACGCGCTGGAACTCCTTGAGGTCCGAGTATCCCGTCGTCGCCATGGAGCGGCGCAGCGCGCCCACGAGGTTGGCCGTGCCGTCGGCGACGCGAGCGGGGCCGTACAGGATCTCCTCGAGCGTTCCGGTCTGGCCCACCTCGACCCGGTGTCCGCGCGGGAGCTGCGGATGGTGCGCCTCAGCGCCCCAGTGCCAGCCGCCGCCCGGGGCGTCGGTGGCGCGAGCCAGCGTCGTGCCCAGCATGACGGCATCCGCTCCGCACGCGATCGCCTTGACGATGTCGCCCGACGAGCCGAGCCCGCCGTCGGCGATGACGTGTACGTAGCGTCCGCCGGACTCGTCGAGGTAGTCGCGCCTAGCGCCTGCCACGTCCGCGACAGCGGTGGCCATCGGTGCGTGGATGCCCAGCGTCGCCCTGGTGGTGGATGCCGCCCCGCCCCCGAAGCCGACGAGCACGCCGGCCGCCCCCGTGCGCATGAGGTGCAGCGCCGCCGTGTACGTCGCCGCGCCTCCGACGATCACGGGCACGTCGAGCTCGTAGATGAACTTCTTCAGGTTGAGCGGCTCGACGTTCTTCGAGACGTGCTCGGCAGAGACGGTCGTGCCACGGATGACGAACAGGTCGACACCGGCGTCGACCACCGTCTGGTAGAACTCCTGCGTGCGCTGCGGCGACAGGGATCCGGCGACGGTGACGCCTCCCGCGCGGATCTCGGCCAGCCGGTCGCGGATGAGCTCCGCCTTGATCGGCTCGGCGTAGATCTGCTGCATGCGCGTCGTCGCCTGGTCGCTGGGCAGCGAGCGGATCTCGGCCAGCACGGGGTCCGGGTCTTCGTACCTGGTCCAGAGACCCTCCAGGTCGAGAACACCGAGTCCGCCGAGCTGGCCGATCATGACGGCCGTCGCGGGCGAGACGACCGAGTCCATGGGTGCAGCGAGGATGGGGACCTCGAACGTGTACGCGTCGATGGTCCACGAGATCGAGACGTCTTCCGGATCGCGCGTGCGGCGGCTCGGCACCACGGCGACATCGTCGAACGCGTAGACACGGCGGGCGCGCTTGGCGCGGCCGATCTCGATTTCCATGGTCACCGAACCAGCCTAGATGAGTGGCATGGACCGCTCACGTGTGTTGCGTCGGTGATGCACAGGGCGCGTGGGCGTGACCGCGGCCCCGCCAAGCGTCAGGCCGAGGCCGCGGCGTACCGGCCGGAACGGATCGCGCGGGCCCTGGCCTTGGCCGCCTCCTCCTCGCGATTCTTCGGGGGCGTCGTCGCCACGAGATCGTCCAGCAGGTGCTGCGTGAGGTGCGCGATCTCATGGACGGCGTGGTCGAACGCCTCCTGGTTGGCCTTCGACGGCTTCGTCGTTCCCGCGATCTTGCGCACATACTGCAGCGCCGCCGCGTGCACCTCCTCGGAGGTCGCGGCAGGCTCGAAGTTGTGGAGAGTGTGGATGTTGCGGCACATGACATCCACGGTAATCACCCCGTCGCCCCAGGCACAGGGGCACTCACGAGCGACGCGAGTCTCACCCGGGCCGCCGATGGCATGCTGGCAGCCATGCATCGCGTCTCCGCTCAGAAGCTCGATCAGCTCCGCACACGCACGAGCGAGAAGTGGACCACGTATCCGCCCGACGTGCTGCCGCTGTTCGTGGCCGAGTCGGACTTTCCGCTCGCGGAGCCCATCGCCTCCGCCCTGCGTGCCGCGATCGATCGTTCCGACACGGGTTACATCGGCGACGACGGGGGCGCGGCGGCGAACGCGTTCGCGGGCTTCGCCGAGCGCCGCTGGGGGTGGCACGTCGACCCGGACCGCGTGAGCACCACCACCGACGTCAGCGTGGTGATCGTCGAGGCGCTGCGGGCGCTCATCCGCCCTGGCGACGGTGTGGTCATCACACCTCCCGTGTACCCGCCGTTCTTCGAGCTGATCCCCGAGGCCGGCGGCCGTGTGGTCGAAGCACCTCTCGCCCGTGCCGGCGACGGCGGTTACACGCTCGATCTGGACGCGATCGATCGGGCCCTGGCATCCGGGGCCCGCGCCGTGCTGCTCTGCAATCCGCACAACCCGCTCGGGCTCGTGCACTCCCGCGAGTCGCTCGCCGCACTCAGCGAGGTGGTCGAACGCCACGGAGCCGTTGTGGTGAGCGACGAGATCCACGCGCCGCTCACCCACTCCGACGCCTCCTTCACGCCGTACACGACGGTCTCGGATGCCGCGCGCGACCACACGATCGCGGCGCACGCGGCGAGCAAGGCGTTCAACCTGGCCGGCCTGAAGTGCGCCATGTTCGTGACGGCATCCGACCGCATGACGCGGCTGATCAAGGGGCTGCCGGCCGAGGTCAAGGAGCGCACCAGCCTGTTCGGGCGCATCGCGACGACCGCCGCGTTCGATCGCGGCGACGAGTGGCTCGACGACGTCATAGCCTCCATCGAAGACAACCGCCGTCGGCTCGGCTCGCTTCTTGCCGAGCGGATGCCGGCCGTCGGCTACCGCGAACCGCGCGCCAGCTACCTCACCTGGCTGGACTTCACGAGCGTCGGCTGGGGCGCGGACCCGGCGGCGGTCGCTCTGGAGCGCGCCCGCGTGGCCCTCAACAGCGGACCGGCGTTCGGCCGGGAGGGAGCCGGCTTCGTGCGGCTCAACATCGGATGCTCGGCCCAGGTGCTGACGGAGGCGGTCGACCGGCTGGCACACGCGGCCGGCTAGCGGCCAGGAGCCGCCGACACCGGACCGGCGGGCTCTGCCGCATCCCCTGCGCCTGGTTCATGCTGCGGAAGAGCCCTCCTGACGCCGCCGTCCCGCGGCGGACCGCTCCTCGGGCTGCCCCATCGCCATGCGGTCCATGATGTCGGCCGCGAGCTCGAGCACCCCTCGCTCGGTGGGCGACAGCTCCTTCAACGCCTCGGAGAGCCAGGCATCCCGTTGCGCGAGATCGGCGGCCAGCGCCTCGCGCCCGGCGTCGGTGATCGCCAGGATGTGCTCCCTGCGATCGACCTCGCTGCGTTCGCGCGTGATGAGACCCTCGAGGGCGAGTTCCGCGAAGATCCGGGACAGGGACTGGGGTCGCTGTCGTTCGACCTCGGCGACGGCACCGGCGGGCAGAGGCCCCAGGCGGCTGAGCGTTCCGAGCACGCTCAGCTTGTTGCTGCTCAGCGACCCGATCGACCGTTCGGTGCGCAGCCGGCGCGCCATGCGCATGACTCCTCGCCGAACCGCTTGCACGGTTCCGCCTGTCGCACCGTCGTCGAGATCGACGCGCTGATTCCCCCACGCATTCATTAAGCGATATCGTACTATCTTGCCCATTAAATCTGCGTCTATGCCGCTACTATCTTTCGGATTGATACGTTGTTCCGAAGCACTTGGCGTGCCCTCGGCCGCAGCCTGGCCGATCCCGGCCTGCTCAGGCTGCGTACGACAGCCGTCACCTACCTGACCGTGCTCATCAGTGCGGCGACCGCCTGCGTACCCGCTGTGCTGTTCGGACTGGGCGCCTCGATCGTGGTGCTCGCCGTGATGCTGTCGATCAGTTTCACGTCGGAACGTGCCGGGACGACCGCGGCGCAACGCTGGCTCTCGTTGCTTCTGCTCCCGCTCATCGGACTGGCCGCCGGCACCGTCGGTTCCCTCATGTTCCAGTCGCCCGTGATCGGCGACTCGCTGTTCGTGGTCGTGCTCTCCGGTGCCATCTGGATCCGTCGCTTCGGCCGGCTCGCCACGCGGATCGGTACCCTCGTCGCTCTGCCCTTCGTCACGGTGCTCGTGGTGCCCGCGCCCATCGTGCCTGGCCAGGGCTTTCTGCCATGGGCGGCCGCCATCGCCTTCGTCGTGACGGTGGTCACGCTCGGTCTGCAGTGGGCGGCTCGGGCATCCGGATTCCTGCCCCGCCCGGCGCACGCCGGCCACGTCGGTCGCAGGGGCGGGGGCTCGGTGTCTTCTGTGCGCCCGTCGCCGTCGCGGCCGGCCATGCGACCTGTGGCCAGCACCCGGATGGCCGCGCAGATGGCCGTCACGCTGTCGGGTGCTTTCATCATCGGCCATGTCGTCTTCGGTGAGCACTGGTTCTGGGCCGTGCTCACCGCGTTCGTGGTGGCCAGCGGCAACCGCGGCCGCGGCGACGTGGTGTCCAAGGGCATCCATCGCACGGTGGGAGCCGTCGGCGGCACCGTGCTCGCGACCGTGCTGTCCGCGTTCGACCCGCACGGCGCCGAGACGGGGGCGGCCGCCGCGATGTCGGTTCTCGCGATAGCCGTCATCCTGGCGCTCGGGCTCTGGCTGCGCCCGACCGGGTACGGCTGGTGGGCTGCGGCCATGACGGCCATGCTCTCGCTCCTGCACGGCGTGCAGGGCACAGCTCCCGGACCGGCGATGCTCGTGCGGCTCGCTGCCATCGTGGTCGCCGGCGCGTTCGCGGTCGCGGTCGCCTGGTGGGTGCTTCCTGTGCCGACGGCGACCGTACTGCGCGGCCGCACCTCCGCCGCGCTCGCGGCGCTCACCGAGCTGCTCGTGGCGTGCATCAAGGAGCAGGATGCCATCGCAGAACGCCGCGCGGAGTTCGACGTCGCGCTCACGGGCCTCCGGCAGCTCGGGCCGACATTGCGGCTGGAACGCGCTGCACGCTCCATCGGAGGACGCGCCCGCGGTGCCGATCCCCGCGCCGTGCACAGGGCCGACGTCATACCGGCCATCGAGGCGTGCTGGGATCCGGCCGACGCGATCGCCGCGGACGTCGAACACGGCCATCAGCTGTCCACGGCGAACGCGAGGGAGTTGGGCGCGCTGGCGCGCCGTGTCGGCGACTGCCGAAGGATGCTCGCCGGCAGCTCCGCCACCGCGTCGCCGCCGCCGGAACGGGCGGGCGAGGCTCCCGAACCGCCGACAACAGCCCAGCACGAGCCCAGCCCGGAACATGAAGACCCAGGGCGCGAGCGTCCAGGACACGAGGATGCGTCGCCCGGCCATAACGACGCTCCGCTCGGCGTGCTGCAACGCGCGATCGCGGCCCTCTCGGAGACGCTTCCGCTCATCGCGCGCTCCTGACCGTGCCGGCTTCCGGGAGGGTCAGACCGCGGCCCTCCCGCGCACGGGGCACTGGTGCCCGCGCCGGAGAGCGGGCAGGCTGTGGGGCATGGTCGACTACGCGAATCCCCTGCGCCCCCACGAACGCATCGCTGACCGCGATCGTGCCGACGCCGTCTCCGCACTCACCAGGGCTCGCGACGAGGGCCGCCTGACGCCCGACGAGTTCGAGCAACGCGCCGCCTCGGCACGCAATGCGGTCACGTGGAGCGACCTCGTCCCCCTCTTCTCCGACCTGCCGAGGGCGTCGGCACCGGCCGCGCAAGACGACGGCTGGGGCTCGCAATCGCGCGCTCGCGGCGGCGCATGGGGCGCTTCGATCATGGCGTTCGTGCCGTTCGTCGCACTCGGCCTGTTCTTCCTCGTCGGCTTCGTGTGGCACGGCTGGGCATGGAGCTGGCTGTTCTTCCTGCTCATCCCGGTGTTCGGCATCCTCATCTACGGTCCCGGTGCGGACAGCCGACGACGGCGGTATTGACCCGCTCGACAACGACCTGCGATCGCCGCTCTCCGGCTCCGCTGACCGGGGGCGCGATCCGGTCGGCCTAAGCTCTGACCGATGAACGTGGACAAGGTCGACCGCGCGATCATCGCGCAACTCAGCGCGGACTCCCGGCTGTCCGTTCGCGCGCTCGCCGAACGCGTGCACGTCTCGCGCAGCGCCGTGGCGACCCGGCTGCAGCGGCTCGTCGCCGAAGGCGTGATCGAGGGGTTCGGTGTCAGCGTCGACCGCAAGTCCATCGGCCTGCACGTCACGGCGCTCGTCATCGTGAAGGTGGAACGGCAGCCCGGATGGCAGGATGTCGCCACCTCGCTCTCCGACCTCCCCTTCGTGGAGTCCGTACTCGCCGTCAGCGGCGACATCGACTTCGTCGTCACCGTGAGCGCACCCGACCACGAACACCTCAGCGACGTGATCATGCGGCGCCTGCACGAGGTGCCCGGCGTGGCATCGACCCGCTCCTACATCGTGCTCGAGTCGTGGAACGGCACGGCCCCCGGCATCGCGCGGGACTCCTGGGACGAAGAGGGCTGACGACGCAGACTAGCGCCACCGACCGCCACCCGCCGCCGGCCGGACGAATGGCACGTCGGAGCCCGGATTTCGAGCCCTATTGACGCGAGCGGTGCGCCAGTTCTGCCGTCTGCCGCGACCTGACGCGA
>Ga0164242_10006163_pt1 | contig 13246 bp, 10 predicted proteins | sample OricomgcompostMG_FD_108783 | JGI IMG/M metagenome (GOLD analysis project Ga0164242, IMG submission 108783) | Miracle-Growth compost microbial communities from Emeryville, California, USA - Original compost - Miracle growth compost (MG) ...
GCCCACCACGACGGCAGGTTCGGCACGGCCTGCAGCACGTATCCCTCGATCGAGTCGCGCAGCCCGGCCATCGTCGCGGTGAGCACCGTGTTTCCGGATGCCTCGGCCAGCGCCACATGGAACCGCGCGTCCAGCGCAAGGAACTCCGCCGGCTCCAGATCGGGGGTGTCCATCGCATCGAGCAGCGCGGATGCCCGGTGCAGGCTCGACATGTGTCCCGGGTCGACCCGGGCGCCCGCGTCCGTCTGCTCCGGCCCGCGCCGGTTCCTGGCGTGAGCGCGCGCGAGGTGCGCCGCGATCGCGGGCTCAACGACGAGTCGCGCCTCCACCACATCGGCCACGGGGAAGCCGTGCCCTGCGACATGGAGGCGCATGACGGCGCTCATGCCGCCGTCGGGCGAGGCGACGATGATCGCACCGGCATTGGGTCCGCTGCCGGTGGCGGTGCGCACCAGTCCCAGCACCTCGAGCACCCTGATCGCCTCGCGCACCGAGGAGCGCGATACGCCGAGATCGGCGGCGAGCTGCCGCTCGGGTGGCAGGTGATCGCCGGGGCGCAACTCACCGGCCAGCAGCCGCGCCTCGACGTGCTCGAGCGCGATGCGCCACGCGCGGGAGGCGGGCGCCGCAGGCTGCATCGGCGCAGGCGTTCCCGCCTGGGGCGTCGCCGCCGCTCCCGCCTGCTGGGTCGTCATGCGTGCTCCTGTGGTCGGACCACAGAAGGCTAGCACCCGTCGAGACCCATGCCACCGGTGCGGTGTGGATCCGCCGGGACCACGTGACTTCCGATGACGCAGCGGAATGCATCCTTCGTGCGCGCGTTGCACAGTAGAGACGTCACCGGAGACGCATCACCGCGGCCCGGTGGCGGACCGTCCGACACGGTCGTTCTCGTTCCCGCCGTCTGCCGGGTGCCGCCCGTCATGAAGGAGAATCCATGTCTGCACCGCGCGCACGTCTCGGCTCGTCCGAGCTCGAGGTCTTCCCGCTCTCGCTCGGGGGCAACGTCTTCGGCTGGACGTCGAACGACGACGAATCGTTCGCCGTTCTCGACGCCTATGCGGATGCCGGCGGCAACTTCATCGACACGGCCGACGGATACTCGCACTGGGTGCCTGGCAACCACGGCGGCGAGAGCGAGCGCACGATCGGACGCTGGCTGGCGCGCCGCTCGGACCGCGACTCGCTGGTGATCGCCACGAAGGTGAGCACGCATCCGGAGTTCAAGGGACTCGCCCCGAGCAACATCAAGGCTGCAGCGGATGCCTCGCTCGGCCGCCTGCAGGTCGACCACATCGACCTCTACTACGCCCACTTCGACGACGCCTCGATCCCGCTGGCCGACACCGTCGGCGCGCTTTCCGAACTCGTGGATGCCGGAAAGGTGCGCGCGATCGGCATCTCCAACTACACGCCGGAACGCATCGACGAGTGGTTCGAGGTCACCGAGCGCGACGGCCTGCACCGCGCGGTGGCGCTTCAGCCCCACTACAACCTGGTCGAGCGCGAGTTCGAGAACGGTCTGCAGGAGCGCGCCGAGCGCTACGGGCTCGGAGTGGTGCCCTACTTCTCGCTCGCGAGCGGATTCCTCACGGGCAAGTACCGGGACGGCGTCGAGGTCGACAGTGCTCGCGCGGGCGGTGCCGCGAAGTACCTCGACGAGCGCGGACGCCGCGTGCTCGCGGCGCTCGACGAGGTGTCGGAGGCGCACGGTGCATCCGTCGCCTCGATCGCGCTCGCCTGGCTGCGCGGACAGCCGACGGTCGTCGCGCCGCTGGCGAGCGCGCGCACGGTCGAGCAGCTGCCCGCTCTTCTGGAGTCGGTTACGCTCCGGCTCACGGCGGACGAGCTCGAGCGCCTGAACGAGGCTTCTGCAGACGACGAGGACGCCGCCGCGTAGGCGACAAAGCTCGTCGGGGCTCCTCGGACTCCGGTCGCGGCGGTCGAACGTCGCGTTCGTCAGGAGCGCGGTTCGAGGCCGCCGTCGTTGCCGCCGACCGAGCCGGTCTGCGTGGGCCGCGCGGCCTGGGCAGGCTCTGCGGTTCGGCCGGGCTGTGCGGCCGCCGGTCGCTTCTGCCACGGCCAGGCGCCCGTGATCTCCAACTCGAGCGACCAGCTGAGGAACGTACGGATGACGACAATGCCGGCCAGCACGCCCACGGATTCCAGCGTCGGCGTGACCGCGACCGTGCGGATGATGTCCGCCGCCACGAGCAGCTCGAGCCCGAGCAGGATGGAGCGGCCCAGCTGCTGACGGAACCGGCGATAGGCATCGCCCTCGCGCATCCGGAAGGCGGTGAGGACGGCGGCTGCGACGGCACCGATCACGATGACGGCGACACCGACGGCGTCGATCACCTTGCCGATCGTCTCGATGATGTCCCCGAACAGCATGCCCACCCCGTTCCGTTCGCGCCGCGACGAACGCGCGCTCTGCGTCGTCGCGATGCTTGCGGACTCTACCGCGCACCCGGTCGCTACCAGGCGAGGCGCACCAACGGCGAGAGGCAAGCCCGGCGCTCGAGCTCGGGCGGGCAGGTGCGGTCGGTGCGTCCGCGTTCAGCGCGCACGGGTTCAGTGCGCCGGGTTCTGCGCGCCCGGATTCAGTGCGCCGCGTTCTGCGCGCGGGTTTCAGGGCGCCGGTGTTCAGCGCGTCCGGGTTTAGCGCCTGCACACGGCCCTGCACCCCAGCGGGCCGGGCTCGACCCAGGTCGTTGGCCCTACGTCAGGTGCGCAGCACCACGTTGAGGGGCGGCTCGCCGGCGAGCATCCGCTCGATCTGACGGCGCAGCAGTCGGGCCATGCGCGGCAGCATCGCGCTCGTCGCACCACCGACGTGAGGGGAGATCAGCACGTTCGGCAGCGCGAACAGCGGATGCCCCTGCGGCAGCGGCTCCGGGTCCGTCACGTCGAGCGCGAATCGCAGCCTGCCCCGTCGCGCGTGGTCGAGCACGGCATCCGTGTCGGCGACGGCTCCGCGAGCGACGTTGACCACGAGCGCCCCGTCGGGAAGCGCGGACAGGAACGCGTCGTCGACGAGGTGCCGGGTGGCATCCGTCAGCGGGGTGCCGATCACGACGACGTCGGCGTCGGGCAGCAGCGAGGGCAGCTCGTCGATGCCATGCACGCGAAGGCCGTCCTCCTCACGGGCACGGGTGGCGACGCGGGTCACCTCGACCTCGAAGCCCGCGAGTCGCGCCTCGACCGCCTTGCCCACGCCGCCGTATCCGACGATGAGCACACGGCGATCGGCGAGGCTGGGGTACCGGGCAGGCGCCCACTCGCCTCGTTCCGCCGCGCGCACGAAATCCGGGATGCCGCGCTGCGACGCCAGCATGAGCGCGACGGCGAGCTCGGCGGTGGACGTCTCGTGCACGGTCGAGGCGTTGGCGAAGACGATCCCGGCGGGAAGCGCGGCGGCGACCGCGTCGTATCCGATCGACTGGCTCTGCACGAGCTGCGTGCTCACCCCGGCGAGCGCGCCGAGCACGGCGGTCCCACCCATGTACGGAGGAACAACGATGTCGAAGTCGTCGCGAGGCGCGGGACCCTGCAAGTCCCACTCGACGAACTCGACACCCTCAGGGGCCGGGCCGGGCAGTGACTCGTAGGCGTTCAGCAGGGCGGTTCCGGGGACACTGACGACGATGCTCACACGTCGACCCTATTCGGCTGGGCAACGGCGTGCTGCGCTCGGCCGCCATTGGACCGGCCACGGCGCGCGTTCGCCTGGCGGACGCTCGTGGCGGCGTGCTTGGTCTGGAGGTGGGACCTCCGCAGGTCTCGCGTCCATCGACGGGTCCGCTCGTTGCCGACGGGTCCACTCGTCCGCGTCGACAGGCGGACCCGTCGACAACAAGGGGACCGATCGCTGCGCGTTCACCTGGCCGACGCGCGTGAGGTCGCCTGGCGGCGGGCATCCCGCCTGCTGGACGGAGGCGGCGCGGGATCCCGTCTGACGTGCAGAAAGTGCGGATGCGCCGCTCGGCAGCAGCACTTTCTGCGAGTGAAACGGGTGCTGGCGGCTTCCTGTGGACGCGGCAGGACGGCAAGCTCGTGCAGAGCTTCACCACCCCGGCATGGAAGAAGGCCCTGGCGTTCGAGAAGAAGATCGTCTCGAACGGCTACATCAACCCCGACTACGCCACCATGGACTCCGTCGACTGGAACACGCCGTTCATGAACGGCCAGGGCGGCATCATCATCGACACCTACTCGCGGGTTCGGCAGATCAACGGGCTGTTCGAGAAGGCCGACCCGAACGACTACCAGAAGTACGTCGCGTGGACGGGCAACCTCGAGGGGCCGGACGGCAAGCTGCACGCGCTCCCTACCGCCGGCTACTCGGGATTCATCGCCATTCCCAAGGCGTCCGTGAAGACCGAGGCGAAGCTGCGCCAGGTGCTGTCGGTGCTGAACAAGCTCAACACCAAGCAGGCCCAGATCCTCATCAACAACGGCATCGAGGGCAAGAACTTCACGGTGGTCGACGGACACGCCCAGGCGATCAACCCGCCGACGGCGGAATCCACGCAGCTCACCAACGACGCGGCGTCATACGCGCAGCTCGGCATCGCGGTGAGCGGCAGCAAGTTCTACACGCCGAAGCAGCTGAACGACTACGACCAGCAGCAGTACGACGCCGAGACGAAGGTCATGAACGCCGACCTCAAGCACGCCGTCTTCAACCCCGCGGCCGCGTACGTGTCCAACACGTATGTGCTCAGCGGCGCGACGCTCGACAACATCATCTCGGATGCCCGCATCAAGTACGACGCGGGGCAGATCGACGACGCAGGACTGGCCGCTGCACTCCAGCAATGGAAGACGAGCGGCGGGTCTCAGGTGACCTCTGAGATCAACAAGCTCTACAAGGCCGACAAGAACAAGTAGTCGCTGCGGGGGCGGCCGATCGCACCGGCCGTCCCCGCACTCGAACCGTAAGCAGGTGCAGTGATGTCGACGCCGACTGTCACGCAGGACGCCCCGATCGCCGAGCTCGTCACCGAGACGGAGCTCGCCAGGATGGGCACCCGTCGCGGCCGCAAGAACAAGCTGTGGGCGCGCGTGGTGCGCTACCGCTGGCTCTATCTCTTGCTGTTGCCCGGGGTCGTGTACTTCGCGCTGTTCAAGTATGCGCCCATGTACGGCGCGATCATCGCCTTCAAGGACTACGTGCCGTTCCTGGGCATCGGCGGCAGCCAGTGGGTGGGGCTCGCGCAGTTCCAGCAGTTCTTCAACAATCCGGACTTCGTCCGCCTCTTGGCCAACACGCTGATCCTCGCGCTCCTGAGCCTCGTGATCGCCTTTCCGGTGACCACCTTCATGGCCCTGATGCTGAACGAGATGCGTCTCATGGTGCTCAAGCGCACGGTGCAGACGCTCATCTACATTCCGCACTTCCTGGCCTGGACGGTGGTGGCATCCCTCACCTATCTGCTGTTCTCGCAGGGAGCGGGCCCGCTGTTCGGTCTGTTGAACGGGCTGTTCGGCACGCACGTCGACTTCCTCACCGACCCGGCGTGGTTCCGGCCGATCATCGTGCTCCAGGACATCTGGAAGAACACCGGATGGGGGACCATCATCTTCCTCGCAGCCCTGGCCACCGTGGACCAGGAGCAGTACGAAGCGGCGATCATCGACGGCGCCGGCAGGTTCAAGCGCGTCTGGCACGTGACGCTGCCGTCCATCCGGCCGACCATCATCGTGATGCTCATCCTGCAGATGGGCCAGATCCTGAACACCGGGTTCGAGCAGATCTACCTGATGACGAACTCGCTCAACCGGCAGGTGGCCGACGTGTTCGACACCTACGTGTACTTCGTCGGCATCACGCAGGGCGCGTACAGCTACTCGACGGCCGTCGGCCTGTTCAAGGCCGTCGTCGGCGTCGTGCTCATCCTCGGCGCGAACTGGCTGGCGAAGCGCTTCAACCAGGAGGGGATCTTCTGATGACCGAGACGTCGCAGCTGCCTGCCGTGCGCGGAACGGCACGCAGGGAGGACCGCGCGCGCGGCGCACGCTTCAACACGCGAGCCGGACGTGCGTTCGATGTCGCGAACGTGGTGTTCCTCGTCCTCGTCGGCGTGCTGGCGCTCGCGCCCTTCCTGTTCGTGCTCGCCCGCTCGTTCGCCTCCGAGACGGAGCTCACCCAGCGTCCGTTCTTCTTCTGGCCCGACCACTTCGACCTGTCGGCGTATACGGCGATCTTCCAGACCCCGTCATTCACCAGGGCCGTGATCACTACCGTGCTCGTGACGGCGGTGGGCACCGTCATCCAGCTGCTGCTCACGGTCACCATGGCGTATCCCCTGGCGAAGCGCGACCTGCCCGGGCGGAACTTCGTGCTCACCGCGGTGGTCGTCACGCTGGTGTTCTCGGGCGGCATGATTCCCACGTTCCTGATCGTCAAGGAGCTCGGGCTGCTGAACACGTACTGGGCGTTGATCCTGCCGCTCGCGATCAACCCGTTCAGCCTGATCATCGTCAAGAACTTCTTCCAGAACCTCCCGGCCGAGCTGGAGGAGTCGGCGAAGGTGGACGGCGCGACCGAGCTGCAGGTGCTGTGGCGCATCGTGCTTCCGTTGTCGAAGCCCATCCTCGCGACCTTCGCCCTGTTCTACGCGGTCGGCATCTGGAACGATTTCATGTCGCCGCTGCTGTACCTCAACAACAGCTCGATGTGGACGCTGCAGATGTTCCTCCAGCAGGTGACGGCGGCCACCGATCTCACCACGGCCCAGCAGTCCGATCCGTCGTACATCCCGCCGTCGCAGGGCATCAAGTACGCGGTGATCGTGGTCGCGACGATCCCCGTGCTGATCTTCTACCCGTTCCTGCAGAAGCACTTCGCGAAGGGCATGCTGATCGGGGCGGTGAAGGGATGACGATCCGTCTCGCCGGCGACTCCACCGTCGCATCCCCGAAGCCCGACGAGCATCCGCTCAGCGGATGGGGCGGATACCTGCACGAATACGTGCCCGATCCGGTCGTCAACTACGCCGTCGGCGGCGCCACGACCGAGTCCTTCATCGACGAAGGACGATGGGCGAACCTCCTCGCCGACCTGGAGCCGGGAGACACCGTCGTGCTCCAGTTCGGGCACAACGACCAGAAGGCGCGGCCCCTGTCGGAGGCGATGGCCGGCTATCGCGCACGCCTGGCCGCGTTCACCGATGAGGTGCGCCGGCACGGCGCCACCCCGGTGCTCGCCACCTCGCCCGAGCGCCGCCTCTTCGCGGACGACAGCCTGCGGCACTCGCACGGCGGGTACCCCCAGATCGTTCGCGACCTCGGCCGCGACGAGGACGTGCCGGTGATCGACCTGACGGCATTCACCCGCTGGTTCTACACCTGGCTCGGCCGGGATGACGCGCGCTGCCTGTTCGTCCACTTCGGCCCTGGAGAGTCGGAGCACTGGCCCGACGGGGTGCACGACGACACGCACTTCAACACGCACGGTGCGCGCGCGCTCGCCGCCTTCGTCGCCCACGCACTGGATGCCGTACGTCGCGTCGGCGAGCACGTCGAGCCGGCCGGTCGGTGGGGTGTGCAGCCGTGAGCCTGTTGTATTCCAATGCGCTGCGGCATCCTGCCGACCTCGACGGATGGAACCCGGAGGGGCCAATGCGCGCGGTCGCGGGGCCGCAGGGCCTCGAGCTGGAGAGCACGGCGGACGAGCTCGAGCTCGGCGACCATGCGCATTTCACCGTGTGGTGCCCGGTCGAGCTGCCCGATGGCATCTGCGTCTCCTGGTCGTTCCGCCCCCTGACCGACGAGGGCCTCGCCATGGTGTTCTTCGCCGCGACGGGTGCCGGCGCCGATCTCTTCTCGCCGCGGCTCGCCCCGCGCACGGGTTACTACCCCCAGTACCACTCCGGCGACATCCGCACGCTGCACGCCTCGTACTACCGCAGGAAGTGGCCGAGCGAACGTCGCTTCACGACGAGCAATCTGCGCAAGTCGCCCGGGTTCCAGCTCGTCGCACAGGGGGCAGACCCGCTTCCCGCCGTCGGCGACGTGGACGGCTTCTACCGCGTCCACATCGTCAAGGACGGCCCTTCGGTGCGATTCGGCATCGATGACCTGACCGTGTTCGCCTGGCACGACGAGAGCGATGACGTTCTCGCGGGCGGGCGGATCGGGTTCCGCCACATGGCACCGCTGCGTGCCGCCTATCGAGACCTCGAGGTGACCTCACTGCATGACTGACACGATGAACGACACGGCTTCCGCCATGGACCGGGAGCAGGGCGATCCCGCCGACTTCGACGGAGTCCGGGTGCGATGGCTGGGCGACACGCATCCAGAGCGACTGGAGAACGCCGCGGCATTCGGCGCGCCGATCCCGCGCGGCGCCGTGACGTCGGTCGGCGACCTCGAACTCGTCGACCGGGAGGGCGAGCGCGTCGCCGCTCAGCTCTGGCCGCTGGCAACGTGGCCGGACTCCTCGCTGAAGTGGGTGGGAGTCGCCACATCGGAGGTGCGCGACGGCTATCTGGTGCGACGCGCGGATGCCGCCGCTGCCTCCGGCGGCCCGGCATCCGCCCTCAGCGTGACGCGTGGTGACGACGGAGTGCGCGTCGACACCGGCGCCGTCTCGATGCTCCTGCCGGCGTCCGGGCCCGCGGTCGTCGCCGACGTGCGCATGTCGGGCAGGCAGGTCGCGCGCGATGCGCGTCTGGTGAGCGTGCTGCAGACGACGCCGCCCGACGGCGAGCAGAGCCGCGAGCGCGTCGGATTCGTGAGCGAGGTCACATCGGTCGAGGTGGAGCAGGACGGGCCGATGCGCGCTGTCGTGCGCGTCGAAGGCGTCCACCGTGAGACCGGCGGAGAGCGGAGCTGGCTGCCGTTCACGATGCGGCTGTACTTCACCGCGGGTCGCCCGGGCGTGCGGCTCGTGCACTCCTTCATCTGGGATGGCGACGCCGACCACGACTTCCTGGCGGGGCTGGGGCTTCGGGTAGCGGTGCCGCTCCGGGCCGCGTTGCACGACAGGCACGTGCGCATCGCCGGCGCGGACGGCGGCGTCTTCGCCGAGGCGGTTCGCGGCATCACGGGCCTGCGACGGGATCCGGGTGAGCAGGTTCGGGCGGCGCAGGTCGCCGGCATCCCGACGGCGCCGCTCTCCGAGTGGTCGCCTCAGGTCTCGGACCGGCTCGAGCTGGTTCCGGCCTGGAACGACGTCACTCTTTGCCAGCCGACCCCTGACGGCTTCACCCTGCGCAAGCGCACGGCCGCGGGACACGCGTGGGTCGGGGTGACGGCCGGCACGCGGTCCGACGGCTACGCGTACCTCGGCGACGTCACGGGCGGCATCGGACTGGGTGTCCGCGACTTCTGGCAGTCGTACCCCGTGCAACTCGACGTGCGAGACGCGGCATCCGATGTCGGATCGCTCACCGCGTGGCTCTACTCTCCCGAGGCCGAGCCGATGGACATGCGGTTCTACCACGACGGGCTCGGGCAGGACGACTACGCGAGCCAGCTCGAGGGACTCGAGATCACATACGAGGACTACGAGCCCGGGTTCGGTGACGCCAGGGGCATCGCGCGGACGCACGAGCTCTGGCTGCGGCCGTACGAGGCGACGCCGGCCACAGCCGTGTTCGCCGAGCACGCCCGCCTCGTGGCTGACCCGCCGCAGCTCGCGGCCGAGCCGTCGAGCATCCGCGCCGCGGGCGTCTTCGGCGACTGGTCGCTGCCCGACCGAGGCACCCCGGAGAAGGCCCGGCTCGAGGACCAGCTGGATGCGCTGTTCGCCTTCTATCGCGACCAGGTCGACCAGCGCAGCTGGTACGGCTTCTGGAACTTCGGCGACATCATGCACACGTACGACAGAGACCGTCACACGTGGCGCTACGACGTCGGCGGATACGCGTGGGACAACTCCGAGCTCTCGCCGGACCTCTGGCTCTGGTACACGTTCCTGCGCACGGGACGCAAAGACGTGTTCCGCATGGCGGAGGCGATGACGAGGCACACCGGCGAGGTGGACACCTACCACCTTGGCCGGTTCAAGGGGCTCGGATCGCGCCACAACGTGCAGCACTGGGGATGCAGTGCCAAGCAGTTGCGCATCAGCAACCCCGCCTACCGACGCTTCTACTACTACCTCACGACGGACGAGCGAACGGGTGACCTGCTGCACGAGCTGCGGGACAGCGATCGCACGTTCCTGGCGCTCGATCCGACCCGCAAGGTGCGAACGGATGCCGCCACCTACCGGCCGGACCGGCACGCTTTGGCGATCGGGCTCGGAACCGACTGGGGTGCGCTGGCGGCCACCTGGCTGACCGAATGGGAGCGGTTCGGAGACGAGTGGTCGCGCGATCGACTCGTCGGCACCATGACCGACATCGGTGAGCTGCCGTACGGCTTCCTCACCGGCGAAGCGCTGTACGACCTCGGAGCGGGGCGTTTCGACACGGCCCGATCGCGCATCGCGGTATCGCACCTCAGCGCCGTCTTCGGTCTCGTCGAGATGTGCAGCGAGCTCATCGACCTCGTCGACCTACCGGCGTTCCGGGATGCCTGGCTGCAGTACTGCAGGCTGTTCCTCGCCACCGACGAGGAGCAGGTGGCGGCCGTCGGCGAAGTGCTCACCGGCACCAACCTCACCCAGGCGCACAGCCGTCTGCTCGCCTACGTCGCCAGCCGCACGGGCGACGCCGAGCTCGCGAGACGGGTCTGGCGAGCCTTCGACGCGAGCGGCGAATTCCTGGCCCGCGGCGACTTCCATGACGCGGACGCCGTGCTGCGCGTGCGCACCGTGCTCCCTCCGCAGACGCTGTCGCCTGTCGACGAGGCGGAGGGCGTCTCGACCAACGCGGCGGCGCAGTTCGGGCTCGCCGCCATCCAGAATCTCGCGCTCGTCGGCGACGCCATCGGCGAGCGCGGGCCGGTGCATCCGTGAGCGGAGCAGCCGTGCAACGTGACCACACATCGAAGGAGAACCGCATATGAGAACCGCACAGCGCATCGCCGTCACCGGAGCCTGCATCGCCGGACTTCTGCTCACACCGCTGGCCGCCAACGCCGCCACGGCCGCCCCTGCCGATCCAGCCCAGAAGTCGGCGGACGACTCGGCCCTCTCGGTGCTGTCGGTCCTGAGGCACACGACCTCGCCGACATCGCACGCCTACTTCATCTCCCCGACAGGAGACGACAGCAACCCGGGCACGAAGGATGCCCCGTTCAAGACCCTGATGAAGGCGCAGGCGGTCGCGTCGCCGGGTGACGTGGTGTACATCCGAGGCGGGGTGTACGACGACTTCACCGTTCCGGAGACGGACAACCCGTTCGAGGACGTCTACCACTACGTGAATCCGATCTATAAGAGCGGCATCACGTACGAGGCGTATCCGGGCGACCCCCGGCCGGTCTTCGACTTCAGCAACGTCCCGACGGATCAGCGGGTCGCGGCCTTCTACATCCAGACGAACGTGACCGACGTCAACTTCGTGGGATTCGACGTGACGGGGGTGAAGGTCGGCGCGCAGAAGCAGTCCGAGGCGTTCCGCATCGCGGGAGGCGCCAACTTCGTCGACATGGCGGCGTACGGCAACGAGGCCAATGGCTTCTACTTCACGATCGACGGCACCGGCGTCGTGCTGAACAGCGACTCGCACGACAACATCGGGCCGACGGCGACGGCGGCGGGCAACACAGACGGGTTCGGTGCGCACGCCAAGAACGTGTGGTTCATCGGCGACCGGTCGTGGCACAACAGCGACGACGGATTCGACAGCATCACCTCGCCCGGCCGCGTCGCGTACATCGACGACTGGTCGTTCCGTCAACACGGCAACCAGAACGGCATCGGAGACCAGAACGGGTTCAAGGTCGGCGGATTCGCGTACGCGACGACCGGGCTCCCCGACACGATTCCCGTGCACACTGTGATCGACTCGCTGGCGGCCGACAACGGTGCCAACAACTTCTACGCCAACCACCAGCCGGGGCAGTCCGCGTACTGGATCAACAACACCGGCTACAAGCCCGGATACGGCGCGGACTTCAACATGCTGGAGCGCGTGAGCCCGACGAGCGCCGACAACATCGCCGGATTCCGCGAGGTGCTGCACGGCAACCTCGCCTTCGCCGGTCCGCTGACGCTCAACGACAACACGCCGGCCGCGAACGAGACGAACAACTCATGGACCCTGAACGGCGGCCTCGCCCTCACTCCCGCCGACTTCGAGAGCCTAGACATGCAGCAGCTCACGGCACCCAGAAAACCGGACGGGAGCCTTCCTGATGTGACGTTCCTGAAGCCGGTCGCAGGCTCAGCCGCCCAGAAGGCCGGGCTCGGATACCTCGCCGACAAGGGTGACGTGTATGCGACCCTGCAGAAGCTCGTCGGCGCGTACCGGCAGTCGGGCGACATCGACGATCAGGGCGTCGCGAAAAGTCTGCTGGCCAAGCTGAACGCCCATCAGCTCGGCGCCTTCGGCAACGAGCTCGCGGCACAGTCGCAGAAGCACGTCAGTGCATATGCGGCCGAGACGCTGATCCTGGTGGCGAACGCGCTCGCGTAGAGTCCGTGGTTGCGGCGGTCATCCTCGTGGGTCGATCGCTGGCGGAAGATGCGAACCGGATCACGTCGGGTTCGCATCTTCTGTACTCCACGGCGCCCGGAGTGACGGGTTGGACCGGCGGCGCAGCTGGCGCGATGCCAGCGGCACGATGCCAGCGCCATGCGGATACACCCGCATCCGGGGCCGCCCCATCCGGTGCCACACACTCGCTGCCACCGGGCGTCCGGTGCCGCTCGCGTCCGGTGCCACCGGGCGTCCCGGTGCCACCTGTGTCCCGATGCCCTCGCATCCGAGCCCCGATTGCCGTTTCGCGTGCAGAAAATGCTGACGCCGAAGTCCGCAACCGCATTCTCTGCGAGTGAAACGGGCGTGGCGTGTTGGACCGGCGCGGTGGCATGAGGCGTCCGTGGCGTGCGCCGCGCGCGGACGTAGCCGCGCATCCGAACGGCGGTGGCCCGAGCCGCCGTTTGAATGGCAGAAAGCGCGGATGCGCCGCCCGGCAGCAGCACTTTCTGCGAGTGAAATGAGTAGTGGCGTACAAGTGGTGGCGTACAGAGGGCGCTGTGCAGCCGAGGGGACTGCGGGCCGGAAGGCTCAGCGGAGCGCCGGGGCAGACGACTCGCGCACGAGCAGCCGGAAGCCCGCCTGCTCCCGACGGCCGGGACCGTCGTATCCCGCGATCCGCTCGGTGAGCATCTCGACGGCCC
>Ga0164242_10006164_pt1 | contig 13244 bp, 9 predicted proteins | sample OricomgcompostMG_FD_108783 | JGI IMG/M metagenome (GOLD analysis project Ga0164242, IMG submission 108783) | Miracle-Growth compost microbial communities from Emeryville, California, USA - Original compost - Miracle growth compost (MG) ...
CCGATGCGCCAGTCGATCGCCGGCAGGTCGGCCAGCTTTTCTCCGGCCATGACCCGCGCGGCGATCTTGGCGATCGGCACGCCGATGGCCTTGGCGACGAACGGCACCGTGCGGCTGGCGCGCGGATTGACCTCGATCAGGTAAACTTTGCCGTCCTTCACCGCGAACTGCACGTTCATCAGCCCGCGCACACCGAGCGCCAGCGCCAGTTGCGTCGCTTGCCGCTCCATCTCGGCGACGATGGCATCCGGCAGGCTGTAGGGCGGCAGGGTGGCGGCGCTGTCGCCCGAATGGACGCCAGCCTCCTCGATGTGCTGCATCACCCCGGCGATCACCACCTGCTCGCCGTCGCACAGTGCATCGACGTCGCATTCGATGGCATCGCGCAGGTATTGGTCCACCAGCACCGGGCTGTCGCCGGAGACGTTGACCGCGGTGGCGATATAATCGTCGAGTTGTGCTTCGGAATCGACGATCTCCATCGCCCTCCCGCCGAGCACGTAGCTCGGGCGCAGCAGCACCGGGTAGCCGATCCGCGCGGCTACCGCAGCGGCCTCGTCGCGGCTCTTGGCGATGCCGTTCTTCGGCTGCCGGAGCTTGAGCTGATTGACCAGTTTGGCAAACCGCTCGCGGTCTTCGGCGAGGTCGATCGCGTCGGGCGAAGTGCCGAGAATCGGAATGCCCGCCGCTTCCAGCGCGCTGGCCAGCTTGAGGGGCGTCTGGCCACCGAACTGCACGATCACGCCGTGCAGCTCGCCGCGCGAATGCTCAACGCGGAGGATTTCGAGCACGTCCTCGGCCGTGAGCGGTTCGAAATAGAGGCGGTCGGAGGTGTCGTAATCGGTCGAGACCGTCTCAGGGTTGCAGTTGACCATGATCGTCTCGTAGCCGGCCTCGCTCAGAGCGAAACAGGCGTGGACGCAGCAGTAGTCGAACTCGATGCCCTGCCCGATCCGGTTCGGTCCGCCGCCGAGGATGACGACCTTCTTGCGGTCGCTCGGCCACGCCTCGTTCTCCGGCTCGCCGAAGCTGGGCGCCTCGTACGTCGAATACATGTAGGGCGTGATCGCCTCGAACTCGGCGGCGCAACTGTCGATGCGCTTGTAGACCGGCAGCACGCCGAGCTTCTGGCGCAACTGGCGCACTTCGTCCTCGCTCGTCGCCCCGGCCATCGCCGCAAGGGTATCGTGAAGCAAGCCGGACCGTTTCGCCTGCGTTTCCGCCAGCCCCCCCGCGACGCCGACCGAGCGCACCGCCAGGGTGGCGAGGCGCTTGTCGGAAAAGCCCATCGCCTTCAGCCGCCGCAGGCCGGCGGCATCGTTCGGCAGGCCTTCCTGGCCGATCATCGCCTCTTCGTAGACGATCTCCTCGATGTGCCGCAGGAACCACGGATCGTAATGAGTGATCGCGTGGATCTCCTCGACCGTGAAGCCTTCGCGGAAGGCTTGGGCGATGTTGAGGATGCGGTCAGGCGTCTGCTTCGAGAGCGCGGCGGTGAGTTCGTCGCGGCTGACCCCTTCGAGCGTGAGCACGCGGTTGAACCCGTCGAGCCCGGTTTCGAGCCCGCGCAGGGCCTTCTGGACGCTTTCCTTGAAGTTGCGACCGATCGCCATGACCTCGCCGACCGATTTCATCGCGGTCGAAAGCTCGGCCTTCGCCCCCTTGAACTTCTCGAACGCGAAGCGCGGGATCTTGGTGACGACGTAATCGATCGTCGGCTCGAAGCTCGCCGGGGTGGCGCCGGTGATCTCGTTGGTGATCTCATCGAGCGTATAGCCGACGGCGAGCTTGGCGGCGACGCGGGCGATGGGGAAGCCGGTCGCCTTCGAGGCAAGCGCCGAGGAGCGCGACACGCGCGGGTTCATCTCGATGACGATCAGCCGCCCGTCGCGCGGATTGACCGCGAACTGCACGTTGCTGCCACCGGTCTCGACCCCGATTTCGCGCAGCACCGCGATGCTGGCGGTGCGCATGATCTGGTATTCCTTGTCGGTCAGCGTCAGCGCCGGGGCGACAGTGATGGAATCGCCGGTGTGGACGCCCATCGGATCGACATTCTCGATCGAGCAGATGATGATGCAGTTGTCGTGCCGGTCACGCACAACCTCCATCTCGTATTCCTTCCACCCGAGCAGGCTTTCCTCGATCAGCACCTCGGTGGTCGGCGAGGCATCGAGGCCGGAGCGGACGATCGCTTCGAACTCGGCCTTGTTGTAAGCGACGCCGCCGCCGGTGCCGCCGAGGGTGAAGCTCGGGCGGATGATCGCCGGAAGCCCCGTGTGCTCGATCACCGCGAAGGCCTCGTCCACCGTGTGCGCCAGGCCGGAGCGGGCAGATTCGAGGCCGATCTTGTCCATCGCCTCGCGGAAGCGCTGGCGGTTCTCTGCCTTGTCGATCGCGTCGGCGTCGGCGCCGATCATCTGCACGCCGTATTTCTCCAGCGTGCCGTCGTTGAACAGCGCTAGCGCGCAGTTGAGCGCCGTCTGCCCGCCCATCGTCGGCAGCAGCGCGTCGGGCCGCTCCTTTTCGATGATCTTGGCGACGATCTCGGGCGTGATCGGCTCGACATAAGTCGCGTCGGCGAACTCGGGATCGGTCATGATCGTCGCCGGGTTGGAGTTGACTAGGACGACCCGGTACCCCTCCTCCTTCAGCGCCTTGATCGCCTGCGTGCCCGAATAATCGAACTCGCACGCTTGGCCGATGATGATCGGCCCGGCGCCGATGACGAGAATCGAGGAGATGTCAGTGCGTTTGGGCATCAGGCTTGGTGCTCGCGTTTAAAGTCCCGCTCGCACGCGAGAACGACATTATTCGACCTGCCGACAACTTCTACAGCTTCCAGTAGCAATCCCAGTCTGTTGGCTATGGCAGGATATTCAGTAACCGAGTTGGCGGCCTCTATGGATGGCCACTTGAGTCCAGCGAGAGCTTCGGCTTGCCCCGTCTCGAATATTTCGAGCCCAATTTCCTCCAGGGCATTCCACATCTGAAGGTCATCCTCGTCGCTCGGTGATCTGTGCCAGAACCTTCCCGCAATGATCACCGTTTCGTCAGCGCTGCGACTAACCTCTGCGATCCGATCGGTTAATTCGATCCAGCTCACGGCTGGCTCTCCAACATCCCCACGAACTTCTCGAACAGGTAGAAGCTGTCCTGCGGCCCGGGGCTCGCCTCGGGGTGGTACTGCACGCCGAACGCCTTCTTGCCCTTGATCTCGATCCCGCAGTTCGAGCCGTCGAACAGGCTGACGTGGGTCTCCTCCACCCCCGCCGGCAGCGTCGCGTTGTCGACGGCGAAGCCGTGGTTCATGCTGGTGATCTCGACCACCCCGTCGGCGAGGCGCTTGACCGGGTGGTTCGCGCCGCGGTGGCCCTGGTGCATCTTGGCGGTCTTGGCACCGGCGGCGAGGCCGAGCATCTGGTGGCCGAGGCAGATGCCGAAGATCGGCACGTCCTTGTCCATCAGCGCCCGGATCGTCGGCACCGCGTATTCGCCGGTCGCCGCCGGATCGCCGGGACCATTGGAGAGGAACACGCCGTCGGGCTTCAGCGCGAGGATGTCATCCAGCGTGGCCTTCGCCGGCACCACCGTCACCCGCGCGCCGGCTTTCACCAGATTGCGGAAGATGTTGTCCTTGCTGCCGTAGTCGATCGCGACGACATGCGGCAACTCGTCCCCCTCCCGCTTGCGGGAGGGGTTAGGGGTGGGTGAGTCCGCATTCACAGACCCTCCCCCGGCCCCTCCCGCAAGCGGGAGGGGAGACTTTTTTCGCGGCGCCCGCGTGTAACCGCGCCCCAACTCCCACGGCCCGCCTTCCCAGCCATGGTGCTTTTCGCGGCTAACCCGCTGGGCGAGGTCCATGCCTTCGAGCCCCGGCCATTCTCGCGCCCGCTTGAGCAGCGCGGGGATGTCGAACCGGCCCTTCGGATCGTGCGCGATCACCGCGTTGGGCGCGCCGTTCAGACGGATGCGGCGTGTCAGCGCGCGCGTGTCGATGCCGCCGACGCCGATCTTGAGATGGCCCTTCATCCAATCGTCGAAGCTGCGCTCGGAGCGGAAGTTGCTGGGGTCGGTCGGGTCCTCGCGCACCACGCAGCCGACCGCGCCTTCGACTTCGGACTCGATGTCCTCGGCATTGGCGCCGACGTTGCCGATGTGCGGGAAGGTGAAGGTGACGATCTGCCCGGCGTAGCTCGGGTCGGTCATCACTTCCTGATAACCGGTCATCGCGGTGTTGAAGCACACCTCGCCCACCGCGCTGCCGACGTGGCCGAATCCCCTGCCCCAGATTACCGTTCCATCCGCGAAGACGATGACTCCGGTTGCACCTTTTGGGGGCGCAAGCGAAGAAGCGGCGTCGGCCATGATTTGGGGCGCTCCGTTAACAGGTTTCCGGCGATGCGTGCTAAGTCGTGGCCGCTAGACCCCGGCCCGCGATGCGTCAACCTGTCCAAGGTGGATTTATCCAGCTATCTGGGCCGCTACGCCCCGCATTCAACATGAGGACCTGATTTCGATGCTTCGCGACGACCTGAAACAGGCGCAGATTTCGGCGATGAAAGCCGGCGAGAAGGAACGCCTCGCCGCCGTTCGCCTCATCCTGGCCAAAGTGAAGGACCGCGATATCGAGCAGCGCACGGCCACGAAACCGATGGAAGATGATGCCCTCATCATCGACACGCTGCAGAAGATGGCCAAGCAACGCCGCGAATCGATCGAGATGTACGAAAAGGGCGGCCGCGAGGAGCTGGCCGCAATCGAACGCGGCGAACTGACGGTGATCGAGGAATTCCTGCCGCGGCAGATGGACGAAGCGGAAACGAAAGCCGCTATCGAGGCGATCAAGGACGAACTCGGCGCCACGAGCATGAAGGACATGGGCCGCGTGATGGCCGAGCTGAAGGCACGCCATGGCACCGTGCTCGACATGGGCCGGGCAAGCGGATGGGTGAAGGACGCGCTGCAGTGAGATCGGGCGCCGCCCTGCCCCTGCTATTGCCCCTGGTGCTATTGGCGTGCTCGAAGTCTCCCGAGGCGCCAGCGAGCGAGCCCTCTTCCGTCGTGACGCCGGACGTCGCACCGACGCCGGACAAGCCACACACGCTCGTCCCCGCGGACTTCGCCGCGCTCAAGCTCGGCGCGAAGGTCAAAGGTTCGGAGGTGGCCGGGCGGTTCGTTTCCGATGGGCAGGTCCTGGCCGACGTGGCGAGCTACGTCGCCTGCCCCGAAGGCGTAACGGTCTGCGACCCCAAGGTCTTGCCACCCGATACGATCTATACCTACGTCCATCGCGTGACCCCGGGAGCGGCCGTCGCCAGCACGACCCTGTTCCGCACCGCGCGCCCCGCCGCAGGCTTCGCCAACGGCGTCGGCTACGACAGCGCCCAGGCCGCTGCCGCGCTCGGCCCCGAAGGCCAGATCGACGTCGCCGCCGACAACGGCGCGCTCGTCTGGCGGGTGATCGGCGGCGATCGCTGGAAAGCCGGCGAGCCGATCATCTTCTACTGGCAGTCGACGCTGCCGCCCGCCGGCAACCTGGACGCCTACCTGGTCGAGACCGACGGCAGCGTGGCGATCGGCAGCGGCCCGTTCCCGGGCAAGGAAAAGCCTGTGGAGTCCGCGCAGCAGTAGCGCCGGCTCGGCGTTCCCGGTAGGTTCGGGCGATGGCCCTGTCTCCCCACTGGCTCGACGAATTGCGCGCGCGGGTGACGCTATCCAGCGTCATCATGCGCACGACCAAGCTGCAGAAGGCCGGGCGCGAGTGGAAGGCGTGCTGCCCTTTCCACAACGAGAAGACGCCGAGCTTCACGGTCAGCGACGAGAAGGGCTTCTATCATTGCTTCGGCTGCGGTGCGCATGGTGACGTCATCCGCTGGATGACCGATCAGCGCGGTCTGGCGTTCATGGATGCGGTGAAAGAACTCGCCGCCGAGGCAGGTATGGAAGTTCCTCGCGCCGATCCGCTTGAAGCCGAGCAGGCCGAACGCCGCGCGGGTCTGCATGACGTCATGGCGTCAACGCAGGAATGGTTCAAAAACAATCTCTTGTCCGATGTTGGTCGCAAAGGGCGGGAATACCTGGCTTCCCGCGGGTTCGACGCGCATACGATCGAGCGATTCGGCTTCGGCTATGCGCCGGAGGATCGGCACGCGCTCAAGAAAGCGCTATCGCAATACGAGCTGCCGATGCTGATCGAGGCGGGCCTGCTCATCGCCGTGGAGGATAAGGAGCCCTACGACCGCTTTCGCGGGCGGCTGATGCTGCCGATCCAGGACGCGCGCGGCAGGATCATCGCATTCGGTGGCCGCATCCTCGATGGTGGTAAAGCTGATGCGCCCAAGTATCTGAATTCGCCCGATACGCCTCTGTTTGACAAGGGCCGCACGCTGTACAACCTGCACCGCGCCGGCCCGGCCTCGCGCAAGAGTGGGCGGGTCGTGGTCGTCGAAGGCTACATGGACGTGATCGCCCTTGCCGCCGCGGGAATCGAGGACGCGGTCGCACCCATGGGCACCGCGCTCACCGAGCGGCAGATCGAACTGCTCTGGCGACTCGCCGACGTACCCCTCCTGTGCTTCGACGGAGACGCGGCCGGACAGCGGGCTGCCATGCGCGCCGCTGTTCGCGCCCTGCCCTTGCTCCGCCCCGGTCATTCGCTGGCTTTCGTGCACATGCCGGCCGGGCTCGATCCGGACGACCTGATTCGCAAGGAAGGCCGCGCGGCGATGGACCGGCTGCTGGCCGAGCCGCGAAGCCTGATCGAGACGCTGTGGCGTCACGAACGCGCGGCAGCGCCGCTGAACTCGCCGGAAGACAAGGCCGGCCTCAAGGAGCGGCTCGTCGCTCATACGGAGGCGATTCAGCATCCCGACATCCGCGCACTCTACCGCCGCGAATTGCTCGACAGGTTCTCGGCGTTCGCCTTTCCCAAGCGGGAGTTCCCGGCCCGGCCGCACGGGCGCTTCAAGCCTTCCGGCAAGCGCTCGTCCGCGCCCAGCGACACCGGCGAGTTGCGCAAGCTCCTCGCCGGCGCGCGCGATCATCTCACGCAGGCGGTTCTCGCCGGTCTGGCCCGCCATCCGCACGAGATCGCCCGTCACGCCGAAGCCCTCGCCCGGCTTGCCTCGGCCGCCAGCGAAACCGCCCCGACCATCGATGTCTTGCTCGACGTGTCCGAGGCGCTTGAAGCGGGCACGCAAAATCCCATATCTTCGCTGAAGGCCGTCGCGCCGCCGCCGGATAACACCCGCTTTTCCTTCCTTGTGGAAGGTGCCGATCCGCAGGCCGTGCGCGAAGACCTGGCCGAAGCCGTCGCCTTGCTGGTTGAAAAACCGGCGCTGGAGGCGGCGATTGCGGAAGCGACGGCGCGGTTCGAGAGCGATCCCGAAGGCGCTTTCGCCGAGCAGCAGCGGCTGCGCAAACGAAAGCTGGAAATCGAGCAGCGACTCGGGCAGATGGCCCGCAAACGCGCCGCCGGTCCGGCGATGGAAGACAATCACGCGGAGGCTGCGGTCTCCGGGCAACAGGAAACGGATTAACCCAGGCATGGCCTCCGAAGCCGAAGACACCAGAACGGACGACGCTCCGCTGATCGATCTCAACGAGGCGACGATCAAGAAGCTGATCGCGAAGGCTAAGCGCCGCGGGTATATCACCGTCGACGAACTGAACGCCGCCTTGCCGCAGGACGAGATGTCCACCGACCAGATCGAGGACGTGATGTCGGCGATCTCGGAGATGGGCGTCAACATCGTCGAGAGCGACGAGGACGCGGCCGAGGAAGAGGGCGAGGACAGCGACGGCCCGGAGGAAATCGCCACCTCCGATGAGGACGACAGCGGCGAGCCGCAGCACGTCCCCGAAAAGAAGAAGAAGGAAGCCACCGAGCGCACCGACGACCCGGTGCGCATGTACTTGCGCGAGATGGGCGCCGTCGAGCTGCTCAGCCGCGAAGGCGAAATCGCCATCGCCAAGCGCATCGAAGCCGGCCGCGACACGATGATCATGGGCCTGTGCGAAAGCCCGATCACCTTCCACGCGATCATCATGTGGTCCGAAGCGCTCAACAACGGCGAGATGCAACTGCGCGAGATCCTCGACCTCGACGCGATGCTTTCCAAGGAACCGCCCGTCGACAAGATGGAAGAAGGCGCCGAGGACGACGACAGCGGCGAAATCTCCGAGGAAACCGCCGGCCCGACCTACAAGGAAGAGGAAGACGTCGAGGAAGAGGAAGACGCGGACGGAGACGAGGACGAAGACGGCGAGCCCCGCCAGCGCCGCCGCGAGGAGGAAGAGGAGGAAGACAACACCCTCTCCCTTGCCCAGATGGAAGCCGCCCTCAAACCCGAGGCGCTCGAACGCTTCGCCCGCATCGCCTCGCTGTTCAAGAAGTTCGAGAAGCTCCAGGGCGAACGCGTCGAAACCCTCGGCCGCGGCGACGATTTCCCGCCGGCCAAGGAAAAGAAGTACGAAGCCCTGCGCGAGGAACTTACCGCGGAGGTCGAGAGCGTGCAGTTCCACGCCACCAAGATCGAATACCTCGTCGACAACCTCTATGCCTTCAACCGCCGCCTCACGGCCCTCGGCGGGCAGATGCTGCGCCTGGCCGAACGCCACAAGATCAAGCGCGCGGACTTCCTCGGCGCATATGTCGGCCACGAGCTCGACGAGGAATGGCTCGCCGGCATGGCGAAGAAGGACAAGAAGTGGGCCGCCTTCGCCGAGAAGGAAGCCGACGCGGTCGAGCGCATCCGTGCCGAGATCGCCGACATCGCCGCGGCCACCGGCATGTCGCTTACCGAGTTCCGCCGCATAGTCAACATGGTCCAGAAGGGCGAGCGCGAAGCGCGCATCGCCAAGAAGGAAATGGTCGAGGCGAACCTGCGACTGGTCATCTCGATTGCCAAAAAGTACACGAACAGGGGCCTGCAATTCCTTGATCTTATTCAGGAAGGCAACATCGGCCTGATGAAGGCGGTCGACAAGTTCGAGTACCGCCGCGGCTACAAGTTCAGCACTTACGCCACCTGGTGGATCCGCCAGGCGATCACCCGCAGCATCGCCGACCAGGCGCGCACGATCCGGATCCCGGTGCACATGATCGAGACGATCAACAAGCTCGTGCGCACCAGCCGCCAGTTCCTCCACGAGCAGGGCCGCGAGCCCACGCCCGAGGAAATGGCCGAGCGCCTTTCGATGCCGCTCGAGAAGGTCCGCAAGGTGATGAAGATCGCCAAGGAGCCGATCAGCCTCGAAACCCCGATCGGCGACGAGGAAGACAGCCACCTGGGCGATTTCATCGAGGACAAGAACGCGGTGATCCCGGTCGACGCGGCGATCCAGGCCAACCTCAAGGAAACCGTCACCCGCGTGCTCGCCAGCCTGACCCCGCGCGAGGAACGCGTCCTGCGCATGCGCTTCGGCATCGGCATGAACACCGACCACACGCTGGAGGAAGTCGGCCAGCAGTTCAGCGTCACCCGCGAACGCATCCGCCAGATCGAAGCCAAGGCGCTGAGGAAGCTCAAGCACCCGAGCCGGTCAAGGAAGATGCGGAGCTTCCTCGACCAGTAGGCGCACCCGCCGGGGTCCAGAGTCGATTCCTGATCGATTGAAACACCAACCTCCGTTCGGCGGAAGGGGGGCGCTTCAGCTTGAAGGCAATCGACTCTAAGGCTGCCAAATCCGCGGCGCCCGCCGCGTCCCCAGCATAAGCTCCGCAATCCCCCACACCATCGCGTCGGCGCGGTCGGGGCTGTTGCCCGGGCCCGCGTAGCCGCCGCCGGCGATCAGGCCGAGGAGTTGAGCTTCGAGCTCCGGCATCCGGCCGTGGAGGTGGGCGCGGCCGGCTTCGAACAGGTGGGCGACCGGCTCGGCGCGGTGGCTCTTGCCGGTGCGGGCGGTGACCAGCTTGACGCGCAGGCCGGGGTCGGCGGTGTGAAGAACGGTCCTGACCATCTTGCCGCCCTGGTTCTGTTCGGCGACGACCTCGATCGTGCCGTGCGCCCGCGCCGAGGCGGCGACCGCGCTTGCCCAGCCCTCCGGCGTGCGGGCGGTGACGCTGTGGTCGGCAAGGACGTGGGCGATCGCGGTTTCGCCGCTGCCTTCCCGGGCGCAGGCGACGATGCCGCAGGTGCCGTCGCCGCTTGGGGGATCGACGGCGATGAGGGTGCGCGAGTAACCTCCCCTCCCGCTTGCGGGAGGGGTCGGGGGTGGGTCTGTAAAGGCGCCAGTGGTGCCGGACTCACCCTCCCCTAGCCCCTCCCGCAAGCGGGAGGGGGATTCCACCCTGCACCGCTCGATCAGCTCGACGCTCCACAGCGCCCCCGCCGCGTCGGGGAGGAGCTCGCCGTCGAGCTCCTGGCGGCCGAGGCGGGTGCCGGCGTAGAGGCGCTCGACGCGGGCTTTCCAGGCGTCGGGCAGGTGCGGGTTGGCGCGCGTGGGGCCGCCGGTGACGACGGTGTCGGGCTCGTCCATGATCGCCCTGAGCACCGGGCCGGGGCGCGGGGTCGTCGTGACGAGGGCTTTCGGATGCGCGCCCAGGCGGAGGCCGAGCTGGAGCATGTCCCAGCATTCCTGCGGCCGTTCCCACTTCGCCAGCTCGTCGCACCAGGCATAATGATGCTCGGGACCGCGCAGCAGGTGCGGAGTGGCGCCGGAGAACAGCACGGCCTCCGCGCCGGTGCGGAAGCGCAGGCGGCCGAGGCTGGCGTGCCATTCACTGACCCAGGCGCCGGCGACTTCGAGCAGGCCGCTCTTGCCTTCGACCATCACCCGGCGCGCGTCTTCCAGCGTCGCGCCGACAAGAGCGAAGCGCAGCGGCTGCCCTCTGGCGACGAAGCCGGTGATCCACTGCGCCCCGGCCAGCGTCTTGCCGAAGCCGCGGCCGGCCTTGATGACCCAGGTGGACCAGCGGCTGCCTGATTCGGTCGCTGCGGGCTCGAACTGGCCGTCGTGGGCCCAGGCTTCCCACGCGCGGTCCAGCGCGTCGCGCTCCTGCTGCCCCAACAGCTCGATGCCGAGGCGGCGCCGCTCCGGATCGAGCGACTTGAGGAACATGACGATGTCGATGCCGGGCGTGATCCTGCGCTTAGGCTTCATCGGTTTCCCCCTCTCGCTTGCGGGAGGGGTCAGGGGTGGGTGAGTCCGCGTTCAAAGGCCCACCCCCAGCTCCTGCCGCGAGCAGGATGGGAGATGGCGCGATGGCTTCGAGCTTGGCGAGGATCGAATCGCGCATCTCATCGAGCGAGCGTGGGCGCGCGCGCCAGCCCGGTGCGCGGCCCTCCCCCTTCACCGCCGCGCGGTGAAGCTGGAGGATGTTGATCGCGTCCCGCACGCCCATTTCGGCGAGCGGGGTGTCCGGATCGGGCATCTGGCCTTCGAGCGTTTCGGTGGCGCGCTGGACAAGCAGCATCTCGATCCGCGCATAGCCCTGCTCCAGCGCGGCCTGCCAGCGTTCGGCGAATCCGGGATCGTTGCGGCGGCGCTTGTAGATCGCCTCGCGGCTGAACCCGGTCGCCTTGGCCGAAAGCGTGACATTGCAGCTTGCGGCGAGCTGATCGAGGAAGCGGGCCTCCGCCTCGTCGGTCCAGCGAGAACCCTCGCTCTGAATGAGCTGCGGACCGTCCTTGCCTGAGCGGATGGTGCTGCCCGGTAGATTTGGCCTTGTTTCGTTCATCGTTCCCTCGTCCTATCGTTCCCGGTATGTTCCATATCTGCCGGGAAAAGTCAAGAGAAATGTGCCATATCGGTTAGTTCGGCTTCCGCGGCGGCAACGGGGACCTGCGGCAAAACAATCCCTTCGCCTTCGGCAAGCCTGTTGGCATGAGCGGAACGAGAGTGCATGCATCGAAAGGGCTGCCGTCCAGGTGAGCCTGGGGAGAGAGGGATGATGTTTGTCCGGCGTGGCATGGCCATGGTGCTTATCATGCTCGCAAGCGGTTCACTGAGCGTTCCGGCGCAGGCGAAGGATTGCGACCGGGCGTGCCTCGGCGGCCTGGTGACGCAGTATCTCGATGCGCTGGTGGCGCATGATCCCTCCAAACTGTCGCTGGCGCCCAATGCCCGCTTCACGGAGAACGGCGCGCCGCAGGATCTCGGCAAGGGCGTGTGGCAGACGGTGACCGGCAAGGCCGCGTTCCGGCAGGACTATCTCGACACCACGGCCCAGGTCGCCGCCGCCCATGTCGAGTTGCGCGAAGGCGCCATTCCGGTGCTCTATTCGCTCGCGCTGCACGTGACCGACGGGAAGATCGCCGGGATCGAGACGATCGTCCAGCGCGTCACGCCCGATTCCCGCTTCCAGCCGACCGAGCTGGGCGGGCCGATCCGGGGCATGAACGATCCCGTTCCCGCCGGCCGGCGGCAATCGCGCGCGGCGATGATCGCGGCGGCGCTCAAATATCCCGAGGGCCTGCGCGTAGGCAACTTCTCCGACGCGGGGACGCCGTTCGCCCCCACCGCCTATCGCGTGGAGAACGGGGTCGTCACCGCTGGCGCAGGCTGCGGACGGCCGGATTGCAGCCTCTATGCCCAGCGGCTGCTGCTGCACCCGGGGGTGATCCCCAGCGTCGTGGCGGTGGACGAGGAAAACGCGACGGTGCTGTTATGGATGAACTTCGGCGACACCGGCTCCTACGGCGAAAATCGCGCCCTGGTCACGTTCGAGGGCTTCAAGGTCTGGGGCGGCGAGATCCACGCGATCAACGCCTTCTTCGCTTTCCTGCCCGCCAACACCTCGCGCTTCTGGAATTCGTCGGACCGGGTGCCGGCGCGGTTCTGAAGGCCCTCCGCAGCGGCCTTGTCCCTCCCGCGACGAGGGCTTACCCCCTCGCGCAGCGTGGCGTGCGCCATGAACAAGGGTGGGATTTCGCCGAAAAGATGGATTCAGGGACGTTCGTTTTCGAGGATTTCTCGCTCGACAGCAGCGACCGGCGCTTGCGCCGGGCGGGCGAGCCGATCGAGCTCAGCAGTCGCTATTTCGACGCCCTTGCCCTGCTGCTCAGCGAGCCGGGCAAGCTGGTCTCGAAACGGCGCTTCATGGACGAGGTCTGGCGCGGCATCCCGGTGACCGACGAGGCGTTGACCCAGTGCATCCGTACGCTGCGCCGCCGGCTGGGCGACGATGCCGCGTCTCCGCGCTTCATCGAGACGGTGCCGAAGCACGGTTATCGGTTTATCGCGCCCGTGCGGCGGCAGGTGGACGATGAACGGACAGGAATGGACGCCGCGATAGCAGC
>Ga0164242_10006165_pt1 | contig 13240 bp, 13 predicted proteins | sample OricomgcompostMG_FD_108783 | JGI IMG/M metagenome (GOLD analysis project Ga0164242, IMG submission 108783) | Miracle-Growth compost microbial communities from Emeryville, California, USA - Original compost - Miracle growth compost (MG) ...
GACTGGTCTCGCAATAGTCAGCCTCGGCCTCCGCCGGAACCCAATATCCAGGAGCAGGAGCGTTTCGAATGGATACTCTGAAGAAAATGCTTGATATGGGCCGGCCGATCATGGCGCCGCTGGCCTTCAACCCGCTGTCGGCGAGGATTGCCCAGGACGCGGGAATGGATGCGTTGTATCTGGGCGGCGGCGCGCTGGGTTATCTGAAAGTCGGGACGGAAGCCAATCTGAGCCTTACCGAAATGGCGCAGTTGGGTATCGAAATCCGCGCCAAATCCGATCTGCCGCTGATACTGGACGGGCAGTGCGGATGGGGCGATGCGATGCATCTTAGCCACGCCATCCAGGTTGCCGAGGCAGCCGGATTCGCGGCGATCGAGATCGAGGATCAGGTCGTGCCCAAACGAGCCCATCATCATGCCGGCGTCGAGCATCTCGTCTCCGCCGATGAAATGGCCGAGAAGATAAGCACCGCCGTGTCTTCGCGGAGAGGTGATGAACTGCTGATCATTGCGCGCACCAACGCGGCGCGCATCGAAGGGATCGACGGCGCCATGCGCCGTGCCGAAGCCTATCGCGAGGCTGGCGCCGACCTTCTCTTCGTCGTCCCGAGCAAGCCGTCGGACGTCGCGGTGACCGGAAAGAGGCTCGGCGCGCCGTTGATGTTTATGGCGGTGGGCGCCGAGCCTAGCGGTGGGCTGACGATCGGGGAGATGTACGAATTGGGGTACCGGATCTTCGTCGATTCGATGTCTCCGATGATGTCGACCTACGCCGCGCTGTCCGCGAACTATCGGCAGATAAGGGAGCATGCGGACCAATCTTCCGTTTATGCGATGCCCGACATGGGGAACTTGCAGAGGCAGATCCACGACACCATCGGCCTCGATGCCCTGTTGGAAATCGAGCGTCGAACCGTGGAAGCCGGCGCGGACACCGCCCGGGCGAGACCGCACTGGGTGGCGGAAGACGGTCCGGACAAGGAATGAAGGATTGCGAGCACCTGGCTCCGGACGCTGTCATTCTACAGGCCATGACTCCTTCGTGATCCTTGGTGTCGTTTCTCGTCCTTGACCGCAGATCGTCGGATGCGTGGTGAAAGTCGGTTGGAGGAATTTATTGTCAGACAACTTGTTGGACGGCGGCTAGTTAGTCGTTGCATATAATAGGATCATATGGTAGGACAATATTGACCGATACAAGGATGCGTTCTGGGAGGAAGCAGCATGATTGGTACACGGGTGGCGAGGGCTCTTCTTTTCGCGTCGAGCCTCATGATCACTGGCGGCGCTTATGCTGCCGGCCCTACGATCTCGGACGACGTCGTAAAGATCGGCGTCATCAACGACATGAGCGGTCCCTACGGCCCCTTGGCGGGCAAGGGATCGGTCGTTGCGGCACAGATGGCGATCGACGAGCTGAAAGATACGCTGCCTTTCAAGGTGCAGATGGTCTCCGCCGATCACCAGTTGAAGGTCGAGCTGGGTGTTTCGATCATCAAGCGGTGGTACGAACAGGACCATGTCGACATGGTGACCGACATCGTGCATTCTGCGATTGCGCTTGCGGCTCAGCAAATTGCCGCGACAGATAACCGGATAGTGATCGCCCAGGCCGTTGGGGCCGTAGATTTCACCGGCAAGGCCTGCACGCCGAACAGCGCTGCCTGGCTTTACGACACCTATGCGCTGTCGAACGGCCTGGTACGGTCGCTGGTCGCGAACAAGCAGGACACCTTCTTCATTATCGCTGTTGACTATGCCTTCGGCGTGTCGATGACGAAGGATGTTACCGAGGCGGCAAAGGCGGCCGGGGGCAAGGTGCTGGGGGTGGTGAAATTCCCGCTCAACAGCTCCGATTTCGCTTCCTATCTTCTTCAAGCCCAGTCTTCGGGCGCAAAGGTCGTGTTGTTAGCCGCCGGCGGGGCCGACCTTGTCAACTTGATCAAGCAAGCCCGTGAATTTGGATTGACTCAGCAGGGGCAGTCCGTCGTGACGCCGTTGATGTTCATATCGGACGTAAAGAGCATTGGATTGGACACCGCCGGCGGCATGCAATTCTCGACCGCGTTCTACTGGGACCGTGACGAGGAAACGAGAGCCTGGAGCAAGAAGTTCATGGCGCTCAACAACGGAGCCGCGCCGACCATGGACCAGGCGGGGGTGTATTCGGCGGTTCGCCACTATCTCCTGTCGGTGAAGGCTGCCGGAACCGACGAGGCCAAGGCAGTCATGGCCAAGATGCGCGAGTTGCCGGTCGACGACATCTATGTGCATGGAGGCAAGCTGCGCAAGGACGGCCGGCTACTGCATCCGATGTACCTCGTCCGGGTCAAGGACCCAAGCGAATCCAAGGGTGACTGGGATTTTTACAAGGTCATCTCCACCATCGACGCCGATAAGGCCTTCAAGAGCGCGGAGGACAGCGGCTGCGCCCTCGACAAGTGACGGTTCGGGGAGTGGACGGAAGATGCATGGCTTAAACTCGCTGCAGCGACCCGAATTGCTCGCCGTACCGATCGCGACATTGCTTCGCAACGCCATCTTGAGCGGAGAATTCCGCCCCGGCGACCGTCTCGTGGAAAGGCAGCTCGCCGCACAATGGAACGTGAGTCGGGCGCCCCTCCGGGAGGCGATCGAGCTACTGACGACAGAGGGGTTCCTGTTGCGCTCTCCTCATCGGGGCGCCTCGGTGCGGGAGCTGTCGGAACGGGAACTGAACGAACTCTTCGCTATACGCGAAATGATCGAGGTGAACGCGGCACGCACGGCGATCCGGTTGGCGAGCGACGAGGACCTGATGCCGATGCGAATGCTCGTAGAGGCTATGAAAGCGAATGTCGAAGCGCATGACCTGCGGGGCTTCCGAACCAACGGACTGGCGTTTCACGACGAACTTCTTCGGCTTTCCGGAAACGCCACGCTGATCGAGATCTACGACAGGGTGAAGCTGAAATTCCGCCGCTACCAGATGCTGCTCGTCAACCTTCCGGACCTGCCGAATGCGTCGGCACGGGAGCACGAAGCGATCCTGGAAGCCTTGAGCCGGCGCGACGCCGATCTGGCCGCCAGATGCGTCGCGGACCACCTCGCGCATCTGGTGCGGCGCTTCGTCGGCAGCACCCGCGACTTTTCTCCGCCGGATGGTCGACCATCGACCATCGTAAAGCAGCCTCGAAAATAATGAGTGAAAGATGAGCGAGCCAGGCAAATCTCCTCTCGACGGAATTCGCGTTCTCGACCTGACCCGGATGGCGGCGGGGCCTTTCTGCGCAATGATCCTCGGCGACATGGGCGCGAACGTCACCAAGATCGAGCCCTATCCGAAGGGCGATCTGTTGCGGGGCTTCGGGCCGTTCGATCACGGGGAAGGTACCTATTTCCTCAGTATCAACCGCAACAAGCGCAGCATGGCGCTGGATTTTCGGTCGGCTGAAGCCAGGGCGGTCTTGCGACGGCTGGCGTTGCAGGCCGACGTCGTGGTCGAGAACTTCAAGCCGAACGTCGTGCGCGAGATAGGCATCGACTACGACAGCCTGAAGGAAGAGAATCCCCGCCTCGTCTACGCCAGCATCAGTGGCTTCGGTGCCAAAGGCCCCTATGGCGGCTGGCCCGGCGTCGACCAGATCGCCCAGGGCATGTCCGGCTTCATGTCGCTTACCGGCGAAAGAGGCGGAGGGCCGACCCGCGTAGGTATTCCGATCGGCGACCTGACGGCCGGAATGTGGGCGTCGATCGGCATTCTATCTGCGTTGCTGCGGCGCGAACTCACCGGAAAGGGTAGCCGGGTCGAAACGACGCTCGTGAGCGCCCTGATCGGTCTGCTGTGCGTCCAGGGCCAACGCTATCTCAGCCTGGGAGAAGTTGCTGGGCCTCCGGGCAACGATCACCCCGTCATAGCGCCCTACGGCGTGTATGAGGCCAGCGACGGCGCGTTCAATCTCTGCGCCGCCACGACCGAAATGTGGCGGAACCTATGCCAGATCGCGGGGCGCGAGGAACTCATCGAGGATCCCGACTTCAAGGACAACGAACTCAGGGTCGCCAATCTGTCTCGGCTCAAGCAGGAACTGAACAAGGGCTTTGCCAAAGATACCTGTCAGGCGTGGACCGCTAAGCTGATTGCTGCCGGTATCCCCGCCGGCCCGATCTACAAGATGGATCAGGTCTTCCGAGACCAGCATTTCCAATCGCAAGGCTACTTCGAGGAGGTGGCCCACGAGACCATCCGCAACCTGCGGCTCGTGGCAACGCCTATCAAGCGCGAAGGTGGCTGGAGAGAGGGGGCGGACAGGGCACCGCCGGTCCTTGGCCAGCACAGCACGGAAATCCTCAGGGAGGCTGGCTTTTCGGATGCCGAGGTCGCGGATCTCCTTGCCAAGAAAATCGTCCATCCGTTCACAGGAGAAGAGCATGTACGGAGCTGAAGTAGCCTATATCGCGCTGGTCGCGGCCGACGTTGAGGCGGCGGCGAAGATGTTCGAAAAAGACTACGGACTGACGCGTTCGACGAAGAAGTTCGACGGACGCCAGGTGCCGATGCTCAGCGTTGGCGAAACGGCACTGGCCATCTTCGCACCGGGCGATCCCTATGTCGACGGAACGCCACATATGGGGGTTCATCATTTTGCCCTGGCGGTCGATGATCTCGAAAACGCGATTGATGACATCACCCGGCGCGGTGTCGCATTCGAAACCGGGAAGGTGGAGAAAAGCCTGGATGACGGGAAGCGTGCGTTGCTGTCGCTGAAGGCGACGAATGGCATCCGGACGTATGTCTCCTCCAGGATCGACCGCGCGCCCTACAAGGGCGGATTCATCGAGCGGGTCGATCACCTTGGCATCATGGGCACTGACAATCCAATATGCGTCGACACCTACTGCACGCGGCTCGGTCTCGAACTGACGGGTGAGCAATTCGATACGGAAATCCAGACCCCCGTCGAACATTTTATCTATCGCAATCCGCGGACCGAGAGGGTTGTGACACACACCCGGCAGTCCGATGTGGTGGCGAACGTCCATGATCTGTTCATTCTGGCCGGGGACTGGGATATGGAGATCATCCAGCCGATGAACACGACCAAGGTTTACCGGGCCTCCGGTGAACATGCTGGCGACACGATGCAGGACCACGGCGTCGTCGATCAGTTCCTCAGGACCCGGGGACCTGGCCTCCACCACATCGCATTCAGGGTCACCGATATAGACACCCATCTCTCCAGGCTGGAAAACGCCGGTTACAATATGATTGATCGTGTCGGGCGCCGCGGCGCGCGGTTATCGCGCATAGGCTTCATCCATCCGAAATCGACACATAAGATCCTGACCCATCTGGTCGAGAGGCCCGATCTCTAACGAGCAGGAACCTTGCCGCGCAGAGGTTGCGGGGCGCCGGTTTGTGCAACACGATGGGGCGCGCGGCGGTGATCGCCGTGCCGCTTCTTCAGAGTACGGACGCAGTGGGGTGGTGTTTCTCCTGACGACCTTTCTGGCTGCCTCCACCGTCGCATGCATCCGCTCGCGATGGAGCCAACCAGCAGACCTTGGAGGAGTTGGAGGCTTCGTTTCGCGGTGATGGCACCGACGGCCCGTCCCAGTGCCTGACAAGGCCGTCGCCGGCGGAAACGAGGGAACGCGCGCCTTCGCATGTCCAACATTCTGTCCGATTCCCAGGGAGATACTGCCACGGTCATGGAAACGAACCTGTTCCAACTCTTCGACGATGCCTATCCGGACAAGGGCAAGGTGGTGATCGAAACGGCCGCCGCCGGCCGGATTAATTTCGAGGATATCGTCCATGAGACGGGGCGATATGCAAATGCTCTTCTCGCCGGCGGCGCGGTGCGTGGCGACCGCGTTGCCGTGCAGGTCGAGAAATCCGTGGAAGCGCTTGTCCTCTACCTGGCGTGCCTCAGAGCCGGCATCGTCTTCCTGCCGCTCAATACGGCCTATACGCTTGCCGAACTGGACTATTTCATAAGGGACGCGGAACCCGCCATCGTCGTCTGCGATCCGGCCAGGCGCGATGCTCTGGCGCCTGTCGTGGCCTCGGTCGGAGGCAGGATAGAAACGCTGGACGGCTCCGGCTCCGGGACCTTACCGGAATGTGCAGCCGCGCAATCGGACCGATTCGAGACCGTCGAAGTGGGACCGGAAGAGCTCGCCGCGATCCTCTATACTTCCGGGACTACCGGGCGCTCCAAGGGAGCGATGCTGACACACTGCAATCTCGCATCCAACGCCCTGGTGCTTCGGGAATGTTGGCGTTTCCAACCCGAGGACGTACTGCTGCACATGTTGCCGATCTATCATGCGCACGGCTTGTTCGTCGCCACCAACGTAACCCTGATCGCCGGGGCGTCGATGATCTTCCTGCCGCGCTTCGATTCGGACGAGGCGATCGGGCACTGGCGACGGGCCAGCGTGATGATGGGCGTTCCAACCTTTTACACGCGGCTGCTGCAGACCCCGCTTTTGTCTCGCAGCGCCGCCTCGGGCATGCGGTTGTTCATCTCCGGTTCCGCGCCGCTTCTGGCCGAGACCCATCGGGAATGGCAGGATCGTACCGAGCACGCCATCCTCGAGCGCTACGGCATGACCGAGACAGGCATGAACACCTCCAATCCCTATGTGGGGGACCGCATCGCCGGTACGGTGGGCTTTCCACTACCCGGCGTCGAGATCCGCGTCAGCGACCCTGAAACCGGCGGCGAACTCGGGCACGATGAGATCGGCATGCTGGAGGTGCGCGGACCGAACGTCTTCAAAGGCTATTGGCGGATGGCGGACAAGACGAAAAGCGAGTTTCGGGACGACGGCTTCTTCATCACGGGCGACCTGGCCAAGATCGACGCGCGCGGATACGTCCATCTCGTCGGTCGTGGCAAGGACCTCGTCATTTCGGGAGGCTTCAACGTCTATCCGAAGGAAGTCGAGACGGAGATCGACGCGATGCCGGGCGTCTTGGAGAGTGCCGTGATCGGGGTGCCGCATCCGGATTTCGGCGAAGGGGTGACGGCCGTGGTGGTGCTGGACGGAACAGCGGAAGTCGGCGAAGACGAGATACAGCGCCAACTTGAACATCGCCTGGCGAAATTCAAATTGCCGAAGCGGGTTTTGTTCGCCGACGAGTTGCCCCGGAACACGATGGGCAAGGTGCAGAAGAACATCCTGCGTGAGAAACATGCGGCGTTATACGCGTCGACCTGAACGCGAGCGGCTCCCGCCGGGTCTCGGACGGGTGATGCCGCCATCGAGAGACAAAGCAATTTCCAGACAACAATGTCTGGGTCCAGACCGTCGACCCAGAGCCGAAAGGTGATTGGCCGCCCCACCGGCTTATATTCGGCGATAGTCGGAGCCGAAGCCTTGGCGGCGGGTTCACCGGCCTTGGTATTTCGGTTTCCGCTTCTCCGTGAAGGCGGTCGCGCCCTCAATTGCGTCCTCGGTGCGCATGATCTCATAGAACAGCTCGGCCTCCCGGACGAGCCCGGCATCTATGCCGACCGACAGGCTTTCGACGATTGCCCGCCGCGCCGCGCGAACCGCCAGCGGCGCTCGCCTGGCGATCGTACCCGCGAGCTTTTTTGCCTCCCCGATGAGGTCTGCCTTGTCCACAATCCGGTTCACCAGGCCGATGCGCAGGGCAGTCTCCGCGCTGACGGGCTCGCCAGTCAGGATGATCTCCATCGCCATGCCGAGCGGCACCGTGCGCGGCAGGCGTTGGGTGCCGCCGGCCCCGGGAATGATCGCCCATTTGGTCTCGGCCAGCCCGAATGTCGCATTCGGCGAGCAAAGGCGGATATCGCAGGCGAGCGCCAGTTCCGTCCCTCCGGCAAGGGCGTGGCCGTTGACGGCGGCTATCAGTGGCTTGGCGGCCACATTGTGCGAGGTGATGCCGCCGATCGACCACTTCGGCCTTCCGCCTGCGCGGATGATGTCGCGGAGATGAGGGATCATCTGCTTGAGGTCAGCGCCCGCGCAGAACGCCTGCTCGCCGGCGCCGGTGATGACCGCGCATCGAAGGCCGGAATCTTCGTTGTACTCGGTCCACACCCGTTCAAGCTCGTCATTGTGCTCGATGTCGAGCGCGTTCATGGCGCGCGGCCTGTCGATCATGATGATCGCCACAGGCCCTTCTCTGTCCAGCCGGATCGGCATGTCAAGTTCTCCTCAACCCTCCGGATTTCCTCCGGCGTCCATGTCCACAGCAGGCGCAGGCATGACCGTCAATCGGAAAGCCACATTACGCGCGCGGCTTGTCCCACCGCATTCCCGCGATGATCTCGCCGGCAATACCGCGGCGGAAAAGAATGACGCAGGCCACGAATATGAAGCCGATGATAAAGGTCGTGGGCACGTCCATGGTCGCCAGAAAAGTTCGAAGGCCGATGACAACAGTGGCCCCGACAGCCGGGCCAGCAAGCGTGCCTATGCCCCCGACAAGGCTCATGAGGATGGCTTCCCCGGAATTCTGCCATTCGACACCGGCGAGCGTCGCAAGCTGGAAGACCATCGTGCTGAGGGAACCCGCAAGACCGGCCAGCGCCGCGGAGATCACGAACGCGCGCACCTTGTAGCTATTGACATTGTAGCCCAGGGAAACCGCCCGGGCTTCGTTGTCCCGGATTGCCTTCAAGACGTTGCCGAAAGGCGAATTGACGATGAGCCATATGAATAGATGGCCGATCACGACGACGCCGAGAACGAAAAAGTACATGGACAGGTTGTGATTCAGATCGAGAAGTCCGAGCAGGCTGCCGCGCGGAACATTCTGTATGCCGTCCTCGCCATGCGTGAACGAGGCCTGCTGGAAGAAAAAGTACACCACCTGCCCGAGCGCCAGGGTGATCATCGCGAAATAAATGCCCTGACGCCGAATTGCGAAAAATCCTATGATCAGGCCCAGAAGTGCGGCCGCGCCGACACCTGACAGGATGGCGAGTTCGGTTGGCAGCCCCCAGCTGCGGGCGGCGTATGCTGTGACGAAAGCGGCGGATCCGAAAAAGGCGGCGTGGCCGAAACTCAGCAGGCCGACATACCCCAGAAGGAAATTGAAGGCGCTCGCAAACAGCGCGAAGCAGAGGATGTTCATCAAGAACATCGGGTAGATGAAGAAAGGTGCTACGATCAATGCAGCGAGCGCGGCGAGAAGGAGGAACGCCTTGATCCGTACGTTGTCCTGGATCGACGGCATTGATGTGAGGAAACTCATTGCGACCTCCCGAACAGCCCAGCCGGACGAAACAGCAAAACGATCGCCATGACGACGAAGACGACTATGTTCGAAGCCTCCGGATAGAATATCTTGGTCAGCCCCTCGAGCAGCCCCAACACGTACCCGGTCACGATCGCTCCGAGGATTGATCCCATGCCTCCCGCGACGACGACGGCGAAGACGACGATGATGAGATTGCTCCCCATCAGCGGACTGACCTGGTAGATCGGCGCTGCGAGTACGCCAGCGAAGCCCGCGAGTGCCGCGCCGAAACCGTATGTGAGCGTCATGAGCAGAGGGACGTTAATGCCGAAACACTCGACGAGCGAGGCGTTTTCGGTGGCGGCCCGCAGATAGGCTCCGACCTTCGTGCGTTCGATGAGGAGCCAGGTCCCGAAGCAGACGACGACCGAGGCGAGAACCACCCACCCGCGATACATGGGCAGGATCATGAAGCCGAGGTTCAGCGCCCGTTGCATCGCCTTGGGCTGCGGATAGGGCAGGCCGGAGGATCCGTAAAAATAGTGGAGCGCCCCTTCGATCATCAGAGCAAAGCCGAATGTGAGAAGGAGGCCGTAGAGTTGGTCGAGCCCGTAGATCCGCCTGAGAAGCAGTCGCTCAGTGACGATCGCGAAAGCGCCGACCAGGATCGGAGAAATGACGAGGGCTCCCCAGTAGCCGATTCCCAGACTCGCCAGCAGCCACCAGCTTGCGAAGGCCCCCAGCATGTAAAGCGCACCGTGTGCGAAATTGACGATCCGTAACATACCGAAGATGACGGCAAGGCCGAGGCTCAGCAGGGCATAGAACGACCCGTTGATTAGTCCGATGAGCAACTGACCGTAAAGGGCGGTCAGGGGCATGCAGTGCAAGAATGGAATGCAAACATTTGTCATCGCCCGCCCTCCTCCTAAAGACCCAATTGTTCGGACAGGCGGGCCATCCTCGCCTCGAGATCCGCAGCTTCGAACCGGTCTATCGTCTCTCCGCTCTCGATCACGACATAGCGATCGGCGAGTGCCTGCGCGAAATGGAAGTTCTGTTCCACCAGAATGATCGTCAGCCCTCGTTCCTTAAGCAGGCGAAGGACGTCGCCAATGCGCTCGACGATAACGGGCGCCAGCCCTTCCGTCGGTTCGTCGAGCAGGATGATTGATGCCCCTGTTCGCAGGATCCTTGCGATGGCCAGCATCTGCTGTTCGCCGCCAGAGAGCTTGGAGCCGGAATTGGAACGCCTCTCGGCCAGATTGGGAAACAGCGAATAGATCTCCTTCACGGACATGGCGCCCGATCCCATCACGGGCGGAAGCATCAGATTCTCTTCGACCGAGAGATCGGAGAAAATCCCCCGTTCTTCGGGCACATAGCCCAATCCCAACCTGGCAATCCGGCGGAGCGGGACATTCTTGATATCCTGACCGCGCAGAAGAATTTCGCCCTCGCGCTTCCTGACCAGGCCGAGGATGGCACGCAATGTCGTTGTCTTGCCCGCGCCGTTGCGCCCAATCAGGGTGAGCGTTTCTCCCTGGCGGACATCGAAGCTGACGCCGTGCAGAACGTGGCTTTCGCCGTACCAGGCGTTGAGGCCGTTTATCTCGATAAGCCGACGGTCACCGCCCATGCCGGGTCCCCATATATGCCTTTTGTACGCGGTCGTCCGAAGCGACCTCGTCATAGCTGCCTTCTGAGAGAATCTCGCCTCGGGCCATTACCGTGATGCTTTCGCAAAGGTCGGCGACGATCGAAAGATTGTGCTCGACCATGACCACCGTCCGCCCTTTAGAGGCGGCCCTTATGACCTCCATGATGCGCGGGAGATCTTCACGCCCTATCCCGGCCATCGGCTCATCTAGCAGGATGACTTCGGGGTTGAGCGCGAGCGTTGTGGCGATCTCCAATGCCCGCTTGCGGCCGTAAGAGAGCTCGCCGGCCGGGATGTCGCGAAATTCGGCTAGATTGACTTGCTCGATCAGTTGCATCGCGCGCTCATCGAGTATTCGCAGCAACTTGTCGGTCCGCCAGAATTGATGGGCAAGGCCGCTCTGCCGCTGCAGGGCGACACGCAGATTGTCGCGCACCGTCAGGTGCGAGAACACTGCCGATATCTGGAACGAGCGGACGACCCCCCGGCACGCGACATCGGCTGGTCGAAGCCGCGTAATGTCCTGGTCGCGATAGAAAATCTTTCCGCTGGTCGGCTGCAGAAATTTGGTCAACAGGTTGAACAGGGTCGTCTTGCCGGCGCCGTTTGGCCCGATCAGCCCATGTATGGAACCAGAGCGGATGCGCAGGTTCACATTCGAGATTGCGACGAAGCCGCCAAATCGCTTGCTCAGCCCCTGGGTGTGGATGGCATGGGTCATGCTCCGGCGCCGTCGGTCTGCGAACCCGATCGGAACGACCTCTGCAGCTTGACCATCCCTCCGATCCAGCGGTCGTAGTCGTTGGTCTTGTTTTGCATATAGCGGGCCACTTCCGGATGCGGCAGGATCAGGAACCGTTCCGCTTCGATTCCCTCGATGGCCATAGCAGCCACAGCATCCGCGCTGATCAGACCGTCACCCCATTGCGGTCCCTTGGGCACCGAGTGAAGCATCTTTGTATCGACGGCCTGGGGACAAAGCACGGAAACCCTGATGCCATGGTCGCGGTGAGCGATCGCAAGGCACTCGGCGAACCCTATGGCGGCATGTTTCGTCGTAGCGTAGGCGGCACCTCCGATCTGCGACAGCAGACCGGCCGCCGACACGGTGTTGAGAAAATAGCCTCCGCCTCGCTCGCGCATTCGCGGAAGCAATGCGCGCGCGGCATAGATATGAGCCATCACATTGATGGCCCAACTGCGCTCCCACACCGCATTGGGCGCGAAAGCGACATTCTCGGAAGCGAGATCAAAGCCGGCGGCTACACCGGCGTTCGAGCAGAATATCGAAATCGGACCGTAGCGGCTCTCGACGTGGTCGATGAGGTCGGCAAGTTCCGTCTCCACCGAAACATCGCATCGAAGCCCGACGCCGCCGAACTCCTTTTCGACGGCGGCGATTCCGGCCCGGTCGATATCGACGGCGACGACCGTGGAAGCGCCGGCGGCCTTGAACGCCCGGCAAAGCGCCGCGCCTATTCCTCCGGCGGCCCCGGTGACCACCACCCGTTGGCCTTCAATTCTCATTCCGTCCTCCCGGCGGCGGGTATCACCCACCCGTTATTGTCGAACCCCCGTCCACCACGATCGTCTCGCCGGTCATGAACGCGCTCGCCTCGCTGGCGAGAAACACGGCCGCGCCGGCGATGTCTTCCGGCGTTCCGATCCGGCGCAGCGGCATATTTGAAACGATTTTCTCGAGCGTCCCTGGATCCTCCCACAGAGCTTTGGAAAAGTCGGTCTTTATCAAGCCAGGCGCGATGCAATTAACCCTTATGCCTTGGGGGCCGAGTTCGACGGCAAGATTGCGCGCCAGTTGAATGTCGGCGGCTTTCGAGATGTTGTAGGCGCCCAGCACGGCCGAGCCGCGGAGGCCGCCGATCGACGAGATGATGATGATCGAGCCGCCGCCGCGTGCGACCATCCCGGGCCGGGCAAGCTGTACCAGCCAGTGATTGGCGAGCACGTTGTTCTCCAGCGTCTTGCGGAACTGGTCGTCGCCGATGCCGCTCATCGGCCCGAAATAGGGATTCGACGCGGCGTTGCAGACGAGGATGTCGATTTGGCCGAAACGCTGGAGCGTGGCCTGGAAAAGATCGTCGAGGTCAGGTCGCGACGAGATGCTTGCCGCGAATGCGAAGGCCCGGTCTTCAGCGACGGCGGCGTTGATTTCCGCCGCCGTCTCCTCGCATTGCTGCTTCTTGCGGGAGGAAATGACACCGTTCGCGCCATGTTCGGCAAGCTGGCGAGCAATCGCACGACCGATGCCGCGCGAGGATCCCGTGACGTTCGCGGTCTTGCCTGACAGGTCGAACAACATGGGCCGCAAGCTCAAAAGATCTCGAAAAGACCGGCGGCACCCATGCCGCCGCCGACGCA
>Ga0164242_10006166_pt1 | contig 13239 bp, 14 predicted proteins | sample OricomgcompostMG_FD_108783 | JGI IMG/M metagenome (GOLD analysis project Ga0164242, IMG submission 108783) | Miracle-Growth compost microbial communities from Emeryville, California, USA - Original compost - Miracle growth compost (MG) ...
AGCGTGCCGATCAAGTCCTGACTGGGAGAAGTGAGGGGGTACGAGGCGCTGTCTGTCAGACCTCCCACTCCAAAATGCGAGATACGTAAAAAATTATTTGCAGTGAGACGAAAGTCATTATTACTGGAATTGTTTTGACTCCCAAGGCATCTACCTTAAAGAGTGTGTTGGCGTGCCCTGATTCCTTTCATTCCCTGCCGCCCCACTTACGCCGCCCTTCGCCCTACCCGCCCCCGCATTCAGCCCCACGCACTGATTTCCAAGGTCCATCCCGCAGAGCCCCCACAAACCCAGTCACCTAGCGTCATACTTGCCTTATGTAGATAGGTATGAGGTGCAAGTACCCTAAGACTTCTGTATGTGCAACACACACCCGGGTACGGAGTAGTGTCCGTGCCACGAGATAGATTAAGTAGGTATCAGAATCCCTTCATGGAAGTTTCTGATCTCCGCGCTTGTCCCAACCCCAATCAAACCAAGCACGGCTCAACAGCAAATATCTTCGTCACATAGAGATTGCAAATTCATGATTCAGGGACCAGCCCCTTATATCTCAGAACAGCGAGAGAAAGGCTAAGCACATACAATCCCCATCCATACATTTTTGACATAGCTCATGATTGAGCCTTGGGAACACCAGCGAGTGTAGTAGTCGTGAAGCATGATGCTAGTAGATGCCCCTCGAAGGCGAAGTTTGCATCTATTCTCGACTAAGGCCTAGGATCCGAGGCTAATCCTTGGAAGCAAGCTTTTAGAAGCTGTGACTGCACCGAATACTTGTCGTTTCCATCGCTCCGTGTCTAACACCCCTTCTTTGACCGCGTCCTTACCGTCTTTCACCTAACGGTGTTTCTCTGTCATCTAAAGTTTCCATTAAATATGGCAAGTAAAACTTGGTTACCATCTGTTTTCTAGTTTATGGAAGATTGCCGTTCAAAATAATAACGCCAACGGCCAAGTGGATGGAATCGGCGTCTTTGAGCGTATTCAGTTATCGCCAGGCTTAAATTTAACTTCCGTCCTCGTGTGCCCAGAAAATTACCTTCCTCTACTCGACACATTTGTGTTTCCGTCGGTGAGATGTATATTTGATCAAGCCACGGATGCTGCGGTTCGAGTTCTGCCCGTCCGGGGAGCTCGAATTTCCCGCGTCCTTGTTCCAGGTTTCCGACGTATCGCCTAAGATCCTACTCGCCTGCAAAGCTACCACGTCAAGTAGCCGGCGGTTGCCTTTCGCTCTCAAGCGACCAAACACGACGTTACAGATCCGAAGCCACTTCGGTATTGTGTAGGAACTCCTCCAATCCCCGTCATTTACGAAATCTTGGACGTGGCGCAAGCGTACTTACCAAGTCTCGGAGTTGGTGAAGTGGGCAGCCACAAGGCGATGCCCACCACTGAAGTTGTGTTCGATACAATTCAGAAGCCATTCCTGGGCGGATTCGGCAATATCAAGAGTTTCATCGTCCTGGGTATATTTGCCGGTCCCGGGGAGTTGAGAGAGAACCTTAGGACGAAATTTCCATATCTTCCTCGGTTTGCTGGCGAGATGACCGGCGGCCCACCAGACGAAAAATGTAGCGCATTGAACAGCAATCTTGGTTCCCATAGAAATAGATATAAGTAGCGTGCCCGTGTCGAACTATCGAGCATTGATATCAAAGATCGATGTGGTGAACGTAACGGAGATAAATATGAACGCGAGCTGGGTAAAGTAAGCAACCTCACACTGTTAGTCAATTAGCTGGATGGACTTGCGTGACTCCATCTTGTCGTCCTGTCTAGGATACTAAGTCATCCACATAAAGCCCTGTAAGTAATTGTTGAAGCAGCATCTGTAAGAAATGATTGGAGTACCATCCTCGGAGAGCATAGGTACCATCATTACCGTAGCATACCTTAAGCGTAGCCGAGCAAAACGATGGTTTGATGAGGCAGACAGGGCAGACAGGGCAGACTAGGGAGTTTAGGCCCAGTATTAGCCTCTGCAGCCGTCTCGCCTCGAAAAACGCAGGCAAGTTGTCAAAGGCAGAACCCGGGGACGGCATACGGCGTCCAGACCCACCAAATACTGACGCTGCGCCAGCGCCATACATCCCGCACCGCCACCCCCCCGCACGCGATCAAGTGACTGAGCCTGATTGCACGGGATTCTTGCCGCTTCCGTAAACACCCTTCGTTGGTCAGACCTAGCCTGGCTAGACGTTATATATCAACGGGTTGCAAGTGCTCGTCGCCACTTTGCCACTTGACAGGATGCCCAGTGCTTCAACCAATATCTCAATGCTAATGTGTACAACCTGGAGTTTTTGTCCGTATTGCGCGCAGTCAACATGTCTGAGTCCGACCAGGGCAAGAAGAAATGGTTAAGTCTTCTTGCATCTAGGGTCAATTTCGAGAAGCATAAGGAAGCTGGTAGGCCGCCCGGAGCCGCCAACCATGTCCAGTCAGCACACGGCGTAGAGGCACAAACCCAACTTGGCCCACGTCATGCCGCTCTTACTGAACCTCCCCCTCCCTACACACCGGGCCCCTCCACGCCAACGGCCCAGCTTGGTTCGTCTGAGACTGGCCTACTACCGGTACAATCGGCCCCTTCGTCGCTAGGAAATGGGCCGCACGTCCCCATCTACCGCGAACTTCCTCCACTGCCAACATATGATCAACCGGCCTCGTCAGCCCCGCCGGTTACGCAACCGGAAGGACGCACAACCGTACAACAGACCATCGCGCCCCAGCGGACCGCGAAACAGGACAAGAAAGCTCTTGAGGCCATACTCCGGTCACACGGATGGCGTCCCCTCTGGGGGCCTCGGCCGCTCACGCTAGACAAAGCTCTTAGCCGGACCGCCCTGGTAGGCAACGAGCGGCTAGTCCGGGCACTGCTCGACGCCGGTGCGGCGATCTACAAGCCGAACCCGCCCGGACGTTGTAGTGCGATGCACGAGGCCGTCCGCGGGCCGGAACCGGGCCTCGCGCTCCTATTACTTGACCACGGGTACGCGAGCGCGTTCCGGTCCGCGCGCGGTTCCGGCTCAGCGGACGAGGACGCCGCCGTGGCCGCTGCGGCAGAGGTTAAGAGGCTGCTTGGCGCCACGGATAGAAACAGATGCACTCCTTTGCATTTGGCGGCGGGTGCTGGAGCCGCCGATCTAGTGGAGGACTTCCTCTACCTCGGTGCTGACGCCGACGCCGTGGACGTGTTTGGTCGGACGCCGCTGCTTATGGCGGCCCGGTATCAACGAGAAGCGGCGATGGCCTGCCTGCTCGATCACGGGGCAGATGCTGGCATGATCGATGAGCATCTATGGCGTGGATTGGACCCGGCGATGGTTGCTGAGCTAGGAGACTGGCCGTTTGTCAAGCAGACGCTAGAGCAGGCTTGCGAGGAGAAGGAACGGAGGGACGGACTAAGCATGAAAACAAGTGACAACGCATCTACCGATGGAAAGGGACAAAGCAAGGGCCGGGAGTATGATCCGGGTGTAGATCATACTCCCCAGGCTACGGGCAAAAACTTGCCCAGTTCCAGAAAACAGAGTTGGGCTAGGGCCACAGTCGGCGCAGAGAGATTCTCGAGGAGAGCCACCCCCGGCACGCCGTTGTCGAGTGATTGGTATTCCCTCTCGCAGCCCGGCCCGAAGACCGCACCGTTGAACATACCCGTGACGTTCCTCGAGCCTTCCCGACGACCTGTTCGCCACCTTGGGCCGAGTGTTCTGCTAAGCCCGCAATTCGAGAGCTGGCGGAGAACATGTGAAAAACTCCAGGACGAGTACCGACAACAGCGAGAGAGGGATAGAAGGGCGGAAATTCCTAGCGATGAAACAAGCCGCAGTGTATGAGAGGCGTATAGGGGAGGGGAAGCAACATTGCAATCACGCAGGTAGGTGCCGAGGTTGGACGCTTCCCCAGATGACTAGGAGAGGAAGGGAAGGGAGAAAGGATGGATAATGAGAAGAATGGAATCCGTAGACAGAAAGTTCGAGAATCACAGCTGACAATCATTTAATGGGATAGCGTATCATAACTTCAACATTCACAAATAAACACTTCGTAACTTTGCTGGTCGTGTACTGGGAACGAAAATGCTTGAATCAGCCACAACTAGCAAATGGCGTGTTGTGATCGCGGGTGGGGCTCCAGCCACACGAGGCTCAGCAGCCAATTCCAAGGAAAAAAAAGCACACCACCAAACCAGCTTCACCTCCCTGCACACAGCTATCGGCAGCTCTAATTTCGGCCATTGTCTCATGGCAATGGCAACTTGATGCCCGGACAAGACGAACGATGCGACCACCGGTCTCCATCGTCCAGCCGAGGGCCCTCGAAGGCGTGTGCTGGCAATGCACGCGGCGCCTTGCTCGGCAAGGCGAGAGGAGGACCTTCTCGAAGACCGCCCTGCCCCGGGCCTCGATCCCGCTCTCGGCTCTCCCTCGCCTCAAGGCGGGATACTTTCTGTCTAACAGTCTACTCGGCCGATTCAGTGGTAGCTTTGCCAGCCAACTGCCTGCGGATTCGGTGGCTTCAGCGGCGCCCGGCCCTCTGAACCAACAAGCCGGGCTAAAGGGCGCATCCTCCCCTTCGACCGAGGCTCCACATCCAAACGCCCACCTCCCGCACCGGAGGCGGCAGGCCGCAAAGCGGAATGCGGATGGCGTACGGTCCGCGACGGCGGCAACAACGGCCACCCCGTCCGATACCGCCCACCTCCCAGCCGCCGACGCGTCCGCTATCCTCGCGCACCTCGCCTCGCAGCACCCCGAGCGCTCCCTCCGGCGGACGTTGTCGGCGCTCCTCTCCCTCACCAAACCTCGACTAACCGTCCTCGTCGTCCTCTCGGCCATGGCCCCTTACGCATTATATCCCGTACCCGGCTTCCTCTCCGCCAATGCGCTCGCCGACGCCGCGCCCTCCCTCTCTCCGCTCACCCTCCTCTTCCTCACCGCGGGCACGACCCTTTGTTCCGCCGCTGCAAATTCCCTCAACATGCTCTACGAGCCCGCCACCGACGCCAAAATGAGCCGCACCCGCTTGCGCCCACTCGTCCGGGGCCTTGTCTCCCCGGCCGTTGCCCTGTTCTTCGCCCTTGGCTGCGCCACTGCAGGGACTGTCGCCCTTTGGTTCGGCGTGAACCCTACCGTCGCAGGTCTCGGCCTCGCCAACGTCGTCCTCTACGCAGGAATTTATACTCCCCTCAAGCGCGTTTCATGGCTAAACACCTGGGTCGGTGCTGTCGTGGGCGGCATTCCACCGCTCATGGGCTGGGCCGCCGCCGCAGGCGAATCGGCCACTGGGGACGGCGGGTGGCGGGAGCTGCTATTCAGCTTCCCCGCCCTAACGTCTTGGTGGCATGGCGACGATGCCGATGCGCCCGATGTCAAATCAGCGGCGCTCGCCAACGGCCCGCCGAGTAGCGCCGGCGGCTGGCTCCTCGCCGGCGTCCTGTTCGCCTGGCAGTTCCCTCACTTCATGGCGCTATCGTGGCCCGTGCGCGACGAGTACCGTGCTGCAGGGCTCAAGATGCTCTCCTGGATGAACCCTGCGCGCAACGGGCGCGTGGCACTGCGGTACTCATTCGTCTTCATGCCGCTCTGTCTAGGGCTCTGCGCCGCTGGTGTCACGGAGTGGAGCTTCGCGGTTACGAGCCTGCCCGTCAACCTCTGGCTCGCGCGTGAGTCGGTTCGCTTCTGGAGACTTGGCGGCAACGGAGGATCCGCGAGGGGCCTCTTCTGGGCGAGCGTCTGGCATCTGCCCGTGGTCATGGTGCTCGCGCTCGTGCAGAAGAAGGGCATGTGGGGGAGGGTGTGGAGGAGCGTGGCTGGTGAGCCGTATGACGAAGATGATTTTGAGGATTGGGAGGACGATGAGCCGTGAGGACTTGAATTCAAGGGTGCTATGCGATGAAGGCACCTAGGGTTGGGGTCATTGGATGACGGCTGTTATCGCCTAGGTGGCGCGGTTGTATGACGCTGAGCTGTATAGTATTGTCAACATCATTGCGCTGCAACTTTAGTCTAGAGGACCGGCAGGGTACATCGCTCCTCAAGATCATCATCGGCTTTGGGAATACGTGGGGAAGCATCTAGAAGGGAGTTACTCAGAACAATTGGATTTTTCCATACTCTATGGTCAACGAGTGTAAAGCGCTTTGACGCCTATCTCAAACTAACTGTGGAAAAAAGAAATCGTCATGGTATCATCTATGATGCTCCAGGTAGTGGTACAGTGTCTCATCCTAACTCCCCTTCCCCCAGTCGCCCATTAAAGGAAACACTTAACGCTGAAAACTGCTATCTAAAAGTATTCCCGTCCCGAACAGTGGCCATCCCCGTGCACTCAACCCCCATTGATCAATCCATTTAACCCCCTGTCCACACTATAACGCCTTGCAGAAAGCCGCGAGAAACGCCTAGAAACGCCTTGATTCTGTGCGCAGAATGCAGCGATTGGAAAGGTAGACCAGACCAACAGACCAATAAAAAGAAGAAAGATTCCGCGATAAAGTAGCAAAACGATGGAATGGTTGGAAACATGGGTTGGAATGCTTCCGCATGTCTCTAGCGCAGTTTTACAAAAAAGAAAGTTGTAAAGAAAAATGAAAGCGAATGCCTGCGGACGCGGAGCGCATTTAAACGCCATGCGAACCGCCACCGGGGCCGCGATTGATGATGGCATCAATGCCCATGTCAACACTGGGCAGCCGGTTGCCATGGCCCAGGTAGGGACTGGCACTCTGACTACCATGACCCTGGCCGGCGCCGCCGTAGGGGGCGGTGCCGGTGCTCGAGACGGAGCTGGTGTAGCCGTGGTGTGGGCCTGGAGGAGGGGCGTACTGGTGGTAGCCCTGGTAGCTGCCCTGACTGTGCATAGCAGTGGAGTATGCCGGGTGGGACGCATGGCCGCCGGCGCTGCCATTGGCGGAGTGGTGACCGCTGCCAGTCGAGGCAGTCCCGGGGGTGTTGTACGGATGTTCAATGTCATCGACAGGAGTCAGATCGATCCCGCTGATGCCGCTGTCATCGTCATACGCCGCCATGGGCTGTCCGGACTCGAGGCGCTCACGGTGAGAATAGGAACGGGCGTGGGACTGGATATTCTTCAGTCCGTTGGACATGCACTGAAAAGGTATTGCCGTTAGTGTGTGGTCACAGATTGAGCGACGTCTCTAATGGGGGGGCCGGGGGGGCATACCTTCTGCTCCACCACGTTCCACTTCTCACCACAGCGCTGGGCCAAGGGCTGCCAGATTTCCTTGCGCATGCTCATGTACTCCTTACTCAGGCGCTCGAGCTTGCGGGTGTCCCAGTCATCGGCACCCTTCCGCTCCATCAGGCGCTCGTGCCGCTTCCGGCACGCGTTGCCCGTCTTGGAGGGGAAGTAGTTGGCCTGAATCTGGCCCCAGTTGTGGCCGGCCGCGCGAGCAGCCAGAAGAGTCTGGTCGTCTTGCGCGGTCCAGGCGCCGGAGGAGGCACGGTGCTGTGGGGGGAGGGAGGAACTGCCCACAGGACCTCCCACCGGAGCACCGGTGGGCGGGATCGTGAGTGGCGTCACGGCGTAGGTGTCGTATGAAGATACGGACATAGCCACTTGTGGACCAGAGGTGGGAACCTCGTAGTAGGTGGCCATCGCAGTAGGGCGGGTGTTATAGTAAGTCATCTCGGAGGCTGGAGGAAGAGTAACCGGGACTTCAATGGGGTTGCTGTAGCGGTGGTGGTTGGGTGCCCGGGTGAGCTTGGGCATCGTATGGTGGTGGTTTGCGAGGGGGGTCCAATCTCTCCTCGGCTTGAACGGGCGTGTGTCTGTAACTGATGAAAGAAACGAAGGTCGGACTCGGGCTCAACACGTGTTGAAGCCGGTCGTATTACAAGGCGATTAACGATTAGTGTTAGATCGACCAATGAAGGCTCTATCGTGGTCGCGGAAGCTCTAGTTGTTGAGGTTGGGTCCCTGTGGAAGGTACGAAGGTGGTCGGTTTTGGTAAACTTGCTTCGTGTCAAACGAATGGCTGGCCAGCAACGAATGAAGTTTGGTGATATTGAACGAGAAGGACAACAAAAGGGAAAGGAAAGAAAACAGAAAGAAATGGTGTTGGGTCGCGGTGAGGTGGTCAGGAGTGGCTCGGGAACTAAAAGAGAAGGACAGGAGCGGGGTTGAACGAAGGGGACAGGATACTTATAAAAAAGGTATCTTGAGGCTATGGATGGCGGCCAAGGTAGAAACAGTATGTAAGTCAACAAGAGAGGCTAAAAATGTGGGATGGTACGGGAGACCGGGGTGGGCATAGATCTGAAACCAGGGTAGGCTGGCAGCTAACATCTATCATGAAACCAAGCTTGTGTGTCTGAAAGAATGGATCGATCGTCAGATGGCCGCTGACATTGGCTGACGGGTTTCGGAATGGCGTTTGTCTGAGGTCGGGCGGCTAGGACTGGCCTCGCGGAGAACGAGACATGATCGGTGGATGGCGGCTATGCCTGCGGCCCTTTATGGGGGCCGGAGGATGCTAACCTCCTCCTCTTTCCGGAGTGTGGTGCCATAGATAGCCAAACCAAGGACCACCCAAGTACGTAAGTAGCAACAGCGACGGGCGGCAGATGGCGGCAGCACATTCAACGTTGCAAATGTGGATGCGGAAATGTTCAGGATGGAGGGTGCCTCGCAGAGCACCGAGCGTCCATCGGGGAGCGGGAAGCGAGGCAAAAATCGTGGTTGATGGTCAAAAATAGCTTGGTATTTGGGGCCCGCAACGGTTAGCAGGGGTAGTTGAGTTAGCCGCCAGCCCTGTTGGCAACGCCTCGCCTCCCTTTCTCACGCACGCACGCACGCACGGTACCACCCCCCTCTACCTTACCGGTGAGCTCATCTCCGTTTCCTATAACAGGACTCGATATTGATAGTCCATGAATATCAACGGCGGAGCAAGGCAAAAAAAAGAACGGGTAACCGGAAGATGTGACTGTTGGTGGACTGGCATCCTCACTAGGTCTGGACGAGGTCACCGCGGGAAGCGGCCGCTCCGTGTGTAAAGCTAGGTCGGCATAACCATAGCCCTCTCCAAACGCCCTTGCGACTTTGGACGAACCCGACAGTACGGGACTGGACAGCAGGCTCCCATTTCCAGCAAATCTAAGCACGCGCGGGAGAACAGGAGAGCGTATCGCTAACATTCAGGGGCGGTAACGAGGCGAAGGAGGGGGTGGAGGCCAACGGGAGTGTGGCACTAGCAAGGGAAGGGTGGCCGAGGGACTCCGCAAAAGTCAACGAGCGTCGAGAGTAGTAGCACCCAACAAGAATGCGATGAGAGAGAGGCGTACCGACGCGAGCGCGCTGGGCGGGTGCGACAGTCCACAGCGGCACAGAAGCCAACGCGGATCGCTCGAGGGGATCCCCACCAGAGCAAGTAGCACTTGGGGGAATCTGATGTACCCGACTTTGATGAAACAGAGCCATAGCTGTCGTCCGGAAACAATGCAGCGGCGGGATTGGTCGCCATCCAGGTGGGGAGCAGCCAGGCTCTTCCTTCGCCCAGAGAATTAAAGCGCTGAGATGATGTCGAACTCTCGAGGCGCGCGTTTAAATGTTTTAATTTGGGAAATGGCCAAATCAGGCATAGCATTGTTTTGGCGTTCTATAATTGGGTGGCCCCGCACGTGCCGGGCCAATTCGACGATTTCATTGGCCTGCCGGGAGATCGATCTCCGGATGTATGCCCGCTCAGACGAAATATGTGGGACACAGCTAAACAGGGGACCTGCGAGGAACCGCGCGACATCAGTTGGTTTCTCATCAGTTGGTTCTGCACAGCACCTGGGTGTGTGCCTTTCGTAATCGGTCGCCAACGGTTGTATCCCGATCTTTGGAAAGGCCGCCCGGCACATCAACAGTGGCAGGAACAGCGACCGTGTTGGCAGTCTCATATTTTGTCTCCTCCACATTCTTTTCAGACCCCAACAAGCACCGCAACTTAATCGTTCAGCCCGTAACTCTTTGCCCCCAATCTTTGCGTAGAAGGGCTCCCCCTTTCCCCTAATCCCTGCGTCTCACGTGCTGCGCGTGTACAGGCAAATAGTTTCGGTGTGTGACACAGCTTCGGAAGCTCCTCCATCCTAGCGGCGCAGGCCACCACTGGGCGACGCGCCGGCTCAGCCCACCTCCTGACGGCGCGGACCATGATGTGCGCCTCGCCTCTTCCCTTGGTGTGACCGTCCGGCCAACTTCAAGACCCGGAGCCTGACCACCAAGACGTCTTTAGACCTGACAGGAGACCCAGATTTGGAATTGGCGGCCAGATCCGCCTCGGATGTGGTCACGCTGCCCACCATGTCGGCGATATCATTATGCTGGCCGTGAATGTTTCGAAACATTCCGGCATCGCCCCCAATCTGTTTCCCCATGCTGGGCCATCACTTCGTTAACCAACTGCGTCCGTCGCAACGTTCACTTGGCCGAGGCACCGGCCTTCCTTCACGGCACAGCGAGTCTTACTGTGTCGGAAAACAGGTCACAATGGGTGAGCATGCGGCCGAGTTGGTCGATATCACAGTATTCCAGTTGGTGATAGCACCACATCAAACTGTTTCGCCCACCTCACGTTGCAATCCTTTATTACCTTCCTGTGATGGTTGCAACCTTTGGGGATTTGGGAAACGACTCTGCTAGATGCCTCGGGATACGGCCGCCCGCCTGCCAGCCTGAGTAGCTGAGGCTGTTTGCTTGTCAGGGTTTCGAGGCTCCCCGCAGCCCCTGGGGAAAACAGATTCCCATCCTCACTTCCCCAGGGGCCTAACCTTTTTATTCGATATGGAAGTGGCCTGCTCGCTTTGCAGCCTCTGGCCGTCGCATGATGGTTGCCGCGAGGACCGTTCCGGGCTTCGTGGTCCGCTTCTGCCGGACGCGGGTTGGTAGACCCGTAGCTGTACGTGGCCGCCAACCCACCCGGTCAGTTTGCGCAGTCTCTTTGGTCTCGTCTGTCCAAAAAAAAAGAAAGAAACTCCTAGTTCTTGCGCAGCTATAAGAATCTTTGACCCTTTCAATTCCTGGTTGTTTTCTGCTTATGGACCTAATCGCCAATTGCCTTCGACGGAACCTTGAGGGTAAGGACTTGTACTCTCGCTACAGCTGGAATGCCTGCAACACCGACAGATATCTCAAGGAACGACAGGGTCTTGCCATCCATGTACCGCTAAACGCAATGAACTCTATTCATCCTCTCTGCGTACGCTCAAGGAGTGACGATTCGCTGCTGTTTCCTGCACATATTCTCACCACTACTACGTACTATAAGTTATCATCACCCCTTGCATTACCGAGTACCAGGGCTCCCCCGGCGTGCGTCCTTGATCGCAGAGCAAACGCGGAGCGGCGCAGTCCTGGTGCACGTCCTGGATTGATCTGCTTGCAGCCGGACGATCCATCTACGGCTCGAACGATCCAGTGGGGTCGCATGTTAGAAGAGCTATCGATATTGCATCATGTACTAGGGCCGAGTAGCATTGCAACTTCCATCCCTTAATTCACTACCTACCTAGGTAGGTTGAAGTACTCCCAGCTCCCTTCGATCAAGCTCTGGGAAAACGTATCTGCGATTGGACTGAGCGTGGCCAAAGTTTGCCAGCTGAGTTTAGCACTACTTCGGGTTTTTTTTCCTACGTACTTAATGAGGGGAAATGGAGGTTGTGTGGCACAATCCTCTTATGCGGAGGGCAAAATCACCTCCTCCCGGAGAATTTTGCCCCGTCGAAGCTTTGGTGGCGTCAAGCCGCCCGCACGGCAGATCTCGGAGGCGGAGACTAAGAGGAGACTAGAAGTCTGGGCGATGAAGCCTCCCTCAAGCCACGTTTTGTCGGCCAATTGCTCACCACCACCACCACCACGAACGATAGCTAACCGACAATAGGGCCGATATCAACTCCCCAAGAGCTTCCTTAGTTGTACGGCTCGGGCGATTCAACCGACGTTGGTGTCGACGCTAGCCCATGTGGAGGCGGCAACATTTGCGAGTTCAGGCTAAATTCATGGGTGCAACCTCAGCGGCCAGTGACCACTGGAGGCTGATTTGTATGCCGATCTGCACACTAATTACTCTTCTCGAACACATTCCCGCTAGCCCTCTCCACACTGAAAGCCTCATCCCGGGCTTTCTCTCACCTCGCTCTTATTCCTGGTGCGGGGACTCTACGCGGGGACTCTACAGAAACCTTGGGCCGCGTTCCAACGTACCGCTGCAGCAGGGTCGCATGCGTATGCGCCCGCGAACGGTTCCCGTCATCGTCGAGGCAACGAGCACTGGCAGGCCGTCAAAAGGACGAAGTTGAAGGTCAAAGTGACCGGCCGTTCGTGAATTATCATCGACGGATCCCCGCAGTTTCGGGAGCATCCACGGACACTAGGAACTTATTGCGTACCTTAGGCTCTCACCTTAACATTATCACATTGATTACTTGACCATTCATCCGGGACGAGTCCCCAAGCCGCAAAATGAGCAACGGTACCATCTTAATTTACCCCTCATCCCTGCCCCTGGGTGGGCCGATGCAGGTGCCGCGACTACGGCACTGGCCAACGTCGACGTCAAGTCGGCCGGGTTTACAGCGACGACTAGTCATGTTTGTTAGTGCGAAAGCCCCTTTAGCCAAGTCACTGCGACCTCCAACGTCGTTGGAGGATCACCTTTGAATCCTATGATCTGCGCGCCGCGTTCTTGATCGTCTGGTACACGCATACATACACCCCCGAGCCCGGGGGAGGGAGGGATTGCCATTCGTAGATGCTGCATTTGGTTCCCGGACACCTGGATGATGACCCATATTAACAGAGTAGTATTTAAAATGCCGTTCCGCCGGTAACCCTCCGTTCCTCCTGGAAGAGGTTGCGCTTGGCTCCCAAGGAAAAAAAACGAAGCTCTTAGCTCTTTTCTTCTCTTCCTCCCCTCCTCTTCTCCTGTGTAACTCCTCCTTCCGTCAGCCCCATTGCTTCTGCAAACCAAGCTTCACTGGAGTCAGGCAGTTCGCCCAGCCCGTGTCTTCGTACTTCTCCCTTCTTTTGGGGATATCCTAGCTGGAGTGAGCAAGTCACCTAGCAAAAAAAAAAAAAACCTAACGACAATGGGAGCGGGAGGTGCTGCGGGCGCGGGAGGGTTCTACGATGCGGCCCTCACCAGACGCCAGGCCCTCATGGGCGCCAGTGGTCCGCGGGCTCTGGTAAAGAACTTCAAGGTCTTTAGCATTGCGGCCTTTG
>Ga0164242_10006167_pt1 | contig 13239 bp, 9 predicted proteins | sample OricomgcompostMG_FD_108783 | JGI IMG/M metagenome (GOLD analysis project Ga0164242, IMG submission 108783) | Miracle-Growth compost microbial communities from Emeryville, California, USA - Original compost - Miracle growth compost (MG) ...
CGCTCCGGTCGCCGCCGCACCCGACAGGCTGCGCAACGTGGTCCTGGTCGGGCGCAGCGGCGCCGGCAAGAGCGCCCTGTTCGACCACTTGATCGCCGCAACCAACCCGGACTACCGGCCGCGTCCACCGGGCATCGAGAGATCCACCCAGCTGTCCATCGCCGCCATCGCAGTGGCCTCCGGCACCGACCCCGGCCTGGACTACACCACCCCCGGAGCCGATCCGATCATCGTCAACCTGGTCGACACACCGGGCTATCCGGACTTCGTCGGAGAGCTCCGCGCGGGGCTACGCGCCGCCGACGGGGCCCTGTTCGTCATCTCCGCCGCCGACGGTTTGGACGCTGCTACCACCATGCTGTGGCAGGAGTGCGCCGCCGTCGGCATGCCCCGCGCCATCGCGCTGACCAGGCTCGACGCGGCACGCTCCGCCGTGGCCGAGACGATGGCGGCGTGCCGGGATGCGTTCGGCGCCGGGGTGGCGCCCATGTATCTGCCGGTGACGGGGCCCGGCGAGGAAGGCGTGTCCGCGGTCATCGGTCTGCTCTCGGAGAACGTGTACGACTACACCTCCGGATCGCGCGTCGTACGGGCGCCGCAGGGCGACGAGCGGGGCGAGCTGGAGTCCGGTCGCTCCGCGTTGCTCGAGGCGATCATCACCGAGTCCGAGGACGATTCGCTGCTCGAGCGCTATCTCGGTGGCGAGGAGATCGAACTCGAGGTAATCGTCGGCGACCTGCTCACCGCGGTCTCGCACGCCACGTTCTTCCCGCTGATCCCGGTCTCCACCGACACCGAAGTCGGTACCGGCGAGGTGTTGCACCTGCTCTCGGCGGGCTTTCCGCCACCGACGCTGCACCCGTTGCCCGCCGTGTACTCCCCTGCCGGTGTACTGCAGCAGCCCTTGGCCAGCGATCCGGACGGTCCGCTGGTCGCCGAAGTGGTACGCACCGCCTCCGACCCGTACGTCGGGCGGCTGTCGGTGGTTCGCGTGTTCTCCGGCACCCTGCGTCCGGAGGAACCGGTACACATCTCCGGGCACTGGGGCGACTTCACCGGTTCGGAGATGGCGGGCCACCCCGACCACGACGACGACGAACGCATCGGGCCGCTGTCCGCTCCACTCGGCGACGTCCTGCGCCCGCGCGGCCCCGTGATCGCCGGCGACGTGTGCGTCGTCGCCAAACTGACCCAGGCCGAGACCGGAGACACCCTGTCCAGCAAGGAGACTCCCCTGCTGCTCGAGCCCTGGCAACTTCCCCAGGCGCTGTTGCCGGTGGCGATCGTGGCGCGCAGCAAGTCGGACGAGGACAAACTCGGCAGTGCATTGGCGCGGCTGGTCGCCGAGGATCCGACGCTGCGGCTGGAGCACAACGGGGAGACCCACCAGGAGGTGCTCTGGACCCTCGGTCAGGCCCACGTGGAAATGCTCATCTCGCGATTGGCCGACCGATTCGGCGTCTCGGTGGACACCGAACCGGTCAAGGTCGCGCTCCGAGAGACGTTCTGCGCCACCGCGAACGGGCATGGACGGCACGTCAAACAGTCCGGCGGGCACGGGCAGTACGCGGTGTGCGACATCACGGTGGAGCCGCTCCCCCGGGGTGCCGGGTTCGAGTTCGTGGACAAGGTCGTCGGCGGCGCCGTGCCGCGCCAGTTCATCCCGAGCGTGGAAAAGGGCGTGCGCGCCCAACTGGAGAAGGGCGTGCTCGCGGGGTATCCGATGGTCGACGTGCGGGTGACGTTGCACGATGGGAAGGCGCATTCGGTGGACTCCTCGGACATGGCCTTCCAGACGGCCGGGGCGCTGGCCCTGCGCGACGCCGCGTCGGAGAAGACCGTCACGCTGCTGGAACCCATCGACCGCATCGAGGTCACCGTCGACGACGAGTTCGTCGGGGCGGTGCTGGGCGATCTGCAATCTCGCCGGGTCCGGGTGAACGGCACCGAGCCCACCGAGGACGGGCGCACCGTCATCCACGCGGAGATCCCGGCGACCGAGATCTTGCGCTACGCCATCGATCTGCGCTCCATCTCGCGTGGCACGGGCGTGTTCACCCGCGAACCGCACAGCTACGAGCCCATGCCGCCGAATCTGGCAAGGGCGCACCGGGACGGCGCCTCGAGTTGATCCGGGCCGGGATCCGCGCTGCTGTCCGATCGGCCCCCGGCGGTGACCTGCGCGGCCGGCGGCTGGACGCGCACGGTGACATGCGGCCGGGCGCGCTACCCACCGTCGACCGTTCGCGCACGTCTTCGCCACGGCTCCCGTCGCCTTGTCGAGGCGCCCGCGAATAGGGTGGCGCGTATCGCCCGATTGGTCCCTTGACCGTGCACTGCCGCGGGAGTGACGTGAGTAACGACTACAGGGCGTTCACGCCTGGACGTCCGAGCCGCGCGAACGAAGGCGATGATGCGAATGACGGCGGCGAATCGATGGGGAGCAGTGGCGGGCGGGGCGATCCTGGTTGCGGGCCTCATGGTGGCGGGAGCCGGTGCAGCGTCGGCGAGCACCAGCACCTGTCGCCAGGCGGGCGACTCGGGGTTCACCGCGAAGGTGGTGGCCCACGCAGGCCAGACCATCTCGCGACGAACCATCGACGCCTCCGGATGCGACGTCGGCATCTACGTCGACGCACCCCACGTGACCATCAGCAGGGTCACGGTGACGAACGCCAACGACGCCGGCATCCTGGCGTTCGACACCCACGACGTCACGATCACCCGATCCACCGTCACCGGCAACGGCTTCAGCGCGCCACCCGCAGGCCCGCATTCCGGCCCACCAGCCAACGGCGACTTGCCCCAGGCGTTCGCCATCAGCATCTTCGGCGTATCTAGATCCGTGGTGACCCGGAACCAGGTCTACGACAACGGCCGCGGTGGGATCGGCGTGATGGACGATGGCCCGTTCGGGCCCGGACGAGTCGTCGGCGGACCAGGATTCCCGCAGGCCGCGGTGCCGGTCCACAACGTCGTGGTCTCCTACAACTACTTGAAGGCCAACTACAACGGTTGCGCGATCGTGGTGTCCGCGTTCAACAGCGACAACACCGTACGAAACGTCGCCATTACCGGGAACGTCGTCACCGGCACCGGCTTCGGCCCAACCGGTCCCGACGTCGGCGGCATCGTCGCGCAGAGCAACGGCACCGGGAGCATGGTCGAGAACATCGTCATCAGCGGCAACATCGTCACCCGCTCCGGCGAGGGCGGAGTCATCGTGCACGCCCAAGCGGCCGGTTCGCACACCAAGAACGTCCGCATCACCAGGAACGTCCTAGCCGCGAACAATCAACTGTTCGGCCCACCGCCCACCGAGGTCGACAACACGGCGGGCGTCATCGTGAGCGTGATCGGAGCCCCGGGCGGTCAAACGAACATCAACACCATCGTGTCCCGGAACGTCATCGTCGAGCAGTTCTACGGTGTGTGGACGCACGGTGACAACCCGCCCACGGTGTCCAGGAATCTGATCTGGGTCCCGAAGGGTGGCCATCGGTACTTCCAGGCGCCGTAACGACGACACCGCTCGTCCGACCAGCGGTGGTGACGGGCCCCGCCCCTCGGGCCCGTCACCACCGGCGACGCCCACCCTCCGACACCGTCGGCCGCTTGCCAGCGCGTCCGCACTCCCGAGCGCCACCGTCCGGTGACCACGCAGGAGACCTCCTCCGGCACGCCACGGCCGGGCATGGCAGGCTTGCCCCGTGCGCGACATCGCCGTCTTCTCCGGTAGTGCTCATCCCGACCTGGCCAACGAGGTGTGTTCCGAACTGGGCGTCCCACTCCTTCCGGTGCACGTCCAGCGCTTCGCCAACGACTGCCTCGAGGTGCAACTGCAGGCCAACTGCCGGGAGCGGGACGTCTTTTTGATCCAGCCGCTGGTCAAGCCGGTCCAGGAGAACCTCGTCGAGTTGCTGCTGATGCTGGACGCCGCCCGGGGAGCCTCGGCCGCGCGCACCACCGTGGTTCTCCCCCACTACGCCTACGCCCGCAGCGACAAGAAGGACGCCCCGCGCATCTCCATCGGCGGCCGGCTGATGGCCGATCTGATGGTCACCGCCGGCGCCAGCCGCGTGCTGGCCATGACCATGCACTCACCGCAGGTCCATGGCTTCTTCTCCGTCCCCGTCGATCACCTGCACGCGCTGCGCGAACTGGCCGCGCACTTCGCCTCCCAGTCCGAGACGCTGGACCTGTCCAACACCACCGTGGTCTCCCCCGACCTGGGCAACGCCAAGCCGGCCACCGCATTCGCCCGGATGCTCGGGGTGCCGGTGGCCGCCGGTGCCAAGGAGCGCGTGGCCGGCGACAAGGTCACCATCACCTCGATCATCGGCGACGTCGTCGGCCGTGACGTGATCGTGCTGGACGACGAGATCGCCAAGGGCAGCACCACCCTGGAACTGATCCGGGTGCTGCGAGGTAAGGGGGTGCGACGCATCTCGGTCGCCTGCACGCACGGCCTGTTCGCCGACGGTGCGCTGACCCGCATCGGTGCGCAGCCGGAGGTCGCCGAGATCGTCTGCACCAATACGGTGCCCATTCCACAGGCCGAGCGCACCGACCTGCTGACGGTGCTGTCCATCGCGCCGGCGCTGGCCGAGGCGATGCGCCGCATCCACGACGGCGAGTCGGTCAGCGCCCTGTTCGAGTCGCCCGATCCGGTCAGCGGACCGGGCCTGTTCTAGCTGCGCCGGTGCTTCGTCGTCTCGGGATCGCCGCCGCGATCATCGCGGTGCTGGCGCTGCTGCACGGCGTGCCGTGGTGGCTACTGGTCTGGGTGCCGCACTGGCCGACCGGGGTCACGGTGGGGTTCACGGCGGTGACGATCCTTGCGGCGCTGGGCTTCCCAGTGGCGATGGTGCTCGGTCACGGGCCGGCCCAGCGGGATGCGGCGGCGGCGATGGGCGACACCTGGCTGGGCGTCGTGTGGCAACTGTTCGCGTGGTCGATCCCGGGCGCCGTGGCGTTGGGCATCGCGGTGCTGGTCGGCGCCGACCCCGTCACCTCCGGGCGGGCCGTCGCGGTCGTGGTGTTGGTGCTGGTGACGGGGCTGTGCTGCTGGGGCTACGTCGAGGCGATGCGCATCCCGCGGGTCCGGCGTCTGGAGGTGCCCCTGCAACGACTGGGCGTGGGCCTGGACGGGCTGCGACTGGTGCTGATCGCCGACACCCACTACGGACCGATCGACCGGGCACGTTGGTCCCGCAAGCTGGCCGGACTGGTCGACTCGCTGGACGCAGACGTGCTGGCCCATGCCGGGGACATCGCCGACGGCGCGGTGCCCCGGCGCCTCGGGCAGGCCGTGCCGCTGGCCGACATGACGGCGTCCCTGGCGCGGGTGTACGTGACCGGCAACCACGAGTACTTCTCCGACGCGGCCGGCTGGGTCGAGCACATGGGATCGCAGGGGTGGACGGTGCTGCACAACCGGCACCTGGTGGTCCGGCGCGGCGGCGACAGTCTCGTGTTGGCCGGCATCGACGACGCCACCGCCCGGGGCTTCGGCGTCGAGGGGCACGGCGCGGACCTGGCCGCGGCGCTGGACGGCGTCGAACCGGGCGCTCCGGTGGTGCTGCTGTCCCACCAACCCAAGACCGTCACGGCCGCCGTCTCGGCGGGCATCGATCTGCAGCTGTCCGGGCACACCCACGGCGGGCAGATCTGGCCGTTCCACCTTCTGGTGCGCGCCGACCAGAAGACGTTGCACGGCCTATCCCGGCCGGGCGAGCACACCTGGCTGTACACGACGAGGGGCAGCGGCTTCTGGGGCCCGCCGTTCCGGGTGTTCGCGCCCAGCGAGGTCACCGTGCTGACCCTGCGCAGCGCGGCCTCGTCGTCCGCGTAGTGGGGCAACCTCCGCGACAATCGGGGCCTATCCCTACTGTGCTCGGGCCGCGCCCCGGCCAGAATGGTCGATGTGAGCGCACCGCACCCTGCCCTGTGGACGCCCGGCCCGGAATCCGACCCGGCCGGCGCCCCACTCGGCGCATCCGCCGGCGCCCCGCCAGTCGGTGCTCCGATGGCAACGCCCGGTGGAACCCCCTCCACCCGGAGGCCGGCCAGCCGGCCAAAGCTGTTCTTCGCCTCTTGCACGCTGGTGCTGTGGGTGGTGCCGGCCTGGGTGGGGGTCGGGTTGCTGATCGCCTCCGTCGCGTCGGCGGTGGTGTGGATCGGCCTGATCGGATGGCTGGTTACCCTCGGGCTGCTGCACGTGGTGTCCGGCGCCTACCGTTCCATCGCCGGATGCGTGCTCGGCGAGCGGATCCGCGCCGCCTACCGCCCCACCGGCGGCAACCTCTTCGACCGGCTCCGGGTGGTGCTGGCCGACCCGGCCCGCTGGCGGGACGTCGCCTACGCCTTCTTCGCCGTGTCGTTGGGTTTCGCGATCTCCCTGTCGGCGTTCATCGCGTTCCTCATCTTCCCGGTCGGATACTGGCTCTCGCCCTTGCTGCTGCGCATCTGGGCCACCACCACCCGCTCGATCATCGGGCCGTCCGGTGAGCAGGAGCTGCAGCAGCGCATCGGCCAGCTGGAGGAGTCCCGGTCGGAGAGCGTGGACCACTCCGCTGCCGAGCTGCGCCGGATCGAGCGGGACCTGCACGACGGGGCCCAGGCCCAGCTCGTCGCCCTCGGCATGAACCTCGGCCTGGCCGAAGAGCTGGTGACCCGGGACCCCACGGCGGCGGCCGAGTTGATCGCGGACGCCCGGGCCTCGTCCCGCACCGCGCTGGCCGAGCTCCGCTCGCTGGTCAGGGGCATCCACCCGCCGGTGCTGGCCGACCGGGGCCTGGTCGGCGGCATCGAGGCGCTCGCGCTGGCCCACCCCCGGGACGTGGACGTCGACGCGGTGCTGGACGGCCGTCCGCCGGCGCCGGTGGAGTCCGCGGTGTACTTCGCCGTGGCCGAAGCTCTGACCAACTCGGCCAAGTACTCCGCGGCCCGCAGCAGCTGGGTGTGGCTGCGACACGACGGGGTGCGGCTGACGGCACTGGTCGGTGACGATGGAGTCGGCGGCGCGCAACTCACGCCGGAGGGCGGCCTGGCCGGGATCGAACGCAGGCTGACGGCGTTCGACGGCACGGTCACCGTGGCGAGTCCTCCCGGTGGGCCGACCATCGTGACCATGACCGTGCCCTGCGAACTCGCCCCGACGGCCTGACCCGGACGACGAGCCCGGGCCGCGCGATAGAGTCGCCACGCGGTAGCCGAGCGGGTCGTTGTCCTGCGATCGGGAGGGATGGGCAAACGTGCGAGTGGTGCTGGCCGAGGACCTGGCGCTGCTGCGCGACGGCCTGATCCGGCTGCTCGGCGCCTACGACTTCGAGGTCGTCGAGGCCGTCGACAACGGCCCCTCGCTGCTTCGCGCGCTCACCACCCACCGGCCCGACGTGGCGGTGGTCGACGTCCGGCTGCCACCCACGTTCACCGACGAGGGATTGCGCGCGGCGCTCGCCGCGCGGGAGCAGATCCCGGGACTGCCGGTCCTGGTGCTCAGTCAGTACGTCGAGCAGCTCTACGCTCGCGAACTCCTCGGCCAGGGCACCGGCGGGGTCGGCTACCTACTCAAGGACCGGGTATCGGACGTGGCACAGTTCGTGGACGCGATCAAGAGGGTCGCCGCCGGCGGTACCGCCATGGACCCCGAGGTCATCAGCCAGTTGCTGACTCGGCATCGGGACTCCTCGCCGGTGGCGTCGCTGACTCCGCGGGAGCGCGAGGTGCTCGAGCACATGGCGGAGGGCCGGTCCAACACCGCGATCGCCTCGGCCATGTTCATCACCGAGAAGGCCGTCGGCAAGCACACGAATTCGATCTTCACCAAGCTCGGTCTGGAACAGCACGAGGACGACAACCGTCGGGTGCTGGCCGTGCTCGCGTATCTGGAGAGCAGCCCGGCGCGCTGAGGAGGGCTCGGTGCTGGTGATCGGCGCCGTGGCGACCGGCGCTACGGTCGAGCGATGCCAACCGAACGTCGTCACCGTTCCTCCCGACGCGCCGCACGACGGGCCGCACCGTCGAACACGGCGCCCGCGACTCCGGACCCCGCAGCCCCCGCCGACCCGTTCGACGACTGGGGCAATCTGGACGCGCTGTTGGCCGTCGCCCGGATCACCGACCTGTCGCCGAGCCCGGACGGGACCCGGCTCGTCGCCTCCGTGCAGCAGCCCGACGAACACTGCGCCCGCTATCGCAGCGCGCTGTGGGAACTGGACCCGGCAGGCGGCGCCGCACCGCGACGGATCACCTTCTCCGGCAAGGGCGAGACCTCCCCGCGGTTCTCCCCCGACGGATTGCTGCTGTTCACCTCGAGCCGCCCCGACCCGACCGCGGACGACGACTCGTCGACCGCCATCTGGCGGCTGCCGGTGCACGGCGAGGCCAGTGTGCTTGCCGACGCTCCCGGCGGGTTGGGCATAGCCGCCGTCGCCGCCGACGGCACGGTGCTGGCCACCACCAGCGTGCTGGCCGGCGGCACCCTGGCCGACGATGCCGAACGCCGCAAGCACCGCAAGGACGGCGGCATCACCGCCATCTGGCACACCGGCATGCCGATCCGCTACTGGGACCACGAGGTCGGCGACACCTCGCCCCGCCTGGTCCTGGTCCGTTCCGGCATCGGGCCCGTCGACCTAACCCCCGGTGCCGACACCGTCGCCCTGCTCAACGCCTCGGCCGACCTGTCCCCCGACGGGAGGCTGGTAGCCACCACGTGGACCCGCCGGATTCGGCACGGGCAGAGCGTCACCGGGATCGCGCTCATCGACACCGCGACCAATAGACGCCGACAGCTGCTGCGCGGCACTGCATCCCACGGCTACGACGTGCCCAAGTTCTCCCCGGACGGCACGACGATCGCGCTCACCCGGTACACCACCTCGACCCCCACCGATACCGGCTACGACTTCCTGGAACTGCACCCGGTGGACGGCGGCGATCCGGTCACGGTGAACGTAGGCGACCTGACGGTCGGCGAGTACGCCTGGGCGCCGGACGGCCGGACCCTGTACGTGGCAGGGGATCTGCACTCGAAGGGCGCCGTGCTGGTCGTCGATCCGCGCACCGGGAAGGTCCGGCGCACCCTCGCCGACGACGCCGCCTACTCGTGCCTGCGCCCCAGCCAGGACGGCCGCTACGTCTACGCGCTCCGCTCGACCATCGACACCCCGAACACGCCGGTCCGGCTCGCCACCGGCCGCACGCCGGAACGACACACGATCAACGCCCCCGGAAGGATCCGGAGTCTGCCCGGCCGGCTGGAGTGGGTGGGCACGACCGTCGGTGGCATCGAGGTCGGCGGCTGGCTGTGCACCCCGGACGGGGCGTCGGCGAAACGTCCTGCGCCGCTGATGCTCTGGGTGCACGGTGGGCCGCACGGCTCGTACAACGCGTGGAGCTGGCGATGGTGCCCGTGGCCGTTCGTGGCGCAGGGCTACGCGGTGCTGCTGCCCGACCCGGCCATGTCCACCGGCTACGGTCACGCCGGCCTCAACCGGGGCTGGCCCCGCCGCCCGGAGGTGGTGTGGGCGGAGGTGCAGGGACTGCTCGACCACGTGTTGCGCCGCCGCACCCTGGATGCCGGGCGCACGGCGCTGCTCGGCGCGTCGTTCGGTGGGTTCATGACCAACTGGATCGCCGGGCAGACCGACCGGTTCCGGGCCATCGTCACGCACGCCGGTATCTACGCGCCCGACCAGCAACACGTGACCACAGATGCTGCCGCGCACAAGGTTCGGGTGCACCGCACGGCCGCCGAGGATCCCGAGTGGTATCAGAACTCGTCGCCGAACCTGCGCGCGGCCGCCATCACCACGCCGATGCTGGTGACGCACGGGGTGCGGGACTACCGGGTGCCGGTCAGCGAGGCGCTGCGGCTGTGGTGGGACCTGGTGTCGCACTGGCCGGGCCGTCCACAGGACCTGCCGCATCGGCTACTGCAGTTCACCAGCGAGAACCACTGGATCCTGGCGCCCAACAACGCCCGGGTGTGGAATGAGGCGGTGCTCGGCTTCTGCGACCAACACGTCCGCGGACGGGCCCCGCTCCCCGAGGCCCTGCCCTACCTCGGCTGATCGTCGGTGTCCGTCCGACCGGGGTGCCATGCCGTACCGACCAATCCCACAGCGAGGAGAATCACCGTGCCGAAGGCCATCCCGCCCCGCATCAGCCTGGCCACCCTCGGCGTCGCGGACCTGCAGCGCGCCACCGACTTCTACACCGCGCTCGGCTGGGATCGCGCCGCGGGTTCGGTACCCGGGGTGGTGACGTTCTTCCCCACCGCCGGCGCCGCGCTGAGCCTGTTCGGGATCGCCGACCTCGCCGCCGACGCCGATCTGCCGGAACACTCGGCACACGAGGTGTCGACCGGGTTCCGGGGCGTCACGCTGGCCATCAACCTGGACTCCCGCGAGTCGGTGGATGCCGCCTTCGCCGCCGCCGAGCAGGCCGGCGCCCGGATCGTCAAGGCGCCACGGGCGGCGGACTGGGGCGGTTACTCCGGCTACTTCGCCGACCCGGACGGGCACCTGTGGGAGATCGCGCACAACCCGGGCTGGCCGCTGGACGAGCGCGGCCTGCCGATCGTCCGGTAACGCCCGGGGCGGTGACGAAGCCGGCGGGCGGCGCCCGCCCGCCGGACCGAACGCCCGCTCCCCCGACGGACCGAGCCCCGCCGACCGGCGCGCCGCGGCGCGGCCATCACGCGCTGCGGCGCCGCCATCACCCCGGAACGGGCGACCCGGCGCCACGACGCGCGCTCCGCAGGGCCCGGCGGGCCGCAGCGACCGCCGGGTTCGAGGTGCTGCCCTCCCGAACCGCCAACCAGATTCGCCGGGTGGCTCCGCTGGGCCGCAGCGCGCAGCCGTCGGCGAGCCCGGCGACGAGGTCGGGCAGGATGGCCACGCCCCGGCCCCGGGCCACCCAGTGAGCGTGCAGCAGGACGTCGGTCGACTCGAGCGCGATGGTCGGCTCGAAGCCCGCCTCCCGGCAGGCCGCCACCGCCCAGTCCCGCGACCTCGTGCCGATCGGCTCCATCACCCATCGGGCCCCGGCCAGCGACGCGAGGGACCGGGCCGGATCCCCCGCCGGGGTGGCGATCAGCAGTGCATCGTCGAGCAGCTTCTCGGTGCGGACGTTGGTGATCGGCGCGACCGGCGATCCGGGGTACTGCTCGTAGAGCACCAGGTCGACGTCCCGGGCCAGCAGCGCCGGCAGCGCCCGTTCGGCGTGCACGTGGGTCACCGCGACGTCGACCGCGGGGTGCTCGGCGGCCAGCACGTCCAGCGCCGCCGGGACCAGCGTGTACGCCGCGGTCTGGAAGGTCGCGATGCGTACCAGCCCGGAGACGTCCGTCCGGCTCGCGGCGATGGCCGCCTCTGCGCGTTCCAGCTCCAGCAGGATCCGCTCGGTGTGCTGCACCAACTCGGCGGCCGCCGCCGTCAGCCGGACGCCCCGCCCGACCGGTTCCAGCAGCGGCACGCCGACCTCGCGTTCCAGCAGCGAGAGTTGGTGCGAGATCGCGGACGGGCTGTAGCCGAGCGCCGTGCCGACCGCCACCAGGGTGCCCCGATGGGCCAGCTCGCGCAGCAGCCTGAGGCGATGCAGGTCGTACAAGACCATTCCATTCTGTTCATCGGTACTGGTGAGAATCATGCTATCGATCGATGGGTCGCGCGGTCGTAGCGTGGGCGGGGATCAGCCCCGCGTGCCCGACGGAGACCCCATGACGACCAGCACCTCGCAGCCCCCACAGCCACCCTCGACCAGCACCCCGCAGACCCGACCGCCGCTGACGATCGACCCGCAGCGGCTGTGGGACTCCCTGATGGAACTTGCCACGATCGGCGCCTACCACGACGAGGCCACCGGGCTGGTGGGCGTCAACCGGCAATCCCTGACCGACGAGGACGCCGGCGGGCGTCGCCTGGTCGCCGGCTGGATGCGCGAGGCCGGGCTGAGCGTCACCGTCGACGAGATGGGCAGCATCTTCGGCCGCCGCGATGGCACCGATCCGACGCTGGCGCCGGTGATGGCGGGTTCGCACATCGACAGCGTCGCCACCGCCGGCGCCTTCGACGGCTGCCTGGGAGTGCTCGGCGCGCTGGAGGTGGTCCGCAGCCTGAACGAGGCCGGCATCCGCACCAAGCGCCCCATCGAGATCGCCGCCTTCACCGAGGAGGAGGGGGTCCGGTTCGGCACCGACATGCTCGGCTCCGCCGTCGCCGCCGGCCGGCTGACCCTGCAGTACGCGCACGACCTGGTCGACGCAGCCGGGCTCCGCTTCGGCGACGAACTCCGGCGCATCGGGTTCGCCGGCGACCGCCCCGTCCGGCTGGAGCCCCCGCACGCCTACCTCGAATGCCACATCGAACAGGGGCCGATCCTCGCCCAGCAGCAGCTCGCCGTCGGCGTCGTCACCGGCGTGCAGGCCATCTCGTGGCAGAAGGTCACCCTGCACGGCCGGGCCGCACACGCCGGAACGACCCCCGCCGAACTACGCATCGATGCCGGGCTGGCCGCCGCCCGGATCGCGGTCAGGGTCCGCGAAATGGTCGACTCCGGCCGCTACGGCGCCTTGCGCGGCACGGTCGGACATCTGCGCACCTGGCCCGGGCTGCCCAGCGTGGTGCCCGACCGGGCCGAGCTGACGGTCGACCTGCGCAACCCCGACGACGCGCACCTGTCGGACGCCGAGGCCGATCTCGCCGCATTCCTGGCCACCCTGCCGGAGGAGCAGCCCGGCCTGCGGGTGCACACCGAGCGGATGGCCAGGACCAAGCAGGTCCCGTTCGCCGAGTCGGTGCAGGAGGCGCTGGAGAAGATCGCGAGCAACCTCGGCTATCCCACCACCCGGCTGATGTCCGGTGCCGGCCACGATGCCCAGGAGATGGCCGCGATCACGCCGGTGGCGATGGTGTTCGTGCGCGGCCAGTACGACGGCATCAGCCACAGCCCTCGGGAATACTCGACCCCGGAGGACTGTGCCGCCGGCATCACCCTGCTGGGCAACGCGTTGCTACAGCTCGCGGAGGAGGACCGGTGAGCGATGAGCCCGTCGAGTTGCTGCGCGATCTGATCGGCATCGACTCGGTCAACCCCGACCTGGTGCCCGGCGGCGCGGGCGAGGCGCGGATCGCCGACTTCGTCACCGCCTGGTTGTCCGCCCGCGGATTCGACTGCCGCAGAACCGAATCCGTCCCGGGCAGGCCGTCCGTCGTCGCGGTCGCACCCGGC
>Ga0164242_10006168_pt1 | contig 13239 bp, 11 predicted proteins | sample OricomgcompostMG_FD_108783 | JGI IMG/M metagenome (GOLD analysis project Ga0164242, IMG submission 108783) | Miracle-Growth compost microbial communities from Emeryville, California, USA - Original compost - Miracle growth compost (MG) ...
CCCAGGTGATCTGCTGGTTCAGCTCCACCATGCGGTCGCGGAACTTCGTGACCGCCACGAACCACGAGGGCACCGCCATGTAGATCAGCGGCTGACCCGATCGCCAGCTGTGCGGGTAGGAGTGTTCGATCGTCTCGTGCCGCAACAGCTTTCCGGCGGCCTTGAGGTCCTTGATGATGACCGGATTCGCGTCGAATACCATCAGGCCCTCGTACGGCGGCACCATCGAGGTGAACTTGCCGCCGGCGTCGAGCGGCTGCACGACCTCGATCCCGTTGGCGGAGGCGACGTCCATGTCCTCCTCACCGAACGCGGGCGCCAGATGCACCACGCCGGTTCCGGAGTCGGTGGTCACGTAGTCGGCGTTCAGCACGCGGTGGGCGTGGGGGTGGCCGAGGAAGAAGTCGAACGGCGGCCGATAGCGCAGGCCTGCCAGCGCCGCGCCCGAGTGCTCCGAGAGCACCTCGAGTCCGTCGTCGGCGGTGCCGAGTTCCCGGGCGTAGTGCGAGACCCGCTCGGTGGCCAGCACGTAGCGCTTACCGTCCTTGCCGCGCACGTGGGCATAGGTGATGTCCGGGTGGACCGCGATCGCCAGGTTCGACGGCAGCGTCCACGGCGTAGTGGTCCAGATCAGCGCGTTGGCGCCGTCGAGCTCGTGCAGCGGATGATCGGGCGCGACCTCGAGCAGCATGTCGACGGTGACCGCCGGATCCTGGCGCATCCGGTAGGCGTCGTCGAGGCGCGCCTCCTGGTTCGACAGCGGCGTCTGCTCGTACCAGCTGTAGGGCAGCACCCGGAAGCCTTGGTAGACAAGACCTTTGTCGTACAGCGACTTGAACGCCCACATCACCGACTCCATGAAGTCGAGATCGAGGGTCTTGTAGTCGTTGTCGAAGTCGACCCACCGCGCTTGGCGTGTCACATAGTCACGCCACTCATTGGTGTAACGAAGCACAGAGGATTTGCACGCGGCATTGAATTCCGCGAGGCCCATCGCATCGATCTGTGATTTGTCCGTGATACCGAGTTGCTTCTCCGCTTCGATTTCCGCGGGCAATCCGTGCGTGTCCCAACCGAAGCGCCGCTCCACGCGCTTACCGCGCATCGTCTGGAACCGCGGAACCAAATCCTTCACATATCCGGTGAGCAGATGTCCGTAATGTGGCAAACCGTTGGCGAACGGCGGCCCGTCGTAGAAGACGAACTCGTCGCACCCCTCGGCGGACGCCGGCGCAGACACTGCGCGGTTGTCGATGCTGGCACGGAAGGTGTCGTCGGCGGCCCAGTAGTCCAGCACCCGGCGCTCGAGCTCCGGGAACGACACGCTCGCGCCCTGCCGCGAGCCGGCATCCGCGGCGGTGAAGTCGACGCGGGGATAGGCGTTGCGGGTGGATGTCTCGTCCGCCATGGCGGCTGTGGTCTCCCTCGTGCCAGTGCGCTCGTTCGGCGCAGTCGGTGGGCACGGGGACGACGTCGGCGCCTGTGCGCCGCTGCCGCGGTACCACCCCGCTTGTCCGGCCGGATGTTCCGGCGGGCGGACCTCTCGTTGCGAGCTGTGACGGGCTCACCCGTTCGGTTCTACTGGGCGCCGGTGGGCGCCGTTCTTCCGAAGGCTCCCCGGTGATGGCCGGATCACTGCCGATCTACAGGTTTGATTGTAGCCAGTGCGGGCAACGTTATTTCCGTGCCCTGCTCCCCGCCCCGTTCACCGCACCCGTGCCCGCTCAGCGTTTGGCATGACGGCCGGGACGCGATTGCGGGCCGTCCTCGGGCTCACGCATGGCCAGCGCGCTGACCAGCAGCAGGATCGCACCGATCACGCAGACGACGATGCAACCCCACGCCCAGATCACCGATCCGGTCGTCAACGCCGTCACCAACAGGGCGAAGCCGATCGCGGCCAGGACGAGCGTCAGAACGAGCATGGTCACCCCCTAGGCGGGCAGGGCGGGCCGCAGCGCCCCCGAGGGGCCGGGCGGCTCGGCAGAACTACGACCACACAGCGGCATGCGACGCCGGACCCCGCGTATCGGCGGGGTGGCGGGCACCCGGGACGAGCTATTTGCCACCCTTGGCGTACGACGCCGGACCGTGGCTGTTCGATACCGCCTCGAAGGCCTCGCCACCGTCGACCGGAACGGCCGAACCGCGGTTCTCCAGCTCCTCGAGCTGCGATTCCAGGTAGGACTTCAGACGCACCCGGTACTCGCGCTCGAAGGTCTTCAGCTGCTCGATGCGGCTCTCCAGCACGCTGCGCTGCTGGGTGATGGTGGCCATGATCTCGGTGTGCTTGCGCTCGGCGTCGGCCTGCAGGGCGTCGGCCTTCTCCTTGGCCTGGCGCAGCTGGCTGTCGGACCGGGTCTGCGCGTCCGACAGCAGCGAATCGGCCTTCTGCCGCGCCTCGCCGACCATCGCGTCCGAGCGGGTCTGCGCTTCGCTGACCATTCGCTCGGAATTCGCCCGGGCGTTGGAGAGCAGCTGTTCGGCCTCGGCCTTGGCGTCGGTGGTGAGCCGGTCGGCCATTTCCTGCGCCAGGCTCAGCACCTTCGCGGCCTGCAGGTTCGCATCCGCGGCGGAGTTGTCCTTGGGGGCCACCGGCGCGGCGGCCTGCACCGGCATCGGCGGCGCAACGGGCGCGGGCTTCGGCGGTTCCGGTTGCGGCGGCGCGGGTTTCACCGCCTGCGGCGCGGGACGCGACTTCTTGGCATCCGCCAATTCGGCATCCAGCTCAGCAACCCGCTGGCGCAGGTCCGCATTCTCCTCGATGAGGCGCGAGAGCTCCTGTTCGACCAAGTCGAGGAAGGCGTCGACTTCATCCTCGTTGTAGCCGCGCTTCCCGATCGGCGGTTTGCTGAACGCGACGTTGTGCACATCGGCTGGAGTCAGCGGCATGGAAGGATCCCTTCGCGCTTCGTACGGAGATCTAGCGTAGATCTTCTAGCAAGCTCTTCTTCTCGGCCCATTCTGTCACACCGGAGCTATCGGCTGCCCGAGCCTGCTGACGATGGACATCAGAATGAACACGATGAAAAGCAGGACCATAATCGACAGATCCAGTCGAATTCCCCCCAAGTTCACGGGAGGTATCAGGCGCCTCAACAGTTTCACCGGCGGATCGGTGATCGTGAAGATCACCTCCAGAACGACGGCGACGAACCCCCGCGGATGCCAGTCGCGCGCAAAGCTGCGGATGAACTCGACGATCACTCGACTGATCAGCAACAGCCAGAAGAGGAACAGGAGTACATACAGCACCTGAAACAAGGCCACCTGTCCACTTTGCCTCAGATTCGGTGTCCTGCAAACTCCCCGCGCCGTGCATCCGGCGTCCTTTCCCCCCACGCGGCTCACCCGACCGGGGCCGCCGCCGCGCCGCGGCACCCGGTTCGGGGTTTATTTCTGGTTGTAGAAGCCGTTTTCGGCGATGCGCCGGCGCTCCTCGGCCGATACATCGACATCCGACGGTGAGAGCAGGAACACCTTGGTGGCCACCTTGTCGAACGAACCACGCAGCGCGAACGCCAATCCGGCGGCGAAATCCACCAGGCGGCGCGCGTCGGCGTTGCTCATTTCGACCAGGTCCATGATCACGGGCGTACCGTCACGGAAACGCTCGCCGATGATCGCGGCCTCGGCATAGGTGCGCGGACGCAGTGTCGTGATCTTGGACAACGGACCTCCGTCCTCGAAGACGGGGGCGCGGCGCGGAGCCGGCTCGAACCGGGCGCGCTCCTCCATCCGCCGCTCTTCCATCCGCCGTTCGGCCTCGGGATCGACCGCCAGCGCACCGTGCGTGGTGCCACGCACCATCGGAGTGCCACCGCCGAGTCCGCGCGAGCGGCCCGAAGGTGCGGATTCGATCCGGGTCGGGCGGCGCAGGGGCTCGTAACGGTCGTCGGAGTAGGACTCGTCGGCGAACTCCGAGCGGCGCGGCACCGTGTAGCCGGGCTGATAGGGCGCCTTGTAGGCCGGCTCCGGGTAGCCCGGATCGTCGGCGAAGCGGTCGTCGCCGAAACGCGAGCGCCCGGCGTCGTACGGATCGTCGTCGAAACGCGAGCGGCGCACACCGCGGTCGTCCGCACCCAGCGGACCACGGTCGTCGATACCCCGAGGGCCACGGTCGTCGACGTAGTCGTCTTCGTATTCCTCGAGCGGGACCATGCCGAAGTAGGCCTTGAACCTGTGCAGCGTACTCATGCTCCCACCTCACTAACGCTGGGCTCCAGCACGAGCATGCTCGTGGCTGCGCTGATGTCTCGCTCGCTACGCTCGCTCATCCTGGTCGACCTTCCTACGGCCCCGACTGACCTGGGGTGTTGAAGTCCTGCTCAGACCTCGTCAGCCCCAAGCATATGTTTCGAATGTGACTGATGAGGTTTCTTTGCTACTGCGAGGTTATCGGTCGCGCGCCCATCAGAGCAGTACCGACACGCACGCAGGTAGACCCGTGTCGAATGGCGGCCTCGAGGTCGCCCGACATGCCCGCCGACAACTCGGTCGCGCCCGGATGCGCGGCCAGCAGCGTGCGATGCAGACCGGCCAGTTCGGCGAAGGCCGGATCCGGGTCCGCGCCCAGCGGCGGAATCGCCATCAGGCCCGCGAGCTGCAGATTCTCGGATTCCGCGACCTGATCGGCGAGCGCCGGGAGATCATCCGGGACAACGCCGCCGCGCGCCGGATCGCGATCCAGGCTCACCTGCAGTAGCACACGCAGCGGATCCGCGCGCGCTCCGTCCGCACGCGCGGCCGCCGTGGCGGTGTCAAGGGCCCTCACCAGACGCTCCGAATCCACCGAGTGCACCGTATCGGCCCAGCGCACAACCGATTTCGCCTTGTTGCGCTGCAATCGGCCGATCATATGCCAGCGCATCTGCGCCAGATGGCCTAATGAGGCCACCTTGGCGGAGGCCTCCTGCTCCCGCGATTCGCCGAATTCCCGCCGGCCGAGCCGATACAGGATCTCCACGTCGGAGGCCGGGAAGTATTTGGTCACCGGCAGCAACCGGACGGTGGCCCGATCGCGCCCGGCGGCGCGGCACGCGGCATCGATGCGATCTTCCAGGCGTGCGAGAGCGGCGGCGAGCTCGGCCTCCCGAGACTGCGGCATCCCCGGCCCGGATTCTGTTGTGCCGACCTCGGATTCGGCGTGATTCACCGCTCCCCCTCCATCCAGATCACCCCGGCGATGCGGCCGGTGGGCGCGCCGCGGCGGTGGCTGAACAGGGTTTCGTCGGTGATGGTGGAGCGCGGATCGACCGCGACCGCGCCGACCCCGGCCGCTTCCAGCTGACGGCGGATGCCGGCTCGCAGGTCCAGCCCGGGCGTACCGCGCCGGGTCGTGGTGGCGCTGCCGGGCAGATGGGCCTCCACATCGTCGCGCATGGCGGCGGGCACCTCGTAGTCCTCGCCGCCGGCGGCCGGTCCCAGGAAGGCGCCGATGCGGTGCGGCTGGGCGCCGACCGACATCATCGCCTCGAGGACCTTCGGCACGATGCCGATGCGGGCGCCGACGCGTCCGGCGTGCACGGCCGCGATCACACCGGCCTCGTCGTCGGACAGCAGCAAGGGGACACAGTCGGCGGTGAGGACCACCAGCGCGAGATTCGGCACGGTGGTTACGAGCGCGTCGGTCACCGGAACCGGTTCGGCGCGCGGGCCGTCGACGATCTCGACGTTGCGGCTGTGCACCTGCTCCATCCAGACCAGGCGGCCGGGCGGCAGGCCGATGCCCTCCGCGAGTCGAATCCTGTTGCGGCGCACGGCTTCCGGATCGTCGCCGACGTGGTCGCCCAGGTTGAACGAGTCGTAGGGCGCCACCGAGAACCCACCGGCCCGCGTGGTCGTCACCCGTCGCGTCCGAACCGAAGCCTGTGTCATATCTCCGAGATTAATAGGCCGCGCCGGTTCGGAGTCGAGCCCGCCGCCGAGTGATCCGGAACGGATGTGGCGAGGCGGCGGAACGGGGCACAGCGCGAGCATGACCGCCGAAGTACCCACGGCGTGCGAGTTCATGCACACGACAGTGCCGCCACACGAGATCGCCGCGTTCACCACCGCCGGGTGCGACGGCTCCCCTCGCGGTGTCCGGTATCACACGTCGTCGCCCCGGGACATCGACGGCGACACCCGACGACCCACACCAGACCCTGCCCGGTGCCGGACCACCGGAATTTCCGTGGCACACAGGTTTCGATCGGCCTCCACGGGCCGGAAACGCCGCTGCCCCCTCCGAAACGTCGGAGGGGGCAGCGAGATCGGCGTCTACTACCGGCGCATGAAATCGGGGACGTCGACGTCATCGGTGTCCTCGTCCGGCATCTGAATGTGTGAGCGGCTGTTGTGCGCGATGGTCGGCTCGGCGACCGGGCGCGGTTCGTAGGACGGGGCCGGGCCACGCGCAGGCGTCGGGTCGGCCGTGCGCTCGGGCTCCGGCTGGCGGGTGCTGCCGAACTCGCGGCGGGTAGTGGACTGGCCGATGTCTCCGGCTCGGCCCGCGCCGATATTCGTTCTGCCCGCCGGTTCGATGCGCCGGGCCGGGGTGCCCCCGTCGAAGCCGGCGGCGATCACCGTGACCCGGACCTCGTCGCCGAGCGAATCGTCGATCACCGTGCCGAAGATGATGTTGGCCTCGATGTGCGCGGCCTCCTGCACCAGCGAGGCGGCCTCGTTGATCTCGAACAGACCGAGGTCCGATCCACCCGCGATCGACAGCAGCACGCCGTGCGCACCGTCCATCGACGCCTCCAGCAGCGGCGAATTGATCGCCGCCTCCGCGGCTTTCACGGATCGTCCCTCGCCGCGCGAGGAGCCGATGCCCATCAGGGCCGAACCGGCGCCGGACATGACGCTCTTGACGTCGGCGAAGTCGACGTTGATCAGACCCGGGGTGGTGATCAGATCGGTGATGCCCTGAACACCGTTGAGCAGCACCTCGTCGGCGGAGCGGAAGGCGTCCATCAAGCGCACCGCCGCGTCGCCGAGCTGTAGCAGCCGGTCGTTCGGGATCACGATGAGGGTGTCGCAGGATTCGCGCAGTGCCTGGATACCGGCCTCGGCCTGGTTGCTGCGCCGCTTGCCCTCGAAGGAGAACGGCCGCGTCACCACACCTATGGTCAGGGCGCCCAGCTTGCGGGCGATCGAGGCCACCACGGGCGCGCCACCGGTACCGGTGCCGCCGCCCTCGCCGGCCGTCACGAAGACCATGTCGGCGCCCTTGAGCACCTCTTCGATCTCGTCCTTGTGGTCCTCGGCGGCCTTGCGGCCCACCTCGGGATCCGCGCCGGCGCCGAGACCGCGGGTGAGTTCGCGGCCGACGTCGAGTTTGACGTCCGCATCACTCATCAGCAGTGCCTGCGCGTCGGTGTTGACGGCGATGAACTCGACTCCCTTGAGTCCCTGTTCGATCATCCGGTTGACGGCGTTCACGCCGCCGCCGCCGATACCGACGACCTTGATCACTGCAAGGTAGTTGTGCGGGGGCGTCATGGGCTCTCGCCTTCCTTCGATCCAAAGCCTGTCGTTTTCGGATTCTCGGCAGAGCGCCGATTCGAGGTCCCCGGTCCGCCCGGGTTTTCACTCGGACAAACCCTAAACCTGAACCATAGGGTTGGCGTTATGTCAAGTATCCGACTGGTGCGGAACGCTATTCGCACCCGTCGCGATCCGTGCGCAGGCGCGCCGACACGAGGGTCAGAATCTTGTGTGATCCGTCTCGTCCGAGCCCGTCGGGCATGGTACCGCGAACGGCCGCCGCAGACACCGAGATCGGGTCTCGATATCCGCACGACCGCGGATTCACCGGCCCCGCACGCGACTGCGGCACCCGGACGGGCCCAGGTGCCACGGCCATCACGCACGGCCATCGACTCCCGGCCGCCGGTCGAAAACCGCAACGGCACAACGAGTGTCACTATCTTACCGTTACCAGATCGGGACTCGAAACGTCGAATACCGTTCCCGGGCGCGTCAGCACCGGAAGCACCACCGCGGCTTTGCGTTCGGAGTCGTCCGTACCGCCCCAGACCACCGTGCGGTCGTCGCGCAGCTTCAGTTCGATATCCGAAACCGACCGCGCCACAACCTCTCCCACCTGCGCACGAAGCGCCGGCGGGGCGGCATCGAGAACCGCGACCGCGGCCCGGGTCACCGGATCGGCGCTGCCGGGGTGGTCGGTGACCAGCTTCGCGACGCCCGGCGGCGGCGGTTCGATCGCGAATTCGACGCTGTCGGCGTCGAGCAGATGCGGTCCCTGCGGACTGTCGAAGAACACCACCGCGGTGCGCTCGTCCACCGTGACCCGCACCGTGGACGGAAACACCCGCTGGACCCGCGCCGCCCGCACCTTCGGCAGCGACGCGACCCGGCGCGCGATCGCGTCGGTGTCGATGCGCAGCATGGAGCGGCCGCCGGGGATCTGCAGCACCGCGCGCACATCCTGTTCGGGCACCGCGGACGCCCCCTCGACCTGCACGGTGCGCACCGAGAGCGCGGGAGTGAAGTAGGCGACCACGAGCAGCACGATCACCACGACCACGATCGGCGCGCCCCACAGCAGGATTCGCCGCCACCGGCCGTCGAAGGGCAGCCGCGCGCGGGTCCCGGCGCGGCGGAGACGGTTGTCGCCGTCCGCCGCGAACTCGTCCTCGGCGTCCGGATCGGACTCGTCGATCGTCGCGCGGCGTGTCATGTCCACCTCCCTCTCCGGCCGGCACCGCCGGGCGGGGGCGCCGTGTTCACCGTCCCGTCGACGGGCGTACCCGCAGTCCGTCCAGAATCTGCCCGCCGAGCATCGTCACGTCGCCGGCTCCCATGGTGATCACCACGTCCCCCGCACGCGCCAGGCTCGCGGCCTGCCGGCCCACCCGCGACATATCCGGTTGGTAGTGCACGGGTTTGGTGACCGCCTGGGCCACCAGTGCGCCGTTGACCCCGGGCAACGGCTTCTCGCGGGCGCCGTAGACGTCGAGGACCACGACCTCGTCGGCCAGCGACAGCGCCGCGCCGAACTCCTCGGCGAAGGTGGCTGTGCGGCTGTACAAATGCGGCTGGAACACCACGATCACCCGCCCCTGCCGGGAGCGGGCGCCGTCGGCCGCCTCCTGGCGGACCAGTTCGGCCGCCGCGCCGAGCACGGCGCGTACCTCGGTCGGGTGGTGGGCGTAGTCGTCGAAGACCCGCACCCCGTTCTCCCGGCCGACGAACTGGAAGCGCCGGTGTACGCCGCCGAATCCCTCCAGGCCCTGCAGGATTTCGTCCACGTCGGCCCCGGCGTCGCGGGCGGCGAGCAGCGCGGCGAGGGCGTTGAGGGCCATATGGCGGCCGGGCACCGACAGGCGCAGCGTGCGCGGCGCGGGTTCGTCGCCCAGGTGCACCGTGGCCACACCGCCCACGTCGCGCGGCTCCCAGGCCACCAGCCGGGCCTGCATCGGCACCGGCACGTCGACCGTTTCCGCCGAGCCGTAGCCGGCCACCCGGATATCGAGTTCTCCGGCCGCCACGCGCTCGGCGACCCGGCGGGCCAGTGCCAGCGAGCCGGGGTCATCCAGGCAGACCACGAGCAGTCCGCCGGGGACCAGTCGGGCCACGAAGTCGTCGAACACCTGGACGTAGGCCTCGTCGGAGCCGAAGAAATCCAGATGATCGGATTCGATGTTGGTGACCACGGCGACGTCCGGATCGTATTGCAGCAGTGAGCCGTCCGACTCGTCGGCCTCGGCCACGAAATAACCGCCGGTGCCGTGATGGGCGTTGGTGCCCGCCTCGTTCAGCTCACCGCCGACGGCGAACGACGGATCGAAGCCGCAGTGCTGCAACGCCACCACCAGCATGGAGGTGGTGGAGGTCTTGCCGTGGGTACCCGACACCAGCAGGGTGTGGTGGCCGCGCATCAGTTCCGCGAGGACCGTGGGACGCATGAGCACCGGCACACCGCGCCGATTCGCCTCGACAAGTTCGGGATTCGTCTTCGGGATGGCGGCATAGGTGGTGACCACCGCACTCGGGCCGCCCTCCAGCAGATCCAGCGCACTCGCGTCGTGGCCGATGCGGACCTGGGCCCCGCGTGCCCGCAACGCCAGCACGCCGCGGCTCTCCTTGGCGTCCGAGCCCGACACCTCGCCGCCGCGGGCGAGCAGAATCCGCGCGATCCCCGACATGCCGGCACCGCCGATGCCGACCATGTGGACCCGCCGCAACAGTTCCGGCAGTTCGGCGGGAGCCTGCCCGGTGTGGTTCACCGGGTCCGCGGCTCCCACTGCGGCCGTCTCGTTTCCTCCGGTCACCGTCCGGTCACCTCCAGCACGATTCGCGCCACCGTATCCGCGGCGTCGCGATGTCCGGCACCGGCGGCGGCGACCGACATGTTCGTCAGCGCGGCCGGGTCGGTGAGCAGCGCGATCACCTCGTCCATCACATACTTCGGCGTCATCTCCGCATCGGCGACGATTCTGCCACCGCCCTGCGCGACGATCGGGCGGGCGTTGAACTCCTGCTCGCCGTTGCCGTGCGGCAGCGGCACGTAGAACGCCGGCAGGCCGACCGCCGACACCTCGGCCACGGTCATCGCGCCCGAGCGGCACACCGCGGCGTCGGCGGCGGCATAGGCCAGATCCATCCGCGACAGATACGGCACGGCAACGTATTTCGCGCCGTCGCGACCGGATTCGGTATCGATGCCCTCCAGATCGAGGGTGTTCTTGGGACCGTGCGCGTGCAGCACCGAGATACCGGCCGCCAGCAGTTGCGCGGCCGCGCCGGACACCGCCTCGTTCAACCGGCGCGCGCCCTGGGAGCCACCGAAGACCAGCAGCACCGGCCCCTGCTGGGGCAGGCCGAAGTGGTCGCGGGCCTGGTTGCGCAATCCGGCCCGGTCGAGGGTGGCGATCGAGTCGCGCACCGGAATTCCGACCACCTCGGCGTCGGCGCGCCCACGTGCGTGCACACCCGAATTCGGCACGGCGGCGAGGACACGCGCCGCGCGGCGGGCGCCGAGCTTGTTCGCGATCCCGGCCTTCACATTGGCCTCGTGCACCACCAGCGGCACCCGGCGCGAGCGCCGCAGCACTCCCCCACCGGCCGCGAGGTAGGCGGGCACCGAGACGTAGCCGCCGAATCCGATGATCACATCGGCCTCGACCGCGTCGATCACCGCGCGGGTGCGGGCGACCGCGGCGCGGACCCGGCCGGGCAGGCGCAGCAGATCGGCGGTGGGTTTACGCGGCAGCGGGACCGGCGGAATCAGCTCCAGCGGATAGCCGCGTTCAGGGATCAGCGTCGTCTCCAGCCCGCGCTGGGTGCCCAGTGCGGTGATCCGGATCGAGGGATCCAGCCGGCGCAGTGCGTCCGCGACCGCCATCGCGGGTTCGATATGCCCGGCCGTGCCCCCACCGGCGACGATCACCGAGAGCGTCCGTTGCCCGGAACCCGTCGTGCCGCCGCTCTCGCCGGTTGTCACCTCGAATTACCTCGTTCTCTCGCATGTGTCATCGGATAGCTGGGCTCCCAAGCCCGGGTCGTGCGCCACGACGACGCTCCACGCGCCTCCCGCCGTCCGGCGTCGGCGCTGCGTCGTCGTGCCGAATCCGAATCTATCGACCGCCGGGGTATCGCCGCACCCCCACCCCGCGCCTGAGCGGCCCCGCGGGACGTGCCCGCGCCGCGCGACCGACCGGATTTGTCCGACCGCTTGCGCGCCGGCGGCAGTTCCCGCCGGCGCGGGCCGGAGACCGCGCGGGCCCGGCCGGCGCGAGCGGGTGCGTAGGTTTCCGGGATCGGCAGCCGCAGCAACCGGCTGAACCGCCCGTCCTGCCCGGCCTTCAACGCGGCGATCGCCTCGGGTTCGTGCCGGGCCGCGCTCGCGATCAGGCCGAACATCATCAACGTGATCGCCAGCGACGAACCACCGGCCGACACCAGCGGCAACTGCAGGCCCGTCACCGGCAGCAGACCCACCACGTAGCCGATGTTGATCAGCGCCTGCCCGGTGATCCAGGTGGTCGCGGCCGCGGTCAGCAATCGCAGGAACGGATCGGCCGACCGGCTGGCGATGCGCAGGCCGACGAAGACGAACAGCGCGAAAAGGCCCAGCACCAAGGCACATCCGAGAAATCCGAGTTCCTCGCCGATGATGGCGAAGATGAAGTCGTTGTGCGCGTTGGGCAGATAACTCCACTTGGCCCGGCTCTGGCCGAGCCCGCGCCCCCAGATCCCGCCGTCGGCGAGGGAGAACAGCGCCTGGCGCGCCTGATAGCCGATGCCCTGCGGATCGTCGCCGGGATTGAAGAACGCGCGCATGCGATCGGAGCGATAGCCGGCCGACAGCGCCAGAATTCCCGCCGCGACCGCACCCGAGACCGCGATGGTCACGAACAGCCGCACCGGCAACCCGCCGAACCACAGCAGCGCGACCAGCACCAGGCCGACCGCGATGGTCGTCGACAGGTTCGGTTCCAGCACGATCAGCAGACAGACCAGCAGACCGGCCGGCACCAGCGGCACCAGAATGTCCTTGTAGCCGGTCTGGTCGCTGCGGCGGGTCGCCAGCAGGTGCGCACCCCACAGGATCAGGGTGACCTTCACGATCTCCGACGGCTGCACCGAGACGAATCCGAGGTCGAACCAGCGCCGCGATCCCTGTACCTGCGAACCGATGCCGGGAATCAGCACCAGCACCAGCAACAGCACCGACGCCGCGAACAACGGGAACGACAGCTGCCGCAGCACGCGCATCGGGATCCGCAGCGCCACGTAGAACAGCGCCGCGCCGAGTGCCGCGAAGAACGCCTGCTGCATGAACAGCGAATACGCCGAACCGCCGTCGGCGTAGGCCTCCACGCTGGACGCCGACAGCACCATCACCAGCCCGAGCACGGTGAGCAGGGTGGCGATGGTGACGACCAGGTGGAAATCGGCCAGCGGGCGCGCCAGCCAGGCACCGAACCAGGTGCCCACGGGCTTGCGCGCCGGTTTCGTCACTGCTGGCTCCCGATATCTCTCTCGTCCAGGGCCTGCACCGCCGCCACGAAACTGCGGCCGCGGTGGGTGTAGTCGGCGAACATGTCCAGGGAGGCCGCGGCCGGGGCGAGCAGGACGGTGTCACCGCGCCCCGCGTATCCGGCGGCGATGCGTACCGCGCGGGCCATCACCGCGTCGGCGCCGTCGATCTCGGCGACCAGAGAGGCCGTGGAGGGTTCCCCGCTCATCTGTGCATCGTCACCCGAACCGAGCTCGACCACCGGGACA
>Ga0164242_10006169_pt1 | contig 13239 bp, 15 predicted proteins | sample OricomgcompostMG_FD_108783 | JGI IMG/M metagenome (GOLD analysis project Ga0164242, IMG submission 108783) | Miracle-Growth compost microbial communities from Emeryville, California, USA - Original compost - Miracle growth compost (MG) ...
ATTCAGCGTGGTCGGTGTGGTGGCGGCGAGCTTCCCACTGCAGCTGCCGTGGTTACCGCTGGCGGCAGCGCCGGCCGCCCTGGGCTGCTATGTGCTGGCGCTGCGGCCGTACCTGGCGTAGCGCCAACGCAGCGTCAGACCGAGGCCGCGGCGTTGATCTCGTCCAGTCGGCCGGTGGCCTCCAGGTACTCCTGCACCCAGCGCTGCATGACCGTCGCGGTCTTCTCCACCTTGGTGAACTGGCCGACGACCTGACCCACCGGGTTGAACGCCACGTCGACGCTCTCGTTGGGGTACTTGTTCGTGGCCCGCACCGCCATGCCCGAGACCATGTATTGCAGCGGCATGCCCAGCGGCTTGGGGTTCTCGGGCGCCTCCCAGGCCTCGGTCCAGTCGTTGCGCAGCATCCGGGCGGGCTTTCCGGTGAACGAGCGGCTGCGAACGGTGTCGCGGCTGGTCGCTTTGATGTAGGCCTCGTGCTGGGCCTCGGTGTTGGAGGATTCCTCGACCATCAGCCACTGCGAACCGGTCCACGCGCCCTGGGTGCCCAGCGCCAGGGCCGCGGCGATCTGCTGACCGCTGCCGATACCACCGGCGGCCAGCACCGGAACCGGTGCCACCGCCTTGACGACCTCGGGCCACAACACGATCGAGCCGACCTCGCCGCAGTGGCCGCCGGCCTCGCCGCCCTGAGCGATGATGATGTCCACCCCCGCTGCGGCGTGCTTCTTCGCTTGCGAGGCCGAGCCGCACAACGCGGCGACCTTACGGCCGGCCTCGTGGATGTGCTTGATCATGTCGGCCGGGGGAGTCCCCAGCGCGTTGGCGATCATGGTCACCTTGGGGTGCTGCAGGGCCACCTCGACCTGCGGGGTGGCGGTCGCCTCGGTCCAGCCGAGCAGTTGCAGGCTGTCCTCGTCGGCGCCTTCCACCGGAACGCCGTGGTCGGCCAGCAGCTTCTTACCGAAGTCGAGGTGCTCCTGGGGCACCAGCTTGCGCAGTGATTCGGCGAGCTCCTCGGCGGACTGCCCGGAGTCCATGCCCTCGTACTTGTTGGGGATGACGATGTCGACGCCGTAGGGGTGGTCCCCGATGTTCTCGTCGATCCAGTTCAGCTCGATCTCCAGCTGCTCGGGAGTGAACCCGACCGCGCCCAGCACCCCGAAACCGCCGGCTTTGCTCACCGCGACGACCACGTCGCGACAGTGGGTGAACGCAAAGATCGGGAACTCGATGCCGAGTTCGTCGCAGAGGGGAGTGTGCATGACCTACTCCTTCAAAGGGCGGCGGGATTGAAATGGAACGTGTTCTAATTTAGTACCAGACTCGGCTCGGTGAGGCCAGTCGGCCACCACTGGGCCTCGTGGCCGCCACACTACCGCCAATCGTGTCCCGGCTCAGGGGTGGTTCCGGGTCCCGCTCAGGGTGTGGCGACGGCACGCAGCACCGCCACCCCGAAACCGGCGGCGCGACGCAGGGACCGGCCGTTCGCGCGGCGGGAACCGGTGACATGCAGCACCGGCCAGCCGTGCTCGGCCGCCAGCGCCGCCAGTCCGGGGCGCGGATTGACCGGCCGCGGCCGGCCCACCAGCGACATCAGCGCGGCGTCCTCATCGCCGTCGGCGTAGAAGAAGCTCTGGGCGAGGTCGACGCGGTTGTCCGCACAGAACCGCTGCACCACCGCCGCCTTCTGGGGCCCCCACACCACCGGCTTGGCGATGTCTCCGGTCAGCAGGCCCCGCTCGTCGAGTTCGAACCGGTTGCACAGCACCTGCGGAATACCCAGGTGGCGGGCGACCGGTTCGGCGTGGATGGTCAGCGCCGAGGAACTCAGCACGACGGTGTGGCCCTGCTGCTGATGGGCCGCCACGACTTCTTGCATGTGCGGGTACACCCGGCTGGTGATGTGCTCTGCGAACAGTCGCTCGCCGACCTCGTCGAGTTCGGTGATGGACTCGCCGCGCAGGTAGCCCGCCGCGCGCACCAACAGTCGCTCGAACTGCATCCGGCCCAAGCGATATCGCACGGCGGCTTCGACGACGCCGAGCACCTCACCGGCCCGTGCCTGGCGCCGGCGGATCCGGTCGCCGGCATGCGCGGTGGCGGTGAACCCGGACACCAGCGTGCCGTCCAGATCGAAGAACGCCCCGATCCGGGCTCCCGGTTCAGTCCTGCCGATCTCGGCGATCAGATCGCGCGGTGATGCGGTCATCGGCGTCGATGTTACGTCTGCCGCCGCCGGCTCGGGCCACCACGCGCCGCACGAACAGGCGCGAAACCGGCAGCTGATAGCGGGTTTGGCCTAGCGAAAGAGGTCGGCGCAATGACCAAAGAGACCGGTGAGACCACCGCGACCGATGTGCGGCAAACCCTGTCCGAGCAGGCCGCGCAGCTCGGTTGGCAGCGCACGCAGCGGGAACGTGTCGATATCTACCGCCGCGGGGCCTCCCACGTTCACGCTATGTGGCGCGACAGCAGCACCGTCAACGGCGGAGCCCATTACGAAGACTCCATCCTGTTGGCCTACACCCCTGAACTGGCGAAGATCCAGAGCTGGTTGGCCCGGTAAAAGCGGCGGATCACCGCGACGCCTCCGGTTCGCAACGGTTGGATAACCGCCCCTCGTGTCACACAGGCAACATTTTTCACACGGCTAACTTCGGTCTCGACCTTGTTGGTATCGGGATGGGGAAGAAGCCATGTCACGTATCCGTACTTGCCTTACTGTCGCGGCCGGCGCCGCCGCGGGATTGTTCCTGACGGCGCTGGCGTCTAGTGCCACCGCCGGCGCCGACGCGGTGCCGATCAACCCGGGGCTGCCCGGAGTCGTCGAGCAGGTGGTTGCGTCCTCGACCACCATTCCGCAGCAGTTGCTGCAGACCACCACCTCGGCGCTGAGCGGAACCTCGGTCGCCCCGGCCGCTGCACCGGCGCAGTCACCGATCGCCACCGCCACCTTCAACGTTCCGCCGACCTCGAGCGGTCTGACGCCGGCCACCCAGGCCACCGGTCTGCCCGGACTGGCCGGGTTTCCCGCCAATCTGACTTCGGTGCTGCCGTTCCCGATGCCGAACTTCGGCCCCTCGACGCCGACACCGACCGCGGTTGTTCCGGGTGCGTTCGCGCCGTCGGCCCCGGTGGCTCCGATGGAGGTCATGCTGATTCCCGGCTTGCCCTGACGGTGAGGCCGTAACCTCGGACCGGTGAGCGCACGCGCAGGAATCGTGGTCACCGGTACCGAGGTACTCACCGGACGGATCGCCGATCGCAATGGACCGTGGCTGGCCGACCGGCTCCTGGAACTGGGAGTCGAGTTGGCGCACATCACGATCTGTGGTGACCGGCCCCGTGACATCGAGGCCCAGCTGCGGTTCCTGGCCGGCGAGGGTGTCGACCTGATCATCACCAGCGGTGGTCTGGGACCGACGGCTGATGACCTGACCGTCGACACCGTCGCCCGGTTCTGCGGGCGCGATGTCGTGCTCGACACCGCGCTGGAAGAACGGATCGCCGAGATCATCAAACCGATGATGGCGCGCTTCACCGGACCGGGCGCTCCCGATTTCGCGACCGTGCGAGCGGCCAACCGCAAGCAGGCGATGGTTCCGGCCGGCGCGACGGTGCTCGATCCGGTGGGGACCGCACCCGGCGTGGTGGTGCCCGGCGCTCCGACGGTGGTGGTGTTGCCCGGGCCGCCACGCGAGTTACAACCGATGTGGCACAAGGCGATCGCCACCACCGAGGTGCAGCAGGCGATCGCCGGCCGCACCCGCTACGAACAGCAGACCGTGCGGATGTTCGGGTTGCCCGAGTCCGGCCTGGCCGACACGCTGCGACACGCCCAAGCGGCCATTCCCGACTTCCTGCGACTGGAGATCACCACCTGCCTGCGCCGCGGTGAGCTCGAGATCGTCACCCGTTACGAGCCCGACGACGCCGCCACCTACGGGCAACTGCTCACGCTGCTGCGTGAGCGGCACGGCCGGGCGATCTTCTCCGAAGACGGTTCGGGTATCGATGATCTGGTGGCAGGCCGGTTGGCCGGCCGGCGGATCGCGACCGCGGAATCCTGCACCGCCGGACTGCTGGCAGGGCGGCTGGCCGACCCGCCCGGGGCCTCGGATTACCTTGCCGGCGGGGTGGTGTCCTACTCCAATGAGGCGAAGGTGGACCTACTCGGCGTCGACGCGGCACTGATTGCCGAGCACGGCGCGGTCTCCGAACCGGTGGCCGAGGCGATGGCCGCCGGCGCGCTGCGCCGATTCGCGGCCGATACGGCGGTGGCGATCACCGGAATCGCCGGGCCCGGGGGCGGAACGCCGGACAAGCCGGTGGGCACGGTCTGCTTCTGTGTAGCGCTCGGGGACGGCCGGCTACTGACTCGGACCACCCGGCTGCCGGGGGAGCGGGCCGACGTCCGCGAACGGTCGACGACAGTGGCCATGCATCTGCTGCACCGCGCATTGTCAACTGCCTGATTACGGCCGCAACCGGTGGTATGAACATCTCACCGAGGAGTTGCGGATGTGAACACGGCGTGGTCTGGCGAATCCGGTTACTGGCTGGGCCGGTTGGTGCTGGAACGCGGGATCGCGGCCATCTACGCCGTCGCGTTCGTCGCCGCCGCACGGCAGTTCCGTGCACTCATCGGTGAGCACGGCATGCTGCCGGTGCCGCGGTATCTGCGCCGACGGCCATTTCGGGTGACACCCAGCATCTTTCAGCTGTACTACTCCGATCGGTTCTTCGCCGCCATCTGCTGGCTGGGTGCGGTGCTGGCGGCCGCCCTGGTGGTCGGCGTCGGCGAACTGATGCCGTTGTGGGCGGTCATGGCGGTCTGGCTGCTGTTGTGGGCGATGTATCTGTCGATCGTCAACGTCGGCCAGACCTGGTACGCGTTCGGCTGGGAGTCGATCCTGCTCGAGAGCGGGTTGCTGGCGGTGTTTTTGGGCAACGATCGGGTTGCGCCGCCGGTGCTGGTGATGTGGCTGGCCCGGTGGTTGCTGTTCCGGATCGAGTTCGGGGCCGGGCTGATCAAGCTGCGCGGCGATTCCTGCTGGCGCGACCTGACCTGCCTGTACTACCACCACGAGACCCAGCCGATGCCCGGACCGCTGAGCTGGTTCTTCCACCACCTGCCCCGACAGCTGCACCGAGTCGAAGCCGCCGGCAACCACGTCGCCCAACTCGTGGTGCCGTTCGGACTGTTCGCCCCGCAGCCGGTCGCCGGGGTGGCGGCGACGATCATCATCGTCACCCAGCTGTGGTTGGTGGCCTCCGGCAATTTCGCTTGGCTGAACTGGGTGACGATCGTTTTGGCCGCCAGCGCGATCGACCAGTCCTGGCTGGCCGGACTGTTTCCCGGGCTGCAGGCCCCGGCGATGCCCGCCGCCCCGGTGTGGTTCGACGTCCTGGTGATCGCCTTCGCGGTGATGGTGGTGGTACTCAGCTACTGGCCGGTGCGCAACATGGCGTCACGCAACCAGCGAATGAACGCCTCGTTCAACCCCTTCCATGTGGTCAACACCTACGGGGCGTTCGGGACGGTCGGTCGTTCCCGCCGAGAAGTGGTGATCGAGGGAACCGAAGAATCTGAATTGACCGAGAACACGGTCTGGCGGGAATACCAGTTCAAGGGCAAACCCGGTGCGATCGACCGGCTGCCGCGGCAATGGGCGCCCTACCACCTTCGGCTGGATTGGCTGATGTGGTTCGCGGCGCTGTCGCCGGCGTACGCGCTGCCGTGGCGTGAAGCACTGCTGCAACGTCTGCTGCACAATGACCGGGATACGCTGCGACTGTTGCGGCACAACCCGTTTCCCGACGAACCGCCGCGTTACGTACGCGCCATGCTGTACGACTACCGGTTCACCACCCCCGCTGAGCGCCGGCGGGATCGGGCATGGTGGCACCGCAGCAAAGTGGGTATCTACCTGCCCCCGGTCTCGGCTACTGGTCCCGGGCGTTAGCGGGTGTCGATCCACAGGGCCGCGCCCGCCATCGCCACGGTGAGCACGGCCAGCAGGGCTTTGTCGACGGCGCCCAGCGGCGGCGTCTCCGAGTTCTCCGCTGCCAACCGCCGTTCACGGGCGATCAGAAACAACGGGAAGGTGACGCTGATCGCGATGAGCAAGCCACCGGCGATGTAGGCCCAGACGAAACGCACGTTGTGCCTGCGCGCTTCGAGCACCATCAGGAAGGCTGCGGCCAACAACAGCAGCACGATATCGGCGGTGATCGACCGGGAGGCCGGCGTCACCGTGGTCTCTTGCAGGAACCGCGGGAACACCTCGGCGAAGTCGTAGGCCAGGTTCTGGCTCCAGGTGGCGATCAATGCGACGACGGCTATCGCGGCGTAGATGGCGCAGCGGATCTTGGCGGCTTTGTCCATTCGGCCAACGTTAACGGCGCGCCGCCACACGTACGGTGGTTTCGGCTCACAGTTCCAGCAGCACGGTCACCGGACCGTCGTTGACCAGTTCCACCGCCATGTGCGCGCCGAAGACGCCGGTCTCTACGTGGGCACCCCACTCGCGAAGCGCATCGCCGAATGCGGCGACCAGCGGCTCGGCGAGAGTCCCCGGCGCCGCGGCGTTCCACGACGGCCTGCGGCCCTTCGCGGTGTCGGCGTAGAGCGTGAACTGACTGATGACCAGGATCGGTGCACCGACGTCGGCGGCCGACCGCTCACCGTCGAGAATCCTTAACTGCCAGAGTTTTTCGGCGAGCCGCCGCGCCTTGTTCACGTCATCGTCGTGGGTGACACCGACCAGCGCCACCAGCCCCTGGCCTGCCGGTGTGATCGCGCCGACGGTTTCACCGTCGACCAAGACCCGAGCAGACGAGACGCGCTGCACCAGAACCCGCATGAGCCCGATGCTAGGTAGGCTCGACGGTGGTGCGAGCGAGAGGGGGTGCTCAGGTGTCGGTGCTGGTGGCGTTCTCGGTCACACCGCTCGGGGTGGGCGAGGGAGTCGGTGAGATCGTCGCGGAGGCGGTGCGGGTCGTTCGCGAGTCCGGCCTACCCAACCGCACCGATGCGATGTTCACCGTGATCGAAAGCGACAGCTGGGCCGAGGCGATGGCCGTGGTGCAGCGGGCGGTGGAAGCGGTGGCGGCCCGATCACCACGGGTGAGCACCGTGATCAAGGCCGATTGGCGAGCCGGCGCGGTCGATGCGATGAATACCAAGGTGGAGTCGGTGGAGCGGCACCTGGCGGCGCCACCCGCTAATTGACCGCAACGTCGAGGATGGGCCGGCCCACACCGGCACCCGGACCGTCGAAGTGCCACCATTCAGCGGAATAGATCGCGAGGCCGCCGGCGCTCATCGCCTCGCGCAGGGTGGCGCGTTCGGCCGCGGCCCGCGCGCTGATGCCGTCGGCGAATGCCGCGGCGCGCGGCGAGAAGTCGTCGAAGTCAGTGCCCATCTCGACCAGGCGCCCCTGCGGATCGGCGGTCGTCACGTCGACCGACCGGCCGGTCTCGTGGCTGCGGGCCAACGGCCCGGGCCGGGCCACCCAGTTCGGATTCGGGACCACCTCGAACATTCGCACCTGCACCTCGTGCGGCCGGTAGCAGTCCCAGAACACCAGCGTGCGGCCGCGGCCACGCAGCGCGTCGGCGGCCGCTGCCAAGCCCGGTGCCAGCGACTCGTGCACCAGACACCGGGCATCAGCCGGGTACAGCTGCACGCCGGTGAAATTGTTCGCCGTGGCATACCGCAGATCGATGACCGCGTCCGGCACCGCGCTGCGGACATCGATGAAACCGGCCGCGCGGGCCGGGGCGGGCAGCGGCGGCACATCCGATCCCGGAGTCGCCGCGGCAGGCCCGGCCGGCGCCCCGACGGCGATCATCGCCGCACCGATCAGGGCCCGCAGCGTCGCCATGCGCCCATTGTCGTTTCTCAAGCGGCAACCACGACGGTCACCCGGTGCTCGTCGCGCTCCACCCGCATCCCCGCCCGGCGTGCGATGGCCGCCACGGCCGCGGCGTCATCCGGTTCGGATCGGGTGGTCGCCAGCACCCGGGCCAGCCTGCCCTTATGCGCCTTGTTGAAGTGACTGACGCTCACCCGCCGACCGTCGGGGTGCTCGGCGACCACGTCGACGCGGACCGCGCCGGGGATCTTGGCCAACGCCGCATAAGATCCGGACCGCAGATCGACGATCAGTTCGGCGGCGGCGATCTCGGCCAGCACCGGCTCCAGCACGGGTCGCCAGCGTTGGGCCAGGCCGGGCCGACCGGGCAGCTTCGATGTCGCCGACAGCCGGTAGGCCGGCACCGGGTCCGTCGCCCGCAGCAGCCCGAACAGGGCCGAGCCGACCGCCAGGCGCTTCGCGGCACGCGCGGCCGCCACGCCGCGCAGCGAGTCGACGTCCAGTGCCTCGTACAGCACGCCGGTGTAGCGGTTGATCGCCGGTGCCGTCGGCGCGGCGCGCAGCATCGCATTGCGCTCGATCTCAGCATCCTGGGCGGCCGAGAGCGCCAACGCGCGCCGGCTGGCGTCTCGATCCGCGGCCAGGGCGACCAGCTCGTCGACCAGCGCTGCACGTACGTCGGTGAGTTGCGGGGAGCCCAGTGCGTCGAGGCGCAGCGGCTGCCCGTCGCCGCCGGTCCGCTTGGTCTCCGACGGGGGTAGCAGCACTATCACAGCGCAGACGTTAATCGAGCCGCTGCGCAGACCGCCGCGGTGGCGAGCATCGCGGCGCCGAGGGTGTCGGTGAGGAAGTGATAACCGCAGGCGACCAATCCGAGCATGCCCAGCAGGCTCAGCAGCGTCGCCAGGACCACAGCCCAACGCCGCGCCGCCACCACCACCATCATGCCCAGCACCGCGACCAGCAGAGTGGTGTGCCCACTTGGATACTCCAGGTAGGGGCCGTTGCGGCGGTCGAAGAGGTATTTGAGGGCCTGACTAACCGCGGTGACGGCGAACGGGCAGACCAGTACCGCGACCGCCAGCGCCCACTGCCGCCGCAGCAGCGTGACGACCAGACAACCCGCCAGCACCGCGAGCACCAGCCAGCCGCTGGTGAAGGCCAACAGCCACCGCGGTTGTGCACCGGTGACATCGCGGAGGCGCTGGTCGAACCAGCTGTCGAGGGTTGTCGAGCCCCGGCCCACCGCCCAACCCAGAACCAGCGTCGCCAGCAGGCCGACCGGCGGCCACCAGCGCAGCGCCGCGGCCGCGCTACGGGTGCTCCGGTCTATCGTTAGGCCGATTTCTGAAACAGCGGCAGCAGTGCCTGACGGCGCTGGTCGTTGCCGTCGGCGAGCGCGTGCAGGGCCTGCTCCACCGAGCGCGCCGTCGGGAACATGGCGTCCTCGTCGAAGTCGCCGAGCAGTTCGTTGACCGCCTGGCCCTCGATGAGCGTCCACTCCACGCCCGCGGCGCGGCAGTCACCGTCGAGGACGCACAGCAGCCAGATGCCTGCGGCGGCGAACGAGGTGACCCCGCTCAAGTCGAGCAGCAGCGGTTCCTTGGCCAGGACGAATCGCCGGGCGTGTTCGCTGAGCTGGTCCACGTTGGTGGAATCGATCCGGCCCCGGATCGTGATCACCGTGGCGAGGTGACGGGAGTGTGCTCGGATCTGCGCGCCACCGCACTCGACGGTGGGGTTGCCCTGCTGACTGATCCGCGCCGTGTCCGGAGTGGTGATCGTGATAGCCATGCCAGCCCCCGCTCTGCTCGTCTGCTCACTGCCGGTGGATGACCGACCGTGACATTTCCCGACGTTAGGCGGCGAAGTTAAGGCGCGTTGGGCGGCGGATTAACGCTTTGGTGAGATATCGAAGGGCTCCGTCTGCCCGCTGAACGCGGTGAACCGTCCGTCGCGTCCCCGCGCGTCGCCGTGGTAGCGGAGCCGGTAGCGTCCCGCGGCGGTGTCGTCGGGCACCGTCCAGGTCACGGTGATGGTCGACCCGCGGCGGCCGGTCCGGCGCCAACGGAACGTCGTCGACCAGTCGCCGTCGTCGGCGACGGTGCTCCATCCTTGGCCGGTTTCGCGCTCAACGCGCAGGTAGGTGCCGCCGCGATGCAAGTCGTTGTTCGGGTACGCCCCGGCGAACACCGCCATCACCGTGGCCCCCGGCTGGTAGCGGGGCTGTGGCGGCAGCAGGACGTCTCCGAACCGGTGACCGGGGTCAGGTTCGTCCGGGTGCACGCGGCGCCGCGACCGCCGGTGGCGGGGCGGCTCGGCGGGGGGCTTGCCGTGCGGTGCCGGCCGCTGCTGGTGCATCGCGGTGGCCAACTCGGCGACCACCTGCTGCAGCGCTGCCAGCTCCCAGCGGCCGAACATCGTGCTGCCGCCTTCGTAGCGTTGCTCCTCGTACTCCTCGGGGGTGGTGACGTAGTGCAGGTAGCCGTTGCTGTAGCCGGCCACCAGCACGTCGCGCAGCTCCGCGCCGACGATGGCGGCTACCGTGCGGCGCAGTCGCAGCCCGGCCACGATGGTCACCTCGGCCGGGATGCCGATCAAATACAGCTGCCCGATGCGCAGCAGCTGGATCGGGCCTCCGGTGGCCATCAGGGTCAGGGCCTTGTTGAGCCGGCGTCCCGGTCCCACCGCCCCTTTGGGGGCGTGGGCGTCCCGTAGCCGGGGAGCCAGCCGGTAGACGGTGCCTGCGACCAGCGCATCGATGGGCCGGTTGCGGCCCTGTCTGACCAGCGGGTGCAGTGGGCCGGGGCCTTCGTCGGTGCCGGCCAGGGCCGCCGCGCCGGCAAGCGCGGGGCCGGTTCGATGGGATCGGCCGTCGCCGGTGAATTCGGGCCGGACCTCGAAATTCGACAGGTCGACGTAGGTGGCCCGCGCGTCGAGACCGCCGGTGACCTCGGTGCCGTGTCCGGTGGTCAGGTCGGTCGCCGCGGCCGCCTGCCGGGCGCCGATGATCCGGGTGTTCTCGAACTCGTCCTCGGTGGGGCCGCTGCCGGGCCGGTGGTTGAGGTTGGGCGACATGTCCCCGGCGTTGGTCTGGGCGAAGGCGGCGATGAATTCCGGCGGTTCGGACGCCAGGTAGTCGACGCCGCGGTCGAGGCGCTCCACCTGGTAGGCGGCGTATCCCTTATTGTCGCCGCTGATCAAGGTGTTGCGGTTGGTCATGCTGGTGCCGTGGGTGGCGAACCAGTTGACCGCGCCGACCAGGCGGCCGCTGCGTTCGATGCGCAGCAGCGTGCTCTGCGGGTCGATGGCGTCGGGGAAATGGGCGCGGTCGGCGGCCGGGTTGCGGGCGAATGCCGAGGGTGAGCGGTTGCTGCTGGCATCGTGCAGACGGCCAACGGCGAGGCTCAAGCCGGCGGGCGCCAGGTCGGCATGCGCGCGATCGACGGCCTCGCAGATGCCGTCGACGATCGCAGTGAACGTCTGCGGCCGGAACCCGCCGGTGTTGGAGTTGTAGAGCCAGTGATCGGCGTAACCGCCTGGGCCGCAGTGAGTGTGCGTCGCGGTGAGCATCACGTTGTGGAACGTGTACGCCTCGCCGTAGGCGGCGGCGAGGCGACCGAGCACCTCCTGATGCACGCTTTCCAGCAGCAACGGCAGTTCGCAGACGACCAGAAGCAGGCGGTTGGTGGCGGCGGCCGGGGCCGGGTGGACGAAAACGAAGGCCCGGGCGCGCAGCCGGTTGTGCAGGCCGGAGGTCTGCTGGGAGGCCACTCCGTAGCCGAGCATCCCGCACTCGGCCGGCTCGCCGGTGATATCGGCGATCCCGCGACCCACCCGATAGTCCTCTGGCATCGCTTCAGTATTCACAACGGTCGGCAAATATCCGGCAGACGCACCCGGTCGACAACTTCGCCGCGGACAACGCCGCTGTTAGTCTGCGATGGCTGCCGGTCACCCCGCACCCTCGGCGGCCGAGACAGCAGAGCCCACCGGCGAAAGAGTGTTGTGCGCAGCGGAGAGATCAAAGCCCTCACCGGGCTCCGCATCATCGCTGCGGTGTGGGTGGTGCTCTTTCATTTCCGGCCGCTGCTGCGGCTGGCGTCGCCGGCATTCAGCGACGCGCTGGCCCCGGTGCTCGACCGCGGGGCCCAGGGCGTCGACCTGTTCTTCATTCTCAGCGGATTCGTGCTGACCTGGAACTATCTGGAACGGATGGGGGAGTCGTTCTCGGCGCGGGCTACCCTGCATTTCCTGTGGTTGCGGCTGGCCCGGGTGTGGCCGATCTACCTGGTCACGCTGCACCTGGCGCTGCTGTGGGTGATCTTCACCCTGCACGTGGGCCATGTCCCCACCGAGGACCTCAGCAGGCTGACCGCGACCAGCTATGTGCGCCAGGTTCTGCTGGTGCAGTTGTGGTTCGAGCCGTTCTTCGACGGGTCGAGTTGGGATGGGCCGGCCTGGTCGATCAGCGCCGAATGGCTGGCCTACCTGCTGTTCGGTGGGTTGATCCTGGTGGTCTACCGGATGATGCGGGCTACCTCGGCGCGTGGTCTGGCCGCCCTGGCGATCATCGCCTCGCTGCCGCCGCTGTTGTTATTGCTGGCCACCGGCCAGTTCTACACGCCGTGGAGTTGGTTGCCGCGCATCGTCATGCAGTTCACCGCGGGCGCGCTGGCCTGCGCTTCCGTGCGCAAGCTTGGACTGAGCGACCGGGGGCGCCGCGCCGCCGGATACTGCTCTGCGCTGCTCATCGCCGCGACCGTCGCCATCCTGTACTACTTCGATGCCCATCCGATCTCCGGGCTCTACGACAGCGGCGGCCTGGTCGACGTGCTGTTCGTGCCGCTGGTGATGGCCCTGGCGGTCGGAACCGGCAGCCTGCCCGCGCTGCTGTCGACGCGGCTGATGGTGTACGGAGGACAGATCTCGTTCTGTCTGTACATGGTTCACGAGCTGGTGCACACGGCGTGGAACTGGGCCGCAATACAATTCGAGATCATGCTGGACGAAGGGGCGACCGCGGCAAAGTGGACGGTATGTGCACTGTTGGCGGCGGCGACGGCGTTGTCGGTGCTGCTGTTCCACGGCATCGAGGAGCCGGGTCGGCGCTGGATGCGCAGGATGATCGGTGCCAGGCCCGACACACCGCAGGTGACGCCCGCGGAGGACCCGTTGGCCGTCGAATCCGTCGATGAGATCCTCGATAAGCGCGCCGCCGCAGTTCCGGTCAGTGTGTCCTGACGGGCTGACCGCGGCTGACGTGCGCGCTGCCGATCGGGGAGGTGGGCTGTGAGTCGGGTGATGACATGTGCGGTTTCGCTGGTGGCCGTCGTCGCCGCAGTCGTGGGGGGAA
>Ga0164242_10006170_pt1 | contig 13238 bp, 8 predicted proteins | sample OricomgcompostMG_FD_108783 | JGI IMG/M metagenome (GOLD analysis project Ga0164242, IMG submission 108783) | Miracle-Growth compost microbial communities from Emeryville, California, USA - Original compost - Miracle growth compost (MG) ...
CCCCCAGACGACGCCGTCCACGAGGTCGCCGGCGAAGGGGTCGTGCGTCCAGCCGCGCCCGGGAGGCACGACGTCGGTGTGCCCGAGCAGCAGCAGGGCGCGCCCGTCGGGGTCGGTGCCGGGAAGTTCGGCAACGAGCGAGACGCGGCCCGGGTGCGGCTCGACGAGCTCGAGTGAGACACCGCTGCCGGCGAAGAAGCGCTGCAGTGTCTCGGCGCTGCGCGCCTCGCCACCGGAATCCGCCGACCCGTCGCTCACGCACGCGTTGCGGATCAGCTCGCGCAGCAGGTGGACGGTCTGGGCTGTGAGGTCTGCGTTCATGGGCTCCGTCGCCACGTTACCCCGCCGCCAGCGGCCGCTCGGCGTCGAATTCCGCGAGGAGGTGCGTCACCACGGCGGCGAGGTCGCCGTCCGCGCCCTGCGCCACGCGCAGCTGACGCTGGTAGCCGGCACCGACCTCGAGGATCGAGCGGATGCCGGCGAGCTCCGCCGCGCAGCCGAGGTCGGCGGCGATCGGCTCAAGGGCGGCGAGCAGCTCGCCGATGTGCTCGCGCACGGGCGCCTGGCTGCCGTCGCGGCCGGTGATGACGGTCGCCTCGAGGCCGTAGCGCGCGGCCCGCCACTTGTTCTCGCGGTGGAACCACGGCTGCAGCGGTTCGAACTCCTGCCCCGCGTCGAGGCGGCGCGAACACCACTCGACGAGGCACTGGGCGAGCGCGGCGAGCGCCCCGAGCTCGAGCAGGTTGCTCGTCGCGTCGCAGGCGCGCAGTTCGACGGTTCCCCAGCGCGGGGCGGGGCGCACGTCCCACCGCAGCTCGGTCACCTCGCTGATGACGCCGGTGCCGATCAGGTCGTCGACGTAGCCCTCGAATGCACTCCAGTCGGGGAGCTGCCATGGCAGCCCCGCCGTCGGCAGCTGCTGGAAGAGAAGCGCCCGGTTCGAGGCATAGCCGGTCTGCTCGCCCGCCCAGTACGGGCTCGACGCCGACAGCGCCTGCAGATGCGGCAGGTAGCGGGTCAGCTCGCCCACGATCGGGATCACCTTGCGCTGGTCGTCGACGCCGACGTGCACGTGCACGCCCCAGATCATGAGGTTGCGCCCCCACCACTGCGCGCGGTCGACCAGGGTGCGATAGCGGCTCTTCTCGGTGATGTGCTGCTTGTGCCAGATGGCGAAGGGGTGGCTGCCCGAGGACAGCACCGCGACCCCGTGCCGGTCCGCCTCCTGCTGCACGCGGCCGATGCGCCGGCGCAGGTCGTCGACCGCCTCGGCGACGCGCTCACGCGGGTCGCTCGTCACCTCGACGGTGTTCGTGAGCAGCTCGGCGGTGATCTTCTCGCCACCCTCGAGCACCTGCAGGATGCCGGGCGCGGCCGGCACGAGGTCGCCGGTGGAGCTGTCGGCGAGCATGAGCTCCCACTCGAGACCGACGGTCGAACGCTGCGATGTCGCGAAGGGAATCTCCATCTTGGAGAGTGTGGCACCCGGGCGGCACCGGCCGTCAGGCCTTGCGCTCGGCGAGCATTCGCCGGTAATCGGCCGCCGTCGACTCCGGGCCGTGCTGCGCGTGCAGCGCCTCGAGGGCGCGCGCCCGACCGTCCGCGCTCGCGAACACGGCGGCGAGCTCGGCCCGCAGCTCCTGCGTCGTCTCGATCACGCGCGAGTGCTCCGGGTCCTTGGCGAGCGGCCCGAGCGCCAGCACGACGAGGTTCAGCAGATACGCCGCCTTCACGACGTCGAGCACCTGGCCGCCCGCGTTGATATCCAGATAGACGGATGCCCGCGCCAGCTCTTCCCGGATGCCGCGGTGCGTGATGCCGGGGGTGAGCCGCAGGTTGGGGTACCGCCGCCCCAGCGCGTGCAGCTTCTCGCTCATGAGGGTCAGCGCGGCGACCGAGAAGGTGGCCTCCGGGAAGGCCTCGAGCAGCTCGACGAGCGCGGGCAGGTCGTCGCTGTGAGTCAGGACGAACGCCCGCCCCGGGTCGTAGTCGAGGTGCTCGGCGAACTGGCCGATCGGCGAGAGGTAGTCGAGCTCGACCGGTGTGCGCGGGTGCCGCGCCGCGACCTTCCGCAGCAGCTGCTCCTCGCGGAACACGATCCGCTCGAGCGCCCGTGGCTCCTCCAGCTCGGTCGCCATGTTCTCGGGCACGCCGCCCGGCATCGGCTCCTGCCAGAACAGGGTCGTGTTCGGCCGCGCCGCGCGCTGCCGCATCACGAACAGCGGGTGCGAGAGCGAGTTGATGAGCACCCGGGAGTCGTCGAGCCCCTGCTCGTCGATGAAGTGCGAGACGAAGTCGGCGAGCCGCGGAAAGGTGAGCAGGCGCCCCGGGGCGCGCAGCGTGACGGTGCGCGAGACGTGGTTCAGCTCGATCTCGCACCGGGCGGGGCCGCGATAGACCGTCTGGTAGGGGGCGCCGTCGTCGTAGTAGCTCGTCGCATAGCGGTTGCCGTACCGGTCGTAGTGATCCGTGTGACTGCGGATGCCGCCTGCGGCACCGCCCGGCAGCAGCCAGTCGACGCTCTGCACCTGACGGAACGAGCCCGGTTCGTAATTGATCCGCCCGATCCGCTCGCCGTCGCGCAGGATCTCGCCGAACGGTTCGCGCTCCTGCCGGATCTCGCACCAGGCGGGCACCGGCACCTCGTTGAAGAACAGCGGCTCGCCGCGCCGTTCGAGCCCGGTCCAGCTCGCGAACGGGCTGAGGGCGCCTTCCGGAAGCTCGCCGTCGTAGTGCACGAACAGCGGCGTGACGGCGATGCCCGCGGTCTCGAGCGAATGCAGCAGCTCGCGGGTGGGGAGGTCGAAGGTGTCGAAGATCGCTAGCACGCGCCCTCCTCCCCCGCGAGCAGCCGCTCCCACAGCGCGCGCACGCGGGAGGCGGTGTATGCCTCGGCCCTACGAGCGCTCGCCCGGCGCATCCCCTCGTACGACTCCGAGGTGAGCGTCGCGACGATCGCCGCGGCGAGCGCGTGCGCGTCCTCCCCCGGCGAGGTGTGCGGCACGAGGCATCCGTTCACGCCCTGCTCGACGAGCTCGCGGTTGCCGTAGTCGACGTCGAAGCCGACCGCGGGCAGGCCTTCGGCGATCGCCTCGAGCAGGGAGAGCCCGAAGCCCTCCGAGGTGGAGGCCGACACGTACAGCCCATAGCCCGCGAGCACGCCCTCCAGTGCGCGGTGGCCCAGGAAGCGCACGCAGTCGCCGGTCTGCGTCTCCTCCACGACAGCGAGCAGCGGGTCGCGGTTCCCTTCGCCGTAGATGTCGAGGCGCAGGCCCGGGAGGTGCGCGCGCGCTTCGGCGAGCGCGCGGATCAGCACGTCGAGATGCTTCTCGTCGGCGAGCCGGCTCGCGGTGACGAGCGCGAGGCGGTCGTACGGCGCCTCCGTCTGCCGGGTGGGCGCGGCGACCACGCCGACCGGGATGCGCGCGACGGTGTAGCCGCCGGGCGGGAACCGGGTCGCAAGCTGGCGCTCGAGCACCTCCCGCTGCCGGGCGGTCGAGACGATGAATCCGTCGACGAGCTCGGGCCGCGTGAACACGTTCTCGTAGTGGTTGTTCCACAGCAGCACGCCGTCGTCTGCCTGCTTGAGGTCGAAGTGCTCGGCGTGCACGACCGAGTACAGCCGGTGCTCGCCGATGACCGGGTAGATGCCGTCGATCACGTCGAGTGCGCGATCGACGATCACGACGTCGTCGGGCCGGCTGAGGAGGCGCGCGAAGACGTGCTGGAAGAACCGCGACCGCCCCTCGAGCAGCACGTCGCCGCGGAAGGAGCTCGGCCGCGCCCCGCCGTGCCGCTCGGGCCGACCGTAGAGCGGCGATGCCGGTGTGATCACGGTGCGGGTGATCTCGCCCTCGCGGTAGAACTGCTCGGCGGCCACCCGGCCGTCCGGCGTGTAGAAGACGCGCCGCGCCAGCCGGCCCTCACGGAAGTGCTCGACGCTGCTGAGCGTCTCGTCATAGTGGTCGACGCGCGCCACCTGCCCGCCGACGAGCGTCTCGACGCGGTCGACCTGCCCGTCGCCGACGATCCAGAGACGGTACCGCACGGCGGAACCCGTGAGCGCGACCTCGACGCGGTCGGGGAAGTGCTGGGGCGCCTCGTGCGGCTGGGCCACCGTCGCGAGGAATCCGTCGACACTCACCGTGCTCGGCCGCGTCTCGCGACCCGACACGAGGTTGTAGATCCACAGCACCTGCGCCCGGTCGAAGCCGAGCCTGTCGGTGTAGACGCTCACGTTGAGGGGCAGGTAGTCGGTGAAGACGTAGTAGTCGTCGACCCAGGGGATGCCGGCGAAGACCTCGCGCCGGTACTTCTGCGCGTACTCGACCCCGCTCGAGGCGAAGCCGATCGCCTTGTTGATGTTGAACACGCGCATGGGGCGGCTCACGCGAACTGGATGATGAGACCGCCGTCGGTGCCGGCCTCGATGCGGCTCAGGCACAGCAGCCGCACGATATCGCGGTTGATGCGCTTCTTCATCTGCTCGAACGCGAAGTAGGCCTCCCTGCGGTACTCATATTCGACCCGGTGCTGCGCGATGTTCCGGTCCCGCACGACGGTCTTCAGCTGCTCGAGGAAGTCGACCTGCTCGATCCAGGCGACGTCGATCGCCTTGAGGAAGATGATGCGCTGGAACCGGGCGTACACCTCGTCGTCGGCCAGCGCGTCCCTCTTCTCCCGCACGGCTCGCGAGAACATGGCCGCGAGGTACGCGTGCACCCGGCTCGGGTCGTCCGCCTCGAGCGAGGGGAAGTCGTCGGGCAGCTGGTAGCTCAGGTTGTCGAAGACGAAGCGCATTACCGCCTCGCGCGAGCCCCATGCGCCCGCTGCTTCGGCGTCGTCCAGCACTCCGCCCGCGATGCGGTCGAGATCGTGCGCACCGAGGGGCTCGCCCGCGATGATGCGGTCGCGCATCTCGTACACGAGCTCGCGCTGCCGCGACATGGCGACATCGAAGTCCTTGGAGAGCTTCCGGGCGCCGCTCGCGCTCTCTTCACTCGCCCGCTGCGCCCGGTCGAGCAGCCGCTTCATCGCGGCGGGGCTGCGGCGCCTCTTGTGCAGGTCCTGCTGCTTGATCGAGCCGAACCTGACGAACAGCTCGTCTTCGAGGCTGGCGTAGAAGCGGCTCGAGCCGGGGTCCCCCTGTCGCCCGCTGCGACCGCGCACCTGCGCCTCGACGCGCCGGTTCGGCAGCTTCTCGGCGGCGATGATGACGAGGCCGCCGAGCGCCCGCGCGTCGGGCTCGAGCTTGATGTCGGTGCCGCGGCCCGCGATCAGGGTCGCGACGGTGATGGCGCCGACCCGCCCGGCCTCGCGCACCATCGCGGCCTCCTTCGCCTCGCTCAGCGCGTTGAGCAGGTTGTGCTCGATGCCCCGGTCGAGCAGGTAGCGGGAGAACTTGACCGAGCTGCTCACCGACCCGGTCGTGAGCAGGATCGGCCGGCCCGTGTGCCGCATCTCGTCGAGATAGTCGAGGACCAGCCGCTCCTTCTCCGCCATGGTCGGCACGACCACGTCCGGCTCGTCGACCCGGATGACGGGTCGATGCGTCGGGATCTCGACGACCTCGGTGCCGTAGGTCTTGAGCAGTTCCTTCTCCGAGCCCCTGGCGGTGCCGGTCATGCCGGCGACCTTGTCGAACATGAGGAACAGGTTCTGGTAGGTGACGGATGCCATGGCCCGGTTCTCCGTCGTGATGGCGACGCCCTCTCGGCCCTCGATCGCCTGGTGCAGGCCGCCCTGCAGCTTGTTGCCCTCGAGCAGGCGCCCCGTCACCGCGCTGAGCAGGACGAGCTCGCCCCCCCATGACCATGTAGTCGCGCATCGGCTGGAACCGCGTGCGAGCCCGCAGGGCGAGGTTCACGTGGCGGTTCAGCTGGAAGAGCTCGGGGGCGTAGAGGTTCTCGACATGGAAGTAGCGGTTCGCCGCCGCGATACCGGCATCCGTGAGGCCTGAGACCCCGGTGCTCTCGTCGTATTCGTACTCGACGCCGTCGCGCAGCGTCGCCACGAACTCGTCGGCCAGCGGGTACAGGTTCGACTGCACGCGCGGAGAGCCGGAGATGACGAGCGGCATCTGCGCGAGGTCCAGCAGCACGGCATCCGCCTCGTCGATGAGCACGTAGTTGAACGGGCGCAGGTACTTCTCCTCGCTCGTGCCCACGAGGTTCTCGAGCAGGTAGTCGAACCCGACCTTGTCGCTCGTCGAATAGACGACGTCGGCCGCGTAGATCTCCTTCTTCTCGGCCGCCGTGAAGTCCCGCTCGCTCGCTTCCGGAACACCGACGGCGAGGCTCAGGCCCATGAACTCGAACACGGGGCGGAACTCCTCGGCGTCGCGCCGCGCAAGGTAGCCGTTGACCGTGACGAGCATCGCGCCGCGGCCGGTGAGCGCGTTGAGGTAGAGGGGAAGCGTCGCGGTGAGGCTCTTGCCCTCTCCGGTCTTCATCGCGGCGATGCTGCCCTGGTGCATCGCGATCGCCGCGAGCACCTGATTGTCGTAGGGGAACAGCTGACGGATGCGCCGGCAGGCCTCCCGCATCGCGGCATACGCCTCGGGCAGCAGCAGGTCGAGCGATTCGCCGCGCGCCGCACGCTCGCGGAACGCCGTGGTCTTCGCCCGCAGCGCCTCGTCCGTGAGGGCGCGCATGCCGTCCTGGTGCGCGTTCACTCGCGCGAGGAGCCGCGCGTTGCGCGCGTCACTGCTCGCCACGGCCGCCCCCTCTCACGACGCGGGCAGAGGCTTCCGGCTCGTCGTCCTCCAGCAGGGCGAAGCAGCGGAAGCGGAGCTCGTCGCAGCCGCCGTTCACGAGCCGGACCGTGTAGTGGTGGCATCCCACCGGGTACTCGAAGGAGTACGACGGCGGGTACAACACGTCCGTCCGCAGCGGTGCGCCGAAGCGGTCGAAGTAGCGCACGTCGAAGATCACCGTGTCGGCCGGGGTCGACTCGAGCGAGGGCTCCAGCCGATAGCGGCTGCCCGGGTTGAGCAGCGGCAGGGCGGGCGTGCCGCGCACCGACTGGTAGTCGGTGAACGAGTACCACTCCTGCATCGTCGTGCCACTCGGCATCAGGCGGTTGACGAGGCGCACGTCGCCCGAGGTCTCGAGCGTCAGCGCGGTGCCGTAGAGGGACTGCCGGCTGTTGAGACTGCCCCACCGCACCACCGCGATCTCCGTGCGCGCCATCACGCACCCTTCCTGTACTCGTCGATGACACGCCGGTACTGGTTCACGAACCAGGTGACGATGGAGGCGCTGTCGTCGTTGTGCCGCCCCTGGTAGCCGCGCGCGATGACGGTCGTGGGCTTGCCGGTCTGCGAGTTGAGCAGGGTGTAGTACGCCTGATCGTCGTAGTCGTCCTGCTGCATGTACGACATCAGGATCTTCGTGTCGCCGAAGCCCGGGTCGCCGTTCCAGCGTTCGATGAGGGCGCGGGTGAACGCGTCGACCGATGACGGATGCCCGTCTCCATCGGTCTTCGCCCAGAAATTGACCATGTCGAAGACGGTGAGGAAGTCCCTGGGGCGCACCAGCCGGCCGCGCTCGGCGACGTAGCCGAGGTCGATGATCGGCTTGCCGGCGATGATCGCGAGGGCGTCGAACTGCGAGCCGTAGTAGAGCGCGCCGAACGACCCCATCGACAGCCCCGAGAAGATCACGTCGCCGTCGCGGAACCCGAGCGAGTCGATCAGCTCGCGGATCACCTGCCGCAGCTGCCCCTCGAGCTCGTCGCTCGCCAGGTAGAAGCGGCCGCCCTCGAGCCGCGGGTCGGTGATGAGGAGGAACGGATGCCCGAGCCCCGCCATCATGAAGTAGCCCTCGAAGCCCTCCGCCGGCCGGTACCCCGAGAAGTAGATGTTGAGGGGCGGTGTCAGGTCGCCGGGGTGGAAGTAGTAGAACAGCTCCTCGCGGCGACTGTCGACGAGCCGCCGCCCGCCGGGCAGGAAGTGGCCGGCCCCCAGCCGCGAGTGGCGGTAGTGCAGCGGCCCGACCTTCACGAGCCCCTTGCCGCGGGCGAAGATCGAGCACGACAGGTAGCCGCTCGTCGGGTGCGAGAACACGATCGGCTCGGCGAGCTCGGCCCGCGTGTAGCTGCGCTGCGCCGCGATCACGTCCGACGTTCCGCTCTGGATCAGCTGCACGACCAGCTGCACCTCGCACCCGCCATCCGTCACGTACTCCGGCCACAGCTCGAGCGGGCGCCGATTCTCGTAGAGGATGTTCTCCTTCCACATCATGAGCTGCCGGAACTCGCCGTCGTTGTCGATGCGGGTCGCGAGGTAGGCGCTGCCCTCGTACCAGGCCTCGGCGGTGTGGAACGGCGACACGCTCGTCTTCAGCAGCTCGAGCTTCTGCCCGAAGGGCCGCGCGAAGTACTTGCGGGGCAGCTCGTCGATGAGCGACTGCCGATCCCCCATCTCGGTGAACTGTGCCGCCTTGCGCGTGAAGAAGCTCTCATAGCCGTCGTCGAAGCCGCCCATCAGGTGCCGCGCGACGAGCAGCGTGTACGGCGAGATCAGCGAGTCGAGCGCCTCGAGGTCACGCAGGGCGCAGGTCGCATCGAGGACCGTCACCTCGGTGCGCCCGATCAGTGTCGGCTCGAAGCCGAGCTCGTCGTCGACGTCGACGAAGACCCAGTCCAGCCCTGCGGGCAGCCGGGCCGACGCCGACCAGTCGTCACGGCCGATCTGCAGCACCTGCATGCGCCACCCCTTCCTTGATCAGCTCCCACCTCGCGAGGACCTCCTTGGCGCTGAAGAGGTCCTCCAGCACGCGGCACTGCACGAGGGACTGGTTCCAGTGCTCGAGGCCGCCCAAGAAGTAGTCGAGCGCGGCGCCCAGCTCGGACTCGTGCGTGATCACATAGCCGTTGATCGGATGCGTCACGAGCTCCTGCTCGGCCCGGTTGATCTGCGGCACGCCCGCATTCACGGCTTCGGCGGCGAGACGCCGATTCACCGCCCGGCCGAGATCGACGAGCACCCGCGACTTGCCCACCGTGGCGATGAGCTCAGGCTCGCGGTCGAGGAACGCGAGCTGGATCGTCTCCTCGGGCTCAGCGGCGATGCCGATGTCGGCGCCGAGACGGGCGGTCTCGTCGCCGAGGAAGGCGAGGTCGAGGCGCTGGTAGCCGGCGATCACCCGCTCGATGCCCTGGCGGTGGTCGATGTCGTGCGAGCGGAAGCTGCAGACGAGCAGCCGGGTGTGCTCGTCGTTCACGAGCTGGGGCGCCATGGTGGCGATCGCGGCGTCGAGCTGCTCGGTCGTGATGTCGTCGGCGAAGAGCGCGATGTACACCTTCGACTCGTTGGCGCTCGCGCCGAAGGTGGGGCGCTGCTCGAGCGGGTAGATCGAGAGGGTCTGCAGTGCGGCCCAGCGCTCGGCCCGCCCCGACTGCTCCGCGGCGTCGCCCGGCCGGCCGACGTCGGTGAAGACGGCGCCGGCGCGCGCGAGCAGCTCGTCCGAAGCGGAGGCAGTGCGCGCCGCCGAGTGCGAGAGCACGAGTGTCTGGTCGCGCAGCGCCGCGCGCACCAGCTCGTTGTGCTGCTCGGACAGCGCGAGCACGACGGTGTCCCCCGCCCCCGCGCTGCGCTCGAAATGCGCGCCGAGGAACTCGGCCATGAGCTCCTCCCAGCTGTCGTACGTCGGCTTCTCGAACCTCTCGCCGTCGTTCTGCACGACGTCGACGCGCCCGGACGACACGTCTTCGCTGATGATCACGTCGCCCTCGCGCGAGAGGTAGTACTGCGTCATCGGGCGGCCCTCCTCGTCGTGCATCAGCACGCTCGAGAGGAAACCGCGGTCGTCGTAGATGCGCTCCAGTGTCGGCATCCCCTCGCCGAAAAATCGGATCGACTGCAGCGTGCCCTCGCGGGCCAGGTACACGCGCGCATAGACCTCGTCGCCGCGCATCACCGTGACGATGAACGGGTTGTAGAAGAAGCTGACGTCGTCGGGCCATTCGAGCTCGAGGAAGTCGAGCGGCTGCGTGTAATCGTCGGCGAGGCCCTGCACCTCGTCGAAGAACGACCAGTAGGGCACGCCCACGATGTTCTGCGCATGCAGCAGCCGGCGCAGGCTGGGTGCGTAGTTGAGCACGACCAGCCCGGCGGGCTCGGCACCGGTGTGGAAGATGCGCACCTGGGTCACGATGTCATCGGATTCCTCGGCCGCGGCGGCTCGGAACCAGGCGCTGTCCGTCGAATACCAGCGGCGCGCCGCGTTGTACCAGGCGGGTATGAAGTGGATCTTGCGACCGCCTTGCGCGCGGGGGCGGTGAAGCTGAAGACGTACCTCGTCCCGATCAGAGTGTCGGAGATCTCCTCGTGCAGCATCCAGAGCAGCCCCAGCAGGATCATGAGGGTTCCCGGCGCCGTCAGGAGGTACTGCAGCCGCGGGTAGGCGCCCATGAAGTACAGCGGCAGGCCGGTGAAGATCACGAGGAAGAGCCCGCTCAAGACGGAGAGCATGACCACCCGGCGCCTGATGTACCGCCTGGTCGGCTCCCCAGGCAGCACGTGATCCAAATAGTCGCCGGCATCCTTCATGCGCTTCGCCGTCTGCTTCGGGTCGACGGTGAAGAGCCCGAAGAAGATCGTGAGGGCGAAGAGCAGCAGCAGGTACACGGTGAAGCCGATCGGGTTGCTGAAGCCCCAGATCGAGAGGAACCGGTCGGCGCCCGACTCGGCGCCGGGTATCACGGCGCCCGCCGCGTGCACGAAGTACTGCGGTATGGCGACGAGCGAGAGCGCGTACATGATCGGCGATGCGCCGGCGGGGTTCAGCTTGATCGGCAGGTAGGAGACGCCGATGTACCCGTTGTCGATGGAGATCTTGTTGACGTGCAGGCGCAGTTCCGCATTGCCCAGGAAGATGCCGATCAGCACGACGCACACGCACGCCACGATCACGAACCACAGCACGCGCTCGTAGGCGGCGCTCGACGTCACGTCGGGCAGCGTCTCAAGGTTCCGGAGCGCCGTGATGATGATCTGGTAGAGGATGAACATGGTGATGCCGCCGAGGCCGAACTCGTCGTTGAGGTTCGCGAGCCAGGCGACGATCGCGGCGCCGGCGCTGAAGATCACGACGATCAGGATCTCGGCGTTGACCCGCCCGGAGAACGGGCCCCACGGCAGCGGCTCGATCTCGTAGCGCGCCATCAGGCTGATCGACTGGACGATGGCCAGCACCGCCATCACGGCGTACCGGGCGCGGTTGACGCTCTCTTCGGGGATGTTGCGGTCGCGCGCGATCTTCCCGATGAAGAGGAAGCGCCACAGGATCGCGGCGCCCATCCACGGCCCCAGCCCGAGGGAGAAGAGGGATGGGGAGAAGAAGTTGGCGCCGGTCGCGATGTTGGCGATGTCGAGCAGCTGGGCGTTGACGGTGCCGTTGTGCGTCGCGGTGCCATGGAGGAGGGGGATCGGGATGTTGCGACCGATCATGAAGCACAAGAAGAACAGCGCCGTCCAGAGCACCTTGGTCCGCAGGTTCGCGAACTTGCCGTCACGTCTCCGTGCCACGTCCCCTCCTTTCACTCATCACTCTCACTGATCGTCGCCGCCCCTCCGCCTGCCGAAGATGTTGAGGGAGGCGAGCAGTGAGCCGATACGTGATGGCAGGCCGCCGTTCGCGGTGCCGGAGGACTCGCTCTGCAGATAGCTCTCGGCCTGAGACATGCTCTCGATCACCGAGTCGCTGACTGAGGACTCCGAGTCGCTCGCCGAGAGTGTGCCGCTGAGCGACTCGTAGATCGGAGGTCGGCCGGACTCGCTGCTCGACTCGGCGGTCGAGCCCGACGTCGAGGTGCTGACCGAGGGGCTCGTGGTCTCGCTCGTTGTGGCGGACTCGCTGATCGTCGTCGACGCGGAGCCGAGGGTGCTCGGCTGAGCGGGCTGGGCGACATGGCGACCGGATTCCCGGGCCGCGGCCGCGCTGCCCGACTCGGAGCTCGCTGCCGAGAGCGAGTCGGAAGCGGCGATAGAAGAGGCGGCGATAGAAGAGGAGCCGGAACCGGAGGCGCTCGTGGACGAGGAATCGGACCCACTGGTCGACCCAGAGACGCTCGCCGAGGAGGACCCGGGATCGCTTGGCGACATCGACCCCGGCTCACTGACGGAAGCAGAATCACTTGCCGACATCGACCCCGGCTCACTGACGGAGGCAGAGCCCGAATCGGATGCACTCGTTGACGCCGACTCCGAACTGCTGATCGACGCAGAACCAGACTCGCTCGCTGACGCAGAACCCGAATCCGACGCGCTGGTGGACGCGGACTCGCTTACCGACGTCGAACCCGACTCGCTGGCCGATCCCGACTCCGAACTGCTGACCGACGCAGAATCACTTTCGGAGACCGAACCCGACTCGGACGCCGACGTGCTCACTGACGCGGAATCGCTTGCCGAAGTGGAAGCGGACTCGCTCACCGACAGCGACCCCGATTCGGAGCCAGACAAGCTCGCCGACGCAGAATCACTCGCCGAGATTGAACCCGACTCACTCGCCGAGATTGAACCCGACTCACTCGCCGAGATCGAAGCAGACTCGGAACCGCTCACAGACGCAGAGTCACTGGCCGAGCCCGACTCCGACCCACTCGTAGACGTCGACTCCGACCCGCTCACGGACGCAGAATCGCTCGCCGATAGCGACCCGGATTCCGAAGCGCTCGTTGACGCAGACTCCGAGCTGCTGACCGAGGCAGAATCGCTCGCCGACACCGAAGCAGACTCGGACGTCGACGCGGAACCAGACTCGCTCACAGAAACAGAGCCCGAACCGGAAGCACTCGTCGACGCCGACTCGGAACCACTCGCCGATGTGGAATCGCTCGCCGAGGTCGACCCCGACTCCGAGCTGCTCGCTGAAGCAGAATTACTCTCCGAGGCCGACCCCGAACCGCTCACCGACGCGGAATCGCTTGCCGAAGTAGAAGTGGAATCGCTCACCGACAGCGACCCAGATTCGGAGCCAGACAAGCTCACCGATGCGGACCCGGAGCCGCTCACTGACGCGGAATCGCTCGCCGAAGCCGAACCGGAATCCGAACTGCTCACCGACGCCGACTCGGAACCGCTCACAGACGCCGACTCGGAACCGCTCACGGACGCAGAGTCACTGGCCGACGTCGAACCCGACTCGCTGGCAGAAGCGGAACCGGAATCGGACGCACTCGCGGACGCCGACTCAGAGCCGCTCACTGACGCGGAATCGCTCGCCGAAGCCGAA
>Ga0164242_10006171_pt1 | contig 13238 bp, 12 predicted proteins | sample OricomgcompostMG_FD_108783 | JGI IMG/M metagenome (GOLD analysis project Ga0164242, IMG submission 108783) | Miracle-Growth compost microbial communities from Emeryville, California, USA - Original compost - Miracle growth compost (MG) ...
CCCGCGTGGGTGAGAAACCCGCAGGCAGCGGGTGTCTCATAAAAATCAATGGGGATTGGCCAAGTGGTAAGGCAACGGGTTCTGGTCCCGTGATCGGGGGTTCGAATCCCTCATCCCCAGCCAAGTGTTACGAATAGTTTCCTCAGCAGCTTCCCGTATCTGTTGAGGAGCGGTTCTAACTTTGTCAAGTTCACCTTTGAGGCTTTTAGCCTCATTTTTTATTGGAATTAGCCAGTTGTTAACTGTTAATTGTAAGGTTCTATCCAATAAAACAGGGTTCTGACCTATCGCCATTAAAATCTCTCTTTTGTCTGCTAAATCGCCCTCTAGGAACTTCTGATTGGCATTAGTAAGCGTATGCAAGGTTTTACCGATGTATTCGTACCAATTTTTTGCTCGATCCGCCGTATCAGCTTGCTCTTGCTGTCGTAGCTCTAGCTCCTGACGTAATGGCTTGCTTTCAAAAGCATATTCTTCTTCACTGATTAAGCCTTTCGTAGCCATTCTGAGCAGCTTATCGAGCTGTTGCTGAATACTCTTAATAGATTCAAATTGCATCGTCTGAATGTCATCACGCTGTCCGACTTCTTCACTGGCCATTTTTTCTAAGGCCTGCATGCCAAAATCATAGAGTCTTGGGTCAATCTCATAACTGCCGACAAACTCATCGAGCAGTTTAAATAGCTCGTCTTCCTTGACACCCTTTTGGCTGCAAGGCTTCTTTTTAGTGCAATGGTAATAGGTGTGGTAATTAATGTTGCCATTCTTCAATTTCTTTTGCTTGGTTTCAGCAGTAATCATGCACCCACATTCTCCGCATCGGATGAAACCTTTAAGCGCAAACTGCTTACTTGCGCAAAGTCGTGGTTTGCCTTTATTGCCGAGCAGTTTCTGCACTTGGTCATATTCTTCCATGGTGATCATTGCTCTGTAGGTAGCTTTATGAAACTTTCCATCTTCGTACGGGTCAGGCACCCAACCTGCGTAGCGTGGATTTCTAAACATTCTATAAAGGGTCGCTCGATTTAGCTTTGTACCACCGACCTTCTTCCGCTTGATAGTTATATAACCCCACTCGTCATTTAACTTTGTCAGTATCTGCTGCACGCTATAATTACCAGTTAAATACATATCAAACGCCTGCCTAATTAGAGGGAAACGTAACTCGTCAGGCTTAATCATTTTAGCTACAGGGTCGTTAATGTAGCCTTCAGGCGCTACTCCTGTAACTTGTCCCGTACGGACCTTCTGGCTAATACCACGCTTCACATCTTTACTCAACTTTGAGGAATAGTATTGCGATTGGTTCTGCGTCATCTGCAGCATCATCATGCCTTCTGGGGTATTCTCAAATCCCATGCCAGAGGCAAACTTCAAGTCTTTAATGATGCCCTGTCTAATCCGATATGTTATAGATGATGCGTCGATTTCATTCCGAGAAAGTCTATCTGGGTGCCAAGCTACGATTGCGTCAGCTTTGTCTGCATCTATAAGGTCTATCATTTGCTGGAATATTGGCCTGCCAGGCTTAAAAGCTGACTGGCTTTCTGGTGGCATCCACTTAACAATATGCAGGTCTGAAAAGTATTCTTTAATCTTTTGTGTTTGTGCCGCGTGCGACATAACTTGTCGTTCTTCTGATTCGGTAGATTTACGGACGTATGCGATGTATCTAAGCTTGCTCATATTCTTTAGCTCCTAACTAAAAGGCGACTGGTTGTTGACACAATCTGCTGCTAGTGCAACATCTTGATACCAGTCGCCATGTAGGCATTCAAAATATGAATACACTAGCATTTTAACAGATTGGGTCAACGGTTAATATTGTATATTGCCGTTAATGCTTTGTACATTACCAGTACATCAGAATGGTATATCGTCAAGAGATAAACCACTCTGACTATTTACTGTTTCTTCTGTTTCAGTGTTTTCGTTACCCTGTGCTTCATATTCTTCTCGTGTCCTAACATTATTTTCATTAGTGACATGAGTTATCCGTTGCAATTTAGAGGTGTACCGTTTTAGTGTTATGCCTCTAGAGTTCAGATTAGGCTCAACCTCATTCAGCTTTATGGACAATCGAGCAGCATCCTTTGGCCAAGCATAGCTATCTTTGAGGCCGCTGTTGAAACCTACGTGCTTGTTTAGTTCGCTCAGCAAGCTTGACGCTGTGCCTTCCCATTCCTCGAGGTCTTCCATGAATGAAATGAGAGCTTGTGCAGCAGGATTAGCTTCAATCGCTTCCTCATCCTGCTTCTCGATATTTGCCTTATATTCTTCAACAAAGTTATCACCACCGATCCCTGCAACTTCAGATACCGCATAACCCCACCTAGCAAAGTCAGCCATCCTTGGATGCCAATCTAAATCGACTTCATCTATGATTTTTAATGCACCGGAAATGACATCAAAAATAGCGCCGAGTAAAAGTGGCTTATGTTCGTTAAATGATTGCCAGATTTCTTCTTCAGACTGTCGTATACTTGACTCGATTCGTTTTAGGCCAATTAATATTGACCTGTCCAATAAATCAGCCTTAGTAATGACCTGGCTGATTCCATTTATTGCAATAGGCCTTTGGATTTCGTAAACGACATCGTCGTCATCTGTGTATAGGGCTCGCTTGTTAAATCCATCTCCGGTTGAAGCTCTCGCTAGGGCATCAGAAAACCATGGTTTCATACCTGACAGATTGTCAAAAAACATAAACGCGTGGTGGTTTGCGAACTGTGCAAACGCCGCTTCGTCCTTTGGAGCAGGAACACCTTTGATAGTGGAAGGGTCAATTAACTTTTTAAGTAGTCGCATGGGTGTGCTTTTTCCAGAGCCTTGTGGTCCCGACAACACCAATAGGGGATGTGGGAAGTCTGGTATGAACGCTGTTACAGCAAAAACAGTAAAAAGTATTAACTCAGCTTCTTTGTCTATATTCACGAAATCTTTTAACTTACCAAGTGTACCGCCTTTGATTGGCACAACTTGAGGCATTTGATGGGCGTAACGCCTAAACATTATTGGAGGTCGTTTTTCGATTCTCCAACCATGCTTATCAACCCTAACAGCCGATTCGCCTAGATCGTACCAATACACGCCGTCTTGTAGCACAAATCGAACGGAGAGCTGTTTCATCTCGTTCTGATATACTGCACTACCGCTCAGCGCCTGCATGATATTACCAGTTGTAACTGTTGATGGGGCTGACCCAAATTCTTTAAAGCAGTATGCCGATAGCCAATGCTTAAACTCTCGCGTAGATAGTTTAATGATACGGCTACCATTGCCATCTGGGGCAATAAAGGGCTCTTTATATTGGTCGTGAAACAGTACAGCTTTGCTGCCCATTATTGTTTCGACCACTTTTTGACTAGATATATTACTCATTTTTAATCTCCTTGTTCATTAGTTGGCGTTTCTGTAGCTCCTTAACGTATACAAAGCGCATGATGGCTAAGCCCGCAGCTTGAGCTTGCTCATTGGAAAGGATTACACCGTGCAAATCTTTGAGCAGTGTTTGGAGTTCGCTTATTTGCTTGGAACTTAGCCTCATGCCTTTGTCCTTTCCGTTAAAGTTGCTATTGCAGTTCTTTTCGTTGGCCAACATCAAAAAACTACCCATAAATATAGGTAGTTACTGTGTACTTTCCGATCCCTATTTAAGGGGTGTCTTTATGTGGGATATTTCTAGGATTAGTGCCGGACTTTTTAACGTGTTTTTTTCGTACTTCAGATTGAGCATTATTAACGTCAGCATCAAGCACCCAACTTATTCCTGGGCCATCACTATCGCTAGGCGGTCGTATCCCTGTTTCTTCAACTGGTATAAGTAGCATTGGTTCGTATTTACGGTAATACTCAGTGAATTTACTTGGACTATTGATACTTCGCGAACCTGAATAATTATCCAGCTTTCCGAGTGAATACATTTTAAAGATTTCGGAGAATTTTAAGCCCTTTCGCCTCGCCCTATGAATCGCATAAATCAATTGGTAATTTTCAGGATACTTGGCTCGTTTATAACTCCCATATACACGCTTAATGTCATCTTCAATGCCCTCTATTGCAGTTAATATATCCGCCTTATTGGCACCTTCACCAACGATTATATTAATCATTGGGCCACCATCTTCGCCTTCTAGTCTCGTGAATACGCCGACGGGACCTTTCATATTTAGATTTTCAGGCGGAACTTCACCATTGATTAAACTGGCTGCATGCCTAACGCTTAAATCAAAATCCCATGCAAGATCTTCAATTGATTTAAGAACCTTGTCCTCGCGCACTAGCTCTTTGCCACCTACTGAGAGAGCCGTACGAAAAATACTCTCCGACACTTCTAGCTTTTTGCTATTTATCGCATTACGAATTCGCTCTGCTCGCTGTTGGAATTCATCATCATGCAGCACGCACAATAAATAAGCACGTTCAGGACTATCAAAAGCTAACTTGTTGCGCCTTGAAGACATACCATAACTATATATGAGCTAGCTGTGTACCCCAACCACCGAAGATTGTATAATCACTGGCAAGTAGCATTGCTACCCATGACCTAGAGCCATGCGCAAGCGAAGGTATGGTCACCAAAAAATCCGTCGTGAAATTAAAGCTCGTCATAGGGCTCTGTTTCACGACGGTTACAGCCGAAAGGTTGTAGGGGCGCAAGCTCCACTCTATGGCGAGCTTTTTTGATAGCTCGCCTTAATCAACCAGGAGCTATCATGTCGAAGGGCAGCAAGCAAAAAGTCGTACTCACGTTCAACATCAACCACCTCATTAACAGTCATGGCAAAAAAGAAACAGGCTCGTCTATATTGTTCTTCGAAAATGGCGACGTAGGTTATGGCAGTTATCGCGACAGCCTCTTTGGGCAGAAGTACAAAGTCAAGCGCTTGCTTCCTGCCAGCGAGATTTCCAAAGTCGAGCTGTCTACCTCGGCAGGAGACGACACAACCATGACCGTTAAGATTTCAGACACGAATGGAAACGTGGACGTAGTTCGGGCGCTCATCCTACTTAAAAGTCGCCGAAACTTTTACGCTTCGCAAGCCCCAGCCATTCTTTCCGCGCTCTACAAAGACCGTTACTCAAAATTATAATCACCCTGAACGACAAAAACTCCAAAATCCAAAAATTATTGCGCGTACTTGCTCACCGAGCAAAGTAGGTGAAACCTACTTTATCGGGTCATGGCCTGAACGCTCCTGAAGCCACCAGACCCTCTCGATTATCACAACTATATAAATACTCATCTGCACCGATTTAAGGGGCTGGATGCCCTCTCTGGCGAATATGTCTTTTACATAGAAACAGGTATAGAGTTACCCCTGTTATGAACATACACGATATGACAATCGAGCAACTCATGGAAATAGAAATCATTTCAGTTGAGCAGGGCAAGCAACTCGCTGAGGACATCCTGCAAGAGCAGTTGGCTATACACCGAGAAATGATAGGCCTTTACGACAATGCGAAGTGGCAAGCCCTCAGCGACAGGCACTACGACCTTAGGAAGATTAGAATCGCAGTCCTCACGCTCACTGGCAAGATGGCCATCGAGCGAAAAAGAGCTTCAAAGCGATAGCCTTCCACGAATGATTATTTTGAGATTTTCTTTAAAATAAATACAACAAAATTATATTCATGGTAACTCACCTTCTATGTTAAATTAGATGTATGTACAAAACCATAAGCTTTCCACAAACCGAATCAGGTACAGATAAAATCGAGAGGCTCAGAATAATGATTCCGAGCACATTTGATTCAGGGTTTGTGAGCTGGATAGATAAGCTAAGTAGCAAAGAGCTTCGCTATCTCTTGAATGACTCGTACATTGATTTGCACCAGAAAGCACTAAACAGTGACCTTCATCTATCAGACATCGCACTAAATGAATTAAAGAGCCATTATCAAAAACTCTTACTGATTACTGGTAATAAAAAAGTGGAGCAGATTGACCTATTTGCAGGTCTTGCCGAGGATAAACTACTTGGCAAGCATGGCACCTTTATGCCAAACAGAGTTGAATCTATTCATCGTTGGTACCCATATGTTGAGGGGTTTTCCTCCACTTTTGTAGAATCTATTATCGATAAGTGGTCAGCAGGCGCAGAAGCGATCTATGACCCATTTGCAGGCACTGGTACCGCAATGACCGTTGCTTCAATAAATGGCATTAAAGGTTATTACAGCGAAGTAAACCCTTTCATGCAATTAGTAATCGATGCAAAAACAAACATTCTAAAACGAGTAGCAAACAAAAAGGATGAACTTGCCGCATATCTTTTTGAAACGCTTGAGATTGCAAGAAATAACAAGCCGACCATAAAGCAAGCCGAGCAACGATTGTCAGATGTATTCCCTGGCAGGCCTTACTTCATTGGCAATAGGCTCGTAGAGATTATCGCCTTAAAAGATGCCCTAAATGGGTTCGAACCGAGTGATGAAGATTTTAAGAAAATTGCATTACTCGCTTTGGGTAGCATAGGAGTTCCAAGTAGTGAAACAAAGAGGTCTTCAGATTTAAGATACAGAACACCTAAAGAGTTACTCCCAGAAAATTACAGTGTTTTTGAGGCTTATGAAAAGAAAATAACTCAAATCATTGATGATATTCACACTGACTTGAGTTTCATTACCGACTCTACCTTTGCCAGTGAAAATGCAGTAAAACTGAACGACTATCCGAATTCGGTGGATCTAGTTATTACTTCTCCGCCATATTTAAACGGCACAAATTATTTCAGAAATACAAAAATTGAACTTTGGCTTGCTGGCTTTATTGAACATGAAAAAGATTTAGGCTACTTCACCAGAGAAGCTATGATTGCAGGAATCAACAATGTTAGTAAGTCATCTCGTACTATAAAAAGGTTTGATTTTGTAGAGAAGGTTGCAAAAGAGCTCGATGAAGTTGCATACGACGGAAGAATACCAACTTTAGTTAGAGGTTACTGCTCCGATACTGAACTATGGCTAGAAAACTGCAAACGAATGATGAAGCCAAATGCCAAGATAGTAATTGACATTGGTGATTCCAGATTTGCAGGTGTTCATGTGCCAACTGATGTCTTCATAATTAAAATTGCCGAGAATCTAGGTCTAAAGTTAATTGATACTGAACTTGTCAGAAAGCGCACCTCAAATGATGGCACACCCCTAAAGCAGGTGTTGCTTACATTTGAAAAAAAATCGACTAAAAAAGCAGTCTCAGCTCAGGGCTCAAGTACCGAACGTGTCAAAGCTGCATTCAAAGAACAAGCACTCGCTTTTGAAAAGCTGCCTTACAAAACTGAGCCGTACAGCTCAAGGAACTGGGGTCACCCATTACACTCTCTTTGTTCATATCAGGGCAAACTGAAACCTGCTATTGCACATTTTCTGGTCGAGTATTTCACAGAGATTGGCGACACTGTTCTTGACCCATTATCTGGTGCAGGAACTATCCCTCTTGAAGCATTTCTAAATGGCCGTAAAGCTTTAGCAAATGACCTACAAGAGCTTGGATTTATTTTGAGCAGTGCAAAAATTGGAAAGCCATCACACGATAAAGTCATTAAAGAACTCGACAAACTCATCAAGTATGTAAATGAACATAAGGCTGATGTTGATCTATCAAAAGTGGACGATAAAGACTTCGGCATGAATGGCAAGATACATGAATACTTTGAAGAAGAAAATCTTAAAGAAATTATAGTAGCTCGGCAATATATGGCACTTAATCAGTGCAACTCTGTTGAGAGAGCCCTAGTTTACTCCTGCTTGCTTCATATCCTTCATGGCAATAGACCATATGCTTTATCTCGGAAATCACATCCGGTGATGCCTCTGAAGCCCAGTGGAGAGTTTGAATATAGAAACCTTGAGGAACGACTATACGCTAAAGTCGCTCGTGCATTAAAGTCATACGAAGGTGCTGAAACCATAAATGGAGAAGCGACTATTGGCTCATATGAGAACATAGCCTTAGATAATGAAGTGGATGCTGTAATAACATCGCCACCGTTTGCCGCATCAACTCGATTCTACATAGCCAATTGGATGAGACTTTGGATGGCTGGCTGGCGACCTGAAGACTTTAAAACTAAAAAGTTTGAATTCCTCGAAGAAAAACAAAAGAAGAATTTAGACATCTATATAGATTTTTTTGCTAAAGCTCATAAGTGGCTAAAACCGAATGGGAAGTTAATTCTACACTTAGGCAAAACAAAGAAGTTCAACATGGCTGAAGAATTAGCAGTTCTGTGTGAACCATTCTTTGAAGTGATTCACGCATTCGATGAAGATGTGGCTGGCGCAGAAAAGTTTGGGCTAAAAGACCAAGGAGCAACATTTGCCCACCAATATCTATTTCTAATTAAGAAATAGCTACGCTGTACGTTTTTCGTATTCTTCATTTAAGTTTATGGGTGCGCCGCCTGGACACTTGTTGAATGTCTTCTGTAGTGCTTTTACCAATAACTCGGATGCCACTTTACCGTCACGCTCTTTTGTAAGCTCTGGCTTATTAATGAAATCATCGAAGAACCAGTCCAGCCTTTGCAGCAGCAGATTAACAGCTTCCATATTTGGCCCAGGAACTAACAGTTCTTCAGCAGAGATGTTTGTTATCTCAGATAACTTGATTATCTGTTCTTCAGAATAAAACTCAACTGGTGACCTATCACGTTTTTGGGAATTACAACTGCCACATAAGCAGGTAGCACTTTCATCGAGAGGCCATAGCAATGCCAATGGTCGTGTATGGTCGAGATGCATTTGCTTTGAGTTTTCGATTGCTTTACCGCAGTTGAAGCATTTTCTACCAAACTTTTCCCATATATAGTCTGATAATTCGAGACCATCATGTTCGTGCCTAAACTTCAACTGATGGCTGCCATCGTAAAGTTCAGTAAGTAATAATTCGAGTGCACGTCTTCTTGCTGCATCCTCTTTCATCTGAGCTGAAGTTCTCTGAGGGTTATGTGCAGCATTCACTTCAAATTTTTTACAAAATCTACACTCAAGCTGATAGCCATACTCAAGATTTAGCACCTCGCCTGAGTCTACATTATGCAACTTACCGAAGCCTGTGTGCTGACAAGGTCGTCTATGCTCAGCAACACAATGATTTGAAAAGCTAAGCTGTATTCGCTCATTATCAACATTAATGGGCAAGAACCGAGCACATCTATTGCATGACTTTATATAGACATCAAACTTTACCGACTCGTCAGCATGCTTACTGATTTCTATTTCGCCCTCAACACTTACAAAGTTGGCCTCAGGTGCAAACTGATACATATTATTGAGCAGTACTGGCTTTTCAAGTCTAGCCCACTCTAAATGCTTATGAGTAACAACTCCACAATTCAGTAGGTAAAGTCCAAGATGCAGTTCTTCTACGGCTTTGAATTCTACTTCTACGACAGTGTCATTCTCATTCTCGCTGAGCCACATTGAACCAAACTTACCCCAGTTTGGATAAGTTGCAGCAGTATTTGTGATTTTATTTGTTTCAAGACCTTTAAAGCTAACCTCTACTTCTTTATCAGATGTATACCAACCGCCAAACGCTGATATTCCCGACAGTTTATTCGGAACAGTAAACTCAATCTTGAGTGTTTCGCCCCTTGCTAATTTATATGTTGGCACTTGCTCAATCTTAAACTCGCCACCTGTTGCGTCTGGGTGACTATTAAATCCTGACTTACGAGTAGTTATTCTTCGTCTTCCTGAGAATTGTGTTTTGCCTGGTAGTTTACCGCCGCCGTCTTGAAGCACGATTGTATCTCCTAATAAACAGTTTAGCAATAAAATAAAGTCACCCCAATAGATGGGCTTAATATGTTAACTTATGTATCATTTACATATGTATCGGCATCGTCGCGAGCGAAAAAATTACGAAGACAGGTATGACCGTTTCACTGTTGAAGCTGCCCGTAGGGGCATGAGCTACTATGAAAAGTTCTATGATGATTTTAAGAAAAAGTTGCCAAAGGATGAGAAGATTGATCGTCCGGGTAACGCGTTTTTATTGAATGTTTTTTATATGGAAACCGTTGGCAACGAGTTATTAAAGCGCTACGAAAATCGTGAGCAACAGATTAGTGACTGGACAGCCAGGGATGAAGCCAAGGACGAACTGATTGCTAATGCTAGACTGTCAGATGAACCTAGCTGCCAGCACTGTGGCAAAGAGGGCTTGCGTATCATTGATAAGTCATTAATGCAGAGCAAAGATAATGCTAAACATGATGACCCAGAAGAAGTATTATTCATGCTCCGGTGTACGCACTGTGATAAGAATAGTGCGTTTTGGTCGGATGGTACGGCATGGGAAACAAGGCCAACCCTTTGTCCAAAATGCAGCTCAGAAGTCACGCACAAGACAACTAAAACAAAGCAGGCCATCACATTTACATACAGTTGTACGTCCTGTGGGCATACCTATAAAGACAAGATTGATCTCCATAATAAGAAAGCTAAAGCAGACCCTGATTTTGTTAAGGATCGGGTGCGCTTCTGCCTACACGATGCCGAATTTCGAGATCGCCTTTTCAAGATGCGTCATGACTTTATCGAAATGGCAAAACTTGGCAAGGAGTTCAAAGAGCGAGAAGACAATAAACACGTATACGATGCAATTAGACAGATGAAAAAACCAAAAATTGCCGAGTTATCTGAGATACTTGCACCGGCACTAAGCGAGGCTGGCTACATTGAGTTCAGCTTAGATAAGCCCAACATCGGTAAAGACGTTTTCGTTGGCTTTAGCTGTCTTGACTCTAAGAGCGAACGGAGTGATTACGATAGCGAAAAGACCCTCAAGAAAACTGTCGTAAAAGCCTTGGTTGACACTAATTGGCGATTGATGAGTGATGGTATTAGCTACAGACTCGGATATTTAAGTGGTAGACTGCGCGCCTATGAACGTGAGGACGATCTGAAAAGGCTGTTACAAAAGGCTTCTGCTTAACTAACGGACACCAGCCTACTAGCCCGAGGGCTACGCTGACGCACTGCCTGGCGCATATACTGATCGTAAATATCGAAGTTAGTTGAGGAAATGCTGCTACGATCAGCTTCGGAGTAGTTGGCACTTACGGTATGGCCATCACTTTCAATGAGCTGGCCGCTTGCTGCCATACGCATTACAAAGCCATTGGAAAGCGTCATATTCGGGAACAACTGGGTGACTTGCTGAATCCGCTCCAGCTTCTGAGGCCCGGTGACTAAAACATGCGTACTATTACTTAGGCGCTCGGCGAAGTATGCAAGATCTACCATCGCCGTCGCCCATGACTCTTTGCTTTCAAGCGTCTGTAGATTGATGGCTATGGTTGTTATGCTGGGATTTAGGGTAAGCCAATCTAGCCAAGCGTCTAAGTCTTTACGGCCACACCAATATATATGAGGGATGGCAGGTACGCCTAGTTGCTGCCATGCCTCGAAAGTTAACAGTCCACGCTTGATATTTATTAGGCGCTCGGCATGTGGCTGGTCATCCCAGATTGAATAGTTGATACCAGTAACGGCTGCGAAGCCTAGCTGTGCCAACTGCTCAAATACTTCACTTTGTTTCGGCCAAAGGTTCTCAATAAGTTGATCACTTCCGTAGCCCATTAGTATGAACTTAGTGCCAAGTGGTGCACCGGTGCGCTCGTTGAGGTTGGCTGCGACCTCTAGCTTAATCGGTGAGACTACATCACGCAGCAGCACGCCAACGTATGGTGGTTGAAACTGCGTGAATAATTTGCCGGACCCACGCCGCACTGTCGGTATGAAACCTGGCAGGTCGGGCACCGAAATATCCTTTGCCACCACATCATTCAGGCCAATGCCCCGGATGCTGGCAAGCCATGTGTCCAGATTGGCGCTATCTTCGGCGATGACCTCATACCCAATACGGCTCATTTGCATCTCGAAGCAGTGGTTGTCGTGCTCCTCTAAACGATGAACAAATGGGCAGTACGGATTTCGTACATTACATAGTTGAAGTTGTCCCATCGCTGACTCCGAAACCTGTAATTTCGCAGTCCACACCGTCTTGCTCAACCACGCGAACGGTACCACGATAGATATAACCTCCACTAATGCACTGTTTGAGCAGTGCTAGCTGAGCACCGGCATACTGGCCAACGACACGGCCATTAGCTATGAGCTCAAGATCACCACTGCTATTTGGCACCAGCGTAAACTGAAAACCGACCTTAACTAGGTCGGCTGCACTGGTATCAAATTGTAGTTTTTCCCGGAAAGTGATTAGGCACGCATTGGTCGTTTCACCATCAGGACCGCCAGCCCCACCGGCACCGGTCCCGGTACCATTGGCTTGCGCCGACTGCTCAGAACTGTAGTCTGGCAGGCGTTTTGTTACGTTTGTCTTGCTTGTACTTGCACCTTTACCCATGTATAAACCCTCCATCGGTAAAACTTAATATGTTATATTGGAGGGGACGATAAAAACCGTCGTCCTCGTAAATCGCTAAGTTGTCTGTCGGAAAACATTGCAACTTGGCGATTTTCTTTTTGCAGAGAGTTTGTATTTTGGCGTGTGCCTCACGCACTCTACAGCTATATAAAGTCTACCATACCTAGATTTGAAAAACAAGGCTCTAGAACATTCTGAGCCGCCAGAATTATCTACAGCATACTCTATATAGATATCCCTAGATTATTTCTCTCTGTTATGCTATATATATGGTATGGAAAATGATGAATCAAAGAGTGGCTACCAGCGTGAACATTACACCGAGGAAGCACGCCGCGACCGCTTTAAGCGAATCGCTGAAGCGCGGACCAATCGGTTGCTGAATGACGTTCGGCTGCTTGGCAATACCAGCAACAAGACTCTGTATCAGTACGACCAGGCAGATGTTGATAAAATCTTCGAGGCAATAGAGAAGAAACTGGTCGAAACACGCGCCAAGTTCAAAACGACTAAAAAAGACAAGCCATTTAGTTTGGGTTAAGCTGACTCGAATAGGTAATGATAGAGGTTCTAATTTAAGCCCCTATGCCAGCCAAGCCTATTATATCTGTTAATATGTGGCTACGATCATACTGTGATATTGTGTTTTTTATATTTAATTATTCATTGCTTGCTTCAGAAAAAGAGTTCTAACCTGGTATAAGATACTCAGCCATATAAAAAGATCAGGCATAGCCTGGACTTTTTTATTCTACGCAGGTATTGGCACTTCTCTTGATGGCGTGACGCTAAAGGTTATACAATTTGAGGGTATTGTCATCAAATAAGAATA
>Ga0164242_10006172_pt1 | contig 13238 bp, 11 predicted proteins | sample OricomgcompostMG_FD_108783 | JGI IMG/M metagenome (GOLD analysis project Ga0164242, IMG submission 108783) | Miracle-Growth compost microbial communities from Emeryville, California, USA - Original compost - Miracle growth compost (MG) ...
ACGCTGGAGACGCGCCTGGGCCAGTCGTTCGGGGTGATCGCCAAGCAACTGGAGGCCGTGCAGCGGGGTCTCGGCGAAATGCAGTCGCTGGCAGTCGGGGTCGGCGACCTGAAGCGCGTGCTCTCCAACGTGAAGACGCGCGGCACCTTCGGGGAAGTGCAACTCGGCGCGCTGCTCGAACAGGTCCTGACTGCGGAACAGTACGCATCCAACGTCGCCGTGGTCCCGCATTCGGGCGAACGCGTGGAGTACGCGATCCGCCTGCCCGGCCAGGACGGCGGTGCGCCCGTATGGCTGCCCATCGACTGCAAGTTCCCGATCGAGGATTACCAGCGCCTGCTGGACGCGCAGGAACGCGCGGACGCGGAGGCCGCATCCGCCGCCGCGCAGGCACTGGAACGGCGCGTGCGCGAGGAGGCGAAAACCATCCACGGCAAGTATGTCGCACCGCCGCACACCACCGATTTCGCGATCCTGTTCCTGCCGGCCGAGGGTCTGTATGCGGAGGTGATCCGGCGCCCCGGATTGTTCGAAGTGCTGCAACGCGACCACCGGGTGACCGTGGCCGGGCCGACCACGTTGACCGCGATCCTCAATGCGCTGCAGATGGGTTTCCGAACGCTGGCGATCGAGCAGCGCAGCAGCGAGGTATGGCGGCTGCTCGGCGAGGTCAAGACCGAGTTCGGCAAGTTCGGCGGGATCCTGGAAAAAGCCGAAAGGCAGTTGAACACCGTCAGCCGCAGCATCGGCGAGGCCGGTCGCAAGACCCGCACGATCGGCCGCGCGCTGCGTGACGTCGAATCGCTGCCGGCGGCGGAGGTGCAATCGCTGCTGCAAGATGCGGCGCTCCAGGATTTCGATGACGACGATGCGCCGGAAACCGCGAAAACCGACCCGGAGCGGCCTTGACACAGTGAATCCTGATGCATCGGGCCATTGGCGCTAAACTGCGGCGTTCGAAATCCGACGAGCCAGATCGATGACCGAACCCCGCAAACCCTCGCTGTGCGCCGCCGCCCGGCCGACCTCGCCGGAAGTGACCCGCGAACAGGCCATGGATGCGGTGCGCACCCTGCTGCGCTGGGCCGGCGACGAACCGACCCGCGAGGGCCTCGTCGACACGCCCAAGCGCGTCGTCAGTGCCTACGAGGAATGGTTCTCGGGGTACCGCGAAGACCCGCAGGAATACCTCGCGCGCACGTTCGAGGAAGTCGCGGGCTATGACGAAATGATCGTGCTGCGCGGCATCCAGTTCGAATCGTTCTGCGAACACCACCTTGCCCCCATCATCGGCCGCGCGCACGTCGGCTATCTGCCGGATGGGAAGGTCGTCGGCATCTCCAAGCTCGCGCGCGTGGTGGATGCGTTCGCGCACCGCTTCCAGGTGCAGGAAAAGCTCACCGCGCAAATCGCGACCTGCATCAGCGAAGTGCTGCAGCCGCGCGGCGTCGGCGTGGTGATCGACGCGACCCACCAGTGCATGACCACCCGTGGCGTGCACAAGCGCGGCGTGTCGATGATCACCAGCCAGATGCTCGGGCAGTTCCGCGAAGACGCGCGCACCCGCGCCGAGTTCCTGAACTTCATCGACATCGACGGCGGGAAGTGATTGTCCTGCCCGCTGCCCCGGCCCGATCCACGGTTGCGGGGGACGGGGCTTGGCGGGCGCAGGTGCCACCCGTGCCGAAATTTCCAATACGCGCCGCGCGCCGACGCTAAAATCGCTCTCTTGCCTGCGATCGCGCGACACGTTCAATGACCGAACCCCAGCACCTCGAACACCCGCGCCGACGCGCGGCGGTGATCTTCATCTTCGTCACCGTGACCATCGACATGCTGGCGTTCGGGATCATTATTCCGGTGCTGCCGCACCTGATCGTCGAACTGATCGGCGGAAGCATCGCCAAGGCCGCGGTGTGGACCAGCGGGTTCGGCACCCTGTTCATGCTGATGCAGTTCGTGTGCTCGCCGATCCAGGGCGCACTGTCGGATCGCTTCGGCCGCCGCACCGTGATCCTGATCTCGAGCTTCGGCCTCGGTGTCGATTTCATCGTGATGGCGCTGGCGCCGGTGCTGTGGCTGCTGTTCGTCGGCCGCGCGGTATCGGGCATGTGCGCGGCCAGTTTTTCGACCGCCAATGCCTACATCGCCGACATCACCCCGCGCGAAAAGCGCGCCGCCGCGTTCGGAATGCTGGGCGGCGCCTTCGCCGTGGGCTTCATCGTGGGGCCGGCCCTGGGTGGCTTCCTGGGACATCTGTGGATCCGACTGCCGTTCTGGGTGGCCGCAAGCCTGTGCCTGGTCAACTTCTGCTACGGCTTCTTCGTGCTGCCGGAATCGCTTCCGAAGGAACGCCGTGCCCGGAGGTTCGACTGGCGCCACGCCAATCCGCTCGGTTCGCTGCTTCTGCTCAAGCGCTATCCGCAGGTATTGGGGCTCGCGAGCGTGGTGTTCCTGACGGCGCTCGCACAGTTCGCGATCAATTCGACGTACGTGTTGTACACCGATTTCCGGTTCGGCTGGGGCCCGCAGACGGTCGGCTACACCCTGGCGCTCGTCGGCGTGCTGACCGGCGTGGTGCAGGCGCTGCTGGTGCGTCGCCTGATGCCGAAGCTCGGCGAACGCCGAATGATCCTGACGGGGCTCGCGTTGTGGGTGGCCGGGATGGCGTGCTTCGGATTCGCGCCCACGGCGTGGCTATTCCTGGCCGGCATCCCGATCCTCTGCCTGGGCGGCCTCGCAGGGCCGCCCACGCAATCGCTGATCACGCACCAGGTCGATCCCGCCGAACAGGGTCGCCTGCAGGGCGCCCTGACCAGCCTGCAAAGCCTCGCCGGGATTGTCGGTCCCGCGCTGTTCGCCAACCTGTTCGCATTGTTCATCAGCAAGCATGCGCCGCTGGGCGGCCATTTGCCAGGCATTGCCTTCGTGCTGGCTGCAGCACTGACGCTGCTCGCATTGGTACTTGCCATGCGCGCCACCCGCGAAGTGCCCGCGCACGCAGCGGTCGTCGAACCGAAGACGACATGAACTTGCATTCCCGGCTGACGGCCTCATCTAGGCGATTCGCGCACTTGCCGTGGGGAATGCTGCAATGACGACTTTCCTGTTGTGGTTGCTGCTGCTGATCTTCTGCTGGCCGCTGGCGCTGCTTGCGCTGATCCTGTGGCCGGTGGTGTGGCTGATCTCGCTGCCCTTCCGCCTGCTCGGGATCGCGGTTGACGGCGTGTTCGACCTGCTGCGCGCGTTGCTGAGGTTGCCTGCCCGCATCCTGCGCGGCCCCGGCTGATTTGCGCGATCGCCCCTGATTGCCTGCCGCGCAGCGAAAAGTCGGTGCGACCCTTCGCTTCCGCACCACTGGAAGGAGCGTCCTGCCCCGCCGGTTCACAACAACGGCTTCGAACAGAACATTTGTCCCGGCCGCTTCGTACTGCCACTCACTTCAACTCGGAGTTCAACCATGACCATCTCGATGTACCAGGCTTCCGTTCCCGTGTTCGTGCGCGCGCTCACCAACCTTTCCGAGGTCCTGAAGAAGGGCGAGGCGCATGCGAAAACGAAGGGCGTCGAACCCGACAACCTGCTGCAGCAGCGATTGATCTTCGACATGCTGCCGTTGATCAAGCAGATCCAGATCGCCTGCGACACTTCGGCGCGAGGCGCAGCGCGGCTGGCGGGCGTGGAGCCGCAATCGTTTCCCGACAATGAAACCACCCTCGCGCAGGCGCAGGACCGCATCGCGCGCGCCATCGATTACGTGAAATCGTTCAAGCCGGAACAGATCGACGGCAGCGAAGCGCGCAAGGTGGTGATGAAGACGCGCCACGGCGACGTGGAATTCGCGGGTCTTGCGTACCTCACCGAATACGCGCTGCCCAACCTGTTCTTCCACTGCACCACCGCCTACGACATCCTGCGCGTGGCGGGCGCCCAGATAGGCAAGAAGGATTATCTCGGCAATCAGTGAGGGCATGGATGCCCCGGCGGCCACTCGGGGGATTCCCCGCTGCGCAGCAGCTTCCCCCTGGCCGTTCCGGCGTGCGGCCTCGATGGTGGCGATGTCGATTTTCCGCATCGTCATCATCGCCTCGAAGGCGCGCTTGGCGGCAGCACGATCAGGGTCGGAGACCGCTTCCATCAGGGCGTGCGGCGTGATCTGCCACGACATGCCGCATTTGTCCTCGCACCATCCGCACGCGCTCTCGCTACCGCCGTTGCCGACGATGGCACCCACAAGCGATCGGTCTCGGCCTGGTCGACGGTGTAGACCTGCAGGGAAAACCCCCCGTCGAACTTGAACTGGGGGCCGCCGTTCAAACCGAGGGGATTCCACCATGATGACACGGTCCTGCCGGCCGGACGGATAGTCCACGGCGCACGGTGTACCGCGTCGACGTGCGAATCCGGGAAAATGCCCGCGTGGAAATTCGCGGCTTCCTCGGCGTTGCCGTCGAGCCACAGGTAAACCGCGATGTTCCTGCTGGTGGCATCGCCGGGCATGTCGCGGATCCTCGTGTCTGCGGGAACTGCCGTCATCCACGCACCGTCCCGGCATTCCCCGATCGCGGCGAACGACACCGGCAAAATTCGACAATCCCATCGGCCGAGCAGCGCATCCGATTCCCGCCGCGCCCGTTTCCCCGATGCGCCGGCGCACGATCGCGGCGATTTGGATACGATGCGCGCTCGATCCATCCGACCGGGAAATCGCCCATGCCCATCCTGATACTCGGCCTTGTCCTGTTCCTCGGCGTGCATTCGGTACACATGCTCGCGCCGGGCTGGCGCAAGCGCGCGATCGCCCGAATCGGGTTCCTGCCGTGGAAGGGACTGTATGCGGTGGCGGCGATCGTCGGGCTCGCGTTGATCGTGATCGGGTTCGGCATGGCGCGCACGTCGCCGCACCTGCTGTACGCGCCCCCGGCATGGCTGCGGCACCTGAATGCGCTTTTCACGCTCGCCGCGTTCGTGCTGGTGGCCGCCGCCTACGTGCCGCGGAACCACTTCAAGGCGAAGGTCGGGCACCCCATGCTGGCCGGCGTGAAGCTGTGGGCGCTCGGACATCTGCTGGCGACCGGCTTCCTGCACGACGTGGTGTTGTTCGGCGCGTTCCTCGCGTGGGCCGTGGGCGATTTCGCGGCCTCGCGCCGGCGTGATCGCATCGCCGGCACGGTGTACCCTGTCGGCACGCTCGCGGGTGATGCGATGGCCGTGTTCGCGGGCGTGGCGGCATGGGCGATCTTTGCATTCCTGCTGCACCAGCGGCTGATCGGCGCGAGCCCGTTCCTTTGACGGAACCATTCGGGCCCGCGCGTATCCAACCCAGGTAGTTCAAGGCTTCGGGGGCGATGTGACTCGGCACAATTCGGCAACCGGCAAGATCATCGGCGCGATCGTGGTGATCGTGATCGTGGCCATCGCGGCATGGTGGTATTTCACGCGCATGCCGGGCGTGGACTTCACGCGCCACGGCCCCGAACCTTCCGGGCCCGCCGCGGCCAGCACCGCGCCGCCCCCGACGCCCGAGCATCCGATCAGCGAAGCGCAGACCCATCCTGCGCCCGCCACCACCGCGCCGCTGCCACCACTGGACGCGAGCGACGACGTGGTGGCCAAGGCGCTGGCGTCCCTTCCTGGCGCCGAGGGCTTGTCGGACCTTCTGCTCGCGCGCGGCCTGGTCCCGCACATCGTTGCCACCGTGGATGCCCTGCCGCGCCGCAGCATCGGTGCCAGCATCCTGCCGGTGCGCACGCCCAAGGGCGTATTCGCGGTGGACACGTCCGGCGACCAGCCCGTGTTGAGTGCGAAGGATTACACGCGCTACGAGCCGTACATGAAAATCGTGGAAGCCGTGGACGCGCGCACGCTTGTGACGTGGTACGTGCACTGGTACCCGCTGTTCCAGGATGCGTATCGCCAGTTGGGCTATCCGCAAGGCTATTTCAACGACCGGTTGATCGCCGCCATCAACGACATGCTGGCCGCACCCAACGCGCGCCCACCGGTGGCGCTGGTCGCGATGCCTGACGGCCACTACGCGTTTGCCGATCCGACCTGGGAATCGCTGTCGGTCGGGCAAAAATTGATGATCCGGATCGGGCCGGAACACGAACGCGTGCTCAAAAACAAGTTGCGCAGCATTCGGGCGCTGCTGCTGGGCAAGGGGCCACAACTCCGCGAGGCCGGGCCGGCGCAACCGGGACCTTCCGCTTCGGCGGCGTCGGCGACACCGTCGTCCTGAGTCCGGTGTTTCAATCCTTCGCAGGGCCAAACCGCAACACGGTCTGTCCCTGCGGCACGCCTTCGGGGCCGAAACGCCGCTCAATGATGCAACCGTCGCCCTCATGGCCCATCGCCATCAGGGTGGTTGCGCGCGTGCCGTACACCGCGCTGCGCACGAATGCGGGCGACACCCGTCGTTCCAGTTCGAGGCCGATGCCGGTGTCCGGCAGTTCGGCATCCGGCGCGGGCGTTTCGTCGGCGAGCGCGGCGAACAGTGGTTCGAAATCCTCGTCACCCGCAGCGAGCCACGATTGCAGCGCGGCGGTCGCCCACCGCACCTTCGGCCACCCGGCATCCAGGTCGCCGTTCGACAGGCCGTATACGCCCGATGGGAGTTCACGTGCGCGCACCTGCGGATGATTGGACACGAAGCATGCCGCTTCCCGATCGAACAGCAGCAGATTGAACGGACGGTAGCGCGCCGCGTCGCGTGCGAGCGCCGTGGCATGTTGCGACGCCGGATCACCACCGCGCAGGAAATCCGAAACCAGCAAGCCGCGCGAAGCGCGGTCGTTCGCGGCGCGAGGATCGCGAACGTTGGTGACGACCGCCGCACGGCCCGCTTCGTGCACGCCCATCCACGTGCCGCCCGCTTGCAGGTCGCGGCCCGCCAGGATCCCCGGCGCATCGGCCCATTGCGCAAGCGGTGCCGAGGGCCGCGCGTAGGCCTCGTCACGGTTGCCGATCAACAGCAGGCGCCAGCGCGCGTGGGTATTCCAGGCCAGGGTGACGACACACATGTTCACAGCCTAGCGCAGGAAGGCGCCGGGCGATGCGCCAAACCGTGCGCCGCTGCGCGCTCCGCCGCGACCCGGGTGCTAGACTCCGGACGAAACTGCCGATCAGGGACAAGGGGCCGGCATGAGGACGAAGCTTGCACAAGTATCGGTGCTGGTAGTCGAGGACCATGACTTCCAGCGTCAGGTGGCGATACGCCTGCTGCAGCAGATGGGCGTCGGCTCGGTGCTGGACGCCCCGGATGGCCGCAGTGCGCTCGCCGAACTGGGCCGGCAGGAACATCCCGCCGACGTGGTGCTGGTGGACCTGGACCTGCCGCACATGGACGGCATCGAGTTCATCGGCCACGTCGCGCGCGAACGCCTGGCCAGCGCGGTGGTGGTGCTGACCGCGCTCGATCCGGCGTTGCTCAACACGGTGCGACTGATGGCGCGCGCATCCGGCATGCGCGTGCTGGGTACGGTCGAAAAACCGCTGACGCAGGCCAAGCTGTCGGAAGTGATCGACCTGTATTTCACCGCCGACCTGCTCGCCGACGAAGATCCGGCCCCCGACATCGATGAAGGCCTGCTGGCCGAAGCGCTGGCCAACGACGCCTTCGAGGCGTGGTTCATGCCGCAGGTCGCGATCGGCAGCGGCTTCGTCACCGGCGTGGAAGCACTGGCGCGCTGGTCGTTGAACGGTCGTCCCGTCCCGCCGGTCCGCTTCATCCCGGAGCTGGAACGCTCGGGCCTGATCGATGCACTCACCGAACGCATCCTGGCGCAAACCTGCCGTTGGCTGAAGCGCTGGCGCGAGGCCGGCATGAAGCTCAACGTTTCGGTGAACGTGTCGATGCACAATCTTGCCGACACCGCGGCGGCCGATCGCTACCAGGCGATCGTGCAGGCCGCCGGCGTCGACCCGCACGACGTGACGCTGGAGATCACCGAGTCGGCGATGATGCACGAAGCCGCACAGGTGTTGAACGTGCTGGCACGCTTGCGCCTGAAGGGGTTCGGGCTCTCGGTCGACGATTTCGGCACCGGCTGGTCGTCGCTGTCGCAACTGGCGCAACTGCCGGTGACGGAGCTCAAGATCGATCGCGGCTTCATCAACGGCGCCACCGATGCGCGCAATCGTGCGGTGATCGAGGCCAGCCTCGACCTGGGCCGGAAGCTCAATCTGGTCACCGTGGCAGAAGGCGTGCGCAGCGTCGACGAATGGCAGATGCTGGCCGAGCTGGGATGCAGCCGCGCGCAGGGCGAACTGATCGGCATGGCCGTGCCGGGCGACCAGCTCGACGCCGCGATCGGGAAGTGGCGACGTCGCCAGCCATGAGGCGCCGGTCGTGGGGGGCCAAGCTCTGGGGGACCAGGTTCTGGACGGTCCGTCGCCAATTGCTGCTGCTGTTCGGCGTGATGCTGGTCGCCGCCGGCTGCGTGCTGGCCCTGGACGCGATCTACCAGCGCAATCACGAAGCCACGTTGAACCGCCTCTACGACAACGCGCTGGGCGGCCAGACGCAGGTGAAGGCGCTGACCGATTCCTACGGCATCGACATCATCGGCGTCACCTTCAAGGTACGCAACGGGCTGATGACGTTCGACCAGGGCCTCAGCGCCGTTGACGCGGCGCAGAAGCGCATCGGCCAGGCTTTCGAGGCGCTCGAAGCCGAAAGCATGCCGCCGCGACAGCATGAATTGCTGGTGGCGATCCAGGATGAGCGCGCACCAGCCGACAGCGCGGTCGCGGCGCTGCGCGAGCAGCTCGCCGCGCACAGCATGGACGGACTCGCCCACTTCGCCGACACGCGCCTGTTTCCCACGCTCGACCCGCTGCTGAGCGACCTGGGCCTGATGGCGGACCTCAAGATCCTCGATGCCCAGGATCAATTGCACGACGATCGCGTGCACGCGCTGCGCCTGAATGCTTGGCGCATCGCCCTGTCGCTGGCGGCGCTGGTGATCGTGCTGGTGGCCGGACGCGCGGTTCTCCGCCACGTGTATGGAGGCATCGAACAGCTCGTGCGCATGACCCGCGGGATGCGCGAAGGCGACTACGAGGTGCCGCCCGGCGATCCGGTCAGGGGCGAAACGCGGCAGGTCGTCGATGGTTTCATCGCGATGCGCGAGGAAATCAAGCGCAAGGACGCGGCACTGCGGGAAAGCGAAGCGCGCGCGCATGAAGCGAGCCGCGCCAAGAGCGCGTTCCTGGCCGCGATGAGCCACGAAATCCGCACACCAATGATCGGGATCACCGGGATGCTGGAACTGCTGGAACATACGCGTCTGGACGCCGAGCAACGGCGCAGCGTCGCGATCGTGCAAAGCTCCGCGCAGAGCCTGCTGCAGATCATCGGTGACATTCTGGACTTCTCCAAGATCGAAGCCGGCCGGATGGAGTTGGCGCAGCGCGACGTCGACCTGCGCCGGCTGGTGGAGCACGCGGTCGGCAACTACCTGGGAATCGCATCCAGCAAGGGCCTGACGCTGGAACTTTCGATGGACCACGATCTCGCTCCGGCCTACGTGGCCGACCCGCTGCGGTTGCGCCAGATCCTTTCCAACTTCCTTTCCAACGCGTTGAAGTTCACCCGCACTGGCGGCATCACCGTGCGCGTCGAACGCGCGGGTGCGCGGCAGGACGGCCGCGACAACATCGCGCTGCGCGTGCGGGATTCGGGTATCGGCATCAGCGACGTACAACGCGCACTGCTGTTCCAGCCGTTCTCCCAGGCCGAAAGCGGCACCGCACGTACTTTCGGCGGCACCGGGCTGGGACTCGCGATCTGCAGGCAACTGGCGGACCTGATGGATGGCACGATCGAGCTGGCCAGCAAGCCCGGCGTCGGCAGCACCTTCAGTCTTGTCCTCCCGCTGGCCGAGGGTGATTCCGCGCGCGTGGACCCGGAACGCCGCCTCGCCCCGGAAGAGGATTTCCCGACGCGGCCGCTGCCCGGCGTGGACGCCGCGCGCCGCGAACGCAGCCTGGTACTGGTGGTGGACGACCACGCCACCAATCGCGAAGTGCTGACGCGCCAACTGGCACGCGCGGGCTTCGCCTGTGAAACCGCGGCCGACGGAGAGGAGGGCCTGCGCCGCTGGCGCACCGGCGATTATGCGCTGGTGCTCACCGACATCCACATGCCGAAGATGGACGGGTACCAGTTGACCGCGGCGATCCGCAAGGCCGAGCGCGCGGAACGGCGCGAGCGCACACCGATCATCGCGGTCACCGCGAACGTCAGCAAGGGCGAAGCGGAGCATTGCATCGAAATGGGCATGGACGCGTTCCTGGGCAAGCCGCTGCGCATCGCGCAAGTGTCGGCGCAACTCCGGCGCTGGCTGCCGCATGTCGAATTCGCCGCGGGCACGAACGCATCGAGCGGTGAGGCACCGACGGCGCCCGCTGCGACGTCCGACGACGAGGTCCTGTCCGCACCGTCGGCACCGGTCGATCGGACGGTGCTGAACGAAATCGCCGGGCACGATACGACCCTTGCTCGCAATTTGCTCCACGACTTCCTGGCCACGGTCCGCAAGGACCTGACCGGCCTGCGCGCCGCGCACGCCGCCGCCGATCTGCCGGAAACCACGCGCCAGGCGCACCGCATCAAGGGCGCGGCGGCGCTGGTGGGCGCGCGGGACGTGCAGCACGCCGCGGCCGAGGTGGAAGCGGCGGGCCGCGCGAATGACGCGGACGAGATTGAAAGAGCGTCGCGCACCCTGGGCCAAGCCGTCGACGTACTGGCGGTGTGGGTGGAGCGCTGACTCGCGAGCATCCCGGATCGTTCCGCGCGTCCGGGATGACCATCGACCTTTGTCGTGCAGGGGTGGCCGCTCACGCGGAGCGGGAGCGGAACAACTGCGTTTGCGGGATTGCAAACGCGAACGCCCGGGGGCCCCGCAGGGCGAGTGCCAAGGATGGCGCAAGTCAATCGCTTGGGCCATCACTTGAAGGCGGAACCGATTCCGGATCGCGCTGCGCGCGTCCGGAATGACGACGAGGAAGTGCAACGCGTTCGGGGAAACGCGGCGATAATCGCGGCACATGCGGATATCGATTCCAAGATGGCGACCACACCTGTCGGCCGCGGTGTTGTGCGCGCTCATCGCCTTCGCCGGGGCGACCCACGCGGATCCGCCATCCGGGTCGGTGGCGAACGAAGCCCGGGCCACGCGCGAAGCCGTCGCCAAGGCCAAGCTCGCTGAAGTGCGTGCCGAAATCGCCCGGATCGCCGAAGCGCAAAAGGCAACCGCCGAGCAGCGGAACGCCATCGATGCCAAGCTGGCCGAGCAGGCCGGGCAACTGAACCAGATCGCCAAGGCGGTGCGCGACGCCGACGCTGCGATCGCGGCCAGATCCACTTCGCTGGATGACCTCGAACGACAACGCGCTCAGCTCGAGGGCAGGCTTGCCGACCAGCAGGCTGCGCTGGCGGATTTGTTGCGGGCGGCCTACACGCTGAATCGCGGCAGCGATCTGTCGCTGCTGCTGGGCGACGATGACATCGCGAAGATCGATCGTGCCCTCGCTTATTCGCGCTATTTCCAGCACGACCGCCTTGCGCGCATCCGCACGCTGCTCGGCCAGCTGGCGCAACTCGATCAAGTCAAGGCCTCGATCCAATCCGAAACGGAAGCGCTGAAGCAGCAACGCGACCAGCGCAACGCCCAATCGGCGGAACTGGAACAGGCGCGCGCGGCGCAGCAGGAACTGCTGGCCGAAGCGGACGCGCAGCTCGCGCAGCAGAAGGACAGGATAGCGGCCCTGCAGCACGATGCCGAAGCGCTGGACAAACTGCTGAAGCAATTGCAGAACGTGTTCGCGGACATTCCCGCCGAGCTCGGCAAGAACACGCCATTCGCGCAATTGCGCGGCAAGCTGGTCTGGCCGGTCGCCGGCACGCCGCACAACGGCACCGGCACGCTGGCGCAAGGCATCGTCATCGCCGCCAAACCCGGCGCCGAGGTGCACGCCGTCGCTTACGGACGGGTGGCGTGGGCCAACTTCATGCGCGGTTACGGCATGCTGGTAATCATCGATCACGGTGGTGGCTGGATGAGCCTGTACGGCGGCAACGAAGCCGCGCTCGTGGACGCCGGCGATTGGGTGAAGCCCGGCCAGTCCATCGCGACGGTGGGACGCGATCCCGAACAGGGCGGCGCGTGGTTCGGACTGCGGCGCGACGGCAAGCCGGTCGATCCGCACGGCTGGTTCGCCAGATAACAGCGGGCACGACATGCCGGCACAAGGCGAAGGGCCTACAATGAACTGCCGCGTCCGCGCGCGGTCTTCATGGGTTCACACGGTGTCGCAATGATGGGAATTTCGCAAACCTGCCTCGGGAGCCTGCTGGTCGTCTGCACGGGGCTGGTCTTCGCCGCGCCACCGCCCACCCAGCCGCACCCTGCCCCGGCGCCTGCAGCAAGCGTGGCCACCCCGGCCGAGGCCTCCTCGATCGCGAAAGCAGCCGGCGACGTGCCGAGCCTCGAGGAAATCCAGACCTTCACCCGCGCGTTCGAGATGATCAAGCAGGCGTACGTCGATCCGGTCGGCGACAAGCAGCTGATGCAGTCCGCGATCCGCGGGATGCTTTCCGGCCTCGATCCGCACAGCGAGTTCCTCGACAAGCACGCGCTGAACGACCTGAACGAAGACACCTCGGGTGCCTATACCGGACTCGGGATCGAAGTGGCGCAGGTGAACCACCAACTGGTGATCGTCGCACCGCTGGACGGCGGCCCGGCCAAGCGCGCGGGCGTGATGGCGGGCGACGTCATCGAGGCGATCGATGGCGTGGTGGTGCAACCCGACGCCATCGGCGCGGCGATGAAGCAGCTGCGTGGACCGATAGGTTCGAAAATCACGCTGACGATCCTGCACCCCGACGGCGACAAGCCGGTGACGATTCCGTTGGTGCGCGAACGCATCCGCGTCGCCAGCGTCACGACGCGGATGCTGGAGCCCGGGTACGCCTACATCCGGGTCAGCGAATTCCAGGAAGACACCGCGAACGAACTGACCGATGCGCTCGGCGATCTGCAGAAACAGCATGGCCCGCTGCGTGGCGCGGTACTGGATCTGCGATCCAATCCGGGGGGGCTGGTGACCAGCGCGGTGGGCGTGGCCGATGATTTCCTCGATTCCGGGATGATCGTCAGCACCCGCGGTCGGCTGCCGCAGTCCGATCTCCAGTTCACCGCCACGCCGGGCGACCTGCTGGACGGCGCGCC
>Ga0164242_10006173_pt1 | contig 13237 bp, 13 predicted proteins | sample OricomgcompostMG_FD_108783 | JGI IMG/M metagenome (GOLD analysis project Ga0164242, IMG submission 108783) | Miracle-Growth compost microbial communities from Emeryville, California, USA - Original compost - Miracle growth compost (MG) ...
CGTCCTTCAGAACATCACCCTGGCCCCGATCAAGGTGCGCGGGCTGACCAAGGACGAAGCCGAACGCCAGGCCATGGAGCTTTTAAAGCGCGTGGGGATTCCGGACAAGGCCCACAAATATCCAAGTTCGCTCTCGGGCGGCCAACAGCAGCGTGTGGCCATTGCCCGGGCATTGGCGATGCAACCTCGTCTGATGCTGTTTGATGAGCCAACCTCGGCTCTCGACCCTGAAATGGTGAACGAGGTCCTGCAGGTGATGAAGGAACTCGCCCTCTCGGGGATGACCATGATCGTGGTGACTCACGAAATGGGGTTCGCCAAGGAAGTCGCCGATCGGATTATCTTTTTCGACCAGGGCCGGATCATCGAACAGGGCGCGCCTCGCGAATTCTTCCAAAATCCAAAAGAGAACCGCACCCGGACCTTCCTCGGCCAAGTCCTTCAGCATGCCTTTTAATGGCATAAGCCTTGAACTACCGAGGGCATGATTCACACCCTCTTCTTTAAAAACCTGGCCGTTTCACACACCTTCCAACCCAAACCCGATCCGGGCTTTCTCGACATCGAAAGCCGTGATGATAATCTTGATTTGCTGAACGATCTTCCGGCCTTAGGTTTAGCAATCGTGGGCTCGAGGCTTCCTCAGCGACGGTCCTGCGAGCACCTCGAACGCGTCATGGCCGACCTTCGAGGCAGTGGTCTGATCATCCTCTCGGGCCTTGCTCGGGGGATCGATTCCCGGTCACACGAGCTGGCTCTCGAACACGGACTAAAGACGATCGCCGTTTTAGGCTGTGGGATCGACGTCGATTACCCACGCGAAAACCGGCATCTTCGCCGCCGGATCGTCGAAGCAGGCGGGCTCATCATCTCGCAATTTCCGCGAGGCACGGCGCCGCTGAAGGGGAATTTCCTGAATCGAAACCAACTCATCGCGGGTTTCGCGAAGGCCGTCTGGGTGGTCGAGGCCGCCGCGATCTCGGGCACTCTGAACACGGCCAAGCACGCTAGTAGCTTCAATCGCGATCTTTATGCGACCTCGTGTTTTCCGGGAGATCCGATTTTTGAAGGCAATGAACGGCTGATCAGCGAGCAGCGCACGGACCGATATCCGGTCGCAAGGCCTCTGTTCAATGCCCAAAGCCTGGCCCCTACTTGGTCGGATTTGGGAAATCCTGCACCCGGGCCTTCCGCCCTCAAACCCGAGACCCTACTTCAGCAATGGGTGATCGAACTTCAGGGCGAATACGGCGAATGCCCGGTGCAAGCCTTGATGAATCATGCTTATGGGCAGGGGCTGACTTTAGGAAAGTTCTACCTTCAATACGAAAAAGAACTGGAGCAGGGAAAGCTCGCCCAAGATGCGGACGGACGGGTCAGCCTCAGACCAAATCGTCGGGCGTGATGATGAACGGAGAGCGTCCCTCTTCGCCTGTCGTCGTATTCACCGCGCGATTGACGGCTTGTTCGACTTTTCGTTCCAGCTCGCCCAAGTTTCCGGGCCAAGACTGGCTTTGAAACCAGACCCGTGCCTCGGGCGAACACCCGATCGCAGGAATACCGAGCTTTCGGCAAGCCCGTTCAATAAAATGCGGAACCAAATGGGTAACGAGATCTTGCCTGCGCTCGCGCAAGGGCTTGAGAGACAGCGTTTCGACCGACAGCTTATAAAACAACTCGACGTGAAAGGCGCCTTCATCGACTGCCTTTGCGAGATCCTTCGACGAGGTGACCACCAGCCTAAAATCGATCGGAAAGCGACGGGCCCCACCGATGCGTGAAAACGATTCGCTTTCGAGCGCCAAAAAAAGCGCATTCTGCGCCTCGACTCCGAGCGCGCCGATTTCTTCGAGCATGAGCGTGCCACCCGAGGCCAGCTCCATCGCTCCCGGTTTGGTAAAAAGAGTCATCGGCATTGCGCCCTTTTCGGTGCCGAAGAGTTCTCCGAGTTGAAATACTTCCGGGATCGCATCGCAATGGATCTGCACGAACGGCCCGCGCGAATGGTCCGAACGACGATGGATCTCTTGCGCGACACTTCGCTTACCCGAACCGACCTCGCCCAACATGAGGATGGTACTATTCGTTTTGGCGATCTGTTCGACCTGCGCACGAAGCGCCTTCGTGCTTTCTTCATCGCCGAAAAGAGGAAGCGGGACCGACCCCACCCCGAGTGCGCTCATGGCATCATGCGCGGGCTCGCGTTTTCGGCGACGACGGCTTTCGATCGCTTTGGTGACGATCCGAAAAAGTTCTTTTTGGTCAAAGGGCTTCAACACGAAATCAAACGCGCCCGCCTTCAGTGCCGAGACGGCGGCCTCGATCGTGCCGAACGCCGTAATGAGAATCACCGGTAGGTCGGGCGAATACTGCTTGCAGTAGGCCAGCACGTCCATCCCCGTTTTCACCGGCATCGATAGATCGGTCACGACCACGGCCACATCTTCGGTGTTGAGCGTAGGCAGGGCCGCATCGAAGCCTTCGAACGCAAGCACGTCGTAGCCCTCGCGAGTCAGCATCGCCTCCAGGATCATCCGCAGGTTCGGCTCGTCATCAATGATCAAGATTTTATCGCGCATAAATCGACGATCATCTCGGTCCCGACACCGGGCTTCGACGCGACCGTAATCCTTCCTTCATTAAAATGCACCAGCCGCTGACAAATGGAAAGCCCAAGCCCCGTTCCCTTGTGAAACGACGTAAAAAACGGCTGAAAAATTCGACTCACCGTCTCTTCGTCCATGCCGATGCCGTTGTCCTTGACCGAAAACCCGTGGCGAAAAACCCGAACTTCGATGCGTGCGTCGGTTTTCTTCTCGACGGCTTTCAAGGCGTTTTGAACGAGGTTGATCAGAATTTGCTGAACTTGATCGGGCACTGCTTTAATGAGGATCTCATCATCCGACCGGTTGACCTCGATCGGTACACCGACCGGGATCAGCGGTTTCAAATATCCGAGGCTCGTTTGAACCAGCTCAACTAGGTTCACTGCTTCGGTCTTTTCTTTCGGCGCGTTCGCGAAATCTAAAAATTGCGACACTAGGCGATTGAGTCGATCGGCTTCTTCTTGAATGACCTTCGCCCACGGGTCTTCGATATCCATCAACTCGGCCGCGCCTCGAATCGCCCCCAGCGGGTTTCGCACCTCATGCGCCAAGCCCGCTGCCATTTCACCCATCAGAACCAAACGGTCTTTCTCTTTCGCCGATTCGATCTGCTCCAAGCGTTTAAGAGTATTTGAAAGCTCTTGAACCGCATCCGAGATGCGGGTGTAAAACCCGAGGCTCACCGTCCATTCATCGAGCGAGGTTTGAACCGAAACCATCAAAAGCGCCACGATCTCCTTACCGCGAAAAACGGGAAAGACCACGTCGCAGTGATAAGCGTCCAAGAATCGAGTCAAGAAATCGAGCTCTTGCTTGCGCTCGCTCGTGATGACCTGATCGCGTTCCATCTTCACCAGCTCTCGATGCAAGATCGGCGTCAGTTTCTTTTGCTGATGGTTTTTAAAAAATGCCTCGATCGCGAGGGGAATGACCAGATCCTTTTCTTCGAACGAAAGCTTTGTTTCGGCGGCTCGCATCCACATCTTGAAATACGAATGCAACAGCGGCGTCAGTTCTTCGAACACCGTTACGGTCGCCAAATCGAGCTTGAATTGCTCGATTTGCTTGCGCCGGGTGTTCCCCTCGGATTGAAACATTCCCCGACCCAAAAACCGAAAAAAGGTCACCAGCGGGTTCCACAGCACGAGCAGCGCGAACGAAATCAAAAATGAATTCAACAGAAACAGCCCGAACGACTCGCTCACGTATTGATACAACAGCGCGAAGAACCCCGTGATGACGAGCGAGAGAATCAGGGTCGCAAAAAACCGCGACAGCAGCGCCTCGAAGCCCAAAAGTTTTTGCGGCGTGAACACCTGGCTTGCAAACGCGAGGTAAACCGCAAACAGCAAATTCCCGAACGCGGGCACGGTATAGCCCCAGAACGGAATATGATCGAACGAACAGATCGCCAAGCTGATGCCCAGGCCAGCATAGAGTACCTTGCGCTGATTGGGCGAAATGAAATCGACGTTCACCGGGTGCTTGAGCACGAGGTCTTTGAACATCACGTACAGGTACTCGACCAGAATGAACGTGGGCCAAAACGAAACGAGCGACCAAAACAGAGCCGAATGCCCGAGCGACAGCGAGACCATTGCGCTTAAAACGACGGCGCCCACCAGACTGATCCCCGTGAGTACGCGGCCGAATCGATCGTCACCTGCGACCATGTAAGAAAGAATGCTCACCCCGATCGGTGAAAGCCAGATATTGAAGAACCAATGTACGTCGCGCGAAAGGCGGCCGTCGAGGGTCACAGCCGAAACGAAGCTCAGGGCCCAGACGCACACGCAAAAGCAAAGCGCCGAAAACAAGATCGCCAATTTTGAGCGCCAGTTTTTATAAAGCGTCCATCCGCCGATCGAAAGGCTTGCTAGTCCCAGAATCAACGCCGTTTGTTTGAGCAGATTCACTTAAACCCCCAAAAACAGAAACGCGACCCACAACGCCAAGCCGCTGACGAGCGGAATCGAGAAGTTATCGTCGATTTCTAAGGGAATCATTTCAGCACCGCCGCCCGCCAAACCGCCGGCCAGAGCGATCAAAAGCGACGAGAACGGTGGGACATGAATACACAAAAGATAGATAAAGGTGATGACGCAGCAGATCCCCATCCCCGCTGCCGTTCCGATCAAGGATTTTCCGTTCGAGAAGCGAGGTCCCAAATCGCCCCAAAGGATGCCGAAGATCGATGAGATCGGGTCGCCGATCGCGAGAAACAAAATGGACAGAACCGCGATCGCCTTCGGAAAGATGGCAACGGAAAGTAAAACCGAACCGATGTAGAAAGGAGTTCCGCTGATCCGATTGACCTCGCTCGTCCTCATGAGCGGTCCCATCACCCGAATTGCGAATGCGTTGAGTTTCGGAAACTTCAGGCGCGCGTACTCCGCCGTCAAAAAAAACGCCAACGCCGCAGCCAGCAGCAGAACGGAAAGCACCTTCGGCAGCCCGATCGCATAGATCAGCGCCATGGAGACACCCATTCCGCAGTGCCATACTTTTCGAGCAAGGTGTAAATCGTTTCGAAACTTCAGGCGCCAATTTTCAGTCATGTGCAACATCCTCAGTATACCCGATTGTTATTCCTTGACAATAACGCACTCTCACTTACGCTAGAAATATAAGGCGGTTTCTAGGATGGAAACAAATATTCAAATCATGTCGAATCAGCAGCCGAATTCACAGGGCAGTCACCACCACCCGACGCATCGGAACCAGAGTTATCAAAAGCAAATCTGGGCGATCGGCGGCGGCAAGGGTGGCGTCGGGAAAAGTCTGGTTTCTTCTTCCCTTGCTTTCACACTCGCGAAGTTCGGTCTCTCGACGATCGTCGTGGATCTCGACTTAGGCGGCGCAAACCTTCACACGGTTCTTGGGCAAAACCCACCGCAAAAATGCCTCTCGGATTTCATCAACGGAAACGTTCACTCGCTTTCGGAATGCGTGGTCGAGACTCACTACCCCCATCTGAAGATGATCGCAGGCGCGAAAGACGACCTTAAAATCACGCAAATTACCGACGGAACGAAAGAAACCCTGCTCGATCAGATCAAAAAGCTGAATGCACAGTTTATTATTCTCGACCTCGGCGCGGGCACGAGTCAGTACACCCTCGATTTCTTCAATCTCGCTCATGCCGGCATCGTGACCGTCTTGCCTGAGCCGACTTCGATCGAAAATTCTTACCGGTTCCTGAAGGCCGTGTACTACAACCGCCTTCTGCAAGATTCGCGATTCGAAAGCATCCAGCCCTTGATCAATGCGGCCATGACCCCGAACAATCAGCTCGGTATTCATACTCCGACCGACCTGCTGAACGAGGTGAATTTTCAGAATCCGGAACTCGCCGTCGAGCTGAAAAAGACCATCAAGGAGTTCAAACCGAAGCTCGTTTTGAACCAAACTCGCTCTCAAACCGATGTCGATGTCGGCTTTTCGATGAAGAGCGTGGCCAAAAAATACTTCGGAATCGACCTAGATTATCTCGGATACCTTGAATATGAGCCAAATGTTTGGCAATCTGTGAGAAGAATGCGTCCCATTTTGGCCGAGTACCCTCATTCGAGGATCGCGACCCATGTGGAACGCATCTGTAACTACCTGTTGAAACAGGCAAGGATCGAACAAACTTTAAACGAACCGATATAAATTGGTGTCAATGAATCAGGCTAGAAGCGCGAATCAAACCATGAATTTGAACGACGATCCGATCAGTCTCTACGAAGTTCTCGAACTGACGCCTGATGCGACTCCACAAGAAATCCGCTCGGCCTACCTGCGCCTGAAATCCTCGTACGGAAAAGACAATATCGCGCATTACACTCTGTTTTCTCGCGAAGAGACCGAGACCATGCTTCAGAAGATCGAAGAGGCCTACATCGTGCTTTCGAATCCGGAGCGGCGGCGGGCTTACGATCAATCTCAAGGGCATTCTTCGTCGATTCATATCGATTCGCTTCCCACGGCCGGGTCGGCATCGCCGGTCGGCACAATGGCCGCTCTCTCGACCGGAATGACCGGTACTTCGAGCCCGATCAACGATTCGGTTCCGTTCGACGCAAACGACGTCGAATCGCTGATTCATCACGAGCAAGAATGGAGCGGAGCGATCCTTCGACGGATCCGCGAAGCCAAGCGTATCAGCCTGGATGATCTTTCGGATTACACCCGGATTTCCAAGAGCTACCTTCAGGCGCTCGAAAACGAGGATTACAACCGCCTTCCGGCCACGATTTACGTCCGTGGCTTTCTTCAACAAGTCAGTAAACGCCTCAAGCTTCCGATCGAAACGGTGGTTCAAAAATACCTGGCCCGCATCAAGGCGGCTCGGCCGGATAAGTGATCGGGGCCCTCAGGGCGCAGGACTAATTTTTGGGTTGATCAAAAATTAGTCCGATACGATCCCCAGTTGCTGAAATACTACCATTTCCGACAGGATACGGAGGCTACGCGATGGAGCTTCGGTCCCTGCGCGATCGTGAAAGCCGGGAAGTCGAATACTTTGCCTCACGGACTCCGATTCCTGTTTTTTATCAAGTCCACCTCGGCAGAAATCATTCTCTCTCTAAAATCGCCGGCAAGCCCGTTCATCGGATTCCGTTTTTGAAGTGGGTGAAAGAACTTGAGCTGCCTTGATCGCGGAACAACGAATGCCGTTTAATAAATAAATGTTATTTACAATATAATATCCGTATGTCATAACTTCGGAAATCAGAACTCTGATCATTTCATCAAATGATGAACGAGGCATACATTATGAAGAATTTACTTTTTCTTGGATTATTGTTTTCTCAACTGTGCTTTGCCGCCGACTGCAGTGTTTCCGTGACGGGGCTTGAAACCAGCACCGCTAACGCGAATTTTATCCTTGAATCCAAGGGCTACACCATCACCCCCTCCAATCCCAAGTATAAGATAGAAGGCGCAAATTATTTTGGACCACACGGCGAACAGACAAAAGTTGTGAACATGTTCGAGCGGGGGAACGTCGATCGAATTGCATTTACCGAAAAAGACACATCATTCTTCAGAGGTTTTAAGAAAATCGAAAAGGATTTTCTGAGATCTTTGCCCGAATGTAAATAACGCTAAGACGTTTTCTTCACCCGAACCGTCAACTCCAACCCCAATTGTTCCAAAATTTTATTCACGTTCTTAAGTGTCGGATTCCCCTCGGAAGAAGTCATCTGATAGATGGCTTGCCTCGCAATTCCCGTCTTTTCGGCGAGATCCGCGACTCCGTGTACTCTCACCACCTCGGATAAAGCTTGAATGAAATAATCCGCATCATTTTCTTCGATCGCTGCCTGAATGTAATGAGCGGCATATTTTGAGCTTTTCAGCTGGTCATTTAAATAGTCTTTGAACCGTGTTCCTTTAGGCATTTCCTTTTTCCTCCAGATAAACTCTCCAATAACTGAATGCTTTATTGATGTCCTTCAGCTGATTTGCTTTATTTCCGCCGAAAAGTAGTAAAATCAGACTTTCTCCATCCATTCCAAAATAAACTCGATAACCCGGTCCAAAATGAAATCTCAGCTCAAATAAACCCGCGCCTAACGATTTGTAGTCACCTAAATTTCCAATCTGAATGCGATCCAAACGTACGTCGATTCGTGATCTTGTAATTATATCAAGGCCTAACAACCATTCTTTTGCGGGCTCCCTACCCGTCTTCAGGTCTCGATAAAAGCAGACTTCCTTTTTCAAATCATCACTCCTTCATTGTAAAATAGAATAGATTTTTTGTAAATTACATATTACAAAAGAATATCGTTTGTATCAGAACTGCAAGTTCATTGCCATCCGTGCAAACTAGTGTATTTTGACTGAATCCAATGGACCGCACGTTTCAACTCATCACCGACCTCGAATCGACCGAGCGCGCCGATAAATACCTTCACGAACTTTTCTCGGACCACGAGGGTCTCGATCATCTGTCGCGCTCGCAAATCCAGAAACTGATCGAGGCAGGCTCGATCTTGGTCGACGGAAAACCCATTCGCACCAAAGACGTCCTCCGCCCCGGCCTGAAGATCGACGTCACGATCCCCGAACCAACGCCGATCGAGGTCGTCCCTGAAGACATTCCGATTTCCGTGCTTTACGAAGACGAACACTTGGTCGTGGTGAACAAACAGCCGGGATTAACCGTTCATCCGAGCGAAACTCAGCCCCACGGGACCCTCGTCAACGCGCTTCTTTATCACATCCGCGACTTAAGCGGGATCGGCGGCAAACTTCGCCCTGGCATCGTTCATCGCATCGACAAAGACACGAGTGGCGCGCTCGTCGTTTCCAAACACGACGAAGCTCATCAGGGGCTGGCGAAACTATTCGCCACCCACGATATCGAGCGTAAATATTGGGCCCTCACTTACGGTGCCCTGAAATCAGACGACCCCATCACCGTGAAAACCACGCTGGGCCGCAGCCCGCATGATCGCAAAAAAATGGCCGTGAACATCGAAGGCGGCCGCGTCGCAATCTCGCATTTTAAACCGATCGAGGCTTACGGAGTCGCAGGCAAGCAGCCCTTTGCTTCACTCGTCGAAGCCACCCTCGAAACAGGCCGTACGCATCAGGTTCGCGTACATTTGAATCATCTCGGTCACTCGATTTTAGGGGATCGCGTTTACGGAACTCCCACCTCAGGGCAACCCAAATGGAAGGCGCTTCCGCGCGCCATTCAAGAAGCGGTCGAGGCTCTTCCCGGTCAAGCGCTTCATGCGCGTGTTTTAGGATTTCGGCACCCGATCACCGGGAAAACCCTGCATTTCGAGGCCGAACCCTTCGACGCTTTTGCACGCCTCCTCGCCCTTTTAAAAGAGGGTTATACCCGTTAGCCCCTGATGCCCCCCCGGATTCGGACAGAGATCCATCCTTCCATCCGGGCAACCGACTTCGATGCTTCGACTCAGCTCGCAATTTTGATACGGTTTTTCGGTCGAAAAGCCGGCACCTCGAATCCAAACGCCTGCGTCGTTTCTGATTTCGACGAATCCCGAAGCCGTCCAGTCGGTCACGCAGAACTGAAGTTCATAGCGCACCAGCGGTGATGAGGTTTGAACGACTCCGGTACGACAAGCGCCCTCTTGTTCGAGCGGCGAGAGATCAAAACGGACGGGTTTTGTCCCTCCTAAATCACAGGTCAGGATGGGAGTACCGGCAAAGCTGGGCATTCCTACGAGCAAAGAGGCCAAAATGATTGTCTTTTTCATGTTTTTTTCCTTTCCTCACCAACCTGCCTGAGTTTGCAAATGATTTGAATTGCAAATAGCCCAATGGTAACTTGCGTTTTATGCAAGTCGAATCATTTCCGCTTTCCTCGACCCAATGCGAAGTCCTGATGGCCTTCGAAACTTCCGGCTCGCTTGCGGCACTCGCAGATCACTTCAAGCGGGATGTTTCGGTGATGTCACGTCAGCTTCAGGCCATCGCTCAGACCCTGCCGGTGCTGCAAAAGCAGAAAGGGAAATGGGTCCTGACCCCTCTCGGCAAACAGGTATGCGCGCGGTCACGCGATTATCTGTACAAAATAAACCTCGTCACCCGCCAGAAAACTTCGCTTCGCATCGGTTCCACCCGCGAGTTTTGCGCGCGAATCCTGACCCGGGCATTGCCGCAATTGACGAAGGAGTTCGGCCCCCAAGTCGAGCTTTCCGTTTTCAGCTCGGATCAAAGTATCGAACGCATGCTGCTCGACGGAACCATCGATTACGGATTTGATTGCGGGCGTCCGAATGATCCGTCGATTCGCTACAAACTCATCAAAAGCGAAAGCTTCGGAATTTTTGCTTCTTCCGCGCTTCTTCAAGGCAAGAAAATAAGAAAACTCGAAACACTCGTGGCCTTGCCTTCGCTCGAATTTCATCGCATTCAGACCGCGCGCTATCTTGGTTTAAATGAAAGTTTGACGAACGTGGTCTGCCGATTCAACGACCTTTCCGCCATTCGAAGCGCGTGCGTGACGGGTTTGGGTTGGGCCGTCCTGCCGAACTACGCCGTTCATGACGAAATTCGTGAAAAGAAACTCGTGCGCGTGCTGCCCGACACGCGAATTCAGTCTGAAATGTTCGGCGTTTGGAGTCTTCGAAATCAGACTCACTTGATCCCAATTCTGGAAAAAGCGGCCCATTGGTTGAAGCAGCAGCCACTTTAAATCAATCTGAGCGGAAATTTAGTTGACCATTTTAATCAACAAATACTAATTAAAACAAAATCCTAAAGCATTCTCAAGCCGGCTCCGAAGTGTTTCATGAGTACAACCTGTTGGAGGCGACTAAATGGTAACTAACTACGATGGCGAACAAATTGAGATTCCTCAGACACTGCCGATGCTCCCGGTTCGGGACATCGTCGTGTTCCCCTACATGATCATTCCTTTGTTCGTCGGCCGTGATTCTTCCATCCGAAGCGTGGAAGAGGCTCTCTCAAAGACGGATCGTCTGATCTTTCTTTCATCTCAGAAAAACATCGCAGACGAGCAACCGTCTCCGGACGGGATTTACGAAACCGGCACCGTCGCCATGATCATGCGCATGCGCAAGCTCCCCGACGGTCGGATCAAAATCCTGACCCAAGGATTGTGCAAGGCTCGCGTGAAAAAATTCACTCAGACACAACCTTTCTACGAGGTTCAAGTCGATCAAATTCAAGAAAACACCAACGAGAAAAAATCCGAATCCGAAGCACTCATGCGGACGATCAAGGAACAACTCGAACGCGTGATCAGCTTGGGTAAAGTTCTGGCTCCCGACATCATGATGGTTCTTGAAGACATTCAAGACCCGAGCCGTATGGCCGACCTCGTGGCGTCGAACCTGGGCCTCAAAGTGAGCCAAGCTCAAGAAGTCTTGGAAACGCACGATCCGTTCATGAAGCTTCAGAAAGTGACTGAAGTCCTGAACAAAGAGCTCGAAGTGCTTTCGATTCAAGCGAAGATTCGTGCCCAGACCAAGGATGAAATTTCAAAATCGCAGAAGGAGTACTTCCTTCGCGAACAGATGAAACAAATCAAAAACGAATTGGGCGACAACGACCCGAAAGGTGAAGAGATGTCTGAGCTTCGCGAAAAGGTCATGAACGCCAAGATGCCTCAAAGCGTCGAGCAGGAAACGATGAAACAACTGCAACGCTTGGAGCGCATGCACCCCGAAAGTTCGGAAGCATCGATGATGCGTACTTACATCGAGTGGATGATCGATACCCCATGGGGCAAATCGAGCGAGGACAACTTGGACCTCGACCATGCGATGAACATCCTCGACGACGACCACTATAAACTCGACAAGATCAAAGAGCGGATCATCGAATTCCTCGCGGTCCGCAAACTGAAAAGCGACATGAAAGGTCCGATCCTGTGTTTCTCGGGCCCTCCCGGCGTGGGTAAAACTTCGCTCGGCAAATCGATTGCCCGCGCTCTGGGCCGCGAATTCGTGCGGATCTCTTTGGGCGGCGTGAAAGACGAAGCCGAAATTCGCGGGCACCGCCGCACTTACGTGGGCGCGCTCCCCGGCCGGATCATTCAAGGCTTGAAGCAAGCGGGAACCAACAACCCCGTCTTCATCCTCGACGAATTGGATAAAATGGGAAGCGACTACAAAGGCGACCCTTCGGCGGCCCTTCTCGAAGTGCTCGACCCGGAACAAAACAACTCGTTCCGCGACCACTACTTGAACGTCCCGATGGATCTTTCGAACGTCATGTTCATCGCGACCTGTAATCAGCTCGATCAGATCCCTGGCCCGCTCCGCGACCGGATGGAAGTGATCAACCTCTCGGGTTACACGCAAGAAGAGAAATTCTTCATCAGCCGCAAGTACCTCATTCCGAAACAAACGGCTGAAAACGGCTTGCAACCGGAACAGATCGAATTCGTCGACTCGGGCATTCAGACGATCGTCGAAAGCTACACCCGCGAGGCCGGTCTCCGGAACCTCGAACGCCTGATCGGCACCGTCTGTCGTAAGACCGCGCGTACCGTCGCCGAAGGCAAAACCGAGGTGACGCAAATCGATCCGGCCCTGGTGGCGAAGTATCTCGGACCTGCGATCTACACTCGCGAAGACGAGCAAGAAAAAGACGAAATCGGAATCACGACCGGATTGGCGTGGACCTCAGTGGGCGGAGAAATCCTCTACGTCGAGACGACCGCGACCCGGGGCAAGGGCGGAATGCTCCTCACCGGACAGCTCGGCGACGTGATGAAGGAATCGGCTCAGGCAGCTTTAGGCCTGATTCGCTGGAGAGCGGCCGACTTCGGGATCAATCCCGATACGCTTTCCGAGACCGATCTGCACGTTCACTTTCCGCAAGGCGGAATCCCGAAAGACGGCCCGTCGGCCGGGATCACCATGGCCACCGCGATTATTTCGCGGCTGACCGGAATCGCGGTCCGTAAGGACGTCGCCATGACCGGCGAGATCACCCTCACCGGACGCGTCCTTCCGATCGGCGGCCTGAAGGAAAAAGCCCTTGCGGCGATGAGACACGGAATCAAGACCGTGATCATTCCCGAGAAGAACCGCAAAGACCTGGAAGAAATTCCCGACGAATACCGCAAGCACCTGACCTTCGTGCCGGTGAAGTCGATCGACGAAGTTCTCGAAGTGGCGCTGACCCAC
>Ga0164242_10006174_pt1 | contig 13236 bp, 14 predicted proteins | sample OricomgcompostMG_FD_108783 | JGI IMG/M metagenome (GOLD analysis project Ga0164242, IMG submission 108783) | Miracle-Growth compost microbial communities from Emeryville, California, USA - Original compost - Miracle growth compost (MG) ...
CAGGTCGATCTGGACGACGAGGGCTACGTCGTCACCACCGTCGGCACCCGGACGAACCTGGACGGCGTGTTCGCGGCCGGTGACCTCGTCGACCACACGTACCGGCAGGCGATCACCGCGGCCGGCACCGGTTGCCAGGCTGCCCTGGACGCCGAGCGCTACCTGGCCGCTCTGGCCGACACGCGGACGGCTGTCGCCGAGCCGTGAGACCCTTACCGCGGGGCAGCGGGAATCCGGGCGTGCCCAGCGGTGTTGTGACAGCTGAACAACCCCTACAGCAGGAGATGCAGACCATGGGCCAGAACACCAAGACGGTCACCGACGCGAGCTTCGCCGCCGACGTGCTGCAGTCCGAGGAGCCGGTGCTCGTCGACTTCTGGGCGACGTGGTGCGGCCCGTGCCGCCAGGTCGCCCCTGTCCTCGAGGAGATCGCCGGCGAGTACTCGGGCAAGCTGACGATCGCGAAGGTCGACATCGACGCGAACCCGGGCGTCGCCCGCGAGTACCAGATCATGTCGATCCCGACGATGGCCGTGTTCAGCAAGGGCCAGCTGGTCAAGACGATCGTGGGCGCCCGTCCGAAGGCCGCGATCCTCAACGAGCTCGCCGATTTCGTCAAGTAGATCTTCGGTTCGCAACTGAACCAACCCAGAAGCGGCTGGCACCCGTCGGTGCCGGCCGCTTTTGTGCTTTAGAGTCGGGAGCGGCTCTGGCACCGGCCGGGTCCTAGAGTCAGATCAACCGTTGTCTCGTGTCGAAGGTGTCGCCCATGGAGCCATTGCGGCGCGGAGCCTTCGGCGAAGCTGTCGCCGAGGTGCGCCGCATGCTCGCGACCCTCGGCCTGCTCGACAACACCGACAAGGCCGCTCAGGACCAGTTCGACGAGGCCACCGAGCTCGCCGTCCGGCACTTCCAGCAGCGGCGTGCCATCTCGGTGGACGGCTGCGTCGGACGCGAGACGTACGCGGCGCTGGTGGCTGCGACCTGGCGGCTCGGCGACCGCGTGCTCGCGCACGAGCCCGGCCAACTGCTCGTCGGGGACGACGTCAGCTCGCTGCAGCAGCAGCTGCTCGAGCTCGGCTACAACCTGATCCGCGCTGACGGCGTCTTCGGCGCCACGACCGCCGAGGCGCTGCGCTCGTTCCAGCGCGACTACGGCCTGGTCGCCGACGGCGTGTGCGGGCCGGCGACACTGCACGCGCTGCGCCAGCTCGGCCGGCGCGTCGTCGGCGGTAACCCGCAGCTGCTGCGCGAGATGGTCGCGGTGGCCGCGTCCGGCCCGAACCTGCTCGGCAAGCGGATCGTGATCGACCCGGGGCACGGCGGCGACGACGCGGGCACCACCCACGACGGCATCACCGAGGCCGAGCTGGCCTGGGACCTCGCCAACCGGCTGGACGGGCGGCTCACCGCGCTCGGCGTGCGCACCTGGCCCACCCGCGGCGTGCACAACGGCCGCACCGACGAGGAGCGCGCCGCCTTCGCGAACGAGGTGGGCGCCGACCTGGTGCTGTCCTTGCACGTGGACGGGTTCAGCTCGCCACGCGCCAACGGGCTGGCCACCTACTACTACGGCACCGACGGCTCGCACTCGTCTATCGGCGAGAGGCTCGCCGACCTGGTGCGCCGCGAACTGGTCGCGCGCACCGGCATGGTGGACGGGCGCACCCACCCCAAGGCCTGGTCGCTGCTGCGGCTCACCCGGATGCCGGCTGTGCGCGTCGAGGTCGGCTACCTGACCTCCCCGGTCGATCGCGCCCGGCTACTCGACCCACTGTTTCGCGACATCGTGGCCGAGGGGCTGCTGGTCGCGGTGCAGCGGCTCTACCTGGCCAGCGCGGACGATCCGCCCACCGGCGTGCTGCGGCTGCCGGCGATCGCCAGCTAGCGTCCCGCCATCGCCGGGACCTGCACGCCGGCGAGCAACCGGTCCAGCGCGTACTCGACGTCCTCGCGCCAGCTCGCGGTGGTGCGCACGTCGAGCCGCAGCCGCGGTGTGCGCGGATGTGGCCGGACGGTCTTGAAGCCGACCGCGAGCAGGTAGTCCGCCGGCAGCAGGCAGCCGTAGTCCGGCTCCTCATCACTACGTCGATCAGTCGATTTGTCGACACGACCGAACGCTTCGATGGCGCGGATGCCGCGCCGGGCGACATCGCGGGCGACCGCCTGGACCAGGCTGCGTCCCAGCCCGCCGCCGGTGAACTCGGGCATCAGCCGGGCCGTCATCAGCAGCACCGCGTCCGGGCTGGGCGGCGACGTCGCGAACGCGACCGAGCGCGGCACGTACGCCGGCGGTGCGTAGAGGACGTAGCCCGCGGGCACCCGGTCGACGTAGAGCAGGTGGCCGCAGCTGCCCCACTCCAGCAGGGTGTCGGAGACCCAGGCCTCCTTCTCCAGCTCGGCGTCGCCGTTGGCGCAGGCCCGCTCGCCGGACACCGGGTCCAGCTCCCAGTACACGCAGCTTCGGCAGCGCCGGGGCAGGTCGTCCAGGTTGTCGAGCGTGATGCTCACCAGCCGACGCCCCATGCCCCGATTCTGCACCGACCACGCGCTTCCGCGAAGAGTGCGCGGTGGCTAGGCGCTCCCGTCGTATTGAGAGAGGAACGTGCCGAGGCGGCCGATCGCCTCGGTGAGATCGTCCGCCCGCGGCAGGGTGACGATGCGCAGGTGGTCCGGCTCCGGCCAGTTGAACCCGGTGCCCTGCACGACCAGCACGTGCTGTTCGCGCAGCAACTGCAGGACGAACTGCTGGTCGTCCTTGATCGCGTAGCGCTCCGGGTCCAGGCGGGGGAACACGTACATCGCTCCGCGCGGGACGGTGCACGTCACGCCCGGGATCTGCTGCAGCGCCGCGAGCGCCGCGTCCCGCTGCTCGCGCAGCCGGCCGCCGGGCAGGACCAGGTCGCGGATGCTCTGGCGTCCGCCGAGCGCGATCTGGATGGCGTGCTGGGCGGGTACGTTCGCGCACAGCCGCATGTTGGCCAGGATCGTGATGCCCTCGAGGTAGCTGCGCGCGTGGCCCTTCGGCCCGCTGACCATCAGCCAGCCGGACCGGAATCCCGCGACGCGATAGGCCTTCGACAGGCCATTGAAGGTGAGCGTGAACAGGTCCGGAGCCACCCGGGCGAACGGCACGTGTACCGCGTCGTCGTAGAGGATCTTGTCGTAGATCTCGTCGGCGAGCACGACCAGGCCGTGCTCGCGGGCCAGGTCGGCGATCTGCTCGAGTACCGCCTGGGGGTATACGGCGCCGGTCGGGTTGTTCGGGTTGATCACGACGATCGCCTTGGTGCGCGGGGTGATCTTGGCGCGCAGGTCCTCGATATCAGGCAGCCAGCCGTCGGCCTCGCGGCACAGGTAGTGGACGGGCTTGCCGCCGGCCAGGCAGGTCGACGCCGTCCAGAGCGGGTAGTCCGGCGCCGGGACGAGCACCTCGTCACCGTTGTCGAGCATCGCCTGCAGCGACATGGTGATCAGCTCGCTGACCCCGTTGCCCAGCCAGATGTCGTCGACGTCGACGCCTTCGACGCCGCGTTCCTGGTAGTGGTTGACGATCGCGGTACGTGCCGACAGCAGCCCCTGCGAGTCCGAATACCCTTGTGCGGTAGGGAGATTGCGGATCACGTCGACGAGGATCTCGTCCGGTGCCTCGAAGCCGAACGGTGCCGGGTTGCCGATGTTGAGCTTGATGATCCGGCGCCCCTCCTCCTCCAGGCGCTTGGCCTCCTCGAGCACCGGCCCGCGGATGTCGTAGCAGACTTCGGCGAGCTTGCGTGACTGGGTGAGGTCGACGGGAGTGCGCACGCGGACACCATCGCACACGCGCGGCTCCGTAGGCACCGGATATCGGTCAGCACACATGTCGACATGGCGCTTCGGCGGCTGTCCGAGCGCTCCGGCGGCGTCGTTCCGTGCGAAAGTGACCGCATGGAGTTCGCCGAAGTCGTCCGTGGCCGCCGGATGACCCGCTCGTACGACCCCGACCGTCCCGTCCCAAGGGAAACCGTCACCGACCTGCTCAGGCTCGCGATCAGGGCACCCTCGGCGGGCCATACCCAGGGCTGGCATTTCCTCGTCCTGCATGACATAACGTCGCGGGGGCGGTTCTGGGGTGCGACCGCGGACGGTGAACCGGACCCGTGGCGGGCCCGGATGGCGCAGGCACCCGTGCTGGTCGTGTGCCTGTCGGACAAGACCGCCTACCTGGACCGCTACGCCGAGCCCGACAAGGGCTGGACGGACCGCGACGAGGCCCGCTGGCCCGTCCCCTACTGGCACATCGACACCGGCATGGCCGCGATGATCTTGCTGCTCGCGGCCCAGGACGCCGGCCTTGCCGCCTGCTTCTTCGGCGTGCCCGGCGATCGCTGGATGGCGCTGCGGGCCGCATTCGCGATCCCGGACCGGCTCGACCCGGTCGGCGTGGTCAGCCTCGGCTACCCGGCGCCCGACGTCCGCTCGCCGTCACTGCGGCGGGGCCGGCGCGGCGTGGAGGAGGTCGTCAGCTACGGCTCGTTCGGAGCGTCCTGAGCCGACGCGGCGCCCTCACGGCTCGGCATGACCTGCGGGGCCATCACCCCGACGATGCGCTCGAGGTCGTCGATCGAGGCGAACTCGACGGTGATCTTGCCCTTACGCCGGCCCAGCTCGACCCGCACCCGGGTCTCGAACGCGTCGGACAGCTTGTCGGCGAGCTCGCTGACACCAGGGGCGGTGATCCGTGGCTTGGCCTGCTGGCGGGCGGGTTTGCGTGTCCCGTGGCCGGAGTTGTGCAGCGCGACCAGCTCTTCGGTGGCGCGCACGGACAACCCCTCGGCGACGATGCGGGTGGCCAAGTCGTCCTGGGCGTCGGTGTCGTGCAGGCCGAGCAGCGCACGGGCATGGCCGGCGGACAGCACTCCGGCGGCCACCCGGCGCTGCACCGGGATGGACAGGTTGAGCAGCCGGATCGTGTTGGTGACCTGCGGGCGGCTGCGCCCGATGCGCTGCGCCAGCTCGTCGTGCGTGGTGCCGAACTCCTCCAGCAGCTGCTGGTAGGCGGCGGCCTCCTCCAGCGGGTTCAGCTGGGCCCGGTGGATGTTCTCCAGCAGCGCGTCGCGCAGCATGGCGTCGTCGGCGGTCGAACGGACGATGGCCGGGATGGCCTCCAGGCCGGCCGCCGTGGCCGCGCGCAGGCGCCGCTCGCCCATGACCAGCTCGTAGCCACCGGCCGGATCCGTGCGGACGACGACTGGCTGCAACACGCCGAACTCGCGAACTGAGTGCGTCAGCTCCGCGAGCGCGTCCTCGTCGAAGACCTGGCGCGGCTGCTTGGCGTTGGCGTGGATCTCAGCGATGGGCAGCTCGGCGAAGTGCGCGCCGTCCACCGGACGCAGCTCGCCGGGCTGCTGCACACCGTTCGATCGCTCGGCCCCGTTCGACTGCTCCGTACCGGTCGCCGACGCGGAGGCCGCGTTCTCGGCGGTCGGCGCCGGGACATTCGGCCGCTCCTCGGTCGCGGTAGCGGTGGCGCCGGCGTCCGGCTTCGCCGCGGCGGGCGGGGCCGTCGGAATCAGCGCGCCCAAGCCACGGCCGAGCCCTCCGCGGCGGTTCTTGTCAGCCATCAACGCTCCTGCCGGTTACCGGATACCGCAATCTCGTGTGCAGCCTGAAGATAGCCGATGGCACCCCGGGAACCCGCGTCATACGTCATGACTGTCTGGCCGAATCCTGGCGCCTCCGAGACGCGCACGTTCCGCGGGATGACCGGCGTTAGGACCAGGTCGCCGAAGTGGTCGCGCACCTCGGCGGCGACCTGGTCGGCCAGCTTGGTGCGGCTGTCGTACATGGTGAGCAGCACCGTGCTTACGGCCAGCCGTGGGTTCAGGTGCGCCTTCACCAGCTCGACCGTGTTCAGTAGCTGGGCCAGACCCTCCAGCGCGTAGTACTCGCACTGGATCGGGATCAGCACCTCGCGCGCCGCGACCAGGGCGTTCAGGGTCAACAGCCCGAGTGACGGCGGGCAGTCGATCAGGATGTAGTCCGGCGGAACCGCATCGTCTGCTGGAGAGAACCCGTCGAGGTATTCGTTGACGGCACGCTGCAGGCGGTACTCCCGGGCTACTTGACTGGTCAGCTCGATGTCGGCGCCCGCCAGGTCCAGGGTGGCCGGCACGCAGCTCAGCGTCGGAGTGAACTCGGCCTGACTGGTCACCTCGCGCAGCGGGCGTCCACCCAGCAGCACGTCGTACACGGACGGCGTGCCGACGCCGTGCTCGATGCCCAGCGCGGTGCTCGCGTTGCCCTGCGGGTCGAGATCGATGACCAAAACCCGTAGCCCGTGCAGCGCGAGCGCTGCCGCGATGTTTACGGTCGAGGTGGTCTTGCCGACACCACCCTTCTGGTTCGCAACGGTGAGGATCCGCGGTGCCGGCGGCTTCGGCCACTGCTCCTGCCGGACGTTCAACACATGCACCGCCTGAGCGGCTTCGCGAGCGATCGGCGTGTCATAGGCGTGGTCGTCGACCGCCGAGGTTTCACGTGAAACGTCGGTCGGCTCGCCCGACGATGTTTCACGTGAAACGGCGGATACCTCAACCGAGCTCGTTTCACGTGAAACGTCGTCCGCTGGGCCACGCTCCAGATACGACTCGGTCATCGCGTTCCTCTCCCGTTCCGATCGGGCGCTGCCCTGCGTTGCACGATCACCACCGAGATGTCGTCGGCGGTGGCCGCCTGCTTCCCGGCTGCTGCGACCTGGCTCCCCGGCGTGCCACTGTCGGCTACGAGCACCCGGCACCGAAGCACCCGCGTCCGCGTCCCGCCATGTCGACGTATTGCCGTCGCGGATTCCGCCAACTCCTCGGCGGCCCGCTCACCCTTGAGGGCCAGCAGCGTGCCGCCCGGCCGGAGCAACGGTAGACACCATGCCACCAATCGGTCCAGGGGCGCGACCGCCCGCGCCGTCACCCAGTCCGATCCTCCGACCGCCGCGACGACCTCCGGGTCCTCCACCCGCCCGCGCACCACGCGCACCCGATCCGCCAGACCGAGTTGCGCCACCACCTCGCTGAGGTAGTCGGTCCGGCGGCGCAGGGACTCGACCAAGTCGACATATAGATCCGGGCGGCGCAGGGCCAGCACGATCCCCGGCAGGCCCGCGCCGGAGCCGACGTCGACGACACGGGCATTGGCCGGCAGTAACGGCGTCAGGGCCGCGCAGTTCAGCAGGTGCCGGTCCCAGATCCGTCCCTGCTCGCGGGGACCGACCAACCCGCGCGTGACGCCTCTCCCGGCCAGCAGCGCGGCATAGGCCTCGGCGAGCGGCAGCTGATCGCCGAACACCAGGCGTGCGGCATCCGGAGTGGGTTGGATCGACGGCTCGGGATCCATGCCGGACCCGGCCGCCGCGGCACTGCCCGCCGGCACCGGCGACTACTTGTCGCTGAGCACGACGACGCGCCGGTTGGGCTCCTCGCCCTCGGACTCGCTGCGCACCCCGTCGATCGCCGCGATCGCGTCGTGCACGACCTTGCGCTCGAACGGGTTCATCGGGGCCAGCCGGGCCGGGTCCCCGGAGTCCAGCACGCGCTGCGCGGTGTCCTTGGCCAGCGCGGTCAGCTCGTTGCGCCGTGCCTGGCGGTGACCGCTGATGTCGAGCATGAGCCGGCTGCGCACTCCGGTGCGCTGCGCCACCGCAAGCCGGGTGAGCTCCTGCAGGGCGTCGAGCGTCTCCCCGCGCGGACCGATCAGTGCCTTCAACCCGGAACCGACGATCGCCACGACCGCGCGATCGTTCTCCACGTCCAGGTCGATGTCGCCGTCGAAGTCAGCGATGTCCAGCAATCGCTCGAGGTAGTCGGCAGCGATGTCCCCCTCCTGGACGAGCAGCGACTCCTCGTTGGCCGCGGGGGCGTCAGCCCCGTTCTCGGCGTCGTTGTCGTTCACAACCTCGGTCTCACTCACGTCGGTCTCGGTTCCTCTCGGGAATTGCAGGGCGTCGAAGACGAGCTGTGCTCAGCGCCGCTTCTTCGCCTGACTCGGCCGCTTGGCCGGGGGTCGTTTGGCCGCGCGCTGCGGGCGCTGGCCCGGTCGCGGCGCGTTGTGGCTCGGTGCGGTACCCGCGGCGTCGGGTGCGGGCTCGGTCGGCTCGCTCTCCTTCACCAGGGACGGACCCGATGTGCCCTTGCTCGGCCGTACCGGCCGCTGGCCGGGCTTGGGCGCGAGTGTCTTTCCGACGACGCCCACCCTCTCGGCGGCGACCGTGTCCTCGTGCGGGTGGAACTTGTTGATGTACAGCTGCTGCAGCATCGTCCAGGTGTTGCTGGCAAACCAGTACAGAAGCACACCAAGCGGGAAGAACAGGCCAGAACCCAGCGTGCCGAGCGGGATCACGTACAGCATCAGCCGCTGGACCGTGGCCGCGGTGCCCTCGGGCTTGACCGGGTTACCGGCGCGCACGAGCAGCTGCGTGGTGAACGTGGCCGAGGCGCTGATCAGCACCAGCAGCAAGATCACGATCCGGGTGGTCGTGACGTTGCCGTCCAAGCCGCCGGTGGACAGCGTGCCGGCGAGCTGGTGGGTGCTGTCGGTGAGACGGCCGGCCAGCGGGGCGCCGAACAGCTTCGCCCGCGCCGCGCTGCAGGCTTCGTGCGGCGCGAAGGTGTACAGCGCCAGCTTGTGGGCGGTCGGGTCCGACTCGCACAGCGCGACGGAGTTCGCCAGGTGCCGCAGCACGTGGTAGAGCCCGAGGAAGATCGGCCACTGCAGGAACATCGGCAGGCAGCCGGCCAGCGGGTTGAAGCCCTGCTCCTGCTGCAGCTTCATCAGCTCGCGCTGCTGGGCCGCCCGGTCGTCCTTGTACTTCTTGCGGATCTTCTGCATCTCCGGCTGCAGCTTCTGCATGTGCCGCTGGTACTTGACCTGCTTGACGAACAGGCGGAACAGCAGCAGTCGCGCGGTGATGACGAGGAAGACGATCGACAGCGCCCAGTTCAGGCCACCGTTGGGGTCCAGACCGAGCGTGTTGAACAGGTGATGCCACTGCAGCAGCACCCAGGAGACCGGCGTGTAGATGAAGTCGAGCACTCGAATACTCCTAGGCGGCCGTCGGCCGGGTCAGCGTCTGCACTGGCGGTTCAACGGCCAGCGGAACCGGGTCGTGCCCTCCGGCGTGGAACGGGTGGCAGCGCAACAACCGGCGCAGCGCCAGCCAACCGCCGCGCGCCAGGCCGAACCGTCCGATCGCCTCGGCCGCGTAGGCGCTGCAGGTCGGGATGTACCGGCAGCTCGGCGGACGCAGCGGGCTGATGGCCATCCGGTACAGGTCGATCGCGCGCATCACCAGCCGCGCCGCGCGGCGTGTGGGAAATGCCTGATCTGTCATCGGACACCGGCCAACCGGCGCAGTGCGGCGTCCAGATCGCGGCCGAGCGAGAGCGAGTCGGCGTCGGCGGACTCGGGCAGCGCCCGCACCACGGTGCCGCTGCCGGGTTCGAGCAGGTCGAGCCGCTGCGCGAGCTGCGCGCGCAGCCGTCGGCTGACCCGATGCCGGACGACGCTGCCGCCGACCGAGCGACCGACGACGAGGCCGACGAGCGCCGGGCCGTCGGTCAACTGCCGGCGCTGGTGCACGACGAGGACACCGCGCCGGCTACGGGAGCCGGAGCGAACCACGACGCTGAAGTCGTCGGAGCGCCGCATCCGGTGCGCCGGTGCGAGCACGGAAAGGAAAGGGGTCCGACGCTCAGGCCGACAGCTCGCTGCGGCCCTTGCGGCGACGGGCCGAGATGATCGCGCGGCCGGCGCGGGTACGCATGCGCAGCCGGAAGCCGTGCGTCTTGGCGCGACGGCGATTGTTCGGCTGGAAGGTGCGCTTGCTCACGTCGATGACCTTTCGAAGGCAGCTGACTCGCTCGGTGTTTCACGGCCGGCGAAGGTGGTCACGCGGGTGTGGCCTGGAGCCTTCACGAGCCGGTCGTGTGGGTCGCGCATCGCCAACGCACAGCAGCAGGGCACAGCTGCGCCACCCACATGGACGTGTCCACGGTACGGATCGGGTCCGGTTCAGGTCAAACCGGCCCCCAGCACACCGGTGAACGGCCCGCTCCCCGGAAGCGCAACCGCCCACCGTACGGCGCCCCCGGCCGGGTCCGGCGACGACACGCCGAGAACACGCCGCGGACTATTGCCGCCACGGAACCGCCGCTGTTAGGTTCCCCGATCGTGTCGCCCGGCGCCGTGTGACACCGCCGGATCGATCCCCTGACGAGCCGTAGGCGGGCTCAGGCAGGTCGATTCGTTCTGTGCATGCACAGCGTGTGGAGAACTCTGTGGATTTCGCGACCCTCAGGACAACGTGAGATCGTCGGCGCAGCGATACTGGCAGCCGACGCAACACCTGGGAGTGGGACGCGATCCTCGTGGACGACCGAGACGACAAATCTGACCTCGCTGCCGTCTGGGAACGGATCAAGGCACGCCTCGACGACGGTTCGGCCCGTCCGCAGCAGCGCGCGTTTATCGCCCTGACCCGTCCGCTCGGCCTGGTCGAGGACACCGCGCTGTTCGCCGTTCCCAACGAGTTCGCCCGCGACTTCTTCGAAGAGCGGATGCGGCCGCTGATCACCAACCTGCTCACCGCCGAGCTGGGTGTCGAGACGCGGGTCGCCGTGACGATCGACGAGCGCACCGAGGAGACCGCGGACGTCGACACGACTCGCGACGCCGATCGCGACACCGACCTGGACGACGCGGCGCCCGAGCCGTGGTCGCCGCGTCCGAGCACGCCGGTCGCCACGATCACCGGAGGTTCGGACAGGGACGCCCGGCTGAACCCCAAGTACACGTTCGACACGTTCGTCATCGGATCGAGCAACCGGTTCACGCACGCCGCCGCGGTCGCGGTGGCCGAGGCGCCGGCGCGCGCGTACAACCCGCTGTTCATCTACGGCGACTCCGGGCTGGGTAAGACCCACCTGCTGCACGCGATCGGGCACTACGCCCAGCGGCTGCTGCCCGGTCTGCGTACGCGGTACGTGTCCAGCGAGGAGTTCACCAACGACTTCATCAACTCCGTCCGCGACGACAAGATGCAGGCGTTCCAGAACCGCTACCGGTCGGTGGACCTGCTACTCATCGACGACATCCAGTTCCTGGAGCGCGCCGAGCGGACGCAGGAGGAGTTCTTCCACACCTTCAACACGCTGCACAACGCGAACAAGCAGATCGTCATCAGCTCCGACAAGTCGCCGCGGCAGCTGAACTCGCTGGAGGACCGGCTGCGCACCCGCTTCGAGTGGGGACTGATCAGCGACGTGCAGGCGCCCGACCTCGAGACCCGCATCGCGATCCTGCGCAAGAAGGCCGCGCAGGACGGCATGGACCTGCCGCCGGAGGTGCTCGAGTTCATCGCCACGAAGATCCAGAGCAACATCCGTGAGCTCGAGGGCGCCCTGATCCGGGTGACCGCGTTCGCCAGCCTGAACCGTCAGGTCGTCGAGATGCCGCTGGTCGAGATGGTGCTCAAGGACCTGATCAGCGAGTCGGACACCCCGGAGATCACCGCGGCGATGATCATGGCCGTGACCGCCGAGTACTTCGCGGTGACGATCGACGACCTCACCGGCACCTCCCGCAGCCGGGTCCTGGTCGGCGCCCGGCAGATGGCGATGTACCTGTGCCGCGAGCTCACCGACCTGTCCCTGCCGCGCATCGGCGAGAAGTTCGGCAACCGCGACCACACCACGGTCATGCACGCCGAGCGCAAGATCCGCGCGCAGATGGCCGAGAAGCTGACGGTCTACAACCAGATCGCCGAGCTCACCAGCCGCATCAAGATCCGTGCGCGCGCGTGACGACCGGACGGCGGGAAGTTGTGGGCACGCATGTGGAGAACCGGTGTGGTCATGTGGACGGAGCGTGCACACCGTCCGCCGTCCACCGCGCCGCTCGTGTCGGCCGGGTGTTCTACGGTTGGTCGTCCACAGCCCGCGGGCCTGCGAACGCTAGCCTGCGAGCGGTTATCCCCAGTGTGCACAGCAGCGAAGACGATTGACGAAGATCTGTAATTCACAAGGCAAAAAAACCCAGAGCATCCACGCGGTGGATTCTGGGGACAGCCACCGACAGCACTGACACCAGTCAGACCTAGCATCACTACCCGTACCGACCCAGGGCCGAACCACAACTCCCTGGCGGACCGATGGAGGCACGATGAAGTTCCGGGTCGAGCGCGACGCCATGGCCGATGCCGTCTCGTGGGCCGCGCGCAGCCTCTCCACCCGGCCCACCGTTCCCGTGCTGGCCGGCCTGCTGCTGACCGTCGACAACGACTCGCTGTCGGTGTCCGGGTTCGACCTGGAGGCCTCGACCGAGGTCGACCTGCCCGTCGCGGCCGCCGAGCCCGGCCAGGCGCTGGTCTCCGGCCGGCTGCTCGCCGACATCACCAAGGCGCTGCCGCCGCACCCGGTCGACGTCGCCGTGGACGGATCCCGCCTCACGATCGAGTGCGGCGCCGCCCGGTTCACGCTGCCGTGCATGCCCGTCGAGGACTACCCGAAGCTGCCCACCATGCCGAGCACTGCCGGCACCGTCGCGGCCGCCGACTTCGCGACCGCCGTGGGCCAGGTCGCCGTCGCGGCCGGGCGGGACGACACCCTGCCGATGCTCACCGGCGTCCGGCTGGAGATCGACGGCGCCAAGCTGACCCTCGCCGCCACCGACCGCTACCGGCTGGCCGTCCGCGAGCTGGCCTGGAACCCGGACAACCCGTCGGCCGACGCCGTCCAGGTGCTGGTCCCGGCACGCACGCTCGCCGACGCCGCCAAGAGCCTGGCCCACAGCGACACTCTGACCGTCGCGCTTTCGGCCGGCGGCACCGGCGAGGGCATCATCGGCTTCACCGGCACGACCGACGGCCGCGCCAGCCGCACGACCACGCGCCTGCTGGACGCGACCTTCCCGCCGTACCGGTCGCTGCTGCCGACGGAGTGGTCGAGCACCGCCGAGATCACCATCGCCCCGCTGGTCGAGGCGGTGCGGCGCGTCGCCCTCGTCGCGGACCGCAACGCGCCGGTGCGGCTGGAGTTCGCGGACGGATCGGTCGCGCTGAGCGCCGGCGGTGACGACGAGGGGCGCGCCGAGGAGCAGCTCGAGGTCGGCTACGAGGGCGAGCCGATCACCACCGCGTTCAACCCGCAGTTCCTGCTGGACGGGCTCAACTCGCTCGTCGGTGGCACCGCCCGGATGCTGTTCACG
>Ga0164242_10006175_pt1 | contig 13235 bp, 13 predicted proteins | sample OricomgcompostMG_FD_108783 | JGI IMG/M metagenome (GOLD analysis project Ga0164242, IMG submission 108783) | Miracle-Growth compost microbial communities from Emeryville, California, USA - Original compost - Miracle growth compost (MG) ...
CACCTGAATCGTAGCCGCGGGAGAGTGCGATCCGCTGCGAGATCAGCGCATAGCGACCGGCGCCGCTGCCACCGACCGGCCCATGGACGCTCGGGCAACGTGTCCCGGCCGGCGACCAGGCATCGCGGCAGTTCCTCTCCCTGCTGATGCGGGGCGGGGCGGGGCGGAGCTGGCTGGGACCGGTGAGCCCTCGAGCAGCCGACGCAACCGCGCGCGGGCGCGGTGGCTGCGGGTTCGGACCGTCGAGACGTTCACTCGGAGCGTGGCGGCGATCTCGTCGTCGGTCCGCTGGTCGACGTACCGCATCACCACGACCGTGCGCATATGTGCGGGCAGAGCGGCGATCGCGTCCGCCAGCGCCGGCTCCAACTGCCCCGCCAGCACGACGTTCTCAGCGCTCGGACCGGCGAGCGCGGCATTCTCGCTGGTCAGCGGCTCGAATGCGATCCGCCTGCGCCGCCGGATGGAGTCGAGGAACAGGTTTGTGGTGATCCGCTTCAGCCACGCGTCGGTAGCGCCGGCGCGGTAACGATCGTAGGCGCGCAACGCCCGCACAAAGGTGTCCTGGGTGAGGTCCTCGGCCTCGGCGTGGTTACGCGTCAGCCGCAGGGCGTGCCGGTAGACGGTCGCCCGGTAGTCGCGGACAAGCTCATCCCAGGACCCGGCGACGACCGAATCGCCTGCGGCGCACGCTGGCATCCCGGTCATCGCCTCACCTCCCTCGGTCCGGCCCGGACGGGCGTCCTCTGCGTGACGGTCAAGCTAGGCGGCCGGGCTCAAACTTCGGTCCAATGCGCTCGTCACGGTCCACGGGGGCGAGGACGTCCCGCCGCCGTCCACCGACCGGCGGACAGCGGTGACCCCTGCCGCCCGATCCGATCGACGGACCCCGGAACGGGCACGACGGCGGGAGATTGGACGTGCTCCGCCCCGCGTTGAAGTGGTCTTGAAGCGCCGGCTGTCACGGTGTTCGGCGACAAGTACCCCTGGCCACCATCCCGTCCCACCACTTTTCGGAGAGTCTCATGGAAGCCATCGCTCCCTGGCACGTCGCCGTAGTCGTCGCCGCCGCCCTCGTCTTGTTCTTCGGATGGCGACGGCTGCCGGCGATGTCCCGCAGCCTCGGCCGATCGCTGCGCATCTTCAAGCACGAGGTCGCCGACATCCGGGCCGACGGCCGGCAGGTGCATGCGGTCGTGCGCGGTACCGCTCAGGAAACGCGGCGGCAGCTCGACGAGGCTGTCGAGCCGGTCCTGAGCTCGCGCAGCCGCGCCCACCGCGGCCGGCGCTGAGCGGCCCAACCGACGGACGAGGCCCCCATGACCACGATGACCCGGGGCGCGCTGCGCGCCCACCGGAACCCTGAAGGGCGGATGTCGCTGACCGCGCACCTGCGGGAGCTGCGCCGGCGCCTGATCGTCATACTCGGCATCGTCGCGGCCGGAGCAATCGCCGGCTGGTTCCTGTATGACCCGATCATGACGCTGCTGGAACGCCCGTACTGCGCGGTCAATCCAGCCCGCCGGTTCGACGGCGCGAGCGGTCAGTGCGTGCTCGTCTACCACGGAGCTCTCGACGGGTTCACAACAAGGCTCAAGGTCTCCGTGCTGACCAGCATCGTGCTGACCGGACCGCTGTGGCTCTACCAGGTCTGGGCGTACATAGCCCCCGGACTGCGAGGAAAAGAATGCAGGTATGCGATGGCGTTCGTCGCCTCGTCGACCACGCTGTTCGCCGCCGGCGTCGTGCTGGCCGACCTCGTGCTGCGCAAGGGCCTCGCGGTGCTGCTGGGCCAGTCGGGCACCAACGTGCAGGCGATGCTCACGGTGAACGGGTACCTGTCCTTCGTCGTGACGATGCTGATCACCTTCGGGTTGGCGTTCGAACTGCCGCTCATCATCGTGATGGCCAACCTGGCCGGTGTTCTCCCGGCGCGAGTTCTCAAACGGGCGCAGCGCCTGTCGATCTTCTTGATCTTCCTGTTCGCCGCCGTCGCCTGCCCTACCACCGATCCGTTCACCATGTGCGCCATGGCGGTACCCCTCGTCGCGCTGTTCGAGCTCGCCGTCCTGTTCGCGGTCGTGCACGACCGGCGGACAGCTCGGCGACGCGCCGCGGCCCAGGTGGTCGACGAGCACGACGACGGCATACCCACGCCGAGTAGCGAGCTATGACAGCGACGACAAGCGACCGTCGGAACGAGCGCATCGAACTCGACCGTCGCCATGACACTTGTCCGGCGAGCCGCGACCGGTCTCGCGCTCGCGCGACTCCGAAGCCCCTATCGGCGACACCGCCTCTGGCGCGCCGGCGCGTCACCGAGTGAGAGAGAGCCCATGCCAGCGTTCGCCCTTTGGCTGTTCCCGCATCCTGACGGTGCGACGCGCGCTGAAACCGTCGTATCCCGGGCGACCGCCGACGCCGAGCTGACCCTCGATGACGCCATCGTGCTGGATTGGCCCGGCGGTCGCCCCTCACCCGGCTATGCGCGCGTCTTCAGCGTGGTCCTCACCGCCCCGCGTCGCAACGAGGTGTGGGCCGACCTGCTCGAGGGCATAGCAGGCGGAGCGGGCCGCGAGCGGTGTGATGCCGAGTCCGTACAGCCGGAACTTCCGCATTCCGTCACCCGCGAACTGTTCCGCCGCTTCCACCCCGGATACGCGGGGCTGCTACTCATCGGCGACGAAGAAACCCTGCGACTGCTGGTCGCCGAAGTCGAGCGCGGCGCAGGACCGATGGCCTCCGGCGGGGCATGGGGTTGAGCGCAGCAGTGCCCTATTTATCCCGCTCTACAAGCGAACGCTGGGCGCGAGCTCCCTCGACGGTCGGTGCACCAGATCGTTCGAGAGGCCCGGCGACGGCGCGCTGCTCAACCGCGCCAAAGGCGGCCGGACGACCCAGCGGGACTTCGCGCGGCGCTGCGTCAGCGCCCTCGAGGAAGCCGGCTCGACTCGTACGCACCCCGGGTCCGGGGGACGGGCGCAACTGTTCTCGGCGGTGGCCGGTGGTCACAGCGCGAGGGCTATGGCGAGAGCCCGGTTCACGCCGCGCATCGTGGCCGGGCTGAGCGCGCCGAGATAGTCGCCGAGCTCGTCCTTGCCGAGTTGTTCGATGCAGTCGGCGTTGACGTAGCCGGTCAGCGGATCCGCAGGCGACAGCTTCACCCAAGTCGGCAACTCTCGCACCGTGGTCGTCAATCGGATCGCGATCACGTCTGACAGCAGCCGGTTACGAGCGTTGTTCGACACCACCAGCCACGGCATCGCGCCATACCCCAGGTCGCAGCGAAACATTCAAACAACGCACGCCCAGCTTCCGGTGGCACCGCCACATCGACGGCGTGACCGTTGCCGTCGAGTTCCTCTGCAAAACCGACCGCGTCGAGCAGGGCGCGATCTTCCGACCCACCGGCGAAGCCGTCGGGTCCAATCTCGGCGCGCTCAACGTCCGCGGCGCCTACGACCTCGTCTTCACCCCCCTAAACTTCGGCGACGACCCGACCGACGCCGGCAGATCCGCAGCAGCAAGTCCGGTCGCGCACGTCGACCAGGTCAGCGAAGCCATCACGCTGCTGGCCGAACGGTTCGCCCCGGCCACGCACGACGGGCCAGCAGCCTATGCGAACTTCCTCGCCACCAGCGGTGACGACGACGAACTGGCCCGCTACCGGCAGGAAGCCTTCGCCGTCGTCCGGCAATTCCTCGAAGCATTCCGAGCAACTCCATCCCAGTGACCTACCGCGGCATCCACGACCGCAACGGGAAACCCGCTGCCGTCACCGGGCATTCCGCGCATCGATCTGTGCGGCCACGTCGGCGTCGCTAGTTGATGATCAACAGCAGGTCTTGGTCGCTCTGGCAGCCGTTTGCGACTGTTGATCAAGATCGCCGCCTCTTCGAGGACGGGACGCACGCAGAGTCGACGACAGGACCAACCTCGGGTGCGCCCGGAGGGACTCGAACCCCCAACCTCTTGATCCGTAGTCAAGTGCTCTATCCGTTGAGCTACGGGCGCGTGTTCAGTTGTGGCACCGCCAGGCGGCACCGAGCGAGGAGTCTACCGTGCGGGTATGCGCGGGTTGACGGCGCTCGGCGGAGGCTCCGGGATTCGAACCCGGGATGGGCGATTAACCCAAACCGCATTAGCAGTGCGGCGCCATAGACCAGACTAGGCGAAGCCTCCAAGCGGCCTCGGGGCCACCAGCGAAGAAGCCTACAAGGTGCCCGGATGGCAGAACAAAGCCGTTCCCTGCCAAACCCGTCGGGCGCGCCGTTCGGAGCCGAGGTAGTCGATGAAGCCGATGGCCGGGGGTCGTTCGGGAGGCTCAGCGGTGCACTTCAACGAGCGGGATCATCACCTGCTCGACCAGCTGCTCGAGATCAGCGGCCGACAGGCGTTCACGCTGCATGACCATGCGGTGCACGATGACGGCCGGCAGCACCTCGGCCACCAGCGGGCAGACGGCCTCGGGCCGCACCTCGCCGCGGGCCACGCCCCGCTCCAGCAGTTGCACGAGGACCGCGCTGCGCGGCGCCTGGAACCGTTCGTCGACCAGGTCGGCGAGCTCGGGGTCGGCGAGCGCCTCGAACTTGACGGCCCGGATCGCGTCACCGGCCGGGCTGTCGATGACGGAGGCGATGCCGCGGGCCACCATCCGCAGGGCGTCGGCCGTGGTGACGTCGTCGGCCATCGCCGGCGGGATGCCGAAGTCGGCGGGCTCGGGCAGCTCGGCGAGCAGCGCGTCCATGACCAGCTCGGCCTTGGACGGCCAGCGCCGGTAGATGCTCGCCTTGCCGGTCTGCGCGCGGGCAGCGACCGACTCGACGCTGAACCCGTGGTAGCCGACGGTGGACAGCTCGGCGAAGGCCGCCTCGCGGATGGCGTCCTCGAGCGCCGCCCCTCGCCGTCGGCGCTGGACGGGGCCCGGCTCCGCGGTCGTACCGGGCGCCGGTGCCACTGCGTTGTCACCCCCGTGCGCGATCCTGTCGTCACATTCCGCCGGGCTGTCTCGTCGTAATGCACGTTTGCGTTCTCTATCTACCACGCTCTACTGTGAGCGGCTAGTGAACGCGAGCGTCCCTTATTGGGAGTCGCGTTGCCCGAATCGAGAGGAAAGTTCGTGTCCCACACCGACACCGCGAGCACGACCGCGCCCCGATCGGGCGCTCGTCGCACGGCGCATCCGGTCCTGACCCTGCTGGTCATCGCCGGCGCGCAGATGATGGTCGTCCTCGACGGCACGATCGTGAACATCGCGCTGCCGTCGATGGGCCGCTACTTCGACAAGAGCCAGACCGACATCACCTGGGCGCTCAACGCCTACACCCTCGCGTTCGGCGGCCTGCTCCTCCTCGGCGGGCGCATGGGCGACATCCTCGGCCGTCGGCGGATGTTCATCGTCGGGCTCGGGCTGTTCACCCTCGGCAGCTTCCTGGCAGGCATCGCCCCGACCTTCCCGCTGCTGCTCGCCGGCCGGGCGATCCAAGGGGTCGGCGGCGCCATCGCCTCGCCGACGGCGCTCTCGCTGATCACCACCGAGTTCGAAGAGGGCGAGGCCCGCACGCGCGCCATCGCCGTCTACGCCGCGGTGTCCGGTGCCGGCGCCGCACTCGGCCTGCTGCTCGGCGGCGTCCTCACCGAGTACCTCAGCTGGCGGTGGGTGCTGTTCGTCAACGTGCCGATCGGCGTGCTGCTGATCAGCGGTGCTGCCGTCTACCTGCACGAGTCCGAACGGCTCAAGGGCCGTTTCGACTTCGTCGGCGCCCTGCTGTCGGTCGCCGGCATGGTCGCCATCGTCTACGGCTTCATCCACGTCGCACACAGCAGCTGGTCCGACACCGAGACGATCGCCGTGTTCATCGCGGCCGTCGTGCTGCTCACCGCGTTCATCCTCTACGAGGCCAAGGTCGCAGACGACCCGATGATGCCGATGCGCATCTTCGAGAACCGCAACCGCAGCGGCGCCTACCTCGTCATGTTCGTCGCCGGCGCCGCGATGTTCGGGCTGTTCTTCTACGTCACGTTCTTCGTCCAGGGCGTGCGCGACTTCTCTGCGCTGAAGTCCGGGATCGCGTTCCTCCCGGTCGCCGCCACCATCGGCGTCGTCTCGCAGCTCGTCGCCAAGGTCCTCGGCAGGTCCGGACCCAAGCCGATCATCGTCCTGGGCACCCTGTTCCTCACCGCCGCGATGTTCTGGTTCTCCCGGGTCGACAGCGGCTCGTCCTACGCGGGCACCCTGCTGCCCGGCATGATCGCCCTCGCCATCGGCATGGGCTGCCTGTTCGTGCCGCTGACGTCGACCGCGGTGTCCGGGGTCCGCAACACCGACGCCGGGCTGGCCTCGGCCCTGCTCAACGTCGGCCAGCAGGTGGGCGGCGCGCTCGGCCTGGCGGTACTCACCACCATCTTCGGCACGTCCAGCCGCAACTACGCGAACAGCCATGCCTCCCGCGTCGGTGCCGCGCTGCGCGACCCGAACCTGCACCTGAGCGCGGGCACGCAGAAGGCCATCGGCAACGCGCTGCAGACGCACAAGAGCGGGCTGCAGACCGACGACATCGCGAAGCTGGTGAAACAGCATCCCGACGCCGCCGGGTTCTTCGCCAAGGGCGGCCCGTACCAGAGCTTCAGCCACGACCTCATCGCGCACGGCTCGGCCAACGCGTTCCTGATGGGCGGCATCTTCGGCGTCGTCGCGATCATCGCCGCCGTCGTCCTGATCAACGTCAAGAAGGACGAGCTCCCCAGCGGCGGACCGATGGCGGTCGCCTGACCCTCAACATTCGATGACGTTGACGGCGAGGCCGCCGCGGGCAGTCTCCTTGTACTTGACCTTCATGTCCGCGCCGGTCTCACGCATCGTCTTGATCACCTTGTCCAGGCTGACGATGTGCCGGCCGTCGCCGCGCAGCGCGATGCGCGCGGCGTTGATGGCCTTCACCGCGGCCATCGCGTTGCGTTCGATGCACGGCACCTGAACCAACCCGCCCACCGGGTCGCAGGTCAGGCCGAGGTTGTGCTCCATCCCGATCTCCGCGGCGTTCTCGACCTGTTCCGGCGTCCCACCGAGCACCTCGCACAGCGCGCCGGCAGCCATCGAACAGGCCGAGCCGACCTCACCCTGACAGCCCACCTCGGCACCGCTGATCGACGCGTTCTCCTTGTACAGCACGCCGATCGCGCCGGCCGTCAGCAGGAAGCGCACGATCCCGTCGTCGGTGGCACCAGGGCAGAACCGCACGTAGTAGTGCAGCACCGCGGGCAGCACGCCAGCCGCGCCGTTGGTCGGGGCCGTGACCACGCGGCCGCCGGCGGCGTTCTCCTCGTTGACGGCGAGCGCGAACAGGTTGACCCAGTCCATGACGCGCAGTGGGTCCGTCGCGAAGGTCTCGTCGCACAGCGTCCGGTACAGCTCGGGGGCGCGACGGGGTACGTGCAGCCCGCCGGGCAGCGTGCCCTCGTTGGTCCAGCCGTTGCGCACGCACTGCGCCATCACCGCCCAGATGGCGAGCAGGCCGTCGCGGACGTCGTCGGCCGGGCGCCACGCGGCCTCGTTGGCGAGCATCACCCCGCTGACCGGCAGGCCCGTCTCGCGGCAGCGGGCGAGCAGCTCCGCAGCCGAACGGAACGGGTACGGCAGCGCGGTGGTGTCCTCGACGATGCGGTCGGCACCGGCCGCCTGCTCGTCGACGACGAACCCGCCGCCGACGGAGTAGAACGTGCGCTCGCGCAGCGCGCTGCCGTCCGTGGCGTAGGCGTGGAAGCGCATGCCGTTGGGGTGGTACGGCAGCGACTGGCGGCGGTGCAGGACGAGGTCGTCGCCGCTGAACGCGACGGGGTGGCTGCCGAGAAGCCGGAGCTGCCCTGCGGCCCGGATCTGCGCGACCCGCGCGCCGATGGTGGCCGTGTCGACCGTCTCGGGCCGCTCACCCAGCAGGCCCAGCAGCACGGCGCGGTCGCTGCCGTGGCCCCGGCCGGTGGCGCCGAGGGAGCCGAACAGCTCGACCTTCAGCCGGGCGACGCCGGCGAGCAGGCCGTCGGCGGCGAGGCCTTCGGCGAAGGTGCACGCGGCGCGCATCGGGCCGACCGTGTGCGAGGACGACGGCCCGATGCCGACCGAGAACAGGTCGAAAACCGAAATGGCCACAGGGCCACCGTACGACTCCTACTCGACGGTGAGCGTGACAGCGATGTTGTCGCGGGTGGCCTTGGAGTACGGGCAGAACGCGTGCGCCAGCTCGACCAGCTCCTGGGCCTGCGCGGCGTCGACGCCCGGGATCGTCACCTTCAGCTCGACGGCGAGGCCGAAGCCGCCGTCCTCGGCGGGGCCGAAGGACACCGCGGCGGTGACCGTGGAGTCGGAGGTGTCGACGCCCTTGGTCTGGGCGCGGTTGGCCAGCGCGCCCTGGAAGCAGGCGGCGTAGCCCGCGGCGAACAGCGTCTCGGGGTTGGCCTTCGGGTCTCCGGTGAACGTGCCGGGCTGGGCGAGGTCGAAGTCGACGACGCCGTCGGCGCTGCTGACGTGCCCGGCGCGGCCACCCTTGGCGGTGGCGGCGGTGGTGTAGGCGACCTTGGTCAGTGCGGTGGGCATGACGGCTCCTTCGAGAGGTTGGTGTCGTGGGTGCGGTTGGTGTCGTGGGTGCGGTTGGTGTCGTGGGTGCAACGTGTCCGAGGTCGACGGTATTCGGCTGCCCCCGCGTCCACCACGACGGGTCCGCCATTAGGGTCGACGGACTGTGACCGCACCGCTCGTCCGCCGCTCCCCCGCGCATCGCGCCCGGGTCGTCGCCGCCGTCTCGCTGACCCCCCGCATGCGCCGCGTCACCGTGCAGTGCGACGACCTGATCGGCGTGGCCATCCGCCCGTCTCAGGACGTCGAGCTGCTGTTGCGCGAGGCCGCGGGTCGGCGGGTCAAGCGGCGCTACACCATCCGCACCGCCCGACCGGGCAGCGGCGAGCTGGACCTCGACGTGCTGCTGCACGGTGCGGGCGCCGGGTCGCTGTGGGGCGAGACGGCGCAGCCCGGCGACGAGGTCGAGTTCCAGGGTCCGCGCGGCAAGCTCGAGCTGCGCCCGGCGCCGTTCCACCTGCTGGTGGGTGACGAGTCGGCGCTGCCGGCGATCGCGGCCATCGCCGAGGCGCTGCCCGCAAGCGAGCGGTCGGTGGCGGTGGTGGAGGTGGACGGGCCGGCCGACGAGCTGCCCGTGGCCGGCGACGTGCGCTGGGTGCACCGCGAGGGCGGCGCTCCCGGCACGCCCGATCTGCTCCGTGCCGCACTACGCGAGGTGCCGATCCCCGCGGGGGCGCGCGGCTACCTGATGGGCGAGAGCCGGTCGATGATCTCGCTGCGCGCCGATCTGGAGGAGCGGGGCGTCGAGCACGATGCGCTGTTCGTCAAGGGGTACTGGAACATCGGCCGTCCGGATCGCCTCGCTGGCCGGCCGCCACGCTGACAGGTCAGAGGATCGGCGCGGGTGAGTAGTCGGCGGCGCCGTCCGTCGCGGACACCACGGCGTCGACGGCCCGCACCACCGCGGCCACCTGGGCCCGCGCCGCGCCGGTGAACGTCAGCGGCTCGGCGAGCAGCCCGTCCAGCGTCGTCGCCGACAGCCCGAGCCGCGAGTCGGCCGCGAGACGTTCGAACAGGTCGTTGCGGTCGGTGCCCTTCTCCCGCATCTCCAGCGCGACGGCCACCGCGTGCTCCTTGATCGCTTCGTGCGCAGTCTCGCGCCCGACACCGGCGCGCACCGCCGCCATGAGCACCTTGGTGGTGGCCAGGAAGGGCAGGTACCGGTCGAGCTCGCGCTCGATGACGGCCGGGAAGGCGCCGAACTCGTCCAGCACGGTCAGCAGCGTCTCAAGCAGGCCGTCGAGTGCGAAGAACGCGTCCGGCAGCGCCACCCGCCGCACCACCGAGCATGAGACGTCGCCCTCGTTCCACTGGTCGCCGGCCAGCTCGCCGGCCATCGACGCGTAGCCGCGCAGGATGACCGCGAAGCCGTTGATCCGCTCGGCCGAGCGGGTGTTCATCTTGTGCGGCATGGCGCTCGACCCGACCTGGCCGGGCTTGAAGCCCTCGGTGACCAGCTCGTTGCCGGCCATCAGCCGGATCGTCTTGGCGAGCGAGGACGGCCCGGCCGCGAGCTGCACGAGCGCGGACAGCACGTCCCAGTCCAGCGAGCGCGGGTACACCTGCCCGACGCTGGTCAGCACCTGGTCGAAGCCGAGGTGGTCGGCCACCTGCTGCTCCAGCGACGCGAGGCGCTCCTCGTCACCGTCGAGCAGGTCGAGCATGTCCTGGGCCGTGCCCACCGGCCCCTTGATGCCCCGCAGCGGATAGCGCGCGATCAGCTCGTCCAGCCGGGCCAGGGCGACGAGCACCTCGTCGGCGGCGGTGGCGAACCGCTTGCCGAGCGTGGTGGCCTGCGCGGCGACGTTGTGCGAGCGGCCGGCCATGACCAGCGCGTCGTACTCCGCGGCGCGGCGGGCCAGCCGCGCCAGCACCGCGACCGTCTTGGTCCGGATCAGCCGCAGCGACGAGCGCGCCTGCAGCTGCTCGACGTTCTCGGTGAGGTCGCGGCTGGTCATGCCCTTGTGGATCTGCTCAGTGGCCGCCTGAGCACTGGCCAGCTCGTTGAACTCCTCGATGCGCGCCTTGACGTCGTGCCGGGTGATCCGTTCGCGCGCGGCGATCGACGCGAGGTCGACGGCGTCCACGCCGCGGTCGGCGACGGCCTGGTAGGCGGCGATCGCGCCGTCCGGGACGTCCACGCCGAGTGCGGCCTGGGCGCGCAGCACGGCGACCCAGAGCTGCCGCTCGAGAACCACCTTGTGGGCGGGCGACCACAGGGTCGCCATGTCGACGGAGGCGTAACGGCCGGCCAGGACGTTCGGGATCGCAGGCTTCACGACCCCATTGTCCCGCGTCGGCAGCGGCGACGTCAGCGGGTCAGCGAGGGCAGCCCGCGCACGGCCGCCGCGTCGGTCGTCCCGGCCGTGACGATCACGGTGGGCCCGGCGGACGGAGCGTGGACCGCGCGGATCCCGCCGCCCGAGCGAGCCGACCGCGGCGTCGGGGGGCCTGCCCGTCACCGAGAACGTCCGCCCGCAGCACTTCGTAGGCCAGCTCGAACACCAGCTTGCGGTAGGAGAGCCGGCTCGTCGAGGGCTACGGCCTGACCAACTGGAGCGATCTTGTTGCGCTCAGTGCCAGGGAACGCCATGTGCGCAACAAGATCACCGGGCGCGGGCCGGGCGCCCGAGGCCGGGCGGTGCCGGGCGCCCGAGGCCGGGCGCGGGGCGGGGCGCCCGGACTTGTCAGACGGTGATCTCGCCGCGGGCGGCGCGCAGCGCGATGTCGGTGCGGTGCTGCCCGCCGGGCAGGTCGACGGTGGCGAGCAGCGCGTACGCGGCCTCGCGGGCGGCGTCGAGCGTCGGCCCGGTGGCGGTGGCGGACAGCACCCGCCCGCCGGACGCGACCACCGCGCCGTCACCCCGGCGGCGGGTGCCGGCGTGGATGACGCCCGGTTGCTCGGCGCCGGTGATGACGTCGCCGGCCCGGGGCGTGCCCGGATACCCCGAAGCGGCCAGGACGACGGTGACGGCCGACCCCGCGCGCCAGACCAGCGGTGGCTGCTCCCCGAGCGTGCCGGTGGCCGCCGCGTTCAGCAGCCCGCCGAGCGGGGTCTCGAGCAGCGCCAGCACGACCTGCGTCTCGGGGTCACCGAAGCGGGCGTTGAACTCGACCACCCGCGGTCCCCGCGCGGTGATCGCCAGGCCGATGTACAGCAGCCCGGCGAACGGCGTGCCACGCCGCGCCATCTCGGCGACGGTCGGGCGGGCGACGGTGTCGAGGACGTCGTCCACCGCGCCGTCGGGCAGCCAGGCCAGCGGGGCGTACGCGCCCATGCCGCCGGTGTTGGGGCCGGTGTCGCCGTCGCCGATGCGCTTGAAGTCCTGCGCCGGCAGCAGCGGCACGACGGTCGACCCGTCGGTGACGCAGAACAGCGACACCTCCGGCCCGTCCAGGTACTCCTCGATGACGACCCGCTCGCACTGCGCCGCGTGCGCCAGGGCGGCCGCGCGGTCGGCGGTGACGACGACGCCCTTGCCGGCTGCCAGGCCGTCGTCCTTGACGACGTAGGGCGGGCCGAACTCGTCCAGCGCGGCGGCCGCCTCGTCGGGCGTGGTGGCCACCCGGGCGGCGGCGGTGGGGACGCCCGCGGCGGCCATGACGTCCTTCGCGAACGCCTTGCTGCCCTCCAGCTGTGCCGCGGCCCGCGACGGCCCGAAGCAGGCGATGCCGGCGTCGCGCACGGCGTCGGCCACGCCCGCCACCAGCGGCGCCTCGGGCCCGACGATCACCAAGTCGGCGGCCACGTCGACGGCCAGCGCGGCGACGGCGGCGGGGTCGGTGGCGTCGACCGGCCGCTGTTCGGCGACGGCGGCGGTGCCGGCGTTGCCCGGCGCGCAGATCAACGCGGTGACGGAGGGGTCGGCGGCCAGGGCGAGGCACAGCGCGTGCTCGCGGGCGCCGGTGCCGATGACGAGGACGCGCACGGCCGCGAGCCTATCGAGCGCCGTCAGTCGAGCAGGTCGCGGACGGCGATCGTCTCCTCGCGCCCGGGGCCGACCCCGATGGCCGAGATCGGCGCCTTGATCATCTTCTCCAGCGCGTCGACGTAGTCGCGGCAGTTCTTCGGCAGCTCGTTGACGTCACGTGCGCCCGAGATGTCCTCCGTCCAGCCCGGGAACGTCTCATAGATCGGCACCGCGCGCGCGAACTCCGCCTGGTTGGTGGGCAGCTCGTCGTACCGCTTGCCGTCCACGTCGTAGGCCACACACACCGGCACCTCGTCCAGCCCGGTGAGCACGTCGAGCTTGGTGAGGACGAAGTCGGTGACGCCGTTGACCCGCGTGGCGTAGCGGCCGATGACCGCGTCGAACCACCCGCAGCGGCGCGGCCGGCCGGTCGTGGTGCCGAACTCGGCGCCGTGCTCGCGCAGGTACTCGCCGGAGGCATCGAGCAGCTCGGTGGGGAACGGCCCCTCGCCGACGCGGGTGGTGTAGGCCTTGATCACGGCGATCACCCGGTTGATCCGGGTCGGCGGGATGCCGCTGCCCGTGCACGCGCCGCCGGCCGTCGCCGACGAGGAGGTGACGAACGGGTAGGTGCCGTGGTCGACGTCGAGCAGCGTGGCCTGGCCGGCCTCGAGCACGACCGTCTCGCCCCGGTC
>Ga0164242_10006176_pt1 | contig 13229 bp, 10 predicted proteins | sample OricomgcompostMG_FD_108783 | JGI IMG/M metagenome (GOLD analysis project Ga0164242, IMG submission 108783) | Miracle-Growth compost microbial communities from Emeryville, California, USA - Original compost - Miracle growth compost (MG) ...
CGGAGAAACCAAACGTATAACCAATACTGCTGAACAGGAAAGGATGGTTCAGTGGGCACCGGATGGCAGGTCCCTGATTTATGCTACAGAAAGAGGCGATAGCTGGGATATTTATAAGGCATCGATAATCCGCAAGGAAGAACCTTATTTTTACGCTTCTACAGTTATTAAAGAAGAGCCACTGATTGCAACAGATAAGGATGAGTATCAGCCCAAGCTTTCTCCCGATGGTAAAAAGATTGCCTACGTGGAGGAGCGCAATGTATTGAAAGTATACACGATCGCCACTAAGAAAACGGTTACGCTATTGCCAGAGGGTCATAACCATTCCTATTCAGACGGTGACTGGGATTTTAACTGGAGTCCGGATAGCCGCTGGATAATCACAGATGATGAAATGGGGTATTTCGCCTCCAGCAATACAGCGCTCATAGCAGCAGATGGTACGGGTACGATTACTTATCCCGTCAACAGCGGATTTGGAGAATATAATGCCAAATGGGCTTTAGGAGGCAAGATGCTGACTTGGGAAAGCAGCAAACTAGGCAGAAAATCTCTGGCCAGCCAGGGAAGCCAGGAAGTTGATGTATATGGTGTTTTCTTTGATAAAGAGGCCTATGATCAATTTATTTTAAGCAAAGAAGATTATGCCCTGCTAAAAGAGAAAGAAGCCAAGCCCGATACAGCCAAAGGAGAAGGGCATAAAGTTACCACGGCCTTAACTGCCCATGACCCGAATAAACAAAAAGATAGTACGGCCAAAGATAATAAGGATTCTATCCTGAAACTTGATTTTACCGATCTTGAGCAAAGGCAGGTCAGGCTGACGATAAACAGTTCTTCCATCAGCGATTATGCACTGTCCAATGATGGTTCCAAACTCTATTACCTGACGGCTTTTGAAAAGGGGTTTGACCTTTGGGTGACTGAGCCCAGATCACATGACACCAAAATTTTGGCTAAATTAAGCGGATCTCCCAGTAATTTGGAAATGAGTAAAGACGGGAAAAACCTGTTTATGAGTTCAAATGGCGGATTGATCCAGGTGGATGTTGAGTCTGGCAAAGTAACCCCTATTTCTATAGACGGGAATATGATGCTGGATGCCACCGCAGAGCGCAGGTATATTTTTGAGCATGCATGGCGCCAGGTAAAGAAAAAACTCTACGCACCGGATATGAATGGGGTGAATTGGGACGGTTATAAGAAAGTTTATGAGAGATTCCTGCCACATATAAATAATAATTATGATTTTGCCCTCCTGCTCAGTGAGATGCTGGGAGAACTGGATGTTTCTCATACAGGGGGTCGTTATTATCCTAACCACACCAATCAGGATGAAACCGCTTCGCTGGGGCTTTTATATGATGAAACATACATGGGTAAAGGCCTTAAAATTACGGAAGTGATTGCTGGAGGTCCCATTGATCGGACCAAGTCTAATATTAAAGCCGGTGATATTTTGTTGCAGATCAATCACCAGCCCATTACGGATAGTATTGACTGGGCGGTTCTCTTGAATCATGAAGCAGGAAAGAATGTTCTTTTAACACTCATGGGTCCTGATAAAAAGACCTGGGAGGAGAAGATCAGACCCATCAGCCTAGGTAAGGAAGCCGATCTCATGTATAAGCGTTGGACAAAGATTATGGAAAATATGGTCGATAAACTTAGTGGAGGCAAAATCGGTTATGTACATGTTCAGGGAATGAATGATGGCAGTTTTAGAGAGACATTTGACCAGGTAATGGGTAAAAACAGAGAGAAACAAGCCTTGATTGTAGATACCCGCTTTAACGGAGGCGGATGGCTGCATGATGATCTGGTAACTTTCCTGTCTGGAAAAAATTATCTGCGTTTTGCGCCTCAGGGAAATTTATTGAAAGGTGGTGAACCTTTAAATAAGTGGCAAAAACCTAGCTGTGTATTAATGAGTGAAAGCAATTATAGTGATGCATATATTTTCCCTTACGCATATCAGGAACTAAAAATCGGAAAACTGATTGGTATGCCTGTAGCGGGAACCGGGACTGCCGTTTGGTGGGAAAGACAAATAGATCCGACTCTCATTTTTGGAATCCCGATGGTAGCTACTATTGGCAAAGAAAATCGTCCTACTGAAAGATTACAAATCGAACCAGATATTAAGGTGCCTTTATCTTATGAGGATTTCTTAAAGGGACAAGATGATCAACTGGAAGCAGCAGTTAAGGAAATGTTGAAAGAAGCAGCGGCCAATGGTCAGCGGCAATTACAATAAATCCTTTGGTTGTATGATGCATGATCAGGTTCTGCCTTCAAATTCAAAAATGGAGGCAGAACCTTTTTTAGGCCTAATAACGACTTAAAGAAAATACGACTACCTGCCATTGAGTTGAGGCCTACGGTTAGAAAAGAAAGCTAAATCAATCAAAAATGGATGGTCCATCAGACTCTGAAATTGCTGGGACTCGTTCCCGTATGCTTTTTAAAGAAATTTGAAAAATGTGCGGTTTCTTCAAAGCCCAGGGTATAGGCAATCTCCGAAACATTTAAGGTAGTCTGTCTGAGTAGAATTTTGGCCTCCTGTATTAAGCGGCCGCTGATAATATCCGTGGTGGATTTACCGGTGAGTTCTTTTATGGTTTTATTGAGATGATTGACATGTACAGCCAGCCGGTTGGCATAATCGCTGGCGGTTCTAAGTGTCAGCCTGTGCGTTTCTGTACCGGAAAATTGTCTTTCCAGCAGTTCTATAAATAAGCCGAGGATCCGTTCTGCTGCGTTTTGTGGGGTTCGGATACTTTCTTTGGGTTGTAGTTGCTGACCATAATGAATCAGCTCCATCACATAATTTCTGATCAGATCATATTTGTAAGGATAATCCGCCATAATTTCTTTTTGCATTTTAAAAAAAATATGACTGATCTCTTCCCATTTTGATTTGGAAAGTTCAAAAACGGGTATGCCTGTAGCGTTAAATATGGGAAGTGAGTCTATTTGTAATCCTGTTTTAGCAGGGGCTAAAAAATCTTCCGTAAAAATACAAAACTGGCCATCCGGTACACCCTCTAACGGAAACCAATGATAAGGTACCTTTGGCGTTGCAAATAACAATCCGTACTGCTCTATTTGAATAATCTTATCTGCATACTCTGCCCTGTTTTTGCCACGCATGCAACTTATTTTGTAATAGGCCCTGCGATTATAGGGCATAATTTTCTTTTCAATAGCATGCTTATAGGTCTGTTGGATATCAAATACATTAAAATGGCCCACTTCTTTTTGAAAATCAGGCGGTAACAAGGCTTCCAGCATCTGAGATGAATTACCTGCAATTTCCTGGTAAAATTCTTCCAGGGTCGTAGCTTTATGAGGGGTCATTGTATGGGTAAAAATAAACAGAAATTTTCATAAAATGAATAGCCGGCTTACCGGATGAGTCCCTGCGAGGTTAATTTTTCAAAAGCCATGATGACACCCGGCACTACAGGGGACTGTTCTTTATATTCCGCTAAGGAAAAATAGCGGATAGCGCCAATCTCACTTGTCGGCTGATAATTTCTATTAGCCGGGCCTATAAAACAATCCTGTTCCATCATGGTTCCTGCCTTTTCGCCAAATGCAGGGGCGGTGATATGATAAAAATATTCCAGCTCCCGCGCACTTAGCAGCACCCCTAACTCCTCCTCTATTTCCCGAATTAAGGACTGCATGGGCGTTTCTGTATGATCCAGCTTGCCGCCTGGCAAATACCAGGCTTTTTTATTTTTACTGTAGGCCAGTAAAAGTTTGTTATCTTCTATTACCAGAAGACCGGCCGTAGGGATGGTGTTTAAGGCATGATTCACCCCAGAGGAAGAATTCTTTATATTTAGATTATTTTGCATATAGAAAAGCTAAGTTTTCCTGATTGATTTCCAGGTCCATTTTAAGGCTGCTTTTTGTTAAAGAAATCTTTAATCCCTTTTCCTAACAGCTCAAAGGCATCTAAAGAGCGGTTGAGCGGACTTAAATTGATTTCTTCATAATTGTCATCCCCTGTGATCATGCCTTCCTGTTTAGGGAAGATGATGATTTTATTGTTTTGCTCAAAATACTTGTCCAATTTATAATGCAGGTGGTCTTGTACGCCCATATAAGAGACTGAGCCATTTCTTGCGGATACCACGACAAATAAGTCTTCCGGTTTGACAAACCGCGTAAAGCTGACAAAATTATCCCAATCTTCAAAGCCATGGTAAAAATAAGAGATATTCACGCCCATTTTATGAAGCTTCTGTTTAAAGGCACTATGGGTATGCGTATGTCCATAATGAAATACAGGTACCGTGAGTTCTTCTGCCAGCCGGATGACTTTATGCACCCATAGATCAAACCCTCTTTCCAGTTCAGCCAACGGTGGTGATGCAATGACAATTCTCTTATTTGCAACAAGCGGACTTTGCAAGCGGCAAATAAAAAGATTTTTATCTACACTGCGAATAATACCTTCCATTTTTTCTCCTATAAATAAATCCAACATACGGGCCCTGTTCGGCCAACTGGTAATGACTAAATCGGCCATGGATTCTTTAGCTACCCTGGCTATACCACTAGCTGCGTTGTGGTCTAATGTGGTTACAATATTAGCCTTGACTTCCGTGGCAGATGCCAGCGTAATAAATTCATGGAGCTTATTACGGGATTTCAGGATATTTTCCTCTGCCTCCTGATTATTGGGAACGACTGATAATATGGTAATGGGCGCCTGTGATTTTTTATTTTTAATCAGGACAGCCAATTCGAGTAATTTTTCAAATTTAATGGCTTTAGAGGCGGTCACAATAATATTCTCTTTATTACCGGTCTCCTTTTGTTCAGCCTCAATACCCTTGGTTTCATTTTCGATTAAAATGGCCTTAGCGGACCGTTCAGTGACCAAGGAGGACACAATACAAGTAATCAGAATCAGGATAATGGTTCCGTTTAAAATGTTTTCATCCAGAATTTTTGCTTCATACCCTACCAGGATAACGGCCAGTGTTGCGGCTGCATGCGAGCCGCTTAGGCCAAAGATGATGCCTCTTTGATCCTTGGACAATTTAAAAATTTTCTGAGTACTCCAGGCAGCCAGCCATTTACCACTGATAGCCACAATGGATAAGGTGCCTGCTACCAACAAGGCCATCGGACCTGCCGTGATTACCTGAATATTCACCTGCATGCCGACGGCAACCAGAAAAAAGGGGATAAAAAGGGAATTTCCGATAAATTCTATGCGGTTCATCAGTGCCGAGGACTCCGGTATTAATTTATTGAGCGCGAGGCCTGCCACAAAGGCCCCGATAATTGGCTCCAATCCAATAACCTGAGAAAGAAAAGCTGCAAAAAACACCACAGCTAATACAAAAATATAGTGCGCATGTTTCTCACTTTCCATTTTCTGGAAAAACCATTTGGCGATTCTTGGAATGACCAGGAACATAAAGGCCGAAAACAATATAATGGCAATCCCCAGACTAATAAAAAACTCTTCAGACAAACCCCCTCTGGATTTGCCCAAAATAATGGCCAGTATAATCAATACGGCTGTATCCGTCAGAATGGTCCCTCCTACCGTCAGTGCTACGGATATGTTTTTAGAAACACCAAGCTTACTGACAATGGGGTAAGAAACCAATGTGTGGGTAGCAAACATACTGGCCGTCAGAAAACTGGCATCAAAATCATACCCCAGTATATAGCGACATACCGGGTATCCTATAATCAGGGGCAAAAAAAACGTAAAAAAACCAAATACCAGGCTTTTATTACGATGTTTTTTAAATTGCTGCAGGTCTAGTTCCAACCCGGCAATAAACATGATATATAGAATACCTATTGTAGAAAATAAATGGATAGCAGAATCATTAGCAATGATATCCAGACCTTTTGGACCAATTATAATGCCTGAGATAATCAACCCAATCAGGCCGGGCAGATTAAATCTTTTTAAGACAATGGGCGCAAAAAGAATAATAAACAGAATTAAGGAAAATATCAGCACAGGGCTAGACAATGGTAGCTGAAATTCCTTAATGAGGTTTTGAAAAATTTGCTGCATGCAGGACTTGTTCTGTGGTTAATAACTAGGGTAAATCAGGTAATAAAAGCCACATTAATCGTTATAAATAATTAAGTAATTATCTGGATTAAAGATAGGAAATCTGAATAAAAAAAGCAGGTTATTTAATAGATAACTTACCTGGTTTTCGATGTTTTTTCGCAGAAAAGACGGCAAAACGTTAAATTTTCCAAATAAATTAGCAGGATTAAATTCCTGAATTTTATCTTTTTTGATTACTTCCGCCCGGACTGTGGAGTAGGTTGCGGTGTTAAAATTGGATCTTTTTTACATTAGGAGCATTTTTTGTGGCTAGATTATATAAAAGTAATATCATGAAAATACCTACCATTAAATACACAATACTCATTATGGCTACCACTCTAATACTTGGCTGCGGACGTGGAGACCGGCAACATCTCAACGATAACCCCAATGATTTAGGAATGCCCGATAGCCCGACCGTAAGCGACAGCCCATTGCCCGGCCAACCAAATGGTTATGCTCCGGCCGGCAGTGGCAATACGAAAGACACTGCGACGGTTGGAGTGGATAGCACTACCAGGCAAGCTTACCAATAAGGGAATGGATCAATAATAAGATTCCTATTAACAGTAGTAAAAGGTAAACGACTTTAAAAAATAGCCGGGTAGACAATTTAGCATTTAACCAGCGTCCCAGATAAATAGCCGGTAAGGCGGCAGGCAATGCAACTAAAAAGTCATAACAGACTATGGGCGTAACCAGAGATTTTGCAAAAAAGCATAATAATGCGATTCCGCTTGCCGGTAAAAAGTAAGCCTGCAAGGTAGCTCTGAATTGTGTTGCATTCCAACCCGCTCTGTCTCCATAAAATACCAGCGGCGGCCCATTTAGTCCGTAAGCGCCCCCTAATACCCCGGAGAGAAACCCCATCAGTATGAGCAATACCGTTCTTTTTTGGTGTGGCTGCTTTTTCACAACAGGTTTTTGTAAACTATAGAGGGCGAAAACCGCGATAAATAAACCTAAGAGCAATTTTGTCCACTGCTCTTCTACCTGCAGCATTAAAAACAATCCAAGTGGAATACCTGGGATGGCGGATAAGATGAGAGCCTTGGCATCCTTTAAGTGTATATGCTGATGATCCTGAATCAGGATTAACAGGGCAATGGAAACAGAGAGCATAAGGGCCAGTGGGACGGCCACTGATAAAGGTAATAACAGGGCAAGTAAGGGAACCGCCACCAGGGCTTCACCAAATCCAAAAGCTGACCTGATGAAACTGGCCAGAAAACTGATTAAAATAATTGCCAGAATAAATTGCATAATATAAAGCAGATAGCCGCTTTGCCCGAGCAAAACGGCTATCTGAAAAAATTAAATATCAAAAATTAAAACAAGTTAGAGCCTTCAGTTATGCTTCGCAACTTTTACAGCTCACCAGATTAGTAACCATTTCTTTGGAGACACTCTGGCTGCGTTGATAGTAAATAGTTTTTACGCCCAGTTTCCAGGCCTCGATAAATAACCGGTTCACCTCTTTGATTGGAAGGTTGGACGGGATATTCACATTCAGGCTCTGAGACTGGTCCACGTATTTCTGACGTATGGAAGCCTGTTGAATAATTTCCAGCTGACTGATTTCTTTGAAGGTTTTAAATACTTCTTTTTCCTCTTCACTAAGTTCTGCCAAGTGTTGTACAGATCCATGGTTAAGCATAATGCTTCTCCAGGTATCCTCATTGTCAATTCCTTTTTGTTCCAGTAATTGCTTCAGGTATTTGTTTTTACGCATGAAGTTCCCTTTGGAAAGGCCTACTTTATAGTAGTTACTGCTGAAGGGCTCAATTCCGGGAGAAGTCTGTCCTAATATGGCTGATGAGGAAGTAGTCGGTGCAATGGCCATGAGGGTTGTATTCCTAAGGTTATACCCCTGCAACAAATCAGGTTCACCATAAATCCATGCCAGGTCGCGACTGGCCTTTACAGCTTTTTCACTGATGTCCTTGAAAATGGCATTGGTCAGTTGTTTGGCCTGCATGCCTTCAAAAGGAATCATATTTTTTTGAAGATAAGAATGCCAGCCCAGCACACCAAGACCTAAGGCGCGGTGTCTCTTGGCAAATTTATGGGCAGCTTCTAAATAGAAATTACCTTCAGACTTAACGATGAACTCCTGAAGTACGGCGTCCAGGAAGAAAATTGCCAGTTTAACCGCATCGGTATCTTTCCACTCATCATAAAGTTCCAGATTCATAGAAGCCAGGCAGCAGATGAATGATTCATCTTCCGTGGAAGGAAGCATGATTTCTGAACACAGATTGGATGCGTGGATGGTCAGGTTTTTATCCTTATAGACCTGTGGTCTGTTTTTATTGACATTATCGGAGAAGAACAGATAAGGCAGTCCTTTTTGCTGGCGGCTTTCCAGAACTTTGGCCCAGATTTCTCTTTTACGGGTATCGCCATCAATCATTTCCTGCATCCAGTAATCTGGTATGCAGACTCCGTAAAACAGATTCTGAATGGGGTGACCGATATCTTTAATGGACAGGAATTCTTCGATGTCACCATGATCAATATCCATGTAAGCAGCAAAGGCACCCCTGCGCACTCCTCCTTGTGAAATGGTGTCCATTGCCGTGTCAAACAGGCGCATAAAACTAACCGCCCCGGTACTTTTACCGTTATCTGTAATGGAACTGCCGCGTTCGCGAAGTCCTCCAAAGTAAGCTGAAGTACCACCTCCCAATTTCGTCTGCATGATAACTTCACCCAGTTTATGCGTAATTCCTTCAATATTATCCGGAATATGTACATTAAAGCAAGAGATGGGCAGACCTCTTTCGGTTCCCATATTGGCCCAAATCGGAGAGCTCAGACTCATCCAGCCTCTTTCCACAATTTCTTTGAAAGCGTCCTTTAACTCGGGTTTGTACAGACGCTGAGCGACTGCTGAACAAATTCTTTCGATAGCTCCTTCTACCGTTTCTCCTTTTAAAAGATAGCCGCTATTAAGAATGCGTTCACTCTCCTCATTTTTCCACCAGAGTTTTTCATGTTCGTAGTTTTGGATGAGCGCCGGTCCGTTGGACTGGGCATTAGCGGCTGCCGCTGTTTCAAATAAATTGGTCATGTGCATTCGGTTTTATATGGTACACAAATAGGTGTGATGGTGTCAAATTAATTAGAATAAATCATTAGCTGAGATACTCTTGTCGTGTTTTGTATAATCTACAGGACGTTTTGCAAAAAAGTCATCCAGTGTATTGGAAAAGACCTCTTCTTCAAACCATACCATAGGAGCAATTTCGTCGGCTGTTACATTAAAAATAGCAGGAACGCCAATTTTCACCAGGCTTTCATCTGCTCTTTTTTTCATAAAATTAGCCAGATCTTGCTTATTGATAATGTCAATTTCGCCCGCGCTGAAGATCCAATCCAGAATCCGCTCTTCGGTTTCAATAGATTTTTTCACCATGTTGCGGACATGGTCCAGATGCTCTGCAGTGAATATCTCAGGATATTCTTCCCGGAGCTGATTCACCAGATAGATACCAGCATTAGCATGTACCTGCTCGTCAACAGAGGTCCAGGCAATGATATTGCTGACGTTTTTCATCAACCCTTTAAAACGGGTAAATGCCAGGATAACGGCAAACTGACTAAACAGGCTGACATTTTCAATCAGAATAGAAAACATGATCAAAGAGGTGACATATTCTTTCTGATCGTGAGAGCCGGCTGTCTGCAGCGCCTCGGACAGATAAGAGATACGCTCCCGCATTACGGGAACTTTGAGCAGATTTTCAAAATAGTTGTTATAACCCAATACTTCCAGAAGACGGCTGTAGGCTTCAGAGTGTCTGAATTCGCATTCAGCGAAAGTAGCGCCAAGGCCATTAATCTCCGGTTTTGGAAAATGATGATAAAGATTACCCCAGAATGATTTAACGGCAACTTCGATTTGTGCGATGGACAGCAGGCTGTTTCTGATGGCATGTTGCTCTGCATCATTTAAGCTGGAATGAAAATCCTGAGTGTCCGCCGTAAAGTCGACTTCGGAGTGCACCCAAAATGAAGTATTGATCGCTTGCGTAAACTTAAGTATTTCAGGATACTCAAAAGGCTTATACGCTACTCTTTTATCAAAAAGTCCCATATTATTACAAAATTAAAGTGTGAATAAGCTTCCTGTATCATTAAAATTATGATGCAAAACAAAATAACAAATGACTAAGGGATTGAACTGATTTTTCAGAACAAAGTCAAAGTTCATCATTCATGGCAAATTTTTTAATTAAAGTAATCAACAGGTGTGCATAATAAACTATTGCGATTATATTCCTTATGAATCAGATGGTTTTACATATAATTCTAACTTTACTATTTATGGTTTCTGCAAGGAAATTGTCACTTCTGAAACGGCCTTTTTCCCAAAAATAAGGCATGGAGCCATACGCCTCTGAAATACGTGTAAACCAGGATTTACATATTATTTATATTAATAATGCTTGTATTATAAAATAAATGGATCTGAGGAGGAATTCTTCAATCCCGGCGGTAAGGAGTGAAACAATTTTATGAAATTTTACCATAATTTGTAGCGAATGCCGATTTATGGACGTTCTGTTAAAAAACCACTTTAATTATGAGAAAATATGGCGGTCTGTTGTTTGGAGTAATTTTCTTTTTTGCAGGATGTTCAAAAGAACAAGTGAATAAAATTACCATTTGTCCCGTTGAGCCGACAGTGTACGGAAAATGGGCGATAAAGGATATTGAAGGACTGGAAGCGGTGGAATTTGCCGCAGGGTATAAACCAAACCAAGATACCATTCTAATGGGAAGTGATGGAAAATATTATTTTATCAATCAGGGTGATACCACGGACTTTGGAGAATTTACCTTAGGACATAATGAGGCTGTTAATGGCTTTGGCAGGATCCAGGCATATGATAGTATTATCTATCAATCCTCCAGGATGCTGACCAATGACGCTCCCCAGCCCGCAATATTTTATTTTAAAATAGGACCTGAAACTTTAGATATGAGTCCATCCTATTATAAGGATAGTTCTAACTACAAATTTATTATCCATTACATCAGACCCTAAACGAATTTACCAGTATACATTGTTTTTTAGTAGTGAATAGTTAAGCCACCTCATTTTGAGGTGGCTTTTTTCAGAAAAGGAAAACGCAAGATTATAAATAAATTAAATCAACTTGGGAATACCGTTCCCCATCAGTTTAGCCGGATCAGTCTCGGGATCAAAAATATCTATTAACGGTTTATTGTCTGACAGGCTATCCTCATCCAGGTCTTCATTCTCACCCACATCAACGGCAGGCTGGAATTTTGTTGATATAATAACTACTGAAATCAGACAAATAACAATGCCCATATAAATAAATGCCTGGCTGTAACTTATCTGGCTGGCAAATAAAAATCCAAAGAGCATACCTCCCAGGTTTCCTCCGGCTCCCACTACCCCTGCAACAGCTCCCATATTTTTTTTATCAATAAAGGGAACCATTCCATAGGTAGCCCCATTGGCCATTTTCAAAAACAGAGCAAAACTTATCATGGAGATAATAGCCATTAAAAAATTACCGGCCAGGGCAAAAATGATCAGCCCCATGCCTTCCAAAGCCAGCATGGCTGCCAGATAACGACCTTTGCCACGCATGCCATACTTCGCCCCGATTTTATCAGAAAAAATGCCGCCCAGCGCTCTGGCAAAAAGATTCATACTGCCAAAAACACCAGCCCAGAAGCCAGCTCTGGATTGGCTGAGCCCAAACTGATCTACAAAATGGATGGAGGCAACATTGTCAAAAGTTATTTCTACCCCAAAACACATGGCATACGCCAGTGCCAGTGCCCAAATTTTCCAGTTACGTAAAATTCGCCAATCGATTTTTTCTTTTGCAGGGGATACTTTTCGCAGTTCAGCGAAATCACCGGCAGGCGTATCCTTCGTGTATTTATAGTATAACCAGGCCACCAGCCACATAAGCAAGCCTGGAACAATCATAGCATAGCGCCACGCCTGAGCCGGAGAATAACCAAAACCTATAATGGCAGTAAAAATAAGTGGCATGACCATATTGGTAATGCCTCCGCCCAGGTTCCCCCAGCCACCAGTGACAGCATTGGCCGTGCCTTTGATGTTGGGTGCAAACATTTGACTGGTATGGTACTGCGTTATAACAAAGGCTGCACCGATAATGCCAATAGCACCTCTGAAAATTAAAAATACAGTGTAAGTTTTAGCCAGACCCACCAGCATAACAGGCAGAGAACCTATTAGTAATAACCGGATGGCCGTTTTTCTTGGCCCCCATTTATCACATAGTACACCGATAATAAGCCTTGCTATTATGGTGGTGGATACAGATACAATTACTAAAACACCAACCTGTGCCTTACTAAGGTGCAGGTCTTCCCGAATGGTTGGCATGAGCGGCGCCAGTCCGAACCATCCAAAAAAGCAGATGAAAAACATCAACCAGGTAATATGGAATGTGCGCATCTGTATGCCTTTCAAAGAAAAAATATTCAGTTTGGTGAGTGGCAGCGATGAGCCTGCCATGTGGCTACGGCTTGTTATGTCATCAAATTTTTTAAAATTGTCCATAGTGGTTTTTTTGAGGTCAATATTGTGAGAGGGAGCAGTTAAATGCTGTCATCGGATTATAGACTGTCCCGTTGGAGCATTTCCAGGGATTCATTTGGATAGTCCAGGCAATAGTCTAGCGGTAGCCCTTGTAATTTAAAGTACAGGCTACAGGCAAAATTTAATAAGCATTGGTGCTTGTTAAATAATAAGCGCTTTAAAGGAGCGGCTGATAAAAATGTAAATGCATAGAAAAAGTTTAAAGGGTTATTAGGGTACCTGTTCCAGATAATTGAAATTATTCAGATGTGCAATTTTAATGACCCGATATTTATATTAATTTAATTTATATATTATATTTTAATTAGCGTGTATTTATTAATAAAGGTCATTTGTAAATAATTATTTAGATAAAATTAAAAACAATTATTAAAAAAGAGAAATAATACATTAATAAGATTATATTTAATTATTTAGTATAATTATATTTATTAATGTAATTGTCCATTCAAGCTATGGATTCAAAATTGTATCGGCCCCATTTTCTCAAAATCGAATGAA
>Ga0164242_10006177_pt1 | contig 13228 bp, 8 predicted proteins | sample OricomgcompostMG_FD_108783 | JGI IMG/M metagenome (GOLD analysis project Ga0164242, IMG submission 108783) | Miracle-Growth compost microbial communities from Emeryville, California, USA - Original compost - Miracle growth compost (MG) ...
GCCGGCGCGCCGGGCCAGCGCGGCCCAGCCCTGCTCGCCGGTCGCTGCCGCCGCGATGAGTCCGAATCGAAATCGACGCTCGGTCATGAGCGCAGTTTGCGCCTGGGCGGTGAGCGTCCGCATCGGGGATCACCCTGAACCATGCACCCGGGTGGGCGCCGCCAGCCCGGTTCTGACAGCCGCCGCAGGGCCGCGGCGGCTACTTGAGTTTCAAGTAGCCGTTCTGCATCCACAGCACGTTCTCGGCCGCGCCGCTGAGCACCGTCCACAGCCACTTTTCCGACTGGGGCGGGAAGTTCGTGTAGCGCGAGGTCGCGTAGATCGTGTGGAAGGCATTGTTGTAGAGCGGCAGAATCGGCAGATTCTCGTTGACCCACTGCGCCCACGCCCACACGTACTTCGACCAGGTGTTCGGCGGTGCCTGGTTCACCTCGCGGTTGAGCTCGGATGCGATGTTGACCTTGCCCAAGCCCGGCACGGTCGCGGTTGGCCCGATGCCGATAGCGCACTTGCATGGACCGTGACCGCTGTAGGCGACCGGGTAGTTCCAGGACGGGTAGTTCGCTTGGCCGAAGGTCGCGGCGAAGTCGGCCATCGGCGGCCCCTGGCCCCAGTCCATGTACCACTCCGAGACTGCGAAGTCACCCGCTAGCTGCTTTGCCGAATAGGTGGCCCGGTCGACGTTTTGCACGGTGACGTCGATCCCGAAGCTCTTCAAATACTGGGCAATGATCAGTCCGTCCTCGTCGAATTGGGACAGATTCGCCGGCTCGGAGATGGTGAACGAGAACGGATCACCCTTCGGGGTGTACCACTTGCCGTCCCTTCTGGTGAAGCCAGCACCCGTCAGCAGCGACGCGGCCTTGTCCGGATTCACCGGATAGGTGTTGAGTTTGGCGAACTGCGCCGTCGTCAGATACTGCTTCGCGAGAAAGTAGTTGATGCCGTCGGGTGTTTTGGCCACTGGGTCTTGAATCAGCTTGCCGCCCATGTCGCGAGTGACGAGTCCGTTGCGGTCGATGAGGTAGGCCAGCGCCTGGCGTACCGCAAGCAGGTGGAACGGGTAGTGGTTGATATTTAAGACGAGGCTCTCCTGCTGGACAGGTGACGGTATGACGCCGTAGTGACCGTACTGGGAGTCGTTCATCTTCGTCACCTGTGGATCGGTGAACTGTGAGTCCAGTTCTTGCTCGATGCCGCCGGAGATTATGGCGCCGTATTCGGTCGCCGAGCTCATCGGGTAGATCTGGATGTAAGGTGCGGTGATCTTGTCGGCGTCCCAGAACCCGTCCCACTTCTGGTAGAGGACGCCACTGACGTTCGCGCTCTGTAGCGTGTACGGCCCGTCGCCCAAAACTGTGTCCGGGTTGAACTTCACGAGCTTGGAGCTGGCAGCGCCGATCACGTTTCCGGCGGCGCTGTTACCGGCGGCGTTGATGCTGGCCGTGGTCGGATGCAGGATGTTGTAAGTCTTCCAGTAGCGGGTCAGGTTGTCGGCGAACCCGGCTGGGACGAACGACCCGTACTGGCTGTCGGGGACGATCCAGACCTGGAACAGGTGTAAGAGCGCGTTCTGCGGCACCGCCCAGGGCTGGAGCTTCGCCACCACGGTGTGTGCGTCCGGTGTCGAAATAGAGGTCAGCGCGGCCCAGACGGAGTTGTAGTCGGCACCGGCCACCAAGAAGCTGGTGAGGACGTCCTTGCTGGTGAACGGGTCGCCGTTCTGCCACGTAGCGTCGGGACGCAGGTGAAAGGTGATCGAATGCTTGCCGAGCGTCCAACTGGCTGCCAATTCGGGGTAGTATTGGTTCTTTCCGGGACGGCCCCAGTCGGACACGACGGCCAAGTTGAGTAGGGCGTAATTCAGGTCTGGGGTCGGGGTCGGTGAATACGGGTTCTTCGAAACCGAGCTCGCCCACGCAGGGGCTCCGATGCGGTAGGCGCTCTGCTCCGGCGATTGGCCTGACGTCGAATTCGGTTTGCTCTGCGTATTGCTGTCCGGGTTGCTCGGGTGAGGGGTCGACGACGCGTTCGACGCAGGTTTGTCGGTGTTCGAACTGCAGGCTTGGAGCAGGGCGCCGACCATCAACACCGAACAAGCCACGGCGGCAAGTGAACGTATCCGTGCCGGCCGAGGGGCGGCCGTGGGTCGAACGGATGTCCGGGGGGACCTGCCAACAGTCGGCATCGGGTCGTCCTTCCGCTCTGTTCGCACCGACGACATGGTGCCGGTGCGTGCCGGTTCCGGTCGCACAGGCCGGACTTGCCGGCGTGCGCCCGGGTCCGCAAAGCGCCCCGGGGATGACACGCCGGTCTGCAGGTCGGCTGGTCGGATCGAACGGTCGCTCGGTCAGGGCTGGCTCGCGAAGATCGCGGAGGTCCAGGTCCGGCAGTCGGCGATGAATCGTTGTCATGGGAGGATGAATCGTTGTCATGGGAGTCTGTTGAGTTGCCGGGCGGCCTGTCAAGGCTCGGCGCAGCGACCCCGGTCGAAAGCTGCCGCTCCGCAACTCAAACGTTATCCGCCGGGGGCCGATTCGGGCGCGATCGCGGCGTATGCGCGAAATGCCGGATTAGCCGGAGTAGCTGCGTTTGGTCGCCGTGGTCGACAATCTCCGAATCGAAGCCGGGAACACTCTTTCCGGCGTTCGCCCCTGTTGCAATGTGAGCGCAGCCGGGGAAGTCGACGTCAACGGCGGAATTCTCGCGCGCCCTCAGCCGCGGTAGTGCTCGACCTGCGGTACCCGGTTCGGGAGTTCCTGGGCCGCGTAGCGGCCGATCTGGTGGGTGCCGACGGCATCGACGACCGCGCCGACTCCGCCGCCGAGGAACGGGATCCGACGCGCCATCGTGGTGGTCAGGTGCTTGCCGCCCAGCCGGGTCGTCAGGCTGGTGCCGACGATGTTGGCCACCCGGTCGTGTAGTGACGGATCGTTCACCGGGGCGGTGGCGATCGCCAGCGGCCGGCTCGGCAGCCGGCCGTGCTTGATCTGGTCGTCGACGCCGTCCTCGCCCAGCAGAATGGCCGCGACCGCCGTCCGCACCCGCTGCGTGGCCAGGTCGTATCCGTGCAGATGAGCGATCGCGGCCACCATCCGGGTCTGCACGATCGCCAAGCCGGTCATGTTCGCCGGCAGCGCCACCACCATCGTGGCCAGGCCACCGAGGCCGGTGAGGAACCCCTGCCCGCCGGCCAGCCGTACATGCTGTTCGATCAGCACGTTGACGGCGGGCACGACGTCGCCTGAATGCGCCAGCCGCTGCCGGTTGGCGACCTTCACCGCACTCTGGAACGGGCCGCGACCGTCGATCGCCACGGACAGGACCTGGCGCATCATGGTGCTGGCCGCTGCCGGCCCGGCATGCCGGGCGGACAGCAGCAGGCTGCTACCGATCTTCTTCGCGTCCGCCACGAGACCTCCTCGGCGGCACACTGCCGCAAGCCAGTACCGCCATACGCCGGGATCGCCATGGCCGACGTCAGCGCTGGCCACGGTCACCCGCCAGCCTACGCGGCCCGCCCTGGCCCCGGACGGGTCGCAGACGAGCATCGCCGCCGACGGCAGGTCCCGCGACGATGGCGCTCGCCGCGCGATGATGGGCCCGTGTCCAGCCCAGCCGATCCGCGGACCCGCACCCCGCGTCCCGTCGAGCCGGCGGCCACGCCCTGGCGATTCCCGCCGCCGGCGGCGGCCGGTGACGGCGATTTCGTCGGCTTCGGGGCAGACCTCGCGCCGGGAACCCTGCTGAGTGCCTACCGGTGCGGGCTGTTCCCGATGCCGTCCGACCACGGACCGATGGGCTGGTGGTCGCCGGCCGTGCGCGGCGTGCTGCCGCTGACCGAGCTGCGGGTCACCCGCTCGCTGCGGCAGTCGGCGAAGAAGCTGCACGTCACGGTCGACTCTGACTTCTCCGCCGTCATCGAGGCGTGCGCCCGGCTGCCCCGTCCGGGCGGCTGGATCTCCGACGGCATCGTCACCGCCTACCAGCGCCTGCACGAGCTGGGCTGGGCGCACTCGTTCGAGACTCGGGACGCCGACGGGACCCTCGTCGGCGGGCTGTACGGCATCGGCATCGGCGGTCTGTTCGCCGGCGAGTCGATGTTCCACCTGGCCCGGGACGCATCCAAGGTGGCGCTGCTCGCCCTCGTCCGCCTGCTGGTCGCCGCCGGCACTCCGCACCGCCGATTGCTGGATGTGCAATGGCCGACCCGACACCTCGAATCGCTCGGCGTCGTCGGGGTACCCCGGGCCGAATACCTCAGACGCCTGGCCGACGCGCTCACCTTGCCGCTGCCGGACGCGTTCACCGCGCGGTGAACCGCTGGCGCGGCCGAACGGGCTGATCGAACGTGTTCATCGAACAGGTCCTGAACCGAACCGGCTCGGACCGGGCAGGGTAATCAGGAGTCGGCGAGCAGCCGGTAGGTCTCCCGGGCGATCTGCAGATCCTCGCGGGCGTGCACGACGAGCGTCCGCACCCGCGCGCCCGCCGAGCCTGCGGTCACATCGACATCCGCACCGGCGTCGCTACCGGCCGCCTCGTTGTGCTCGGCGTCGACGGCGACGCCGAGCCAGCCCAGCTGCGCCGCGGCCGCCGAGCGGACTTGCGCCGAGTGCTCGCCGACGCCGCCGGTGAACACGAGCACGTCCAGGCCGGCACACGCGGCCGCCATCGACGCGATCGCGCCGACCAGCCGGTGCAGGTAGACATCCAGCGCCAGCCGCGCGTCCGGGTCGCCAGCCGCCACCCGCGCCTCGACCTCGCGCATGTCCGGCGTTCCGGCGAGGGCGGCCAGACCGGATCGCCGCTCCAGTGCCTCGGCCACCTCGGCCGGCGCCAGCCGTTCGTGTTCCTCCAGCCACAGCACCAGGCCGGGGTCGACGCTGCCCGACCGGGTCGCCATCACCAGGCCTTCGAGCGGGGTGAACCCCATGGTCGTGTCCACGCTGCGCCCGCCGCGCACCGCGCACAGTGACGCGCCGGCACCCAGGTGGCAGGTCACCACCCGCAGCTGCGTCAGCGGCCGGCCGACGATCGCCGCGGCCCGGCCCGCCGCGTAGGCGTGCGACAGCCCGTGGAAGCCGTAGCGGCGGATGGCGTAGTCCGACCGCCACCGCGCGGGCACGGCGTACGTCGCGGCGGCGGCCGGCATGCCGGCATGGAAAGCGGTGTCGAAACAGGCAACGGCCGGTACCTGCGGCAGCACCGCTGCCGTCGCGTCCAGGGCGGCCAGCGACTTCGGCTGGTGCAGGGGCGCGAGGTCGCTCAATCGGTCGAGCTGGGCCCGCACCGACGCGTCCAGCAGAACCGGCTCGGTGAACTCGGATCCGCCGTGCACGACGCGGTGCCCCACCGCCGTCGGCGCCGGCCACTCCGCCAACACCTGCTCGAGATCGTGGCTGCCGGCCTCGTCAGGCGCAGGCAGGTCCGCCTGCTCGATCACCTGGGCCGCGTCGTGGGCGGCGTCGAGGTCGGCGTCGTCGGCATCGTGGCCGCCGACCTCGAGCAGCCGCAGCTTCAGGCTCGAGGAGCCGGCGTTCACGACGAGCACACGCACCGGCCTCACCCCTGCCGCCCCGCCGGCGCCCACGTCCACCCGGCGATGGCCGGGTCGTCCTCACCGTGCTCGCGGGTGTAGCGGCGGGCCGCCAGCCGGGCATCGGCCATCCGTTGACGCAGGCTCGCCGCCCGGCTACCCAGTGTCTCGACCCGGTCGATGACGTCCATCACCAGATGGAACCGATCCAGATCGTTGAGCATCACCATGTCGAACGGGGTCGTCGTGGTGCCCTCTTCCTTGTAACCGCGCACGTGCAGCCGGGCATGGTTGGTTCGCCGGTAGGTGAGCCGATGAATCAGCCACGGGTATCCGTGGTAGGCGAAGATGATCGGCTTGTCCGCGGTGAACAGCGCGTCGAAGTGCGGGTCGGACAGTCCGTGCGGGTGCTCGGTGTCGGGTTGCAACCGCATGATGTCCACGACGTTGATCACGCGCACCTTCAGCCCGGGCAGATGCTGGCGCAACAGGTCGGCTGCCGCCAGCGTCTCCAAGGTCGGAATATCGCCGGCACACGCGAGCACCACGTCCGGTTCGTCGTCGCCGGTGCCTGCCCAGTCCCAGATGCCCAAGCCACGCGTGCAATGCGCGATCGCCTCGTCCATCGACAGGTAGGTCAGCGCCGGTTGTTTGCCGGCCACCACCACGTTGACGTAGTCACGACTGCGCAGGCAGTGGTCCATCACCGACAGCAGGGTGTTGGTGTCCGGTGGGAGGTAGACGCGCACGATCTCGGCCTTCTTGTTCATCACATGGTCGATGAACCCGGGATCCTGGTGGGAGAACCCGTTGTGGTCCTGCCGCCACACGTGCGAGGAGAGCAGATAGTTCAACGACGCGACCGGCGCGCGCCACGGTATTTCCCGGGACGTCTTCAGCCATTTCGCGTGCTGGTTGAACATCGAGTCGACGATGTGGATGAACGCCTCGTAGCAGGTGAACAGTCCGTGCCGGCCGGTCAGCAGATAGCCCTCGAGCCAGCCCTGGCACAGGTGTTCGGACAGGACTTCCATCACCCGACCGTCGGGAGACAGGTGATCGTCGCCGGTGCCGGCGGCGATGTCCCAGGCCCGGTCGGTGCGCTCGAACACGGCCGAGAGCCGGTTGGACGCGACTTCGTCTGGGCCCATCAGGCGGAACCGATCACGGTTGCGGGCGATGACGTCGCGCAGGAATTCGCCGAGCACCCGGGTGGCCTCACTCGTCGCGCTGGCCGGCGAGTCGACCGGCACCGCATAGTCGCGGAAGTCCGGCAGATCCAACGGGCGCAACAACAACCCGCCGTTGGCGTGCGGGTTCGCGCTCATCCGCCGCTCGCCGGACGGTGCCAGCGCCTGCAGCGCCGGCACCAGGGCGCCGTCCTCGGTGAACAGCTCCGCCGGCCGGTAACTGCGCAGCCAGTCCTCCAGTTGCTGCCGGTGCGCCGCGTCGGTCCGGGTGGCTGCAAGCGGCACCTGGTGTGCTCGGAACGTGCCCTCGACCTGCTGCCCGTCGACCATCTTCGGGCCGGTCCACCCCTTCGGCGTGCGCAGCACGATCGCCGGCCACGCCGGCGGGCCGGCGGCTGCCGGCGCCCGGCCGCTGCGGGCCGCGGCCTGGATTTCGGCAATGTCGTCGCAGGCGTGTGTGAGCGCGACCGCCAACTGCCGGTGCACGTCGGCCGGCTCGTCACCGTCGACCACGTAGGGACGGTGTCCGTGCCCGCGCAGCAGGTCGAGCAGCTGGTCGCGGGGGATCCGCGCCGGCACCGTCGGGTTGGCGATCTTGTATCCGTTCAGGTGCAGTACCGGCAGCACCGCACCGTCGCGAGCCGGGTCGACGAACCGGCTCGACTGCCAGCCGGCCGCCAGCGGGCCGGTCTCGAACTCACCGTCGCCGACCACACACAGCGCCAGCAGCCCCGGGTTGTCGAACACCGCCCCGTACGCGTGCACCAGGGAATAGCCCAGCTCCCCGCCTTCGTGGATGGACCCCGGCGTCTCCGGCGCCACGTGGCTGGGGATCCCGCCGGGAAAGGAGAACTGCCGGAACAGCCGCCGCATCCCGGCGACGTCGCGGGTGATGTGCGGGTAGACCTCGGAATAGGTGCCGTCCAGATAGGCGTTCGCCACCAAGCCGGGGCCACCGTGGCCCGGGCCAGTGATGTAGATCACATCGAGGTCGCGCTGGCGGATCAGCCGGTTCATGTGCGCGTACACCAGGTTCAACCCGGGCGTGGTCCCCCAGTGGCCGAGCAGGCGCGGCTTGATGTGCTCGGGGCGCAGCGGCTCGCGCAGCAGCGGGTTGTCCATCAGGTAGATCTGGCCGACGGACAGGTAGTTCGCGGCACGCCAGTAGGCGTCGATCCCGGCCAGCTCGTCTTCGGTCAGCAGCTGCGCGGTCGGGTCGTCCCCGGCCGGCTTCTCCTCGGTGGACTCGCCTGTCATGGCACCCTTCCTCCACACCGTCGTCGACGCACACCGTCCAGCTACCGCAGCATGCGCGCGGCCGTCGCCGGCCGACAGGGCCGAAGTACCCGATCTCGGCCGAACCCACCCCGAGCACGCGATGCGGCCGCGCGGTTTCACGGATGCGCCGGGTGCCGATGTCGGGGAGGATGGGTCTGCCGCACCCCTGTAGCTGCCGTCGCCGAGGAGGCTGGCCGTGCCCGAGATGCCAGAGGTGGAGTCGCTGGCCGCGTTCTTGCGCGAACACGCCCTCGGCCGGCCCGTCGCCCGGTTCGAGGTCGCGTCGATCGCGGCGCTGAAGACCTTCGACCCGCCGCCGACCGCGCTCGCCGGCCGCGTGCTCACCGACGTCAGCCGGCACGGCAAGTTCCTCGACCTGACCCTGACCGCCGTCGACGCACCGGCCGACCCCGCGGCCGGCGCGGCACCGTCGGATGCCGGCGACCTGCACCTGGTGGTCCACCTGGCCCGGGCCGGCTGGCTGCGCTGGTCGGATCAGCTGGCCGCCGCACCGCTACGGCCGGGCAAGGGCCCGCAGGCCGCCCGGCTGCGGTTCGACGACGACGCCGGCTTCACCCTCACCGAGGCGGGCACCCAGAAACGTCTCGCCATCTACCTGGTAACCGATCCGGCCGCCGTGCCCGGCGTCGCCCATCTCGGCCCCGACCCGCTCGCCGACGACTTCGACCTGGACGCGCTCACCCGGGTGCTCGTCGAGGCGGGCCGGTCCCAGCTCAAGGGGGTCCTCACCGACCAGGCCAGGCTTGCGGGCATCGGCAATGCCTACTCCGACGAGATCCTGCACACCGCGAAGATGTCGCCGTTCAAGCCGGCAAACTCCCTCACCGACACCGACCGGGTGCGGCTGTTCGAGGCGATCCGCGGCGAGCTGCTCGGTGCCGCCGAACGCTCGCGCGGGCTGGCCGCCAAAGACCTCAAGGGTGAGAAGAAGTCGGGTATGCAGGTACACGGCCGTACCGGCCTGCCCTGCCCCGCCTGCGGCGACACGGTGCGCGAGGTGTCGTTCGCGGACAAGTCGCTGCAGTACTGCCCGACCTGCCAGACCGGAGGCAAGCCGCTGGCCGACCGGCGGCTGTCGCGGCTGCTCAAGTGAGCGAGCCCGGCTCGGCCGGCGATCCGCCGCCGGCCGAGGCCGGTCCGAGCAGCCCGTCGGCCGGCGCGACCGAGCCAGCCGCGCCGGGAACCGGACTCGGCACGTCGGTGGCCATGCTGACCGGCGCCCGGCTGGTGGCCGTGCTCGCCCAGTTCGCCGCCGGCGTCCTGGCCGCCCGGCTGCTGCAGCCGGGCCCACTCGGGGCGGCCAGCGTCGGGCTCTCGGTCGGCTGGGTCCTGGCCATCGTCGCCAACGGCGGGTTGAACATCTCGGCCATCTACTATCTCGGCCGGCGCCCGCAGCAGGCACACCTGCTGGTGCGGACCCTGATGCCACTGCTGGGCGTGGCGTTGGTGATCGCGGCAGTGTTGCCGGTGCTGCTCACGCCGATCGTCGGGCCGCTCACGCTGCACCGATCCGGGTGGGTCGACTTGCCGCTGTTCGCCGCCGCCGGGCTGCTCGCCGCCGGCACCGTCGGCTACGAGGTCGCCGGAGCGGTGTTGCTGGGCGTGCACGATCGGCGCGGGTACATCGTCGGCGACCTGGTGCGGTCGGTGGCCACGCTGGCCGCGGTCGGGTTGCTGCTGGCCGGTCCGCTGCGCACGGCCACCGGCTACGTGCTCGCGACCGCGGCCGGCGCCGTCCTGCCCGGCCTGTGGCTGGCCATCCGGGTCCGTCGACGGCTCGGACCGCTGCGGCCGCGCTGGGACCGTGGCTTCAACCGGGAGGCCCTGCGTACCGGGTTGACCGGCCAGGCCAGCAACGTGTTGACCTTCCTGAATCTGCGGCTGGACACCATGCTGGTGCCCGCGTTCGTCGGCCTGGGCGCGGCCGGCGTGTACTTCGTCGCCACCCGGGTCAGCGAGGTCTTGGCGCAGCTGTCCAACGCCGCGGCAGCCATGCTGTTCCCGCACGTGGCCGCCGCTGCCGCGCGCCGGGCAACCGGCACCACCGAGCGGGTGGTACGGCTCACGCTCGTCGGTACCCTGCTCGGCGGAGTCGTGCTGGCCGGCTGCTCGGGAATCGTGTTGAACCTCGTCTTCGGAGCGGCCTACCGCTCAGGCACGATGTCGTTGATCATCATGGTGGCGGCAATGCTGCCGCTAGCGTTTGGCCGGGTGCTGGCAGCTGACCTGAAAGGTCGAGGACGAGTGGGAGTGGTCTCCATCGCAGCGGGCGCGGGCGCGGTCATCACGGTGGCGGCCGACGTGGCCCTGCTGCCGATCTGGGGTATCGCCGGCGCGGCGGTCGCCTCGGTGCTGGCCTACGCGGTCACCGCGGTAATGCTCGCGGTCGCGTATCGCCGGGTGACCGGGGCCGCGCTGTCCCGGCTGTGCCCGCGGCCGGCCGACGTGGTCGACCTCGGCCGACTGGTACGGCGCCGACTCCCGCGCGGGCGGACGGCACCGGCATGAGCGCGCCGGCCGGCGGACCCGGCAGCCCCCCACAGCCACGGGTCGCGCCGCTGGCGCCGGCACCGACGGCACAACCGGTGCGTCGAGCCATGCTGCTGGCCGTGCTGGCGGTGCTCGTCGCGATGCCGGCCTGGGTGCCGCGGTGGCAGGCCGAGCGCGCACATCCCGGCGTCGAGCTGGCGGTCACGGACACGGCGCTGCAACTGTGGCAACGCGGCGCCGTGGCCGCCGGGCACAAGCGCGGCTCGGTGTACTCACAGCTCAACCAGGCCGGTGTGATGACGATCGTCGTCGGCATGCACCAGCTGAGCGAGGCCGTCGAAGCCAAGGAGATCACCCCGCTCAGCTCCGCGCAGATCCGCCGGGCCGGGCTGGCGAAGAAGTTGCCGTCACACGGCAAGGGCGTGTGGATCCGCTCGGCCTACAACGACCCGAGCGGCACCTGGGGAACGCTCGCGTCGATGGTCACCCGGCGTGCCAAGTCGGTGCCGCACGAGTCGGCGGCGACCGTGCGGGTGAAGACGTCGAAGGGTTGGCTCGGCTACCTGCGCTGGAACACCCGCATCGACGTCAAGTCCGTGCCGATCGGCTTCGACCGCGCCCGGCTGGCGGCCCTGCGCGGCGCGAACGTGCCGGTGATCCTGGCGCTGCCGGCGCGGTCGCCGTCCACCGCCGGCTGGCTGCGCAATGAGCTGGCAGCGGCCACCAGCATTGCCGACACCAAGCGGCTGCTGCTCAACGGCTCGCTGTTCACCAACGCCCGCGGCGTGCGGTCGTTCGCGAACGCCATCACCGCCAAGCACTACACCGTGGTGATGCCCGACCTGTACGGCGGGCCGTCCACGCTCGGCGACTTCTCGCCCTACACCGATGCCGCGCCGGGCCAGGTCGTCCGCGCCCACCTGATTCCGTTCACCCGGTCCGGCGACGCGGACGGGCTGGTCGCCCGCGGGCGCCGCGCCGTCAAGGAGCGGGGCGTGCGGCTCGTCATCGCACAACCCCCGGCGCAGCGCGGGGCCACCATCCCGAGGCTGCCGTCGAAGGCCGGTCTGCCACAGCTGGATGCTAGTACCCGGGTGCTGTCGCAGTGGCAGCACAACATGCCCACGTCGCCTTTTGCCGACTCACCCGCGCCGGTGACCGGCAAGGCCGCGCCGCTCCCGGTGGTCGACCCGGGCTTCCTGGCCCGCGGCGCCGCGCTGTTGGGCGCGTTCATCGTGCTCGCCGCGGCCGCGTTCAGCCTGACCGAGATGCGGATGCTCGCGTTCGGGAAGGTGCGACGGCTGATCGCGCGACCACTGGCCGCGGTGGGCTTCTGTGTCGCGTCCATCGCCTGCGTCGTCGAATGGCTGCTGCGACTCGCCTGGCTCAACGACGCCATCACGCTTGCCGTGGCGATCGCTGCCGCGTGCTGGGCGGTGATGGTGGCGATGTCGGGGCTGGCTCCGCCCCCTCGGGTCAACGACCGGTTACCCGCGCTGCGCTGGATCGGGTTCGTCGGCCGGTTCAGCGCCGCCGTGGCCACCATGGCCGCCGGCGGCGTGGTGCTCGGCGCGCTCGGCGCCAATTCCGACGACATGATCTCGTCGACGTCGTTCCACGGCGTCAAGGCATTGCTGGTGACCCCGGTGGTCGTGCTCGCGGTCGTCGGCTTCCTGTCCGCCCGGGCGCAGCTGGCCGAGTCCGGTGACCGGCTGCCGCTGTCGCCGCGGCTGCGCTGGGCGCTGATCGGCCTGGGCGTCGTGCTCGTCGGCGTCTTCGGCGCCATCTACATCATCCGATCGGGCAACTCCGGTGACGCCACCTCGCAGGAGGTGTGGCTGCGCAACTGGCTCGACGACGTGTTGTACGTGCGGCCGCGCTTCAAGGAGATCCTGTTCGCGTTCCCGGCGCTGGTGCTCGCGCTGCGCTGGCCGGGCGCCATCGGCCGATGGGTGTGCGCGGCCGTGGCCGCGGTCGGCGCCGCCGACGTGCTGGACACGTTCGCCCACTTCCACTCGCCGCTGTCGGTGGAGCTGCTACGCACCGGCTACGCCGGTGTCGGCGGCCTGGTCATCGGTCTGGTGGCGGCCGCGATCCTGCCGTACGTGCTCGGGCCGATCCACGACGGCCTGCGCAACCTCGACCGGCGGGCGGGCCTGACCGACCACGGCAACGAGGAACCCGCCAGCTTATGAGGCTGCTGATACTCGGCTATTTCGGGTTCGGCAATGTGGGTGACGAGGCTGTGCTCGCGTCCGAGCTCGCCGCCCTGCGCCGGTGGGTACCAGGCGCCGAGGTCCGAGTGGTCTCCGGTGACCCGGCGGCGACCGAGAAGGTGCACGGGGTGCAAGCCTGTGCGCGTACGTCCCCGCACGCCCTGGCCGCCGCCGTGCGCTGGTGCGACGTGCTGGTCGCCGGCGGCGGCTCGCTGCTGCAGGACGTCACCAGCGCGCGGCCGGTGGCGCTGTACGGCGGCCTGATGCTGGCCGCGGCCCGCGCCGGCCGGCTGGTGGTGGCCTATGCGCAGGGGCTCGGGCCGCTGCGCCGGGCGGCCACCCGCTCGATCGCGGCACGGGCCCTGCGGGCAGCCGACTACCTGAGCCTGCGCGACCAGCAGAGCCTGCGGCTGGCCGAGGAGCTCGGTGCGATCGGCGCCGAACTGGTGGCCGACCCGGCCCTGGCGCTGCGGCCGGCGCCCTCGGCGCGGGCC
>Ga0164242_10006178_pt1 | contig 13226 bp, 9 predicted proteins | sample OricomgcompostMG_FD_108783 | JGI IMG/M metagenome (GOLD analysis project Ga0164242, IMG submission 108783) | Miracle-Growth compost microbial communities from Emeryville, California, USA - Original compost - Miracle growth compost (MG) ...
CGCACTATGCCGCCACGAATCGGTTCGTCGACCCGAAGGGCAACTGGGGCAAGCAGCTGTTCTGGGACTCCACCTTCCAGTCGTACTTCCTCGACGCAGGCAAGCTGCTCTGGTCCGACCTCGATCAGAAGACCCGCGACAACCTCACGGCGATCGCTGTCGGAGAGTCTCGCTATACCGCCGACCTGAACTTCGGGAACGATCCGATGTCGGGTACGTGGACGGCCGACTGGCCGACTGGAAAGTACGTCGGAGACACGGCGATGGAGGAATCCGGTGTGTACACGCAGGCGCTCGCGCCCGGCCTCGCCTGGGCTCCGGATGATCCTGATGCCGGCCGCTGGGCCCAGCAGCTCGGGGCCTGGGTCCGAAACGCGGCCGGTCAGCCGACGGCCGATCACAACAACCCGGCCATCGTCGCGGGAAAGCCGATCTCCAGCAACACAACGCACAACATCTACGACACATATCTCGTCGACAACCACGATTCTTCTGAGCCGCACTATCAGTCCGACATCTGGCGCTCGGGGGGCCGCAATGCGATCCAGTTCCTTCTCAACGATCAGCCGATCCCCGACGAGCTGATTCGTCAGCCGAACTCAGCCGAACTGTGGAACTCCCTGAAGCTGATGATGTCGAATCAGGGCGAGCCGTTCATGCCGATGAAGAACGATCGGGAGCACTTGTACGGGCGGGATGTGATTCCGCTCGCGTTTCTGGGTCAGGTCCTGCGCGACCCGGACGCGGCGCGCGCCGAGGCCAACATCGCCGCTTCGCTCGAGGCTTATCAGGCTTACGCGCCCGTCGACCGGTTGGCCAAGTTCTCCGGTGAGCCGAAGTACGAACCGGAAGCGCGGGCCGAGATCGCGATCTCGTATTTGCTGCATGTGAACGCTGCCGAGTCGAAGGCGGGGGTCGTCACACCGACGCCCCAGGGCCAGTTCTTCTCCCGGCTTTCCGGCGTGCGCGACTATGGCGACGATGCCGGTCTCACCCTTCAGCAGTCGGGTGCGGCCTGGGCCGGGGCATCCAGCCGCGCCGGATATGTCAAGTTTCCGTGGGTTCCTGACCACGACGACTGGCTCTTCGACCTGTCGGATTCGACGCCTTTCCTGTCTCCATCGACGTCCGCGCCGGTGAAGAAGCGAACCACGACCGTGTACACCAGCCCACGTGACGGTTTCGAGGGCACGGCGTCGGTCTTTGGATTCTCCGACCACAGTGCAGGCATGGTCACACTGCCCACCGGGTCCGCCGTCTATGCGACGAGCGGTGGCGGCAACGACGACGCCAGCCTCACGGTGCGCAACCTCGACATGAGCGGCTACGACGGCCTCGACGGAACGCGCACCTACACCACGGCGGAGGGGGCCAGCACTGCCTCGTTGCCGGTGACGAGGCCGGCCGATCCTGTCGACGCGAAGGCAGCCCGCGTCGACGATCTCGACTTTGACCCCGTCTCGGCGCGCTACGTGCGCATGCTCGGTGAGCAAGGCGACGCCAAGTACGGTTATTCGCTCTATTCACTTCACGTGTACGGCTCAGACGCTTCTTCGCACACTGACCTCGCGGCGGGCAAGACCGCGCAGGCATCGAGTGAGGACGTGAAGAACAAACACACCGCCTCGATGGTTACTGACGCGGATGCGAGCAGCCGCTGGTCGGTGTCGGTAGCCGATCGCACGCGAGACGACTCGTGGATCCAGGTCGACCTTGGGTCCAAGTGCAAGATCGGGGGTGTGCGTCTGGCCTGGGAGGCTGCAGCCGGAGTCCGGTACCTCGTACAGACCTCGACGGACGGCGTGACGTGGAGCACCCGTGCGGCCTACGGCAAGGCCCCAGCGGACGTCAATGTCGCGCGCCTCGACACTGTCGACCTCGCACCGAGTGGGACCACTGCCCCGGTGAAGGCTCGGTACGTGCGCATGCAGGGTGTGCAAGGCGACAGTGCGTACGGCTACTCGCTGTACAGTCTGCGTGCGATCACCCCGGAGGGACTGGACGCGGCGGCGGGACGACCGGCCACGGCATCGAGCGCTGACTCGGGCAAACCTGCGAGCGCCGTCACCGATGGCAGCGCCACTACTCGCTGGGCCGTCTCGAAGGACGACCGCTCGCGACCGGACTCGTGGATCCAGGTCGATCTCGGTGCACCGACCGAGATCGCACAAGTGCAGCTCGGATGGGAGGCCGCCGCCGGCCGCGAGTACCGCATCCAGACATCGCTCGACGGAGTCACCTGGCAGGACGCCGCAAGCTTCCGATACACCGGCGACCGGGTGCTCAGTAGCTCCGGTGACTGGCTGAACGTGGACGGAAAGGCCGGATTCGTCGTGCGCGGATCTCAGGCTCCGATCACCGTCTCGCGTGACGAAAGCGGCCAGCAGAACGTTGTTCGACTCGCCGATAATCCAGGTGGCCCATCCGGCCCGATGCTGGTCGAGATGAAGCCGGGCGACGCGTCAGCGACCAAGACGGTGGCGCAAGAGTCGACCCCAACCACAAACGTCGCGGGCGTGCTGGCGAGCACGCTGGACGGATACCTCACGGTTTTCAACCTGACGAACGCGGATGCGACGGCCGCCGTCACGGTGCCGGTCAACGGAGGCGAGGTTCCGATTTTCGCCGGTACCCAGCGGGTGGGCACGGACAGCACGAGTGTCGATGTGAGCGTGCCGGCAGGGTCAGCTATCGTGCTGCCGCCACGCGCCACGATCGAACGGTCCGCCAAAGCCGCGAAGACGGCGGCCCCGGTCCTCACCGCGACCGTGACCGATGCGCGTACGGTGCGATTGCAGTCACCGTCGGCCACGACGGTGGACGTGCGCAACGCCCAGACCGGTCAGCAGCGCAGCGTACGAGCGACCGGCGCCCCCGTCACGGTGCAATTCGCCGACGCCAGCGCGTTCCCGATCCCCGACCTCGCATTGAGCACGTTGACCTTCCCAGCATCCGTGCTGCCCGAAGGGATGACCTCGCCCGAGTTGGCCGTGGACGGCGACTCCGACACGGCATGGCGTCCCGGGCCCGCTGGGCGGATGGTCACCGACCTCGGCGCCGAACGAGAGATCGGGTCGATATCAGCTCTCTGGAACGGACAACGCGCGCCGGCCGCCTCATTCTCGGTGAGCGATGACGGTCTTACATTCCATGACGTCGGCAGCCTCGCTGCGGGCGAGCAGAAGGGATCGGTCGACGTGCTCAAGCGCGTTCGATACGTGGCGCTCAGCACGTCCTGGCACGCCGGCGACGCCGATCTGACGGCTCTGCGCGTACTCGCGCCGCAGTCGCCCGTGTGGTCGGGTGCGACGCTCGGCACCGCTCGGGTTGGCGCGACGTACGACGAATCTGTTCAGGCCGACGGCTCACCAGCCCCGCACTACCGGCTCACGGCCGGCGCGCTCCCTGACGGCCTCCGCCTCGCTTCGGACGGTCACATCAGCGGAACACCCACCGTCGTGGGAACGTATCGCTTCACGATCTCCGCCGAGAACGGGGTCGGCGATCCGGTCGGGAAAGGCTTCACGATCGACGTGCTCGCGGACGGCCCAGGCGGCGTGGGCGCGTCGGGACCATCGGGTTCAGGAAGTGGCCATGCCGGTGCGCCTCCTCGGATCGCGGCGACCGGCCTTGACCTGCTCGCTCCGCTTGCGCTCGCCGTGACACTGCTGGCCGGCGGTCTGCTGCTCGTGGCCCGGCGCCGCCGACGCGCTCACCGCTCGGTGCAGAAGTAGTTCTGGCGAGTAGTCGGTCGTCGGCGGCGGGTCACGAACGGTACCCCGCCATCCCGAGTTCGCAGGTATCGCCTGTATTCTCGAGCTTTTTCAGCCCTCGGCGGTCACCATCGGGTCGGGAGCATTCCTCGTGACGACTCCGTCGTGCTCGATCGGGAACCCGTTGCGCACCCAGTACTCGTAGCCGCCGATCATCTCGCGCACGTCGAGGCCCTCGGCGAGCAGGCGCCGCGCGGTGTGCGTGGCACCGTTGCATCCGGGGCCCCAGCCGTAGACCACCAGCGTGCGATCGTGGGGCAGCTCGCTCAGCCGCTCGTCGAGTGTGTCGGAGGGAAGGTGCAGGGCGCCAGCGATGTGGCCATGGTCCCAGGAGAGTTGCTTGCGGGTGTCCACGAGCACCGCGGTCCCGGCCGCCTGTGCACGCGAGGCCGCGACCACATCCATCTCATACCCGAGTCGGGCATCGACGAACGCGAGCAGGTCACTGCGGTCGGACAAAGTCATCCCTGCCCTGACGTCGGAGCGAGCAGCGCGGCCAGCTTCGGCAGCTGCGACGGGTCTTCGAGCGCCGAGCCGACGGCGACGACGCGCGCGCCCGCCCGCAAGTACTCACCCGCGTTGGAGGCATTCATTCCACCCGTGGTGACGAAGCTCGCCTGCGGGAACGGCCCGCGCATGGCCGAGAGCCACCCGGTGCCGAGCACGGAGGCCGGGAACGCCTTCAGCCAGGTCAGTCCCTCCTTCAGCGCCAGCTGCACCTCGCTCGCGGTCGCGACGCCGGGCATCGCGGGAAGGCCCGCATCCGCAGAGGCACGCACGATCTCGAGGTCGAATCCGGGGCTGACCGTGAACGCGGCGCCCGCCTCGGCGGCCTGCCGCACGTGTTCCAGCGTGACGACCGTTCCGGCGCCGACGACCTTGTCGCGCTTCTCGGCCGCCGCCGCGACGACCCGCAGTGCCTTGACGTCGTCCGGAGTCTGGATCGGCAGCTCGACGACGTCGATGCCCAGGTCCCACGCCGTCGTGGCGACGGCGAGACTGCGTTCGACCCCCATCCCTCGCATGATCGCCATCAGCGGAGCGGACTGGAAGATCTCGGTGAACTGTGTGTTTTCGACCATGGTCGCGTGCTGCCTCTCAGATGGCGGGTTCGGTGGATGCGACGATGAAGTCGCTGGTGGACTGCAGCACCAGGCTGGCGCGCTCGTGCCCTGCGCGCAGCCGCTCGCTGGTCGGCGCGCCGCTAAGTAGGGCGGCCAGGTAGCCGGCCGCGAAGGCGTCGCCGGCGCCGACGGCTTCGAGAACCTCGGTCGGGATCGCCGGTTCGAACGCGCTGGCGTCAGCCACGCCCGTGGCGACGTCGGTGCTGAACTCGGTCGCGCCGATGTCGCCGTCCTTGACGACGAGTCGCGCAGGCTCGGGGAGCAGCTGCCGTACGTCGGCTGCCGTGGGGCATCCCCAGAGCGTCTCCGCCTCATCCCGACCGACGAAAACGAGGTCGGCACGGCTCGCCAACTCTTGGAGGACCGGGGCGGCGGCATCCAACTTCCACAGTGCAGGTCGGTAGTTGACGTCGAAGCTCAGCGTCGTTCTGCTCGAGGAGGCGATGCGGTCGAAGACGGCCTCGACGAGCGCGGCACAATCGGCGGACAGCGCCGGCGTAATGCCGCTCAGGTGCACGACGTCGGCATCTTCGAGCGGGATGTCTGCGACGGTCGCGGCGCTCATCCGCGATGCCGCCGATCCGCTGCGGTAGTACAGCACGCCGTTGCCCGGGTCTTTGAAGTAGACGCCGGTCGGCGAGGCCGGGTCGAAGGCGACCCACCGGGTGTCGACGCCGTGCTCGGCGATCGCGCCGTGGATGCGGTGTCCCAGCACGTCGTCGCCGAGAGCGCTGACCCACGCGGTGGTGTGGCCGAGGTGCGCGACGTGGCACGCCACGTTCGACTCGGCTCCGCCCGCGTGTATCCGGACATCCTGCGCGACCAGGAGCGACTCGGCGCGGGCAGGCGTGACCATCATCATGGTCTCGCCGATGGTGATCAGGCGGGGCACTGCCTCGGACGTCATGGTTCCACTATGCTTACGGTGCGCGTTATTCGCAACGTGCCTTGCAATAGTTGCACAATTACGGAGGGGACCATGGCGCGACTTCTGCTGGACGAGCTGGGCGCTGAACGTCTCTCGGCACGTGACAAGGGTCTGCCGCAGCGTGCCATCGGCATGAGCGCGGCGGAGTTCCTCGCAACCGAGCCTCGGCTGAACGAGTTCTGGACACCGATGGTGGTGCTCGACGACGAGGCGATTCAGAACAACCTGGATGTGATGGCTCGCTGGAGCGCGTCACGCGGAATTCGGCTGATGCCGCACGGCAAGACCACCATGGCACCGTCCCTCTGGCAGCGGCAATTGGATGCCGGCAGCCTCGGCATCACGCTCGCCACGATGGGGCAGGTGCGCACGGCGCGCAGCTTCGGACTGGACTCCATCATGCTCGCCAACGCGGTCGTCGATGCTCGGTCGCTGCGCTTCCTCGCCGGCGAGCTCGCCGACCCGGAGTTCCGGTTCGTCTGCTGGGCCGACTCGGTCGCCACCATCGAGGCGATGGAGCGCGCGCTGCGCGAGGCGGGCACGCCGCGCAAGGTCGACGTCTGTATCGAGCTGGGTGCTGCCGGAGGGCGCACGGGTGCCCGAAGTCTCACGGAGGCGGTCGAGGTCGCTCGGCGGGTGGCAACATCCGATGTCCTGCGACTGGCCGGGGTGGCGGGTTACGAGGGGAGCCTCGGCCACGACCGATCGGATGCCGCCTTGGATGCCGTCCGTTCGTACCTGCGCCAGCAACTGGCCCTGCACGACGCGTTGCGCGAGCTCTACGACGATGAGGGTGACGTCTACGTGACGGCGGGCGGCAGCGCCTATTTCGACCTAGTCGCCGAGGTGTATGCCGAGGCGATCGCCGCCGACTCGCGCACGCTGTGGACGCTGCGCTCCGGGGCGTACATCGTGCACGACGACGGCTTCTACCGGGGCATCTCGCCGCTCGACGAGGGCGGCGCGCCCGGAGGCGACGCGGACGAGTCCGGCGGTCGGCTGCGCTCGGCGATGCGCGGCGTCGCACGAGTGGTGTCGCATCCCGAGCCCGGCCTGGCGCTCTTGGACGGCGGCAAGCGTGACTTCCCCTTCGACGAGGGGTTGCCGATTCCCCGGCAACACGCGGCCGATCTGGGCCTCGACTGGTCCGCACTGGATGATGCGTCGATCCTGGCCATGAACGATCAGCACAGCTATCTCGGCCTCACCGAGACGGATGCCCCGCTCGGTTCCGTCGTCGCACTGGGCCTGTCGCATCCGTGCACGACGTTCGACAAGTGGCACTACCTGCCGGTGGTCGCTTCCGCGGGCTCGGACCGCGTGATCGACCTCGTCCGGACCTTCTTCTAAGGCGCGGCAATGGCACCCGGAATGCGAGTGGTGTTGAGCGGCGGGACCATCGTCGATGAGGGGGGACCGCGACGCGCCGACGTCGCTGCGGTCGATGGCGTCGTCAGCGAGATCGGCGATTTCGCGTCCCGCCCAGGCGATCACGTCATCGACTGCCGAGGACGATACATCCTGCCCGGGTTCGTCGATGCACACTCCCACGCCGACGGACTGCTGGAGGACGAATCCGTGCAGCGCGCCCTGCTGAAGCAGGGTGTGACGACCGTGATCGCGGGGCAGGACGGCGTCTCGTCTGCACCAGGAGACGGTAGCTACGCCGCGGAATACTTCGCCGCGATCAACGGCGGGAATCCACGCTACAGCGGGGGCGGCGTCGCCGACTATCTCGCCACGGTTGACGGCCGATCACGGCTGAACGCGGCCTACCTGGTGCCGGCCGGAACAGTGCGATGGGAGGTCTGCGGACGCTCGCAGGCGCCGGCGGATGCCGCGCAGCGCGCCGCCATGGTCGACCTCGTCGAGCAGGGGATGCGCGAGGGCGCGGTCGGTCTCTCCACGGGCCTGGACTATGTGCCCGGGATCTTCGCCGACGCCGACGAGATCGCCGAGCTGTGTGAACCGGTGGCGCGCGCCGACGGCATCTATGTCACGCACATGCGCGGCGGCTACGAAGCAAACTCGGCCGCGGGTATCGACGAGATCGCACGCATCGCCGAGGCGACCGGTGTGCGCGTGCACGTCTCGCATTTCCACGCCCAGGCGCCCATCGTGCACGAGCAACTCGGCATCCTGAAGCACGCGGGCGTCGACGCCACCTTCGACGCGTATCCGTACACGCGCGGCTGTTCGTTGTTGAGCATGCCGTTGCTGCCGCCCGAGCTATCGGTGCTGCCGGCCGACGCCGTGGTGACGGCCATCAGCGACCCGGGCGAGCGCATCCGGCTACGTCGTGAATGGTTCCCCGCCGTCGCGCGCAACGCGAGCCTGGGACCCGAATGGCCCTCGATGCTCACGCTCGCGCACATCGCCGCGCCGGAGTTCGCGTGGGCGCACGGCCTCACGCTCGAGCAGGCCGCCGCCCGCGTCGGCTGCGACGCGATCGACCTCGCTCTGGATGTGCTTGCCGCGTCTCGCTTGCGTGTGAACACGATCATGGCCGTGCGGTACGAACGCCCGGTGGCAGAGCTCGCCCGGATCTTCGCGCATCCCGGCCACATGGCCGGCTCGGACGGCATCTTCATCGGCGCCCACCCGCATCCACGTGCCCGCGGCACCTTCGCCCGGTACCTGCGCGAGTACGTGCGGCAGACCGGTACCTGGTCGTGGCCGGATGCCGTCGGCCACCTCTCGTCGCGGGCGTCGGCCCGCTTCGGGCTGGGCCGACGCGGCAGGGTGGAGGTCGGCTGGGTCGCCGACCTGATCGTGGTCGATCCGGATGCTGTCGGCGACACCGCCGATTATTCCGCGCCGTTGGGCGAGGCCGTCGGCATCGACGATGTGCTGGTCGCCGGCGTTCCCGTCCTGGCAGATGGATCCTTGCTGCCCGGCACGCCGGGCCGCGGCATCCGGCGCGAACGAGAGTAGAGCACCATGTCGCAGAGTGTGAAACGCGCGGCCGGCATCGTCGAATCGATCGCCGCACAACCGAAGACGGTCGCGCAGCTGGCCGAGGAGTTCGGGCTGCATCGCTCGACGATGTTCCGGGAACTGCAGAGCCTCGAAGAGGTCGGGTACGCCAGGCGGCGCAAGGACGGCACGTATGCGCTCGCCTTCCGGCTGATCTCGCTCGCGCAGTCCGCGCTCGAGAACCTCGACCTGCGCCACGCCGCCTACGACCACGTGCGCCGACTTCACGCTGCCGTCGGCAACACGGTGCACGTCGCCGCACTGATGGACAACGCGATCATCTACGTCGACAAGGCCGAGGATGCCAGCGGCGTGCGGATGTATTCGCGTATCGGCTCTCCGGCTCGCCCGACCTGCAGCGGAGTCGGCAAGGCGATTCTCGCCGGCCTCGACACGGTCGGACGCGATGCCGTGCTCGCTGGAGTGGAATGGAAGCGCTATACCGAGCGCACCATCACCACCCGTGACGCCCTCGACGCGGAGTTGAGGGTGATCGTCGAACAGGGCTGGGCGGCGGACGACGGCGAGTTCGAGGACTTCGTCAACTGCGTCGCGGTACCGATCCACAGCTCGGCCGGCATCGTCGGCGCCCTCTCGCTCACCGCCATCCGCATGGTGCACGACCTGGAACAGCTCAAGCTGCGCATCCCGCTGCTGCAGCGCACTGCCGAGCAGATCGCGCGCGAGCTCGGCTGAGGAATTACGGCGATGCATATCGCCGGCTTCGTGGATCCGCGGTGTCCCTGGTTGGTGGTGAGATGAGGGTATGACGGCAGACATCGAGTTCTATACATCCGCCGATGGCGCGGTATCGCTCGAAGTTCGTACTGACGGCGAGACCGTATGGCTGACCCAACAGCAGATCGCGGAGCTGTTCCAGACCACGCAGCAGAACGTGAGCCTGCACCTTCTCAACGTGTATGAGGAGGGTGAGCTCGCCGAGGCGGCAACTCACAAGGATTTCTTGTCGATTCGTCAGGAGGGATCGCGGCAGGTCAAGCGGACGGTAGCTCATTACAACCTCGACGCGATTCTGTCGGTCGGGTACCGCGTCAAGAGCCGTACGGCGACACAGTTCCGCATCTGGGCGACGGCGCGCTTGCGCGACTATCTCGTGCAAGGGTACGCAATCAACGACCAGCGGTTAGAGCAGCTCGGCTCGATCGTGCGCATCCTCTCCAGGGCCACCGATGACCTTGTCGCCGGGGTCGCCGACGTGCTTGCCGGCTATCTGCCAGGCCTGACGCTGTTGCGCGACTACGACGAAGGGCAGATCGACACTGCCCCGGGCGCGGTGCCGGGATGGGTGCTCACCCTCAGCGAGGCGCGGGCCGTGATCGCGCAGGTTCGTGCCGAGTTTCCGAACGATGACCTGTTCGGCAACGAGCGAGGGGATACTCTCGACGGCGTCATCACCGCGATCTACCAGCGATTCGCCGGCGAAGATCTCTACCGGAGCGTCGAGCAGAAAGCGGCGAACCTGCTCTACCTCATCGTCAAAGACCATCCGCTGTCTGACGGCAACAAGCGCAGCGCCGCAGCGCTCTTCGTCACCTTTCTTGCACGCAACGGCAGCCTGAACGGCTCCGACGGGACGCCCCGCATCTCGAACAACGCGCTCGCCGCGATCACGCTCATGGTCGCGATGAGTGACCCGAAAGAGAAGGACCTCATGGTCGCGCTCCTCACCCGCATGCTCACCGAGGACGTCTCGTGGGTAGATCTCAGCGAATGAAAGGGAACGGCTGCTCGTAGATTCGAGCGAGGACTACGGCATCGAGTTCGCCACCAGGTCGCGGGCGAACGGCCCTCCGATGCCCGGCGACGCCGCGGGCTACGCGCCGGCGGGCACCGCCGCGACAACGTCGATCTCGACCAGGATGTTCGCCAGCTGCGACCCGACCGTGGTGCGCACCGGGTACGGCTCGGCGAAGAACTCCGCGTACGCTCCGTTGAACTCGGCGAAGTTCGCGAGGTCGGAGAGGTGCACCGTGGTCTTGACGCAGTCATCCATCGTGAGGCCTCGCTCGGCGAGCACGGCCTGGACGTTGCGCAGCACCTGCCTGGTCTGGTCGGCGACCGAATCGGCAACGGCTCCGGTCGCCGGGTCCTGCGGGCCGAACCCGGCCGTGTAGAAGAACCCGTTCGCTTCGACTCCTTGGCTGTACGGCCCGGCCGGCTGCGGTGCGTTCATGGTGTGGATGGCGGTCTTCGCCATGGTGGGTTCCCTTCTCTCTTGCTCTCTTGTGCGAATCAGGATGCGGCCGGCCCGCTGATGCGGTCGGCCCGCTGAAACGGTCAGTTCGCTGACACCCGCGTAGGAATGTGCAACTCGTGCAGCCGACCGGAGCCTTCCCGGTCGGGCCGGATCGAGGCGACGAGCGTCGCGATCACGCCGATGACACAGATCACCGCCGAGTACACCACGACCGGCCAGAATGCGCCACCGGCCGCGGCAACCAACGCCGTGCAGATGAACGGCGCGAGCCCGCCGCCGAGGGTGTTGGAGATCTGATACCCGATGTTCACGCCCGTCGTGCGCGCCTCCGGGTCGAACATCTCGACCAGCATCGTCGAGAGCGTGGCTTGCATGGCCACGCCGAACAGCACGAAGCCGAGGATCTGTCCGAGCCAGATCAGCCACATGTTGCCCGTGGTGAAGAGCATGAAGGTCGGGTAAACCATGAGTGCGAACCCGATGCATCCGATGATGTAGACGGTGCGACGGCCGATCCGGTCCGAGATCGCGCCCCAAGCGGGCGCGACGAAGATCTGCAGCACACCGACGATCATGGTTCCGGCAAAGCCCATCCAGGCAGGGATGTGCTTGTCGCCCACCATGAACCCCAGCCCATAGGTGAGCACGACGTATCCGGCAATCGACTGCGGCAGGCCGATCAGGATTCCCATGATCGCGTTCTTCGGATGCCGGAATGCCGCGACGAGCGGGTTCGGCTTCTTGCCGGTGGCCTGGATCGCCAGTGCTTGTGTCTCGGTGAACTCGTCTGACTCTTCCAGCTTGCGTCGGAGCAGCACGGCCACGACCGCCAGCACGATCGAGAACAGGAACGGCAGACGCCACCCCCACGTCAGGAACCATGATCCCGGGGTGAGACCGAGAGCGGCCATCAGTCCGCCGGAGACGATGTTGGCGACACCCGCACCGCAGATCAGGAACGCTCCGTACATGCCGTGCTTGCCGGTCGGCGCGTTCTCGACCACCATGGTCGCCGCACCGCCCATCTCGCCGCCGACGAAGAATCCCTGGAACATGCGGCAGAACAGCAGCAGGAGCGGAGCGGCGATGCCGATCGCGTGGTCGGAGGGGATCACGCCGATCGCCGTGGTCGCGATGCCCATGCCGACGACGGTGATCAGGAGCACCATCTTGCGCCCGGCGCGGTCGCCGACGATCCCCCAGACAATGCCGCCGATGGGGCGCAGAAGGAACCCGACGGCGAACGTCGCGAACGACGCGAGCTGGGCGACGACCGGGTCGTCGCCGGAGAAGAACACGACCGGGAAGACGGCGGCCGATGCGAGGCCGTACAAGTAGTAGTCGTAGTACTCCATCAGCGTGCCGATCGCACCGCCGGCGATCATCCTGCGCTGTTTGACATTCAAGCCGGGTCGGGCCTGCACCTGGGTCATGAGAGCCTCCTCGCTCCGTTGCTCACGTCCACGTCGGTAGCTAAGCTAGCGCGAGATGAACAATATGTCTAGCACGCGGACGTTTTGTTTATCGCAGCCTGGAGGGGTAAGGAGGAATCATGCCCGCGCAATCGACAGCAGCGTCCGAGAGCCCGCTGCGCGGTGACACCTACGAGTCGGTCGCAGAGGTCTTGGAGCGGTACCACCCGGTGATGCGCGCGGTCGCCGCGGCCGGCGGACCCAGCGTCGAAGTGGTGCTGCACAACCTCGACGGCGCCGACGTCGACCTCGACCACACCATCATGGCGATCGAGAACGGCCATGTGACGGGCCGGGAGGTCGGTGGGCCGTCCACGAACCTCGGTCTGGACGTGATGCAGAACCGGCGGGCAGATCACGACGCCTTCGGCTACCGCGGCTTCACCAGCGATGGTCGTGAGCTGCGGTGCTCGTCGATCTACTTCCACAACAGTGCCGGCGACATCATCGCGTCACTGTGCATCAACGTCGACATGAGCGCCGTGCAGCAGGCCAAGAACCTGCTCGACGCACTGCTGCCACAGCCGCAGAGCGAAGCCGCAGGCCCGGACGAGTACATCGGCCGCGACCTGGTGTCCGTCATGGACACGATGGTCACCGAGGCCATTGCCGAGGTCGGAAAGCCGGTCACGCAGATGAGCCGCGACGACAAGATCGCCGTGCTGTTGCGCCTGGATGCCCGCGGGGCGACCCAGATGCGCAAGTCGGTGGAGGCGATCGCACTGCGGCTCGGCA
>Ga0164242_10006179_pt1 | contig 13226 bp, 7 predicted proteins | sample OricomgcompostMG_FD_108783 | JGI IMG/M metagenome (GOLD analysis project Ga0164242, IMG submission 108783) | Miracle-Growth compost microbial communities from Emeryville, California, USA - Original compost - Miracle growth compost (MG) ...
CGCTCGGGCGCGTAGCCCGTCGAGCACAGGTAGGTGACCGTCGAGCCGTCCTCGAGCGACATGAACGCGTGGCCGAGGCCCTCGGACAGGAAGATGGCGCGCCGGTCGACGTCGTCGAGCAGCACGGAGTCCCAGCGGCCGAACGTCGGCGAGCCGGTGCGCAGGTCGACGACCACGTCGAGCACCGCGCCGTGCACGCACGTGACGTACTTGGCCTGGCCGGGCGGCACGTCGGCGAAGTGCACGCCGCGCACCACGCCCGCCGCGGAGACGGACAGGTTGGCCTGCGCGAGCACCATCGGGTGGCCCGCGTGGCTCGCGAACGGCACGTCCTTGAACCACTCGAGGAAGACGCCGCGCGGGTCGCCGAACTGACGGGGGGTGATCTCCCAGGCGCCGGGGACGGCGAGCTCGCGGTACTCCACGCGGGCGAGCCTAGCGGCGTCGGTACCCTGGGCCCGCCCCGGCCGGGGCGTCCGGGGACGAGGGGAGCGGGCCGTGCGTTGGATCGTGGTCGGGGCGGGCGGCATGCTCGGGGGCGACCTCGTCGAGCGGGTGCGCTCCACGGGTGACGAGGTCCGCGGGCTCGACCGCGCCGCGCTCGACGTGACCGACCCCGACGCCGCGCGGGCCGCGCTCGCCGACGCGGACGTCGTGGTGAACGCGGCCGCGTGGACGGCCGTCGACGACGCGGAGACGCACGAGGCGGCGGCGTTCGCGGTGAACGCGGCGGGCGCGGCGAACCTGGCCCGCGCGGCGTCCGCCGCCGGCGCGGCGTTCGTCCACGTGAGCACCGACTACGTGTTCGACGGCGACGCGAGCGAGCCGTACCCGGAGGACGCGCCGGTCGCGCCGCGGTCGGCCTACGGCCGCACCAAGGCCGCGGGCGAGTGGGCGGTCCGGGCCGAGCACCCCGGCGCGCTCGTGCTGCGCACCGCGTGGCTGTACGGCGCGCGCGGCGCGTGCTTCCCGCGGACGATCGCCCGGGTGGCCGCCGAGCGCGGGGGCCTCGACGTCGTCGACGACCAGGTCGGCCAGCCCACGTGGACGCGCGACGTCGCCGACCTCGCCGTGCGGCTCGTGACGGCCGGAGCGGTCGCCGGGACGTACCACGCGACCTCGTCCGGCGCGGCGTCGTGGTACGAGTTCGCGCGCCGCGTGGTGGCGGCGGCGGGGCTCGACCCGCAGGTCGTGCGGCCCACCACGAGCGAGGCGTTCGTGCGCCCAGCGCCCCGCCCGGCGTGGTCCGTGCTGGGCCACGACGCGCTCCGGCGCGCGGGGGTCGAGCCGATCGGCGCCTGGGACCAGCGCTGGGCGGTCGCGGCCGACGAGGTGCTCGCCGGCCGCTGACCGCGCGCGGCACCCGGGACGGCACAGGGCGCGCCGGTCGTCGACCGACGCGCCCTGCGAGGGTGCCGACGTCGTCAGGAGACGACGATCGTCTTCACCGTGACGGTCTTGCCCGCCTTGGCCGTGGCCGCGACGCTCTTGTTGCGGTACCCGCCGGTGTACGGGTCGTAGACCTGCAGGAGCACCGTGCCGGGCGTGTTGCTCGGCACGCTGAAGCGGCCGGTGGCGCTGGTGGACGCCCAGCCCCCGCCGTACACGGTGATGCCCGCGACGGCCTTGCCCTTGCTGTTCTTGACGTACCCCGCGAGGGTGCCCGCACGCACGAACCGGACGTTCTTCGTCAGGGTGTGGCCCTTCTTCACCGTCACCTTGGCGACGACGGGCGCGTCGCTGCTCGACTTCGGGTAGACCGCGAGCGTGTACGAGCCCGAGACGACGTGCTTGAGCGAGTAGGTGCCCTTCGAGCTGACCGTCCCCGCGGCCGCGTAGGTGCCGTAGGCGTCGTAGAGGTACACGCGCGCACCCGCGGCGAGCTTGCCGCCGGACGTCGTGACCTTGCCGGTGACGGACGTGAACTTCGCCGCCTTGATCGTGCCGGCCGAGACCGTCTTCGTGCTGACGGTCACCTTCTTGGCGACGTTGGTGCCCGCGATCGACACGTAGTACGTGCCCTTCGGCAGGTGGCTGAACGTCACCTTTCCGGACGTCGACGGGGTGCGAGAGTCGTACAGGTGCTTCTTGGCGTCGAGCAGGACGACGTCGACGGCCGTGACCTTGCCGCTGCTGACCTTCGCCGTGACCGACACGCCGCCCGAGGGCGCCTTCGTCGACAGGGTCTTCGCCGTGACCGTCTTGCCCTGCACCGCCGCGACCGTCGTGGTGTTGTTGTACGCACCGTTCGACACCGAGACCTGGACGGGGCCCGTGGCGAGCCCGCGCAGCACGTAGTGGCCCGAGGCGTCGGTCGTCGCGTAGCCGTAGCCGGCGCGCGTCGTGTTGGTCGCGTTCACCGCGACGCCCTTGACGGCCTTGCCGGCCTTGTCGACGACCTTGCCCTGGATCGAGGCGCCCGCCACGGCCGCGATGTTCACCGTCGTGGCGCCGCCGGAGGTGACCTTCACGGGAGTGGAGTCCGGCTCGCGCACCGTGTTGCCCGCGTACGTGGGGAGCCATGACGCACCGGTGGCGGGATAGGTCTGCGCCGTGTACGTGCCGGGCGGCACGGAGATCGTGAAGGCCCCCGTGGAGCTCGTCGTCGCGTAGCCGCTCGCGCCGTTCGTGGCGTCCAGGCGGACGCTCGCCGAGGCCGCGGCCTTGCCGGCGGCCGTGATCTTGCCCGAGACCTTGCCGTTCTTGGCGACCTTGACGGTCGACAGCGTCACGTCCTTGGCGGTCGTCACCTTGACGGTGCCGGCCTTGGAGTAGCTGTACGTGTTCGGGTAGTACAGCGTGCCGTAGTCGTACGTGCTGCTGGCCGTGTCCCAGTGGCCCACCGAGACGTGGTAGCTGCCGCTCTTGACGACCGCCGCGTAGCTGCCGTCCGCGGCCGTGTGCGCCCACCCGCTGGTGCCCGAGGTCGTCGGGTACACGGAGACGTCGATGTCCGCGAGCGCCTTGCCGGCGGTGTCCGTGACCTTGCCGCGCACGAGCTGGCTGCCGGCGATCGTCACGACCTTCGACGTGGCGCCCGAGCCGACCGCCACGGTCTGCTCGATCGTCTTGTAGGTGATCGGGTCGCTGACGTCGAGCGTGTACGCCGAGCCGGCGGGCAGGTCCGCGGCGGTGAACGTGCCGTTCGCGTCCGTCGCGCCGGAGGCGTACGCGCCGTAGCCGTCGAAGACGACGACCCAGACGCCGGGGATGCCGCCGCCTCCGGTCGACTTCACCGCGACGCTGTACGAGTAGGTCGTGACGGCCTGGGCCGGGACTGCCCCCCAGAGTCCGAGAGCCAGGGCGCCGACGGCGGCCCCCGCTCCGGCGATAAGTCGTCGCATGCTGCTCCTCGCGTGAGTGAGTGCGCTCAGGGTGCGCACAGGATGGGCAGATCGTGACAGGTCGCCCACGCGAGATCGGCCGTCGTCCTGCAGGTCGGACGCACATCATCCGTTCGGGTGACGCATTCGACGGACGGTGCCCCGAGCGGCCCAGCGCGGCCGTCCGCCCTCAGTCGTCGGAGTCCAGCAACCCGAGCAGATAGGTGCCGTAGCCCGACTTCGCGAGCGCCTCGCCGCGCACGCGCAGCTCGTCGTCGGACAGGAAGCCGCGCCGCCACGCGACCTCCTCCGGCACGCCGATCCGCAGGCCCTGCCGGCGCTCGACGGTGCGCACGTAGTCGGCCGCGTCGGTCAGCGAGTCGAACGTGCCGGTGTCGAGCCACGCCGTGCCGCGCGGCAGGATGCCGACCTGCAGCCGGCCCGCCTCGAGGTAGACGCGGTTGACGTCGGTGATCTCGTACTCGCCGCGCGCGCTCGGACGCAGGTCGCGCGCGATCGCGACGACGTCGTTGTCGTAGAAGTACAGGCCGGGCACGGCGTACCGGCTCTTGGGCTGCGCCGGCTTCTCCTCGATGGACAGCGCGCGGCCGCGCTCGTCGAACTCGACCACGCCGTACGCCGTCGGGTCGGCCACCCGGTAGGCGAACACCGCGCCGCCGTCGACGGTCGCGAAGCGCTCGAGCCGCGACCCCAGCCCGGGGCCGTAGAAGATGTTGTCGCCCAGCACGAGGGCCACGTGGTCCGCCCCGACGAAGTCCGCACCGAGCACGAACGCCTGCGCGAGGCCGTTCGGCTCGGCCTGCACGGCGTACTCGAGACAGATGCCGAACTGCGACCCGTCGCCGAGCAGCCGCCGGAACTGCTCCGCGTCGTGCGGCGTCGTGATGACGAGCACGTCGCGGATGCCCGCGAGCAGCAGCGTGCTGAGCGGGTAGTAGATCATCGGCTTGTCGTAGACCGGGACGAGCTGCTTGCTCACGCCGAGGGTGATGGGGTGCAGCCGCGTGCCGGAGCCGCCGGCCAGGATGATGCCTCGCATGGCGCTCATCCTGGCGGACCGGCGGCCGGGCGCGGAACCGCGCGGCCGGTGGTCCGGGTCGGCATCGGGGTCCCGTTAGCATCGGCGCACGTCGGGGCCGCTGCGGCACGGCACAGGTCGGCGTGGTCTGCTGCGCGCGGCAGCCGCGGGACGAGGAACGGAAGACGCGAACGTGACGACGCCGACGGCGCGAGGGCGCACCGCCCCGCCGGTCGCCGGGACCGGCGGCTGGCGCGACCGCGGCCTGCGGCTGCTCGTCGAGCTGCCCGACCGGCTGCCCGTGCTGCTCGCGTGCCTCGCGCTGACCGCGCTGCTGGCCGTCATGGCGGGCGAGCTGCGGCCGGTCGTCGTCGTGCCGGTCGCCGCCGCGCTCGCGGTCCTGACGTGGCGCGCGGTCCCCGCCCTCGGCGCCGGCCGGCGCGCACGCCCGGGCGCGGCGCGCGCCGACCGGTGGGCGGTCGTCGCGCTCCTCGTGCTCGTCGCGGTCTGGCTGCTGGTCTCGGCGCGGTTCGTCGCCGACTACGTCGTCGTCAACCGCGACCCCGGCTTCCTGACGCTCGAGGGGCTCTGGCTGCGCACGCACCCGAGCGCTCCGATCCCCGTCGGCGGGGCCGCCGCGGTCCAGGCCGCCGTGCCCCTGGCCAAGGCGTCGACGCAGGCGTTCGACCTCGCCGGCGGCGAGCTGCACGCGCAGGGCGACACGATGCTGCCCGCGCTGCTCGCGACGTTCGGCTGGGTCGGCGGCGAGGACGCCGTGGTCGGCGGCAATCTCATGGTGGGCGCCGTCGGGCTGCTGGCGGTGTTCGCGGCGGCGCGGCGCTGGACGGGGTCGCTGTGGGCGCTGGTGCCGACCGGCGCGCTCGCGCTGTGCCTGCCGTTCCTCGTGTTCACGCGCGCCGCGTACAGCGAGCCGCTCGTCGTCGCGCTGGCGTTCGGGGCGCTCGCCGTGCTGCACGGGGCGCTCGCGGGGCGGTCGTGGCGCGCGTTCGCGCTCGGCGGCGGGCTCGTGGGGGTCGCGGCCGCGTCGCGCATCGACGGCGCGCTGCTCGTCCTCGCGCTCGCGGTCGCGCTCGGCGCGGTCGGCTGGGCGGCCGTGCCGCACGAGGGTCGGCGCGCCCTCGTGCGAGGGGTCGCGGTCGCCGTCTGCTGCGCCGCGGTGGTCGGCGCCCTCGGGATCCTCGACGTCCGGCTGCTCAGCCACGCGTACGCCCGCCAGCAGGCGGCGCAGCTGCGGATGCTCGTGCCGGCGACCGTCGCGGGCGTCGTCGTGGTGCTCGCGCTGCTGGCGTGGCCGCGGCCGACGCGCCGGCTGCGGCGGCTCCTGCTGCGGCGGCGCCGCGCGGTGGGGACGGCCGGCGCCGTGCTCGTCGGGCTGGCCGTGCTCGCGCTGGCGTCCCGCCCGCTGTGGCTCGTCTCGCGGCACAACACGCCCGGCACGGGCGTCCCCGAGGCGGTGGCCGCGCTGCAGAAGGCCGAGGGCCTCGCGGTCGACCCGCTGCGGTCGTACGACGAGCACACCGTCTCCTGGCTCGCGTGGTACGTCGGCTGGCCCGTCGTCGCGGCCGCCGCGGTCGGGCTCGCGCTGCTCGTGCGGCGCGCGGTGGTCCGGCGCGACCCCGCGGCGTGGACGCTCGCCGCGGTCGTCGTCGGCGGGTCGCTGCTCTACCTGTGGCGTGCGAGCATCACGCCCGACCAGCTCTGGGCGGTGCGGCGCTTCCTGCCCGTGACGATCCCCGGGCTGCTCGTCGTGGCGGGCTGGGTCGTCGTGCGCCTGTGGGACCGGGGGCGGCGGGTGCCACAGGTCCTCGGGGTCGCGCTCGCGGGCGTCATGCTCGCGACGCCCGTGCTCGCGTGGCACCTGTCGGCGTCGACGCGTGACCTCGACGGGCGCCGCGCGCAGGCCGAGGCGGTCTGCGCCGAGCTGGCCGCGCACGACGTGCACCGCGTCGTGTGGGTGCACAGCGCTCCGTTCCGCTACCTGGCGACGCTGCGGGTGCTGTGCGACGTGGAGGTCGTCGAGCTCACCAGGCCGCCGAGCGCGGCGCAGCTCGCCGCGGTGCGCGCGGCCTGGGGGCCGGGCGACGTCGCCGCCGTGTCGTTCGACCTCACCGACCTGCCGTGGGCCGACGGGCCCGGGCAGGAGTTCGCGTTCGCGCGGACCGTCGAGCTCGGGCGCTCGCTCGTCGGGCCGCCGACGGCCGACAAGGTGCGGCAGTCGGCCGCGCACGGCGGGATCGTCCGGCCGGACGGGCACGTGGCGGCGTTCGCGGGCTGAGCGCCCGGCCGGCCGCGGGCGACGGTCAGGCCGTGACGCGCTCCCCGGCGACCAGCCGCTCGCGCGCCGCGGGGTCCGCGACCGCGGCGGGCGTCGCCAGCACGACCGACCCGGCCGAGCCGAGAGTCGCCAGCACCGCGCGGAGCGACGCGAGCGGCTCGTGGTCGCCCGCCACGACCAGCCGGCGCGCGCCGGCCGCGTCGTCCGCCGCGAGCAGCTCGGCGAGCCCCGCGTGCGGGGTCGTCCCGGCGGGCGTGACGAGCGCGGGTGCGGCCGGCTCGAGCGGGGGCGCCCACCCGAGCTGGTCGCCGTACGTCATGACGGCCGCCGCGGCGTCGATCACGCCGGCGGGCAGCGCGTCGGGGGAGCGGCGCGCGAGCGCGGGCAGCGTCACGACCACGACCTCGCGCGCGCTCGACGCGGCGCCCGGCGACGCGGTGACGAGCACGTCGGCGTCGCCGTCGTCGGCCAGCACCACGCACGCGCCGACCCGCCACACGGCCAGCGCCCACACGACGGTGCGCCAGTGGCCGGGCAGGTCGAGGCGCACGCGCGTCCCGGGTCCGGCGTCGAACTCCTCGACGAGCAGGTTCGCCGTCTTGTGCACCCAGTTCTCGAGCACCGCGCCCGAGAGCTCGACGCGCTCGTGGTCGTCGCCGTACCACGTCAGGCGGGGCCGGCCGGGCTCGCGCACGAGCAGCGTCAGCAGGGCGGCGATGGTCGTCGGAGGCACCCGATCAGCCTAGGACGACACGCCGGAGCGGCCCGCAACGCCCAAGTTCACCCGACAAAGCGGGGCAACTACCACGCCTGCGCTTGACGCTCGCGAACGACACGCGTGTAATTTCTCGCATCCGATCCGAGCAACACCACGCGGCGCTCGACGGCGAGCGTCGCAGCAAGGCCTCACAGCCTCAGACGCACGACCAGCACACCAGCACCGGAGGCACGCATGTGGAACCTGCTCGACGACGAGGGGGCATTCCCGTCGGACGCACCGCGTCCCGCCCCGGCCACGCCGTCCAACGTCCTGTCCCTGTTCGACCCCGTCGAGGACGAGGGGCCGATGGGGTGGCAGGAACGGGCGCTGTGCGCCCAGACCGATCCCGAGGCGTTCTTCCCCGAGAAGGGCGGCTCGACCCGCGAGGCCAAGAAGGTGTGCTCGGGCTGCGACGTCCGGGCGGAGTGCCTCGAGTACGCGCTCGCCAACGACGAGCGGTTCGGCATCTGGGGCGGTCTGTCCGAGCGCGAGCGGCGCAAGCTCAAGCGGCGGGTCGTCTAGGACTCGGCTGAGCATCTGCGGCTCCCTCGCGTGTCGCGGACGGCGAGGCGCGAGCGCGACGGCACGATGACCCGAGCATGACTGACACGCTCCTGGCCGCCGGCCCCTCCACGGCGACCTCCTCCGTCCCGGTGGTCACGCCGGTGACGGCGGTGGTCGTGACGCGGGGTCGCACCCCGTACCTCGCGACGACGCTGCGCGCGCTCGCCGCGCAGAGCCGGCGGCCCGTGCGGGTCCTGCTGGTCGACGCCGCCCCCGAGCCCGACGCGTCCGTGCGCGGCGAGCTCGCCGCGGCGTTCGCGGGCGTCGAGTCGCCCCTCCTGCTGACGGTCGAGGCGCCCGCCGCGCGGACGTTCGGCCACGCCGTGCGCGCCGCGCTCGCGGCCGACGAGGGCGCCCCCACGCCGTGGGTGTGGCTGCTGCACGACGACTCCGCGCCCGCGCCCGACGCGCTCGCCGAGCTGGTGCGCGCCGTCGGTCGCGCGCCGTCCGTCGCGGTGGCCGGTGCGAAGCAGCGCACGTGGACGGACCCCGAGCGGCTGCTCGAGGTCGGCGTGCGGACCTCGCGCCTCGGGCGACGGATGACGGACGTCGAGCCGGGCGAGCTCGACCAGGGGCAGCACGACGGGCGCGACGACGTGCTCGCCGTCGGCCTCGCCGGTGCGCTCGTGCGGCGCGACGTCTGGGACGAGCTGCGCGGCACCGACCCCGCGCTCGGGCCGTTCGGCGACGGCACCGACCTCTCGCGGCGCGCCCGGCTCGCCGGGTACCGCGTCGTCGTCGTGCCCGGCGCGGTGGTCCGCCACGCGCAGGCGTCGTACCTCGGCCTGCGCGACACCGCCGCGCAGGACCCGGACGAGCTCGAGCCCGTCGACGCCGACGGCGACGGCGAGGACGACCGCGCCGACCCGCGTCGGTCGTTCGTGGCGCGCCGACGCTCCGTCCTGCACCAGCGCCTCGTGGACGTCGCCCTGCCGGCGCTGCCGTTCGTCGGCGCGGCCGCGCTCGTCGCCGCCGTGCTGCGCGCGTGCGGCCAGCTCGCCGTCAAGCAGCCCGGCCTCGCGGTCGGCGAGCTGCGTGCCGCGCTCGCGGCGCTGCTCGCGGTGCCCGCCGTCGTCCGCGCCCGCGTCACGGCGACGCGCACCCGGCGGCTCGCCCGCCGGCGCCTGCGCCCGCTGCAGGCCGGCCCGCGCGACGTGTACGACCAGTGGCGCGACCGCCGACTGGCGCGGGCGGCCGCACGCAAGGTCGTCCAGGCGCCGAGCGAGCTCGAGCTGTCCGAGCTGCGCGCTCTCGCGACGCGGCGCCGCGTGACGCTGGCCGTGCTGGTCGCCGGCCTCGTCGCCGCGACGGTCGTGGGCCTCGGGTCGGTGATCGGCCCGGTGGCCGGCGGCGCGCACCTCGTGGGTGACGCGCTCGCGTCCGCCTCCGGCGGTTTCTCCGACGCGTGGCGGGCGGCGACCTCGTGGTGGGTCGCGGACGGGCTGGGCACCCGCGGTCCCGCGGACGCGCTGCTCACGGTGCTCGCGCTGCCCGTCGTCGTGACGGGCTCGCTCGCGGCCGTCGTCCAGCTCCTGCTGCTCGGGTCCCTCGTGCTCGCGGGCCTCGGCGCGTGGGCCGCCGCCGGGACGGCCACGCGGTCGGTCGGCGTGCGGGTGTGGGCCGCTCTCGTGTGGGTCGCGGCGCCCGCGCTGCTCCTCGCGCTCGGGTCGGGCCGGCTGGGTGCGGTCGTCGCGCACGTGGCCCTGCCGTGGGTGGCCTTCGGGCTCGCGCGCGCGGTCGGCGTGCAGCGCGTCGACCAGGTGCTCTCCGGCGTGTCGACCGCGAGCCGCGACCACGAGCCCGACGTCCCCTGGTTCCCGGACGACGAGGACGACGACTCCGTGCCCGCGCGCCGCGCCGCCGAGGTCCCGACGCCGCACCACCCGGTGAGCGGGCCGACGCCGCAGGTCGAGGACGTGCCCGCCGTGCGGGTCGGCGCACCGGACCCGACCGGCTCGATCGCGGCGGCCGCCGGCGCGGCCCTCGCGTTCGCGCTCGTCGCGGCGAGCGCCCCGGTGCTGCTCGTTCCCGGCGTCCTCGCGCTGCTCGTGGTCGCGGCCTGCGTGCCGCGGCGGCGCGGGCGCGTGCTCCTCGTCCCGGTGCCCGCGATCGTGCTGCTCGGACCGCTCGCGACCACCGCGCTGCACCGCGGCGGCGCGGGCTGGCGCCTGCTGGCCGCGGACCCGACCGGCCTGCCGCTCGACTCGACCGGGTCGGACGCCGTCCACCGCCTGCTCGGACTGCCGGACGACCCTGCTGTGCTCGTGCCCGACGGCGTGCACGGCCTGCTCGCCACGGCGTGGCCGCTCGCCCTGACCGCGGTCGTGCTCGGCCTCGCGGTGCTCGCGCTGCTGCGCGGCGCCCCCGCGGCGCGCGGCGTGCGCGCGGCGTGGGTCGTCGTGGCGATCGGCCTCGCCGCGGCCACGGCGGCCGTCGCGCTGCCGGTCGCGGTCGACGACGGGACCGTCGTGCACGGCTGGGCCGGTCCCGGGCTGTCGCTCGCGCTCCTCGGCCTGCTCGCCGCCGCGGTCGTCGGCACCGACCGGCTCGTCGAGCGGCTCGCGCGGTTCACGTTCGGCTGGCGGCAGCTCGCGGCGGGGCTCGTCGCCGTCGTCGCGATGCTCGTGCCGGTCGCGTCGCTCGGCTCGTGGGCCTGGCAGGCGCGGTCCGCCGACGCCGTCGACCTGCGCACGCTCGACCGTCCGGTCGTCCCGGCCGTCGGGCAGCAGGCGCAGCTCTCCGCCGACGCGGCGCGTGTGCTGAGCCTCACCGCGCAGCCGGCGTCGACCGGCGAGGCGACCGTCCGCTGGCAGCTCCTGCGCGGCGACGGCCCGCAGCTCGCGGACCTCGCGGCGAGTGCCGCGACGCGCACGCTCGACGGCGGCCCGACGGGCGTCACCCCCGCGCCGGCCGACCCCGCGACCACCGAGGTCGAGCAGCTCGTCGCGCGCGTGGCGGGCGCGTCGTCGGGCGACGTCGCGGCCGGGCTCGGCGCGCTCGCCGTCGCCGACGTGCTCGTCCCGAGCCTCCCGGCCGGGGGCGACCAGGCCGCGGCGGCCGCACGCCAGGAGCTCGTCGGCCGGCTCGACGCGACGCCCGGGCTCGCGCGCGTCACGGACAACGCGGCGGGGACGCTGTGGCGCGTCCAGGCGACCGCGGACCGGTCGGGTGATGCCGCGCCGGACGTCGTCAGCTCGTGGGCGCGGCTCCTGCCGGGCGACGCCGACGTCACCGACCCGGCCGCGGACGCCGTCGCGGTGCCCGCCGCCGGTCGGAGCGTCGACGCCACGATCGCGCCCGGCTCGGCCGACCGCGTGCTCGTGCTCGCCGAGCGCAGCGGCTCGGCATGGCGCGCGACGCTCGACGGCCACGCCCTGCGCGCGGTCGACGACGGGTGGCGCCAGGCCTTCGCCGTGGGCGCCGACGGCGGCCACCTGCAGGTCTCGTACCGGTCGCCGTCGCGCAGCCCGTGGCTCGCGGCGCAGGCGGCCGTCGGCCTCGTCACGGTGCTGCTCGCGCTGCCGCTGCGCCGACGCCGGGCGGGCCGGTCGTGACGGAGGAGCAGGACATGACGCACGACACGACCCCGCGGCCCGTCGGGGTGCCGGACCGCGTGCCCGCCCCCGCGCGCGTCTGGCCCGGCCGCGTCGCGCGCGTGGTCTCGGGGCTCGCGGTGCTCGGCCTCGTCGGGGGCGCCGTCGTGGCGGCCACGCGGGTGCCGGCGCGCGACGACGCAGCCGTCCCCGCCACGCGCGTCGCCGTGCCCGCCGCGACGACCTCGCTCGTCTGCCCCGGCACGCTCGTCCTGCCCGACGACACCGGCCGCGGGGACTCCGCCTTCAACCCGGTACCCGTGGCCCCCGACACGCGTGTCTCGGCGCTCACCGCGGGCACGACGGACGGTCCCGGTGCGATCCGCCCGCTCACCCAGGCGAGCTCGCTGGCGAAGCTGCCCGCGGGCGGCGCCGCGGCGATGGTCGACGACGTGACGAAGCCCCTGGTCGTCGCGGCCGACCCGGGCGACGACCGCGCGGCGCGGCTCGCGGGCGCGACCGGGACGTTCGTCACGGCCGGCGACCTGCGCGGCCTGGCCGCCGCCTCCTGCCAGGAGCCGACCGCCGACGCATGGCTCGTCGGCGGCTCGACCGAGCTGTCCAGCACCGCGCACCTCGTGCTCGTGAACGCCGGCTCGACGCCCGCGCAGGTGACGGTCCAGGTCTGGGGCCCGAACGGGCTCGCCGACCTCTCGACCGACCAGTACCTCGTGGCGCCCCGCGCGCAGAAGGTGCTCCACCTGGCCGCGCTCGCCCCCGAGCAGCGCCGGGTCGCGGTGCACCTGACCGCGACCGGCGGACGCGTCGCGGCGTACGTGCAGGACTCGTCGCTGAGCGGCTTCACGCCGACGGGCACGGACCTCGTCGTCGCCGGCACGCAGCCGGCGACGGAGCAGGTCGTGCCGGGCGTCTCGGTCACGTCGAGCGATGTGGACGACGCGGTCGTGCCGGCGGTGCGGCTCCTCGTGCCGGGGACGCGGGCGGCGAAGGCCACGATCACGCTGCTCGGGCCGGACGGGGCGTCCGTGCTGCCCGGCGGCGACGCGGTGGGCCTCACGGCCGGCTCCGTGACGGACGTGTCGCTCGGCGGCCTCGCCGCCGGCGTCTACACGCTCGTGGTGCGGGCCGACCAGCCCGTGCTCGCGTCCGCCGTCGTGACGCGCCGCGGCGGGGCCGCGCCGCAGGGCGGCGGCACGATGGTCGACCGCGCGTGGGCCGCGGCCACGACCGCCGGACGGTCGGGCGTCGTCGCGGTCCCGCAGGGCACGACGGGATCGCTCGTCCTGAGCGGCGTGGCGGCCCGGGGCGTGACCGGCGACGCGACCGGCACGCTGCGCATCCTCGGCGAGCACGGCAAGGTCCTCGCGACGCGACCGGTCCGGATCAGCGCGGGGTCGACGGGAGCGTGGACCCTGGGCGGCCTGGTGGGGGACGACGAGACGCTCGCCGTCGCCCCGCCGGCCGACGACGCGGGCGACGCGGGGGACGGGGGCGACGGGGACGACGCGGGTGACGACGCCGCGCCGTCCGGCGACGCGACGCCCGAGCTGCCCGCGAACCTCGGCGGCGCGCAGACGTGGTTCGCCCCGGACCCGGCGCCGACGAAGCCCGTCACCACGACGGGCGGCCCGACCGTGACGGGCGTGGACCTCGTGACCGACGGCGGCGCGCGGGTGCGGCTCGCGTGGGC
>Ga0164242_10006180_pt1 | contig 13226 bp, 8 predicted proteins | sample OricomgcompostMG_FD_108783 | JGI IMG/M metagenome (GOLD analysis project Ga0164242, IMG submission 108783) | Miracle-Growth compost microbial communities from Emeryville, California, USA - Original compost - Miracle growth compost (MG) ...
GGTGGGAATACTGATAGCAGGATGACCGGTTAAATTCGTAATCGCTGCCTGGTTCCCAACCCAGGTCGGGCAAATAATTACATCATATTTCTCCATTACTTCATTTACTTTTTGCATTAAAATATAGCGATGTCGATTGGTATTGACATATTCTACTGCCGGGATGAATCTTGCAGCACGAAAATAATTTGGCCATTCACCTTTGCCTTGTCTTGGCATTTGATCGTCGATACCGGTTCGCGTAAATTCATCGAAAGCGGCAGCACTTTCTGAACCAATTACAATTCCAATCATATCGAAATTATAAATTCCTGAATCCGGAAAATCAACAGGGATAAGCTTTGCACCGGCTTTTCTAAAAACGTCCAACACATTATTTTCATTTCCTAAAGTATCTTTTTTATTAAAATAATTTTTTGCGTAAGCGATTTTCATTTTAGATAAATCAACTTTCTCTTTATAATTAAATGGCATTTCTACTGCAGCTGCATCTTTTCCATCAGTGCCATGTAAATAATTAAAAACGATTGCCGCATCTTCAGCGCTTCTGCAGATTGGTCCGGCTTTATCAAGGCTCCATGAAAGCGTCATCGCACCTGATCGGCTTACTGAACCAAAAGTCGGACGCAATCCTGTGGCGCCACAAACTGTTGATGGAGAAATAATAGAGCCATAAGTTTCTGTACCAATAGCAAAAGGTACAAGCCCTGCAACCGTTGCTGCTGCTGATCCTGCAGAAGAACCGCTTGAGCCTTCCAACATATTCCACGGATTTTTTGTTTGTCCTTCAAACCAATAATCGTCCATTGCCAAAGCGCCCATTGAAAGTTTTGCAATCAGGACAGCGCCGGCATCTCTTAATTTCGTGTATACATAACTGTTATCATCAATTACCTGGTCTTGATAAGGCTTTGCACCCCACGTAGTTTTTGTTCCTTTTACTGCAAACAAATCTTTTAATCCATAGGGAATTCCATGAAGAAGACCCCGGTATTTTCCAGCAGCAATTTCTTTATCAGCTTCAGCCGCTTCTTTCATTGCAATATCTTCTGTCAATGAAATGACACAGTGAAGTGTGTCGCCAAATTTCTTTAGGCGGCTTATAAAAAATTTCGTCAGTTCGACGGAAGTTATTTTTTTGCTCTTAATTAATGAAGCCAATTGAGGAATGGAATAAAAAGCCAATTCATTTTTATCAGCAGGCATTTTTACTCCTGAAGGAATTTCAAAATTTACAGGCAATTGTTTTTTGTTCAGATTCATATAAGGCAATAGCGGGCTTTCTACCATTGTCATGGGAACAGAATTTGCCAAAGACAAATGATGCATTTTATCATAAACCTTTGCTCTCCCCTGAACCTGGCCGAGCAATGAATCTTCTTTAGCTTCTGTAAAATGAATGCTTATAATTTTTTCTGCGCTGCGTATGTCCTTTACCGTTATAGTGTCCTGAGAGAAAGAAAAATTTGAAAAAAGAATGAAGATTAAGAGAAAGGAAAAGTTTTTCATTGCAATAATTTTAAAATTCCAAAACTACTTCTTTCTACTATAATTGAACCTTTTGCAGAAGGAAAACTTTCATTCCGGAATTTGGTTTACGTTCTCCAATTCCCTTTTTCTCACAATCCATGCAATCGTAAATGTGGGAATAAAATCCAGTCCCGGAGAAATTTCTTCTAAAAAAGAAAACATCGCTCCGAAGAATCCAAATTTCTTTTTCCCAAATAAAAAATAAAAAATAACCGCCGAAACCGGCGCCCATGCAAGATCTTCCGCTTCGCCAATTACAGGTAAAAGATAACTGGCCATGCCAATAAGATCCAGTACAATACATAGATAAACAGAAGGTAAAAATTTCTTTTTCAGCATGCAAATCTTTTATTCTAATCTTATAGAAAATGATGCCAATCCTTCTGAAAAGCAGATTCACAAATACAATTTCTTTAACTGTTAACTTTCTCTTTTAATCTTGCCGGCAACCTGATTTAACGTACCTTTGCAGCCTTAAAAAATTTTGGGAAAAATCCCGCAGTTAAAACACTTTATGGATATTAGAAACATCGCAATCATTGCACACGTTGACCATGGAAAAACAACTTTGGTTGATAAGATCATTCACAGCACCAACATTTTCAGGGAAAACCAGGAATCAGGCGAACTGATCATGGATAATAACGATCTTGAAAGAGAACGCGGAATCACTATTTTTAGTAAAAACATTTCTGTTACTTATAAAGACGTAAAAATTAATGTAATCGACACCCCAGGTCACAGTGATTTCGGTGGAGAAGTGGAACGTGTTTTGAAAATGGCGGATGGCGTTGTTTTGCTGGTTGATGCTTTTGAAGGACCAATGCCGCAAACCCGTTTTGTGTTACAAAAGGCCTTACAACTTGGCCTGCGCCCAATCGTGGTAATCAACAAGGTTGACAAACCGAATTGCCGGCCGGATGAAGTGCACGATGCAGTTTTCGAATTGTTTTTTAACCTGGATGCAACTGAAGAACAACTGGATTTTTCTACCATTTATGGTTCCAGCAAACAAGGCTGGATGAATACAACCCTTGAACCAACTGATAATATTTTCCCTTTATTAGATACTATTTTGGAAAAAGTTCCTGCACCATCACATGATGACGGAACATTGCAAATGCAAATCACTTCTTTGGATTATTCTTCTTTCTTAGGAAGAATTGCCGTGGGAAAAGTAGCCCGTGGCGTAATAAAAGAAGGCCAGCCATTATCATTAATGAAACTGGATGGAAGCGTTCAAAAAAGCCGGGTAAAGGAATTGTATGTTTTTGAAGGTTTGGGAAAAAAGAAAGTGAGCGAAGTGAAAGCGGGAGATATTTGCGCAGTAGTTGGAATTGAAGGATTCAATATCGGTGAAACGCTTGCTGATTTTGAAAACCCTGAAGCCCTTCCTATTATCAGCGTTGACGAACCAACTATGAACATGCAGTTTAGCATCAACAATTCTCCGTTTTATGGAAGAGATGGAAAATTTGTTACATCCCGACATTTGAAAGACAGGCTGGAAAAGGAACTCGAGAAAAACCTTGCTTTGCGTGTTTCGGCTACAGATAGTGCCGATAGTTTTATGGTTTATGGTCGTGGTATTTTGCATTTAAGTATTTTGGTAGAAACAATGCGTCGCGAAGGATATGAACTTACCGTTGGTCAGCCGCAGGTAATAACCAAAGAAATTAATGGACAAAAATGCGAGCCTTATGAAAATCTTGTTGTAGATGTTCCTTCTGAATACAGTGGCCGGGTAATTGACCTTGTTACTCAAAGAAAAGGGGAATTGCTTATCATGGAAAGTAAAGGAGAGATGCAGCATCTTGAATTTGAAATTCCTTCAAGAGGCTTGATTGGTTTGCGTTCCAATATGCTCACCAACACTGCCGGAGAAGCTGTAATGGCACATCGTTTCATTGATTATAAACCATGGAAAGGATATATTCCGGGAAGAAATAATGGCGTTTTGATTTCAAAAAACCAGGAAAAAACTACCGGTTATTCAATCGATAAATTACAGGATCGTGGAAGATTTTTTGTTGATCCGGGAGAAGAGGTTTATGTGGGTCAAATTATTGCTGAACACATCAAACCGGGAGACCTTGTTGTGAATGCAACAGAACCTAAAAAATTAACCAACCATCGGGCCAGCGGCGCTGATGAAGCTTCCAGGATTGCTCCAAAAACTTTAATGTCATTGGAAGAATGTATGGAATATATTCAGCAGGATGAATGTATTGAAGTAACACCAAAATTCATCCGCATGAGAAAAGTTATTCTGAATGAAGACGAAAGAAAGAAGACACAGAAAATGCAGCAGGTAGAAACGTAGTGCTTATAGTGTTTTAACTTTAACCTACTTATTCAACTTCTAAACATACATTATCATAGAGGTCTCAAAGATTTTAAAAATCATTGAGACCTATTTTTTTGTTGTAGTTTAAATATTCGCTGTTAGATTGAAAAGGATTAGAACCAAACATTTGTCCTTGCATAAATAGATTGCCTACAATTCCACCTTCCCTGTATACACACTATTCGCCGCGTTCTTTTCATCTGCGCTTAAAAATCCAAGCCATGTTTCTGCAGAACCTTTTTTCGAATTCATTTGGAGGATTGCATGGCCCTCGCTCCTAATGATATCGGTAAAGGTGAAAACTGCTTCTTCACTTTCCGGAAAGTAAGCAACAAGAATTGCTTTATCATTTCCTTTGGCATTTCCCGTCCCGGTATTATCTATCCAGTTGAAAACGATATTTCCATCCCCGTCAACTATTGTTTCTGCTAAATCAACCGGTGCAACCTCACCCTTTGACACAAGCACCTTAGGCCAACTGATAGCCGGTTCAGGCTTGATTAGTACGGCAAGGTTCATAATGGCACTAGTAGCGCGGTTATACCCGGAACCGGTATGGCCGGCGTCAGGAAAACTGCGGTTAAAAAAACCGGTGCCGCTAAAAGCTTTTGTAAACCCGTTACAAACTTTTATTTTCTCACGCTGGATTTTCCTTGCAGGTGTTAGTATTTTATTTTTATCGGTGTTGCTCAGGCTGCGGGTGATGTTTTGGCCGAAGCGGATGTAACTAACAACAGGGCCGGTTCTGCCGGTTACCGGCCCTAAGATACCTTGTGAAAGTATTGCCATAGAATGTTTGTTTAAAGTGAATAATAGGCTAATATAGGCTTCATATTTATAGTATAAAACGAAATTTCGCCGGATTTATTTCGTATGAGCTTCGATCATTAAAAACAACGAAGTATCGAAGCGGTATCGAAGGTGTATCGAAGGGATAAGCGTTGAGACACGTCAAAAAACCTTCTTGGGATCTTAAATAAGTGATGAAAAATGGAAGGTTCTCAGCTGATTTTTATCTGTTTTATTGTTCCACTCACAATTCATATTAAGAGGCACACCTTCGGGGTTAAATGCGAACCAGGAAGTTGTAAATTAGAATTATTTATTTGTTTGATCAAACTTAAAATTGTGAAATTTACAGGTGCTTTTGAGAGGGTAATTTTTTACCTTGTGTAGTGAAAGCACTGCTTATTATCTTTTCAAACGATACTTTATCAACTGACTTCTACAAATATTATTTAGATGAATGATTTACTTAATGACTATGGGAAAGTTTTTATTCGGACCCCTCTCTATTCGTATGCAAGCCTTTTTAATGAAGCTAATGAAACGAAAGATTTGGACGAGCTTGTTCGATTACGTATTGATGATCCTGTTTTTTTGGAAGCCTTATATTGGAGTTCGCCGCAGTTACTGGAAGCAGTTTTAAAATTTAAGGAAGGAGGGCTCAAAGCACCAAAAGAGAAAAAATTGATGCTTACACTGAAAAAATATGTAATCCGCTCCGGCACAAGATGCACCCCATACGGTATTTATGCGGGTACCGGTATTGCTGATATAGGAATTGAACAAGTGGATCAAAAGAAATCAATGGAGCGAAAAGTGCGCATAGATATGGGCTTTTTGCAAAACCTAAGGTCTGCTATGGAATCAGATGAAACAATTTACCCGCATTTACGGTATTCAATAAATAATTCACTCTATCGGATTGCCGGGCAATATCGATTTATGGAAACAGTGATTGAAAATGGTAGATGCCATTACCAGTTAAGTTCACTGGAACAAACGGATTTTTTGGATGAAATCATAGTTTTGGCAAAAGAAAAAGCTATTGGAATCAATGATATTTTCGGTTTAACGGATAAAGATATCCCGCGACAGGAATTTGATACTTTTATAAATGACCTTATTAAAACACAATTCCTTGTTAGTGAATTACAAACACGATTAACTGTTATAGATGAACTAGAAAGTTATATAGAAATACTGAAACGACTGATAGATGATGGGATCGCTGAAGCCAAAAAATATTTGAATATTTTTATTTGTATTGAGAATATTTTGATTCATTTCAAGGTACTTCCAATTGGTAATTTGCCCTTAAAGGAAATAAAAAATCTGCAATCACTATTGATTGCGTGTGGCATTGAAGATAAACAGGAACATTTGTTTCACGCTGATTTAAAGAAGTCAGTTCCAAAGAAATTTATTATTGAGAAACAAAAGTTGAAGGAGTTGGGAAAAGCTATTACTATTTTAGGAAAGCTAACTCCGGATAAGTCCAGTAACCAAACCGAGCACAAGCAGTTTAAAAGGTTGTTCAAGGAAAAGTATGAAAGCCGTGAAATGCCATTATCTGAGGTTTTGGACCCTGAGTTAGGTATAGGCTTTCCACCTTTAGAAAATATCGGTGATTCAGCATACAATTCGCTACTCGAAAAAGTAGAATCTTCTATAAAAGCAAAATCAAATGCAACGTCCGAAAGCTGCAATGCCTGGTTACATGACCAGACTGAGTTATTAGATATTCCCGGTTTAAAGGACGGAGTCAGGGTATTGGAACAAGATCTGAAAGATTTTGAGGATAACGTTGAAAAGCTTGCCAATAGCTTTTCTGTAATGGGCACTTTATTACCTTCCGGAAAAATCTTCCTTCAAAGCGTTGGTGGTACTCACGCTACTTGCTTGTTGGCAAGGTTTGCTTATTTGGAAGACGAAATGGAGAAATTTTGTAAAGTGCTGGTGCAAACAGAAAAAGAAGGTAATCCGGAAGTTATTTTTGCCGAAATACTCCATATACCGGAGGGAAGAACCGGCAATATAGCCAGGAGACCTGTTCTTTTTGATTATGAAATACCATTTCTTGCATCCGGTAAAATAAAAGCTGAAAGGCAAATTGTAGTAGAAGACCTTTTAGTATCAATTCAACAAGATGAAATCATTCTCAGGTCTAAGAAAATGAACAAAAGGGTTATACCACGACTTTCTAATGCCCATAATTATGCAAATAGCCTTGTACCTGTTTACAAATTTTTATCTTCTATTCAACACCAGGGAAAACCCGGATTTGGAATTTATTGGGGTGAATTTGCTTCTAAAAAACGATTCCAGCCACGGGTTAGTACGGAAAATGTTATTTTGCACAGAGCCAGCTGGTTTTTATACAAAAATGATATAAGTTCAATTCTCAAGGCGGAGGATTCTATTGTGAAGCTTAAGGATTTCTTTGAGAAATGGAAGGTGCCAAGATTTGTATGTTTTGTTGAAGCGGATAATGAATTATTTATTGATACATTCAATAATGGTTATTTGGAAATTTTGTTAGCGGAAATAAAAGCACATAATTCTGCTAAACTTGTTGAGTGGCTTCATGAAAATGAAATGAAAGGTGGTCAGGAGAAGGATGAAGTAACTATTCAGCAATTTATATTGCCTTTATCAAAAAAAAGGCCGGTTCCATTATTAGCAGGTAAGATTCACAATGGGACGGATAAACCCGGGCGGATATTTCTGCCAGGCAGTGAATGGATTTATTTCAAGTTTTATTGTGGAGCAAAATTATCAGATAATGTCCTGTTATATGTTATAAAGCCTGCCATTACTTTCCTTTTAGAAAAGAAAATAATAACTGAAGCATTTTTTGTTCGGTATACTGATCCGCATTATCACATTCGTTTCCGGTTACATATAGCTAATAATAACAATCAGTTTCAATTTGCGGCTGTAGTAGATTGTGTATATGATCTGTTGCACGCTTTTGATTCAGATCATTTAGTGTGGAAAGTACAATTAGACACGTATGAAAGGGAAATTGAACGGTATGGGGAGAATTCAATATTAATGAGTGAGAAGCTTTTTTTTCATGACAGCCTTTTAAATCTCAAATGTTTAAATGATGAGGAATTCAGAACTAATGAACAAGTGAGGTTTTTATCGGCACTTAAAAATTTAGATAAATGGTTAGATCTGAATAATATGTCCCTTCAGGAGAAAGTGAATTATTGCAATGAGATGATCAATGTTTTTGCTAAGGAGTTTGACCAACCAGTTAAAATACAACTGGATTTAAAGTACAGAGAATTGAGAAATTTAATACCTTGTTTTCTAGATTCAAATATGTTTGATTTAGAGTTTGCCGAACGGGATAAAAACTTAAAAGGGATTAAATTTTCAAAAGAAAATCTTTCAAATTATATCCACATGAGTATGAACAGGTGGTTTATTACGCAGCAACGTCTTTTGGAATACATGTGCTATCTATTTTGCAGTAAATTTTATAAGCAGATCATACAACAAAAAGAATAATCGAAAACATTTAAATATTATTTGTCGAGATAAATAGAATTATTTATGCTTCAAGAAGAAAGAATTATTCCTTCCCGTCCTTTTATTGAAAAAATTGCCACTTTCGATTTTGATAAGCATTATACGCGAAAAGTGCGAATAATCTGTCATGTTGCCATGTGGTTACTTTTTACTTTTTTCATTCAAATCAATTTGTTGTTTGACTATAAGTTGCCTTTATCAGTTACCCTGTTATTTGCCGGTAGAAGCTTATTGTGTAACATGGCGGTTTTTTATCTTTTTTTTTATGTTATTATTCCACATACATTATTAAAGAATAAAGTTATTTTAACAGCCTTATCCTTGCCTCTTTGCCTGGTACTGTGGATAATAATCAATCACTATTATCTTCTAATACTTGTTGACAATTTCATGTCCTCGAATCCTTATTTAAATGTTGTAAACCAAAATGTACAGGAAACTTTTGTCCAGGTTATTTCTATTAAAAGCATCCTGATTAATGTAATAGTAGTTTTTTATTCCATTTCCTCTTTTTTCTTTATAAAAATTGTATTTGATATCATTCGGTTTTACTCAAAGTGGTTTAAATCGGAAAGAAAATCTATACAACTGGAACTTGAAAAATTGAATCTTGAAAGGGACTTTTTAAAGGCACAATTAAATCCACACTTTTTATTTAATACCTTGAACAATTTATACGGTCTTTCCTTAATAAGTGATCATCGAACTCCTCAGGCAATAACCCAACTTTCGGAAATGATGCGGTATACTTTATACGAATCGAATGTAGAATTTGTTCCTGTTGCAAAAGAAGTTAAATTTTTGAAGAATTATTTTTACCTGGAAAAAATGCGCTGTGAAAATAATAAAAATATCGTTTTTAATCTTGATGATTCAAATATAGATACTCAAATGATTGCGCCTTTACTTACCTTTACTTTTGTTGAGAATGCCTTTAAATATGGGTTGAAAGCAAAGAATGGCGGCTTCCTACAATTGGATATTTCTTTTGAAAATAATCTCTTTTATTTTTCCATACTCAACGATAAAGAAGAAAATATTGAAGAGAAAGAATTTAGTGGCATAGGTATAGTTAATATCCGGAAAAGATTGAAACTTTTGTATCCTGGTAGACATGAATTAAAAATAGAAGACCGGCAAACGAGCTTTTTTGTTGAAATGGAAATAAACATGTAAATACATTGAAAAATACTATTAAATGTTTAATTGTGGATGATGAGCCAATTGGCAGACAGATAATTGTAAACTTTGTAAAACAGCTCCATTATCTTCAGGTATCAGCAGTATGCAAAGATGCTTTCGAAGCACTTGAGATTTTGCAAAACAATGAGATAGACCTGTTGATTAGTGATATACAAATGCCAAAGATCAATGGCCTGGAATTTGTTCGTTCCTTACCTTCTCCCCCCGTTATTATCTTTATTACTGCTTATGATGCGTTTGCGATAAATAGTTTTGAATTAGGAGTGGCTGATTATTTATTAAAGCCTGTTTCCTTCGAAAGATTTTTAAAAGCAGTGAATAAAGCCAGGTTGCAGATAGATTTACAAAAAAGTAAACATGCCTCATTTAATTTAGAACCTAAAGCATCAGAATATTTCTTCATTAAAGCAGAAAATAAGCTGAACAGGATTGAGTATAAGGATATTCTATATATAGAATCGAAGAAAGACTATATTAAAATTTTTACGGCTGAAAGAAGTTTTTTAACTTATTCCAGCATGAAGGCAATAGAAGAAAAATTGCCTTCCCAGCTATTTTCCAGAATTCACCATTCCTACATAGTGCAAATAAGTGCTGTAAAGGCAGTAACAGGTAATACAGTTGAACTAACAAACGGTGTTAACTTATCTCTCGCAAAAAGCCACAAAGATGCTTTGTTTACCGCTTTAAAAATTAACAATAGCCAATAGTTCCCTTATTGAGTTTAATTCAAAATACGGAAAATCCAGCTAATCGTCGAGTATTTTGTACTAATCATCGAAAAAGTTTTACGACTTGTTTCATAAAAATCATTTTTGTCGTGTAATTCTTTTATCAACAAAAATTAACTATGAAACAAACTGCTATAGCTGCAAAATCAAAACAATTATTTCTTAAGAAAAACATTGTTGCCAGGTTTAATAATTTAACCCCAAAAAATATAAACAATAATTCTGTAACAAATGACACCTTTCCAACAACTATAACTACAATTTTTAAAACAGCGCTTTTCTAAAGAAATAAAGAAAGGAAATAAAAAGGTAGATCCAATTCCAAATTCAGAATTTTATTATGATAATTGTTAGTTTGCTCTATACTTTAAAAATTCATCATGAAATCACTTCTCGTCTTTGCTTGTCTTTTTTTTATTACCCTTACCTCCAGTAATTGTAAAAAAGACAAACACAGAAACGCCGTTGATCAGCTACCTGCTAAAACACAAACCGGTGCCAATACTTTTGGCTGCATTGTCAATGGGAAAGTTTTTTTACCAAAAGGTAATTCATTAACGCCAAGGTTAAAATGTGCTTACCAATTCCTAAATACTGATTATAGCAAAGGTTATTTTTTCCAGTTGTCTGCCGGTGATCTAAGCAATCAAAATGATATAAAGGGTGTCGGCATTTATACAGATAGTTTAGCAATCAAGACCGGGAATTATAATTTAGGTGAAAACAAAAAAGGAAGTGCATATGCCTCGTATATAATTATTAGTAATCAGGAGAATAAAAGCATTTATACACAAAATAACCTTCCTGGCCAATTAACAATTACAAAATTTGATGAAACGAATCAAATTGTTGCAGGTACATTTTGGTTTAGCACGGTAAATACAAATGGCGATACTACTAAAGTTACAGATGGGAGATTCGATATGAAATTCAGTAAATAAAATGTCTCAATAAATTTTTAAAAACAACCTTATGAAAAAAAATTACTTAATTTTTTCATGCATTTTACTATTATGTATGTTTGGTAAAGACGCCTTTTCTCAAACCGAAACTGATACTACATTCTCCAATCAAATGAATTACATTTTTGCGAATGTAGATAAAACAAAAGTTCCATTCGGAATCTTGCGTGATTACGGGATGGAGTTTACAAACATTGAAAACTATAGCGGATCAGCTACTTTAGCTGATAGTAATTATGCTGACGCCAGTGCTTTTTGGGATGTATATCAAACTTTGCTTACCAGTCGGGTAAGCACATCTGCTACTGGTTTTGCAAAAGCTGACACTGTTGATAACCGATGGTATAGTCAAAGACAGGTTGGTAAAATTGTATTAAGTGGCTTATACTTTAACTACTCCCGTTTTAAAGATAATGCTGCTAATAATTATATCACACTTACCAATAACCGGTTGTATGATAAATACGTAAGCGGCGTTTGGCAAAACCCTTACCAGAGCGAACACGTGTTTTTGCTAAGCCCTCCCGTAAATTTTTATCAAGGCCAAAGCCTACAAATTGTCTTACCAGCAAATCTTTGGTTTACCAATAATTCCGCAGGAATAACCAGTTTGCAATTAGATGCAGGTGATGGCGTTGGCTACAGAACTTTGACAGTGGGACAACCATTAAATATCAGTTATCAAGACACAGGATTAAAACAATGGACTTATAAATTGACCATCAGTGGCGGCACTATTCTTTATAGTCATTCGCAAATAGTTATACAAACGGATGAATTTAGTAATAGCGCATATTATCAGCGTCTTATGGGTACTAACGAAGTATTTCCACCTTCTCCATTCACAGCTACAAAACAATATCTTGGCATTGCAGGACAGGGCTATGCTACTATTCAATACGCAAATGCCGATCATATCTTAAGAAGACCGTTAATAATTGCAGAAGGATATGATCCGGGAAATATTTTGGCACCAGAGGAAAAATTTGGAATAAACACTTTCGGAGATTTTTTATATTCCCTTCAAACAAGTTCTTCAACTAATCTACTATCCCTGCTTGATGGCTCTGCATCCCAGTATGATATCATCTATGTGGATTGGAAAAAGGGTACTGATTTTTTACAGCGAAATGCTTATTTATTAGAAACAATAATTCAATGGGTAAATGCGAATAAGCAGGCTGTAAATGGAGTATTACAACCGAACGTAGTTTTAGGTCAAAGCATGGGTGGCGTAATTGCAAGATATGCATTGAAAGATATGGAAAATACTGGTGTCAATCACCAAACGAGGTTATTTATAAGTGATGATGCTCCGCATCAAGGGGCTAATGTACCTGAAGGATTTCAACATCTTGCACGTCATGTGAAGAGCCTCTACATCAGAACCGGACCTACAGCAGCTATTATAGAGACTATCCAATTGGTAAGGGGAGGCATAAGCCCCCTTTCAGCACTGAACTTGGCAGATCAACCTGCATCCAAAGAAATGCTTATCAATTTTGTCAATTCAAATAATGTAATTGAGAATTCAACACATGCAACCTGGGAAACCGAATTAAAAAACCTTGGTTATCCAAATGGCTTTAGTGGAACACCTTTTCGTAAGGTAGCCATAAGTAATGGTTCAGAATGCGGAAAACCTCAATCTTTTAATGCAGGTGATAATCTGCTTACATTTAGCGGTAAGGGAAATACCAGATTTCTTGGCGATCTGGCAGGTACACTTGCATTTCCTGTTACAGGTATATTACTTGGTCAACCAGCTCTTTTATTGGGAATTTTTCCTGGAAGAAACGATTTTAGCTTTGATTTCTCAGTAAATTCACAGGCGGATGGTTATAGCAACCAAGTGTACCTGGGAAAAATAACTTATTCAAAAAAAATACTTTGGTTAATTCCTGTTACAATAAATATAACAAATAAGAGTTACAATTCTAGTGCATCAACGTTACCGTATGATTATTTTCCCGGAGGTTATTATCCTTTGCCACTTAATTTAAGCAGCAGTGCTAATCAAAGCATCTTTCTCAAATACAATATCACTGCCTCCAATCAACCGTCTTTTAATTTTGTACCTGCCGTTAGCGCTTTAGATATAGGTAGTAATAATGTCAGTCTCATTGA
>Ga0164242_10006181_pt1 | contig 13225 bp, 11 predicted proteins | sample OricomgcompostMG_FD_108783 | JGI IMG/M metagenome (GOLD analysis project Ga0164242, IMG submission 108783) | Miracle-Growth compost microbial communities from Emeryville, California, USA - Original compost - Miracle growth compost (MG) ...
GTAGCAGCAGCCCGCAATGGCTCATCGATATGGATATATCGTTGTGTGATGCCCCGCGAAGCATGGCCCAAGAGCGCCGCGATTGTCAGTTCGGAATAGCCCAATCCTCCAGCTACGCTCGCAAACGTGTGTCTCAAAACGTGCGGCGTGACATCGTCGAGGTTCGCTCGCTGACAAACACGGTCAAGGACTCGAACGAGTCCCACGAAATGACCATCACCCCAGTCCGCCGGGAAAAAATACCGCGATCCCGTATTGGGTTGCGTCTGGAGCAATTCGACGGCCGCCGCCCCGATGACACGGCGCTGTGCGCCCGTCTTCGTCGTCGCGAAGTGGATGGCGTGCTCCTCTTCGAGCAACCATTTACGTTCCAGACTCAGCGCCTCCAGCCGGCGAAACCCAGTGAGCAAAAGCAGTCGGATGACGGCCAATCCTTTCGGATGCTCAAGATCCTTTTCCGCGTCGCGCAGGGCGGAACCGAGCTTCCTTATCTCCGCTTGTGACAGCCAACGCATCTTCGGCGTGCTCGCGATTCGCCGAATACCTCGTGCCGGGTTTTTCTCGATCTCACCTAGACGGACCGCATGTTCCAGGATCGAATGCAACGTCGACATCGTCCGCGCGGCGACGCCTTCGCCACCCTTGGTCGCCCCGCCGCGGCTGCCTTTCCTGGGTTTGGAGGTTGCGCCGGCAGCGATATCTGCCTGGGCGCCCTCGATATCGCCGAGTTTCAATGTTTCGACGAGGCACTGGCCGAGTAACGGTCGTATGTGCGAGTCGATGCGGCTGCGGTCCATCGCAAGAGTTGATGCCTTGATTGGTCGGCGGCTGCGCCCGATAATCTTCCCGGCTTCGGCCCGTTCGAGATACCAATCGCAAATTTCGTCGATCGTATGGCCTCGCTGTTGCTCGGCCGCCTCTACAGGGTCAGTTCCCTTCGCAACCTCGCCGAGAAGCACGCGCGCGGCGCGGCGTCCTTGTTCGGCCGTCATCAAACCATACCGCCCGATGACCTTGCGACGGGTTTTGCCCAACGGTGTTCGATACTGGACGACGAAGCTCTTGGTGCCTTTCGAACCTATGCTGACGCCAAAGCCGCGAAGTTCATTATCCCATATTAGCTGATTCGAACCTTTGATCCCAACGTTCGTGGGTTTCAGAGCTTCAACGAATGTTTTCGTGATTTTTGGCATCGTCTCAAAGCCTTGCGCACAGACCGAAAAACCTGCTTACTTTTCCGGTCTGATCCTCGGTTTTGCTTACTTTCTAACCCTTTCAGGTCGAATTGTAGCGCATAGGAGGTTACGAGGAGCGGCCTGACGGTGCAAGTTTATTCAACAACGACCGTATCTTAAGCAGCAGTATCGTACGAGCGGATATTGTGGCGAAATGGCCTCGGGCGGATTGCCAAGGTTGGGGTCGAGGGTTCGAATCCCTTCGCCCGCTCCAGATTTGCTAATAAATCAATGCTTTACGGCGGCGCCTTGCGCTGCGTGCGAATGCCGATTCGGCAATGTCTACCAAATGTCTACCACACTAGATCGTAGAAACGGCGGATCCCCATTTCCATTCACGAGTCTGAAGGGGAAAGTCTTCCCCTGTCGGCGCGCCTGTGGTCGCGCCGGCCCCCTTCAGCGAGCGGGCTTCGCCCCAGCCCCAAGGAGTGAGAGTCTGGCCGGGCTGTGCCCCGGCAAGATCTGCGACGATGGTCTAGCTTATACGGTCGGCGACGTGCTTCGCGGGCTGATACGGGACGTGCGTGTAGATCGCAATCAGGCGGGGATTGATCGAGGATTGCGCTGGCGAACGCTACCGTCTCGCCTGACGAGATCGTGGTAGAACCCATCGTGTGCGGCAGTTCCGCGCTCCCATGTCGGTCATTGAAGCTACGCCACCATTTCCCTGAAAGCGGACACCGAATGAGTCGGCGCGGCGGGGCTGCAATGTTCGACGATCCGGAACGTCTCCTTTCAGGAGCGGCGATCAGGATAGCGGACGTTCCGAGGGGCGAACCGGCGTGTCAGCTTCGCGCCCCAATTGACGCCGTAGAGCGCAGTCGCCATCGATCCGGAAACCTGCCGATCGCTTAGCAGCGAGTTGCCCATCCGCGAGCGCTCGTCCGCTAGCGTTGATAGGCTCGCCGTGGTCCGGTGAATCTCTCGACGGCGCGCTCCACCATCTCGAACTCACGGTTGTAGCTGGCCAGCACGGTAGGAAGATCGAAATAGGATGCGTGAAAGTTGCTCAGATGCCACCGCGACTCAAGGTAGTCCCGAAAGACTGAGGTTTTGCGCAGTCGCTCCTTAATATCGAAGGAGGCTGCAAGACGCGACACCTCGGCTCTTGCTGCCTCATCGAATATCGGAGTGTCGGTGGAAACCGCATCGAGAAAGGAGAACGATCCGATCCAAAAGCGGATATGATAAATGCCGATCGACGTAGCCCGAAAATAGAATGATGTCGGCGCTTGCGCGTCGTCGACAGGCAACTCCCGATAGTGGGAGTAAGGCGTCTCGATGAGCCGCCTAACCGCAAGACGGCGCATAGCAGCCGTCACTTGATCCTCCATAAAGCCTTGGGGAAGCATCTCGGCGAGGATCCACGACTGGCAGAAGCGCAGGCAGGTCGTCGCGCTGCTGGCGGGCGCGCGCAAGCATGTCTTCCCGCTCGAACAGTTCGTCGACGCCCGCCCGGCCGTGGGCATCGCCGACGTCCTCAAGATTGTCGGCAATCCGCGCCGTGCCTGGTCCTGGATGGTTGAACAAAGCCCGCTGCTCGGGAACAAGCGTCCGATTGATCTGCTGAAGCAGAATCGTCAGGCCGAGGTTGTGGCAGCAGCCCGGACCGTCTTCGAATATCCGTGAGCTTTGACGCCGCGATGTTGCGGGGGCTCGCCATCTAATAGGCGGTGTCGTCCGTTTCCACGCTCGTATCGACCTGCTCGTCCTGGTCGATGTCGCCAGCTTCTTTGGCGTGCGTCTGAACCTCCTGAATGCGTTCATCCATCGCCCTGGCAAATACGTCGAGCATGATCCCGCGGCCAGCCGGCATAGCCGCGACCTCGTCGACGGCGGTCGGCAGTTCATTTGCCATCCGCTTCGTGACATCTTCGACGCGGCGCACAGTGGCCTTTGCTGCTAGCCCGCAGGCCTCAGCCATGCGGTGCCAGTGGCGGCCATAGATGTGGCGGCCGCGGCGCTGGCCGCCGATGGCCTGGGCGTGGTTGGTCGTAATGCCATCCCAGGCAAGACCGGACATCAGATCATATAGCGGTGCCAGGCTCGGGCCCTCGGGCTGCAGGAGAATCGAATAATTCTTTGCATGGGAATCGACATTGCCGATCGCGATGTTGAAGATCACCGCGTCCAGCAGCCGGGTGATGTCGCGTGCGGTCATATGCTCGCGGACCAGCGCGAACATATCGGCCAGGCCCGGTCCTCGCCGGCCGGTGCGGTTGAACTCATATTTAGCCGCCGGCGCCCGGCCCAGCGCCTGGCAGAAATCCTCCTGATGGATACGCCGCGTTTCGCTTTCGCCGCCGCTACGATCATATCGTGTGACGAGCAGGTAGCTGCGTTCACCGGTCTTGCCGGTCGTCACGGGCGCAGTGGGCAAGCCGATGCGGTTCGCCAGAACCATGCACAGCGCCTCGTTCTGCACGCTGTCCAGCAGCCTCGGATTATCGGGTTTCAAGATATGCGTCGAAGGCGCCCCATTGACCGGGATGGCGAGTCTATCGCCCTGCAAGGCGACAGGGAGCTTGTCCTGCGCGCCGGCGAGGCTCATCGACACGCCATTTTCCCCGACCAGAAACGGGCGCGCCGGCAGATCGGTTATGATGCGCTCGAGCGCGTCCGCGTCGGGAACGATGCGATAGCCCGGCGGCCCATCCTGGCCCACGGATCCAATGGTCAATGCACCGGCGAGATCGCCACCGGTTTCGATAATCAGGGCGAGCACGTCTTCGGGGGAAGCGCCCAGTGCCCGCGTCATGGCGCGTAGCGGCTCGCCTTCGGGCAACAGGTTCATCAGCCATGGCAGGACGAGATCCTGTCCATAGCCCGCCTCGCCGAGCGGCATCGTGAGCGAGATCGGAAAGCGATCAGGCGCTTCAAGCCAGCCGGCCTGATAGTCGAGCCGAATGTCGCCCGCATCGGCGACGATGGTCGCGACCTGTCGGCCCTCATAGTGAACGGGCAACTGCACGCTAGTGCATCTCGAGGCGAAGGCCGACGGCTCTCGCGGTGGCCAGCGCCTTCCCGAGTTGCGCTGTCGCCTTTCCCGCTTCCAGATCGACGATAAAGCGCTCACCGCTGTTGATGGCAAGCGCCAGTTCGCGCTGGGTGAGTCCCAGCGACTTGCGTGCCTGCGCTACGGCGGCGCCAAATTCCTGTGCATTACGAATCATGTGATCTTCCCGAGCGGGAAGATTGCATAGGGAGAAGCTCCACACAAGTGCATTTCTTCCCGAACGGTAAGATTGTAATTTGATCGCTGACATCCGAGAGGACATCTTACTGATCGGTAAGATTTTAGCGATACAACATGCATGCCGAGGTTGCGCATAAACCAAACCGCGCAACTATGCAGGCATTTGCGCAATTATCCGGGTTTGCGCGCAACTATCCACCCTCGCCTCCGCGATTGACCGTCGCTCCAGCTCTCTTTCGGTTCTGTAACGAAAGCTGTCCTGCTAGTGTGCCCGGCTCGATGTTATGAGAGGGCCGCCGCAAGGCGGCCTTTCGCTTTTGGTGCTTACATTTCTTGGTCTGAAAAAATGTAAGCACTATGTAAGCAGTCGGGGGAAACCGCGGGGCGGTTCCAGCGTGTTCGGGCGGGCATCCTCGCCCTGTCGTGCTCCCAACTGCCTGCGCCTGTGGGCGCCGCATCATACTGGCAGCCTTGAATTAGCCCCGCCCCTTATTAATATATATGGCGATATGCTTTAATAGCGGCAAAGCTAATTAAAGGATCGCTTGTGACGAACGGAGAGAACCAAAGGCTCGGGGCCTATGTAGAAACGAGCGCAGGAGGCGAGCGCGTGCGGGCCTATTTGCCTGCCCCGCTGCCGCCGAATCCGCCGCTCGAACTCGGACGGTTCATGCAGATCTATGAACGCGCCATCGCCGCGGTCGGGCGCCTGGACGGTGTGACGACGATCCTGCCTTCAACGCCATTGTTCCTCTACATGTACGTCCGCAAGGAGGCCCTGCTGTCCTCTCAAATCGAGGGGACGCAATCCTCGCTGTCTGACCTGCTGCTGTTCGAAAATCACGAGACGCCGGCCGTCGAACTCGACGACGTGACCGAGGTTTCGAATTACGTCGCGGCGGTCGAGCATGGCGTCTCCCGGATGCGGGGCGGGTTTCCTCTGTCGCTCCGGCTGATCCGCGAAATGCACGCGATCCTGCTCAAGTCGGGACGAGGCGCCGCCAAGCAACCGGGCGAATTCCGCCGCTCGCAGAACTGGATCGGCGGAACCCGCCCCGGCAACGCGCTGTTCGTGCCGCCGCCACCGAACCGGCTCGATGAATGCCTCGATGCGCTCGAGCGCTTCCTGCACAGGGAGGATGCGGCGCTGCCCCCGCTCATCCGGGCGGGCCTGGCCCACGTCCAGTTCGAGACGATCCACCCCTTCCTCGACGGCAACGGGCGCCTGGGTCGGCTGCTCATCACGCTGATCCTGTGCGAGGCGGGGGTGCTGCGCGAGCCGATCCTCTATCTCAGCCTGTTCCTGAAATCCCGGCGCGACGATTATTACCGGCTCCTGCAGGAGGTCCGCCAGGCGGGGACCTGGGAGACCTGGATGGAGTTCTTCCTGACCGGCGTCGCGGAGACCGCTGAACAAGCCGCCGCGACGGCGCGCGATCTGATAGCCATGTTCGATGCTCACCGACAGCAGATCGCCGGCCTCGGCCGCGCGGCCCCATCCGCGCTCCGCGTCCACGAATTGATGCAAGCCAGCCCGATCGTCACCATCCAGACTGTCTCCGAGAAACTCGCCGTCTCTTTCCCGACCGCCAGCACGGCTCTGGAAAACCTCGCCAAGATCAACGTCGTGCGCGAGACCACGGGACGGCAACGCGGCCGGATTTACGCCTATTCGGACTATCTGGCCTTACTTGATCGCGGCACCGATCCCTTGCCGGCCTGACACGCCGGGGGGAAATCGAAACCAAGCGCAACGTATATCGAGATGGACGCCGTCCGGGCTTGCCGCGCCGGTTTCGTTATCGCCTTCCTGTCCGGGCTCCACGATGGGCGCCTCATCCTCGGGCCGGACGTAGCCGCGATCGACCGAGAAAGCGCCTTCGGCGTCAACGCTGACGAAGACGCCGGCACGGGCAATGTCGACGGGTTCGAAAGTGACGGGACGATCGTCGAAGGCGGCGAGCGCCGTTTCGATTTCGCCGAGCCGCTCGTCCACCTCGTCGGGCAGCTCGTCTGCTCCGTCATACTCGGCTTCGAGCTTGGCGTATTCGGCGTTGAGCGCTTCAATCGTCGCCTGCTCCGCGGGCGAAAGGTCGGCGGCAATTCCCTCCAACACGCGGAGCCCGCGCGTGTGGCCATAGGGGAAGTCGATCGCGACCTCGATCCACTTCCAGCCATCGGCCGCGATCTTCTCGGCCTCGACCTTCAGCTTCTCAGCGAACAGGCCGTCGAGCAGCGCCACGTCTTCGAGCCAGCCGCCGTCGTCGGACTGGAACAAGTCGCGCAGCACCACCCCACCAGCCGCCTCGTAGGCATCAAGCCCGACGAACACTGCCCGGCGGTCCGAGGCACGCACCGTCTTCTCAGTCAGCATGCGGCGGATCTGATAGGGCTCATTCTGCCAGAACCGGCCGGACGTTGAGGCTCTGAAGCAGCGTGCGCCGGGCGATGTCCTCGGCCAACTCCTCTATCGAGACGCCGGCCTTCACGCGCCGGACGTTGGACTGGCTCAGCACCAGCTTGTTGAAGGGGATGTCGCGCGAGGACGACAGGGTGATCTTATGAACGGCAGTCGCCATGGGATGATACTCCGCGACGGGCGGCCGGGGACTCTCCCTCGACCTCCTAACCCGTCATGAAGACCGGCGCAGCCCTCTTCCTCTGCTCCGGCCGTAAAGCCGGAAAGCAGGAGAAGCGGGACTGCGCCTGCGCGGGTTCATCGAAGCGGCGCGGTGTCACGCCGCCGCCGTCATGTATTCCACGTCGTCATGGGAGGTTGCGGCCACGAGCTCGTCGCTCGCGGGTAGGAAGCCGAGCAGGAAGTCGGCCGCCTTGCTCGCCTGTGATGCGGCGCGGACGATGGCGCGATTGTCTTCACGCAGAATCTCGGCCCAGGAGCCGATGTAGTCGGCGTGCCTCACGGTCGGCACGATGCCGAGGGCCGCGCAGCAGAACGCCGCCGAGATTTCCGCGACCAACTCCTCGAAGGCGTACTTCTTCGAGCCGAAAGAGCCTGATAGGTCGCGGTTCAGGCGATGCGGCGCCCCGCTGGCGTGCCCACATTCGTGAAGGGCGGTTCGATGCCAATTGATCGGCTCGAAGAACGCCTGGGGCGGCGGCACCTGTACGAAGTCCTGCGCGGGCACGTAGAAAGCGCGATCGCCTCCGACGCGAAAGTCGATGCCGCTCGCCTTGATAAGCGCCGCTACCTTGGGTTCGATCAGGCCCGGCTCAGGCGGTGGAGCGGCCACAGCGACATCGTCGGGAAGCCCCTCGCACTGCGAAGCGTTGAAGACCGTGAAGCGCTTCAGGAACGGAATGGCCTGCGCATCCTCGCCGGTCTCGCCGGCGCGTCGCTTCTCGTCGTCGGGGATGAAGCGGTCGGCATAAACGACAGTGGTGCCGTGTTCGCCGCGCCGTACATGGCCACCGAGCGCCAGCGCTTGGCGGAAAGTCAGCCAGCTCTGGCAGGGATAACCATGCTGGACGACAGCGCCCCAGAGAATGAGCACGTTGATGCCGGAATACGGGAGTTCTCGAACACCAGCACCTTTTGCGCGCCGGACTTTTCGAGCCAGCGGGCCAGCGCGCGGGCCTTGCCACGGCTGTCCTGCCCACCTTCGTCGTCCTGGATCAGTTCCAGCTCGATGTCACGCGGGGCGCCGTGAGAAATCACTTTTGGGTCCTCACCCAACCAGGTTCTGGCCACACCTTCCATGTCGTCGACGGTTACCGTCATGCCCACAACCTGAAAGCGGTCGCGAGACACGGACGGTGGCGCCTTGTATGAGAGCTATGGCTTCGAGCCGCTGGCGTCGAATGCTCTGCGCCTGTTCCTGCCGATGGCGACCGTTCGCGCGCTTGTGGCCGAACAAGAGGCGGGAAGCTGAGCGACTGCCCGCTATCGCCGCATGCTGATGACCGGCAGGCTGGGATCATCCGCGTCGGCGCCTCACGATCGCGCGCTTGTCGATTTCGACAATCTATTTGCCGATAGCGGCAACCCGACAATCGATACTGTGCCGCTGCTCGATGCGCCGTCCAGCAGGCCGACCCTGGACCTAAACCGGCGTCCGGCCGTTCGGTATCGATTTGTTGCCTCGAAGCACCTGACCGGACCGTAGCGGCCAAAGCAAGGCAACCGGTCGCGGGCCTGATGACACTCGGCACAATTGGATCGTCTGTTGATGCCAGATGCCCCTCGCTTGTCCGCATCATGCCGCCTGCTCCAGATAATCGGTGATGGCGTCCGGGCCCGGCGCGAGTTCCTTGAGCTGCAGCACGGCCCCGGCATTGCCACGGTGATAGCTGCCGTGCAGGCAGATATGGAGGAGGATCTGCGCCCGCGTCATGCGCGCCGGCTTGCCGCTGGTGAAGACGAAATCGAGCGCTTCCTCGAACGCCTCGGGCGCCAGGTCGCCGACATAGGCGGCATACCAGTCGTCCACCTCCTTCATGTGTTCCGCGAGGTGGTCGAACGCCGGCAGCGTCTCCGATCGCGCGGCACGATAATCGTGCGGCTTCCCCTCGAGGTGGTGCTGGAAGATGCGATCGACCACGTGGATATGGTCGAGAATACGCAGCATGATGTGCGCTTCCTGCTCGTTGAGCTTGTCCCGATGGTCGCGGACGGCGTCACAGAGGCCGCGATCGGCCCAACGCTTGACCTCAATGAGCTGCGCATAGGGTAACCAGACCATGGAAGAAGTCCTTTCAGCAGGTTGGACTTGCGATCAGCAGCAGCATAATATGAGCAATAGCTCGTATCGTTCTACTCGCATTGGAGAGGGCGACATGCTGGCAAGAAAAACGCTTACGCGCCCGAGGAAAACGGCGTCCCAGGAGCGATCACGCGCGACCGTCTCGGCACTTGTCGAGGCAACCGCTCGCATTCTGGTGCGCGACGGTTTCGACCGTGCCGGCACGAATCGGATCGCCGATGCGGCCGGCGTCAGCATCGGTTCGCTCTATCAGTATTTCCCGAGCAAGGAGGCATTGGTCGCCGCCGTCATCGAGCGCCACAACCGCGATCTCATGCAGGTCGTCCGCGAAGCGATGGCTGAGGCCAGAGGCGAACCGATCGAGATCGGTGTCGAGAGGCTCGTCGCTGCCGCCATCGCGGCGCATCGCATCGATCCTGCACTTCACCGCGTCCTTGCCGAACAAACGCCGCGAACCGGCGAGCTTGAGGGCGTCGAGCTGTTCCATCGGGAGGCCCATGGCCTGTTCGGGGCCTATCTCGATGATCATCGCGACGAGTTGAAGGGGCTCGATCTCGATATGGCGGCGTTCGTCTGTGTCACCTCGATCGAGGCGCTGACTCACACTGCCGTTATCCATCGGCCGGACATTCTTGCCGATCGGACGGCGGAACGGTTTGTGGCCGAAACGTCCCGCCTGATCATCGGCTATTTGAGACGCTGACCCGGGAAGGGATATGACATTCGATCACCTTGCGTCGTTTTATGCAAGCAGGGCGAGGCGGCAGGCGTGCCGGTTCGATCGTGCAGCTATTATGGATCCCCGAGGTCTTGCGCACGGTCATCGTGCGCCGCTTCAGCCAGACGGTCTCTTGGGCACAACGCTCACTTTGCCGCCGCCCTCGGCGGTTGCGAGTTCTATGTCGGCGGGGTCTCCGATCTGCTCCAAGCGGATTGCTTCACGCAGGTCTTCCTCGCTCAAATTGGCCCGCGTCATCGCCTTGGGGTCGATGCGGCCATCCTCAATAATGCGGATCGGTCTATCTTTGACTAGCCATGACAGCCAACCCCAGCGCAGCGTAGCCACGGCCACGAGCCGGTGAACGACGACGAGGACCAGGGTCGCCGAAAGTGCCGGAAAGAAGGCCGCTTTGCCGGTCATCACTCGACTAATGCTCGAGCCCACGATCAGGGCGACGATGATATCGAGTGGCGAATATTGAGCGAAGGTTCGGCGACCGGCGATCCGGATGCACAATATCCCGAACGCGAACAGCAGCACCGCGCGGACGCAAAGCTGAAAGGTGTCGGCGCCCTCGTCAGGGCCGATCAGCTGCCTAAAGGTTTCCATGAAAAGCCAACGCATAACGCACACGAAACGTTTCGCGCGGGAAACCTCAGTCCGGCAGCTGGCGTCGACGCAGCGCGGCCGCGCCGTCAAGTCGCGGCCGCGCCGTTATCGTCTTTGAAGCGAAGGGCTTCAGAAATTCAACCGCACGCCGGCATAGAAGCGACGACCGATCGGATCGTACATGCTGTTGACGCTGCCGATCGGCGGTCCGCTATAGAGCGGGGGCTGCTTCACGTTGAAGAGATTGTCGACGCCGAAATACCACTGATAATGCTTGAGCACGTTGAACCGCATCTGGGCGTCGGTGTAAATCTTTGACCCGACGGTAAAATACTTCTTAGGCGGCAACGACCCATCGGCCAGCACGAAGCTGGTCTGGTAATTTTCGAAATCCAGCATCTGCGATCCGACATATTGATTGTCGATCGTGAAGCCGAACGTGTCGTTATCCCAATTCAGCGTCACATCCGCACTGTCGCGCGGATTGTTCATCTCGCCCATCGTATTGTCATAGGGATCGCCCGTCAGCGGGATGACGCCGTTCTTCAGAAGATGTGTCCAGGTCGCGGTAAGGCCCGCGCGGCCGCCGAACAACTCGGGCGCATAGTTGATCGTGAAATCGAGGCCGCGGGAGAACAAGCCGCCGCTGTTGACGAGGCCGAGGTCGATCTGCTGGACCGAGCCGATGCTGAACGCGCCCGAGGGCTGCGTCCGCCGCTCGATCAGCGAGCAGAAATCGGCAACTCCTTGTGCATAGCAGTGATTGAGTATCGTCGACGCCGAGACCTGGCTGATCGCGCCAGCAAGCTTGATGTCGTAATAATCGACGGTCAGCGTGAGGTCGCGCAGCGCATGGATCGAGCGTGGATTGATCACCGCTCCCAGCGTCAGCGTCTTGCCCTTTTCGGGTTTCAGATTCTGGTTGCTGGTGCTGACGGTGCCGACGCCCTGCGTATCCGGGAAGGTCAGGGTGAACGAGCCGTTTTGCTGGATGTTGGCGAGCACGCTGGGATCGGCGCGGCAATTCTCCGCGACCGTACCGGTCTGCGTCAGCGTCACGCCCTGGCACGGATCGACGATGGTCGTGATGCCGGCGGCGGTGGGCGAGAACAGCTCGTTGATGTTCGGCGCGCGCACCGCATAGGCGTAGACGGCCCTGAAGCGAATGTCAGGCACCGGTGACCATTCGCCGCCAACGTTCCAAGCGTGGACGGTACCGACTGTCGAATAGTCGGACAGCCGGCCCGCGGCGCGCAACGTCAGGCTGTGAATGAACGGCACATCCTTCAGCACCGGCACGTCTATTTCGCCATAGGCCTCCTTGACGTCGAAGCTGCCCGAGATGTTGTTTTCCTGAACATAACCATTGCGCGCCTCGTTCGACAGGGGATCGAACGTGTCGCGGCTGGTTTCCTTGCGATATTCCGCGCCCAGCGATACCTGGACCGGACCTGCCGGCAAGTTGAACAGCGTGCCCTCGACGTCGAGCGCGGCGACCTGCATCGTCTGCTTCGAATCGCGGACCAGGTTGGTAGCCAGCCAGTCGACCGCTGCTTGCGAAATTTTCGTGGTTCCGTCGGCATTGAGGCCATAGACGTTGATCGGCACGCATCCTTGCGCGCGGGCGCTGGCATCGACGCAAATCGGCTCGGTCGTATTGCCGTTGTGATTGTAATCGAACACGTCGGGGATGACTTCGAGCGCGTCGGCAAGCCGGTTGAGATCGGCGAGGCCGGTCATCTCCTGATGCTGCTTGGTGAAGCCGTACTGGTAATAGGCGTGGCCCTTCCAGCTGCTCGAAATGTCGATGTCGGTGCCGAGCACGATCCGGAAATTGTCGCGCTCGGTCGGCGTGGTGCGCCGGCCGGGCGGGAACATCGTCGTTCGGATCAGGAAGCTCATGTCCTTCGAGTTGATGCTGTCTTGATCAAACCGATTGTCCGCGGCGGCAAACACCCCGGCCGGGACCAGCGGGTTGTTCAGGATCACGGGCAGGCCGGTATTGGGATCGGTGACCTGGAACTGGATCGGATAATAGCCGTTGCTACCGGAGAACGCACCCAGCGCACTGTCGGTGCGCATCGGCGAGGCTTCGCGACTGCCCTTGCTGTGGAAGTTGACGAAGGTCGACTCGAAATAGACGTTGACCTTGTCGGTCACGTCGTAATTGGCCCGTGTCGCGAGCGTCAGCTTTTTGTCGGGCGAGGCGATCTGGCCGTAATAGGATGAATTGAAGCCGTCGGTCGCGACCTGGTAGGTGTGGAAGCTACCGTCGGGATCGATGATGCGATTGCCCGAACCGCCGAAATTGAAAACGCCGCCGGGGCCGACGCTCGAGGGCGCATAGACGGGCGTGAAGATATCCATCGCCGCCTGCAGGTTGGCGTCGGTGGCGCCGCCCTGGCGCTCGTTATTGCCAAGGCTGGCATAACCCGCCGCTGTCCGCTTGCGGTCTTTGGCCTCGACCGCGCCATCCTGCTGCCAGCCGGCGAACAGCATGACGTTGCCGCGATGATCGGCAAAATCCGAACCAAAGGTCGCGTTGGCGGTAAAGCTGCGATCGTCGCCGTGTTGGGAGATGCCGGTCTGCGTGTTGAACTGGAAGCCTTGGAAATGCTTCTTGTAAATAAAGTTGACGACGCCCGCGATCGCGTCCGAACCATAAACGGCCGAGGCGCCGCCGGTAAGGACGTCGACGCGTTCGACAAACGGCGTCGGAATCATCGACAGATCGACCGTGGAA
>Ga0164242_10006182_pt1 | contig 13225 bp, 7 predicted proteins | sample OricomgcompostMG_FD_108783 | JGI IMG/M metagenome (GOLD analysis project Ga0164242, IMG submission 108783) | Miracle-Growth compost microbial communities from Emeryville, California, USA - Original compost - Miracle growth compost (MG) ...
ATCGTGTGTTTTTAGGGGAGGACAAGCATTTTTATAGCATTCCATATCTGCGGGTAGGTAAGAACGTGCAGGTGAGCTATACGACCGAAACGGTTGAGATATATCATGAGATAGTGCGCATGGTCATCCACGGAAGAGTGGCCCTGGAGTTTGGGTACACGACCACCCCGGATTATATGCCGCTGAAGCATCAGGAATATGTACGGGCCAAGGAATGGTCATGTTCTGGCTTCTCTCCCTTAAACTGTCATTGAATCCAATAATCCCCACGGCTCATGCCGGGCATTAGGGGGTGAAAAAGTATTTAAAAAATTTCTAATAAAAGCGCTGAATCGGCTTTTTACGCTTCGGTCAGCAGTATAGGTCGGTTATAGCTTTCTATTTCTTTCCGCAGATCATCAGGAAGGCCTCCTTTACACCGGTGCATATATCCGGGTGCCTTTATATATTAATCATTTGCAAGACCTCCATCAGTAGCTGTAGTTCATCACAGAACATTGCATCTGTCCTTGCGGAACCCGCCTCGGACTATTTTCCCGACGCGTGTCCGCCCTTCGTTGAAGCATTCTTGGTTCTTTATGCTTCACCTTATAATCGACGCTGGATTTATTTACTTCATGTGAGTCCCTCTGTCAAGGGTTCGTTTTTACCACAAACGCGACACCCTTAGGTCCTCTTATAAATCCCATAGCCCCCGACGATGGTATTCTCTGTTCCCTAATTACAAATCTTCTTTACTTTTACCATCCTTCACCATTTCAGGTTAATAAGCTCAGACTCCTCACCACTTGAATAACTTTCTACGATGCAACCATCGCAATGTATTTTCTTGATCCTTTGGCCAGGTCTCATGACAAACGTAAACTCCCGGTATTTTGAACCAGAGGGCAATAGGGCGGCATGCAACCTCAACAGAATCCATTTACCCTTCTTGTGAATGTCGTACTGCAGCGCTCTTCGATTTCTCAGATACTCATAGACCTCCTGCGTCGGTGCCATCCACATGCAATCGCAGCCCTGTTCACCATAGCGGGAGGCTAGCTTATCAAAAATATTTTTAAACCCTGTAAATGTAAGACTGATGCCCCAGATGTTTTGATTGCCTACCCCATGGGTAAAAGCGTTGACCCAAAAAGATTTTCCGTCCCTCAGGTGAGTATTGATATCATTAAAGAGAGTCGCACCATTTGACGTGGTGCTGTCTGTCAGAGCGCTATGCAGAAACTTACGTCCTAGCTTTAAATGTGACAGGGTGCTTTGTTTATCGGGTATCAGGATATAGTCACCGAAATGTTCGCATTGCACGGTTTGCATTCCCATATCAAAAGCTGCTTCGGTATAGGCACCATCACTTACCAGATCATCCTTACCTCCTGGAATGACGAAGCCCTTCATATCAATATTCAGCACATCCTTTAGCACCTTGTTGTTTTCTGAAACTTCATAGCCTGCTTTTACTTCTAACCCCGTACGGTGCATATAACCGTGGTTCAAAAGCTCCCATCCTGCCCTATACATGCTGTCGATTTGGCTCCAGGAAAGAAATCCGGGATGGTCAACAGTATTGCTGCCTTCAATCTTTCCGGCATTAATAGCCATTGCTGCTCTGAAAGCTATACGGTGGCCGCAGCCATCAGTAAAATAAAGCCCAGGATAGTATTTTCCATCACCCCCTTGATCATACTTCCATTGGTCTTTATAAGGCCCTGAAACCTTTCCACCATTGAAAAAAGGAAAGGCCACCTTATACGCCGATATCAACCCATCGTCCAGCGTAAAGCTGAAAGCAAAAGTCTTATTGTATTTAAGTGGTGCGAGATAAATACCGACCGAATCAGATTTTTTTCGCAACCTGACGGCAAGGACGATATCCCCATCCGTCCGCTGGCCAAAGGCCGGCCGTTGGAAAAATAGGAGCAGGAAAAAAAAGGCTGTCCTTCGAAGTCTAACAAGTTCAATTATCATTAGTGATTGCCCTCCTGCATCTCTCTTGGCCTAATAAAAGGAATATTACTCCGGGCTGTAAGTATTGGATGATAGGCTGTTTCCTCATTCCTAAGTCGTTGACATGCCAAACTATCCTGATTATCAGAATATCCCTGTTCATCGGCACCCCACCTGGGATCGTAGAGATGCTGAAACCGAAAAATCACATCAAAAACGGCAGCCAGCGCTTTCCATATGGGCAGCATCCCGGCCGCAAATCCACCGCAGGGATAATTCCCGGGGTCGCGAACGTAGCACTCACCTGACCATGCATTGCTGTGCATAGACATATCATATACCCTGTTTTCAGCTGCCGCGGCCGCCTTCATATAAAAGGCCATATTGTAAGTATATAAGTTCGCATTGGAAAAACGGAATTCATACCTATTTTATTTTCCTTATGAAAAATCGTCGGTAAAGTCAAATAGCATGCTCATGCCAATTAAGGTTCTATACTTTTTTGAAGGGTTTTCAGGTATTAGGCTTGGTCAATTCCGGGAATGAAATACCGAAATGGCCTGTAATAGCTGCCAGGAAAAAGTAATAGTTATCCGCCAGATAGTTATACCCCGTAGCAGCTCCCCCCTTCGTTCTCCAGTCTACGCTTCGCAAATAACCGGGGAACAATCCCGAATGTGTTGGTTCCCGTTCAAACGTGGCTATCATCGTAAAAAGGATATAGTCAGCCTCCTCCCGCATTCCACAATGGTAAAGTGCCTGTATAAAATGATAAGCTGTCTGCCCACAAAGACCTCCATTCTCATATCTTCCCCATCGGCTCATCTCCTCCCACCCTTGCTTATCACGATCGGCGACTGGGAGCAGGGGGCCAGGAATACCATAGACAAAATCATAGCATTCCTCCTTCATACGGGACAGCATCTGACCGAGGATCTGCCGGGCAAGTTTTTCCTCTACCAGTCCTTGATTGATGGCCATGGCGCTGATAAAGGTAAACATATAATCGTGTACATGGCCATCCTGGCTGATCCAGCCCGCATACACACCTGTCGCCGGGTTAAAAAAAGTAGCATGAAACACCTTTTTAAAGCGGTCAAGAAACGCTTCAATACGGTTGACATCCTCCTTTAAGCCAAGCAACTCAAAAACCTTACTCATTTGACATAACGCCCGGTAAGCCAATATATTCGTATAGGCATCTTTATGACCGAAAGCAAAGTCATCCCACCAATTCAGGCTAGCCCTTTCATTTTCAAAATAATTACCATGAAACGGCGCTTCCAAGATACCATCACCATCTTTATCACTCGCCATTACGGCATCTACGGCATGACGAATACAGGGAAGGTTGCGAACCACCAGCGACCAATCACCTGAGGTCAAGAGATAATCGTACAGAGCAATCAGGCACACCTCTGTGGTCTCCCATCCATAGCCTTTTACGCGACCGCTTTGAAGATCCACGTGATGACTGAATGTAAGCTCCAATGCGCGACCTAGTGCATCTGACATCGATTCTTTTCCAGGCAAAGGCGGCGTGAATACCGCCATATCTGCTTTGAAGACCATTGCCAGATGGGCCACGCCGCTTAACAAAATGTTATCTCCCATAGTCTGCCGTCTCGGTTCTACCGGGAAAGCATTCTGCCAGCAGCGTTTCAGACCGTCAAAACGGCTGGAACTAAAATCATAACTTTCGCCATTAGGATAATTTTCCTCCAAGACCGTAAAAATGATTTTTGCGTTTTTTACCGGCTCCCTGGCATCAAAGGAAAGCTTTATATGGCCCAATGTATAGGCACGATAGGCACTGTGCGGCCCCCGGTTGAAAGTGCCTAGGGCCAGCCCCGCATTGGTATAATCCGGTACAATATCTTCCCTCAGATATATTTCAGCTTCTGAGGACTCCACTTTCACTAGGCCATAATCAGGGAAATGCAATATCGCCGGCAACTTCCAGCAAGATTCTATTACCTCTGGTCTGTAAAACCCAGCAGGCTTTTTGTGGGAGCCGGACGATTTTAAGCTGCGAACAGCCCATATAGTGACGGGGGCAATCTCTGGCGCAGTAGACAGCTGAAAAAAATCATCCTTCAATTTATCATTATCCCCTTTTACCTCAACGCTGAAGCAACGTTCGTCTTTGGCTGATATTTTGCAATGACGCACTTTACCATTGGAAAAAACAATAGACTGATAATCTACTTCATTCCCTTTTGTTTTTGCAATGCAGCCAATGTCCCTGGAATAATGTTCATCACAGACCAGCGTGCCGCCCAGGCCAGGACGGAGCAGAGATTTGTCAAGCAACCGCCGGCTCCGTCCGCCGGATTCAATACCGAGGTAAGCTATCATAGGGGCATTCTTGGCACATGCCAATGCGTAGTAAGGAGAAACGAAACTAATAAAATCTCCTGAGATATCTTTTTGCCGGCGATGAGCATTTTCCTCCTGCTTATGGACTGCATTATGTGTTCTTTGGAACAAAAACGGAGGATGCACAAATACCGCTGTTGAAAGTACACTGCTTCGCTGAATAAAGGCTCTTCTGTCGATCATAAATAAATTGGTTTCATCCTGGCTGCTCTTGCGTGAAAAAAAATATCCTTTCGATATTTTATTTTAAATTGGGATTTATATTCTGATCGGTAAGCGGCACGGGGAACCAATAGAGCGCCTCTGTAATCTTGCCGTGATCGCCTATAATCGGGTTTTCAAGCACATTTCTGTGTACGTCGTCGTTCATTTCTTCCACCATCTCCAGACGCTGAAGGTCAAACCACCGCGTAGTACCTTCTCCCGCAAATTCCCATCCTCTTTCGTTTACTGCCAAATTAATGAAATCTGAGGGCGACAATCCCGACACCGGCGTTTCTCCTGCCCTCAAGCGCACATCGTTCAAAGCTTGATAGGCATCTGAATTGGGTGCGCCGTCGGCTCTAGCTTGGGCCTCCGCATAGCAGAGCAACACTTTGGCATAGCGTATCATATGTACTGGCTGCGCAGACCACCAGTTGCCATTGTTGTCAATCCTGAATTTAGCATAATAAGGATGACCACTGATGCTTTTTTGCCAGGGTACCATGCTTCCGTCCGATGCCTTGAATATTGTGTGAAACGTGAGGTTCTTTCTCTTCCCTTCGGGGAAATTATTGAAAAAATTGATCTCCGATTCATAATCTTCCCATCCTCCTTCTTCAGCAGGAATAGTGGAAGCTCCTGTAAAAGAATTATTAGACCCTCCATAATTTTCTGCGGTCTGAAAAGCAAACACATCTTCTTTTGCACTGCCTGGAGGTGCAACCGTGGTCTCCGACCAAAGTAAATTTAGGTCCACAAGGCTAAACCCAAAGCGGTCTTTATTATCAATAACCTGCTTAGCTTCAGCGGCGGCCAAGGCGTATTTCGAAGCATCCTTTACCGGCCATCCTCCCTCTGTCAGATAAACATCTGCCAGCAGCGCCATGGCCGACCCTTTATTAGGCCGACCCGGATCCCTTTTTGCATCAGGCAGCAGTTCAATTGCTTTTTTCAGATCATCCTCAATTACCTGGTACACGTCCTTAGGTTGCGACCGTTCTATATTCAATAATTCCGGCGTTACTTCATAGGATATCTGCGTTAGCAAAGGTATCGGACCCCATCCTCTTACGAGCCAGTAATAACCCATGGCCCGCAAAAAATAGGCTTCCCCCATAATGTCGTTCACGAGCGCCGTTTGGCTTTGATCTCCTCCGACGGTAGGTAATATCTTAGGACCGTTGGCGATTACGTTGTTGGCTCCCTGTATCATTTTATAGCAGCCATTCCATATCTGCGCTATATCAGGATTGTCTGCCGTTACATCAAACTGGTCAATTTGCCTTTTGCTAGCCTTGTTTCCACCAGCCAATGTAGTAAGGTCGTCTCCACCCATAGAAAATCCCTGGAAAGAAGCCGTCAGGAATCCACGACTCCAGGTGCGCAATACACCTTTATAGGCACCCGTTAGGGCCGCATCGAGACTGGGAACATCGCTGATAGCTACGTCTCCATAAACCAACCCTTTGGGTTGCTCATGGAGAAAGTCTTTGGAACACCCGGAGACAATAATCAGCAGTATGATGATGAAAGACCATTTCATGATAAAATATTTTTGACGTTAAAAGTTGATTTTCAAACCTGCTGTAAATACCACTGCATTGGGATAGGCACCCTGATCAGTACCCGATTGCGCATCAACATTGATACCCCCCGATCCCAGGCCTCCCGTTGCATTAGAATTTGCCTCGGGATCGATACCTCTGTAATGTGTTATTGTAAACAGATTGGTGACATCAACAAACAGATTCAGATCTTGGATTTTCTTAAGAACAGTATGAGGAAAATTATAAGACAGACCAATGTTTTTCAGCCGCAGGAAACCAGCCGGGTCCAAAAATCTCGAGGATTGGATGATGGCGTTCGTAGGCGTGCCGCTGAAGGCTGGTATATTTGAAGTCTCGTTAATACCAGGTATATAACGGTTCTTGATATCAGAAAACAGTACCTCTTTTGCATCGGTGCTGGCCAGCATGCCAAAAGCATACGAATAGTTTAACTTATCATAGCCCAGCATCCCCTGAAGGAAAATATTCAAAGAAAAATGACGGTAGCTGAATGTGTTATTCCAGCCGATGGTGGCTTTCGGAACGGAATTTCCTGTAATCGTATAATCTTTGGTATCAATTACGCCATCACCATTTACATCCTCATAATGGGCGTCGCCGGGCTTAGCGCCATATAAGGAAGCCTGATCCGCTTCTCCGGGTTTCCAGGTACCAAGGTATTTGTTGAGATAGAAAGATCCGATAGGATAGCCGGGCTGAAGGATGAACTGGCCAAGTATAATAGAGGGGGTGCCTTCTCCTAAACTAACCAGTTTGTTTTTGAGTAACGACAAATTGGCCGAACTGGTCCAATTAAACTGACCGATATCCAACACATTCATACTGACCGCAAATTCCCATCCTTTGTTTTGCATCTTTCCAACGTTCGACAACTTAGAATACCCTCCCAGATAGCCCGGTACAGGTTCGCTCAACAGAAGATCCCGCGTATTTTTGATGAAATAATCCACCGTGACATTGAGGCGGCCTTTAAGCAGGCTGATGTCAGCACCGGCATCAGTCTGTTCAGTAGTTTCCCATTTCAGTGCCGGATTTCCTGGATTACCCAATATCACCCCAGGGACGATCGTGCCATTGGCTTCAAATACCGCTCCCGCATCATCAATATTAGAAACATAGCTCGACAGTGTACCGTAAGAACCAATCCCCTGGTTGCCTGTCATACCCCAACTAGCCCTGATCTTCAGGTCGCTGAAGATTCCCATATCCCTTATAAAAGGTTCCTTGGACAGCTTCCAGCCGACCGCTGCAGACGGAAATACGCTATACTTGTTCTTGCCTTGAAATTTGGAGGATCCGTCACGGCGCAGGTTCGCGGTGATCAGATATTTATCCTTATAGGAATAATCTACTCTGCCCAATAAGGACAACAGGCTCCAATCTGAATAGCCCGATCCTACATTTGAAGAAGCGGATAAAGCTATATTGTTGTAGCTTAAAGAAGGATAGGTGAGGTCATTGACACTAACATTGAACCCTGAACCGATAAATTTCTGAGTTTCAAATACCGCGGTTATTTTCAGATGATGGACATCACCAAAGACTCTGTCAAAGGTTAGATTCTCAGTATTCTGCAGCAGTATATTTTCATTTGAACTTCTGCTGGCCGAAGGGGTATTTCCCGAAATATCGGGACCAATATAGCCTTTGTTCTCGAGGTTGGTATAATCAATGCCCAACTGTGCATCAAGAGAGAGACCCGGAACAAACTCATAGCGCAGGCCGCCGATCAGGTTCAGGTTTGTTCGGTTGTTGCGATTATCTGTCTCTTCATTCAACGCCACGGGATTCTGGAAAATAGAGCTCGTTGGATCTTTAATAATAAAATTACCCTGCGAATCCCTTACCTGCGTAGTTGGTGCCCAAGCCAGGGCTTGCCCCAGCGAACCTCCTCTTGCGCCGGTACCGGAAGTATTGTGATACTCATTTCTTGTGCCAGCAAAACGGAAGCGGAAAGAGAACTTGTCAGAAAAATCCGTGTTCAGGCTGGAACTGATAGAATAACGTTTATAGTCCGAGTTATCGATCACACCTTTCTGATTCAGATAATTGGCGCTCACTCTGAAAGTCGTGTTTTCATTTCCTCCTGAAAGGCCGAGTTGGTACTCCTGCCCCAATGCCGGTCTAAATATTTCATCCTGCCAGTCCGTGCCCCCGTTCTTCCGATAACTGGCTATCTGATCATCGGAAAAACGGGGAACATACGCTGAGGGATCCGCTGCCAGAGCAAGGCCACGGGCGTTAACAACTTCAGCAAAATCAGCGGCATCCATAATAGGATACCTTTTAATAACCCGGGCAGAGGATATTCTGGTCATAAAGTCTACTTTCATCGTGCCCTTCTGACCTGACTTTGTAGTAATAATAACAACGCCATTGGCGCCGCGGCTTCCGTATATAGCGGTAGCAGAAGCATCTTTAAGAATTTCAATGTTGGCTATATCATTCGCATTGATATCGGTAAAATCAGCGCCTACCAAACCATCAATCACATATAGAGGCTCATTACTTCCTGTCAGTGAATTATCACCCCTGATTCTAATGCGGACCGCCCCACCCGGGGCTCCTGCTGTGCGCGTTACCTGAACCCCGGGGGCTCTACCGGCCATGGCTTCGTCCAACCTGGTGACAGGTTGCTGATCAAAATCCTTGGACGAAATGGAGGTAATGGCACCAGTCAGATCTCCTTTTTTCTGCGTACCGTAACCAACCACCACCAGCTGATCTAACGAAGAAGTTGCCTTGTCCAAGGTGACATTTATCAGCACCTTACCTTTTACAGGCATCTCCTTTTTTACGTAACCAATTGAAGAATAAACCAATGTACCTTCGTCTTCTGACAAGATCAATGTATATCTCCCGCCATCGTCCGTCATCGTACCGGTAGTGGTACCTTGAAGAACAACGCTGACACCCGACAAAGGCTGGCCCGTCTCGTCGACAACCCTGCCTCGGACATGGATCACGGTATCGGGCATTTGCAAAGTAGCTGAAGAAATAGAATTGTCCTTCAGACTGATCACAATAGTTTTATCCAGTATCGTGTATGCTAACGGCTGTCCCTTCAGGCATTGCATCATAGCTTCGTCCAATGAAGCATCTTTCAAATGAAGACTAACATTCTTTAATCTTTTCAAGACCCTGCTGCTGTATACAAAATCATACCCAGACTGTAGCCTTAATTCTTTAAACACCTGTTTTAAGGGTTGATCATTAACAGAAAGTGTAATGCGATTCTGCGAGAAACTTTTAGCACTCACCTGTAGTAGTCCGACCACTAGAAGCAAAGAGGTTAGTTGCATAATAAAAAGCATTTGGGATTTACAAAAGCAATAAAAATGCTTCTCTTTGCAAAATGAAGTTATTTGCATAGTTTTGAGAGGTTTGGTTCAAAATAAATGTCGTGTTAGAAGATCTTTATCATGAGCCATGCTGCCAGGAGCACTGCAATTGCTCCTGGCTTTTCTTTTAGGCCATGAATGCAAAAAGTGTATCATGTTTTCATTTCTATAGAATTTAATTGGTGAATAATTATATACATGCTTTCGTAGCGTCGTTATTTAGAAACTTCTATATTCCTACCCGAAATGTGAAAGTTAACCTCTTTGGTCAGAGCCAATATTTTGAACACCTTAGTAACCTCAACATCTCTTTTGATATGGCCATTCAGTAAAACAGTTACAGAATCCCGGTAATGCACATCAACGTCATACCACCGCGATAATTGACGCATCACCTCGTAAATATCTGTATTGCTAAAGGAGAACTCACCATTCTTCCAAGCCACGGCCATGCTTGTATCCACCTGCAGCACGTCAATGGCTGTGCTGTTTCTGTGTAATTTAGCTTGTTGCCCGGGATTAAGGACAACCGATTGATTATCATAATAAACCCTAACGGCCCCTTTCAATAAGGTTGTTTCTACTGATGTCCCATCTGGATATGCCCTCACATCAAAATGAGTACCCAGCACTTCAACCGTTGCTTTATCCGTAACTACCCTAAAAGGCTTGTTCGCATTCTTTTCAATTTCAAAATAAGCCTCACCAGTGATTTCAACCCTCCTTTCGTTTTGGGAAAAAATTGTAGGGTAACGAATAGAAGAAGCTGCATTCAGCCAAACTTTCGTACCATCCGATAAAATCAGCTTATACTGTCCTCCTCTCGGTGTTGTCAAAGTATTGTAAGTTATTTTATTGCCTGATTGCCATTGTGAGTTTATCGCCGTGTACGTCAGCAAGCCGTTATGAACATTCATCGCGTGACTCTTTCCTTGCATAATCGTTTGCCCACTTGGCAGGCTATCCAAATTCACTTTTGTGCCATTAGACAGCGTTAACACGGCACGGTTACCGCCTGGAGTAATGACTGTTTGAACCAGAGCCGGGGTGGGTGTCTTAGCTGACGGCTGCCGGAACCAGAAATACCCCCCCGCAATAAGCAATAACAACACGGATGCTATCCTCCAGTGTCCGTTTAAAAGATAAATAAAAAATGAATGAGGAGAGGATTTCTTATTTTCAATCACATTTTCTCCATTGATACCTGCCTGAAATCGTCTGAACATCCGTATGCCTGCATCCTTTGGCGGTTTGCTATTCTGAACCAGCTTTTTATTAAACGCCTCAAAGTCCACTTCATCAAAGAAATACTCCTGATCGCCTTCATTCCCAGCAATGTACTCGAATAATTCCTCTACTTCATCTCTATCAAGCGTTCCATTCAAATAATGTTGCAGGAGTTGCCGGTAATATGTCCGTTCTTTATTTTGCATATTAATTGGCACAACATTTCAATACAATATCTATAAGACTGTAAAAAGGAGAAAAAGGGTGGGTGGGTCTAGGCGTTTTTTTAAAAATATCTTCCAATCAACAAAATGAGAAGTGATACAACCTCACCATTTTCCGAAAAATAATGACGAATAAAACGCAGCGATTTCACCATGTGTTCCTTTATTGTATTACGGGAAATACCAAGTGCCTTAGCAGCTTGCTCATAAGTTTTCCCCTGCTCACGAACCAGGAAAAAAACTCTTCTTTGTTGAGGGGGCATTGCGGAAACGGCCGTTTCTAACAAGCGTTCGTAATGCCGGGCCTTGCTAATGGAGTCACTCGTTCCAGAAGAACTATTTTCAATCTGGCGAACTACTTCTCTGATAAGCACTCGATCAGAAGCTATCTTCTTCAATGCATCCAAAGCCTTATTGCGGCAAATCCTGTAAAGGTAGGAACGGAAAGACGATTTAATTGCCAGTTGTTTTCGCCTTGTCCATATAGTCATAAACACTTCGTGCACTAAGTCTTCCGCCAGTTGCGGAATTTTAACGAAATCAACCAGATAAGCATACATGGCGCCATGATACCGCTCATAGATCTCGGTGAAGGCTACCGCGTCGTCTGCTGCCAAGAAGGACACTAACTCAGTGTCAGTATGACAATTATATCGGGTCACATATTGACTTTAGGTATTTTATAAAATGACCAGCTCAAACCAAAGTTAATAAAAATATATATTAAAATCAGCAATTATTGATTTGAAGCGGATTCTGATGGTATGGATATGCACCAGCCGATGCAAACACCTTAAGTGCTTACTTGGTAAAGTCCGTTATTTACGGAACTCCACTCTTAAATCCATGATGAAAGAAAAATTCGTGCGGTTAATTAAAGCCCATACGACTAACATCGGGCACTCAAAAAGCTGATCAACAGCGCCGATCATGAAAGCTTCATCTCTTCAAGAAAACTGGCTCTCAATTAGTTAACATCCATTGGCACGCTAAACATACGGCAATGGGATGAGTAATGATCCGGAACGGGCTCTCTGTCATTACAAGGCAAACAGTGTGTTCCGATTAGAGATGCAGACTGTTTCCCGAATCCAGCCTTTCGCCTAAAAGGTGAAAGGCTGGATTCGGGTTAAGCCCATCAGCCACTGTAAAATCATCTCCCGTTATGCTGGGATTTCAGTATTGATTCTCAATATATTATCATTTTTCCGTCAAAATAATTTTATTCGTCAAATTTCCTGCTGCGACAAAATATTCCTTGCCAGATAGGTCAACCTCCTTCGATACCACTTACTTTCCACCAAATGTTATCTCATCTTGTGGCTTAAATACTAAACCGACTTTTACGGGTAAACAGAAACGACGGGAGCAACCGCAATAAGTGCACCGGGGTCCGAATACATGCCCCTTCATTATATCCACTTCATGCTGCCTTACGTATGCTTAGGACCAAGTCCCAAACCTGTCCTGAGTCCTTTAGAGTGCTGTGAATCAGGCAATAATAATTGATTCTTCCTATCCAAAAGCACCTTATTGACCAAGATCTCCAGGTGGAAGAATTGTGTTCCGGTGCGATATCCTGAATATTATCTTTCAGCAGATTCCTTGCAAGAATTTATGAGCACATATTTTAATGACAAATAGACGGATAAAGTTGACGCCCTAAGTGCATGTTAATCGCCCAGAAAGAAAAACGACTGGACAATAAATTCCGATCCTACACTGTTTATCAGACCAACTAGTTATCTTCGGTTTCCTTTAGATCCGGGACCCGAACGCATTAAAAATCATTCCACGTTCAAATCGGGACCACCTGACCTTCATACGACGGATAGTGCGACCATTTCAGAAGAGGCCCCCTATAACACCGCCATTCTCTACTACTTCATAGTGAGCGCCGGATAACAAGAAAAGTCTTGAGCGGCTTTAACCATAAAATATGGAATATATTCATGGTCACCGTCGCCTTTAACCCTAAAGTGCAGGGGCTTGCCTTTTTCAGGTAAGAGACGCTGGATCATGCTGTCAGGTGATAACGCAATCTTTGCATTCCCCTTGCTGTCAACATCTCCCACAATAGCCATTAAAAGGGGGCCATATTCAAGGGCATAATGATTCCCCTCTTTAGCAAATTCATCCATCCCGTGATAGGCCACAATCTTAAAGGACATCGGTAAATTAAATGTTACCTTATCTCCCGAATGCCACTCCCGGTTAAGCAGCACATACGTTCCGGGCTTACCGGAAGCCACCTTCTTTCCATTAACATAAAGGGACATGTCCTTACTTGCCCATTCCGGTACGCGAATATGCAACTTCATCGACAAGGGATGATGAA
>Ga0164242_10006184_pt1 | contig 13222 bp, 16 predicted proteins | sample OricomgcompostMG_FD_108783 | JGI IMG/M metagenome (GOLD analysis project Ga0164242, IMG submission 108783) | Miracle-Growth compost microbial communities from Emeryville, California, USA - Original compost - Miracle growth compost (MG) ...
GGCATCAGTTGAAGCTGCTTGAGCGAGCGGGCCAGATATATGGCCTCGACCGGCAGCACCGTTTCAAACTGATTGCTCCCGGTGGCATGCACGTCTGCGATTATATCGCGGATTTCGCCTTTTGGGACAAACGAGAAGATCGCTTCCGTGTCCTCGATAGCAAGGGCGTCCTGACCGACGTTTTTCGCCTCAAGAAAAAGCTGATGAAAGCCTTTCTCGGCATTGAAGTCGAGTGCGTAGGGAAGGGCAGCTTGTGATGCAATTCGACCTTTTCACACCATCACCTCCGCCGCCTGCGGTCTATATCCCAGATCCGGTAGCTGACGCCATCATCGGCCACGGCTACGCGCATAACCAGTTTTTGCTTAGTCTCAATCGTTGGATTGATGTCTCCTACGGTGATCTTCCGTCCCGACTTTTCAAGCATCCCATCGAGTTTGTAGACCGAGACCGGCAGGAAGACGGCAAGAGCAAGCTTTGGCTTCGTCATCCTGATTTCGAAGGCAGTCCGTTCCTCGACACGATCGAAAAACAGGTGGGCACGCGGCCATACTGGTCGCCACTCGATGAGTTCGGGCGAGACCGGAACATCGGCACATTCTGGCATGCAATCGACCTGCTCACCGATGAATATTTCCGCGCCATGCTGGCGACCCGGAATTTTACCGATTGGCAGTCGGTCATCAACGGCCTGCGCTATCGCATGAATTACGGCGGCCTCTCGATTGAGAACGCCCGCATCGTCCTTGCCGAGTACGAGAGCGCGGAGCCCGAAGACCGTAGCGCAGATTTCCTGCATTCGGATGCCGTGCGCGTCGCGAACTGTCAGCAAGGCAAATTCGTTGGCATGTGGACCGAGGACGAGCAGTCCGTTTGGGCCGCGATCCACGGCCTCGAAGACAAGAAGTTCAAACGCGACCGGAACGGCCATCTGCGGTTCTCGCCTGCTTTCCTTGAGGAAAAGGAAAGGACTGCCGCATGACCAACCGTCTCTCCCATACCGATATGGCCGATGAACTCGCCAAGCTGATCTACAGCAAGACGACATGGCTGGCGGATTTCTCGCACGGATCAAGAAAGCGGCCCGATCACGAAATCGAGCAGAAACGGCGCGAACTCGCGGTGCTGCAACAGGCCTACGAAGATTATTCGGCGGCGGCAGAGCGGAGGGCGTCATGAGCTTTCAAGCGATGGCATGGGCGTCCAAGCAGCGCGTCGGTGGAGTCACTGGTAAGGCTATCTTGCTGATGCTCGCCAATTATGCCGATCAGGAAGGGCGTTGCATTCCAGGCCAGCAAAAACTTGCAGACGAATGCGAATGCTCACCGCGCGCCATCCGGGAATGGCTGGCGAAATTTGAGGAAATGGGCATTGTGCGACGCGAGGAACGTCGACGTGACGATGGTTATCGCACCTCCGATTTGATCATTCTTTCTCTTTCGTCACCGGCACCAAATGCCTCTGAAATCTCACCGGCAGATAATTCCCCGGAAAATGGTTCCCCGGAAAATGACGCCGATCTCACCGGCACCAAATGCCGGGCAATAAATAGAACCTATCAGGTTAACCGTAAGGATGTAGGTAAAGCGCGCGCGAGCGATCCTGAATTCGAGGAATGGTATCGTCACTATCCGCACAAAGTTGGACGTGGACAGGCTGAACGAGCCTTCGCCACCGCTCGAAAGATCGCATCACTCCAAGACCTGATTGATGGCCTCCATCGCTATGTCGCAACCAAGCCGGCAGTTTACGCATGGCGCAACCCTGCAACGTGGCTGAACGGAAAAGGATGGCTCGATGCGCCAGCACCCGAACCTATTCCGATGCCGCGGCAATCCTCGCCGCCGCAACGACCGGGAATTGTCGGATCGGCTCAACGAATTCTCGAAAGTGAAAATCATGGATCAGAAAGCGTTTTTGGCAATAACGGCGATGCTCAATTCCTTCCCGCAGCAGGGGGCGACGGATAGCGAAACGCTGTTGAAGACATACCGAGCGGTTCTCGGAGATATCGGTTCTCAAGCCATCGTTGAGGCGGCGCAGAAATTTGTAACGGGTGATGTGAAGGGACAATCACTAACCTTCGCGCCATCCGTGGCAGAATTTGTGCAGGAGGCCAGACGGATTGACGCACTGATCCCGTATCGAGACCGCAAACTGCTTTCGTCTAAACCGAAACCGGAAATTCGAATAGATCGAGCGGAAGAGGCTCGTATGCGCCTTCGACTTCCGATGCTCCGAGAGGCTATGAGACGAGGACAGATCGATCGGGTTCAAAGGGCAAACACAGAAGGCTTAGCCGCGCTCGTGACACTTGCGAAAGAATGGGAAATTCCCGTTCCCGAAGAAGTTCGAACTCAACTCGCCGCAGCGTAGGAGGGCACTGAAATTGCTCGCAAGAACACACTGGACCTCACCGGAGACTGGAGCGGATGGGAAGAACGGGAAGCCGCAGCCATCCTCGCCCGAAGAGAGGCTGCCCGACGACAACGGGGAAAGCTTCGGCCTGAACCTCCAAGCTTTTGCCCGAAAGCGTAAGGAAGCGATCCGAAACGCGACGAGAAAGCGAAGAGCTGAATATGCTGCAAGTCGCGTGGTTGCGGGAATGCCTCTCGCCCGAAAGACAATCGAGGTTTTCGAAACGTCGTCAGGCATCAAGGCCTATCGCAAGACTGTCGCGAAGGCCTCGCGAATGACAATCACACCGGCAACTGAAGCGTTGGGTTATGCGTCGGTTTCCCTGCCGTTCGTTTCGATTTTGTGCTGACGAGGGACAGAATGAAGGCGGCGAGACAGCGCATGCGAACAGAACGAAACGTGATGAAAGTGGAAAATCCGATGTGGTCGCGAGATCACCACGGCGACCGGACGAACCCGAAATATATCGAGGTTTCCGCCAATCCGCGCGAAAGCTCCATCACGGCAATGAAGATCCGTGGCGTCCTCGACGAGGCGCAGGCGGAAGCCGCAACAAAATTCTGTCGCCTGTGGGAAACGATGGGCGGCAAGGGTGCATCGGCCATCGACTATTCGAAAGAGCCGGTGGATGGCGGACGGATCGCGGAGCCGATCAATATCGCACAGATGGAGGCGGGCCGCGAATTGAAGCGCTGCCGATTGCTACTCGGGGAGCGCGGCTACCGGCTCGTTTCGCTCGTCTGCGGCGAAGGCTACCAGGTTAGCGAGTTGGCGGACGGGAAACGCGCGCAACTCTCGCTCATGGACGCGTTGAGAGGCTTTCTGGACGATCTGGCGGTGCAATGGCGTTATGCACAGGTTGGACAGCGACGTCAACATGCTGTGCAAAAATGAATTGACGAGGTAAACCTCGCGTGGCATGTCTGTGTTGCGCTGGTGATTTGCGCCCTTCCACACAGTTTCAGAGTTTGCGAGGCCTGCCGGCCTTCGGTCAGAGATAAGCTGCGTGAAAATCTGACCCAACCGGATCGCAGCACGCCTCGCAAAACCTATCGGACGCAGTCCCAAGGGACAGGCAGCAGCCAGTCGCGGAGCAATGGTGCGCACCGCTGCGTCCGACCTCCATTCGGGACCATCCATGAAGCCTGAAACCCTCGACGTTCTCTCGGAGCGCATGGCGAAAGAATATCGCCAGCGTCAGTCGCTCCGCTTCCTCGAATGCGCGATCAACCTCGCTGCTACCGATTTTCGACCGGAGGAAGTCGCAATCATCCTTCGCCAGCACGCGAAAATGCTGGAGGAATGGGGTTAAGGCTCAGCGCGGTCGAGAATATCAGACATCCTTGATTGCCAGCCTTTGCCGGCGGCTTTGAATTTCGCGACGGTCTCGGGATGCAGACGCAGCGTCAGCAAGACTTTCGCTTTTCCAGTCGCTTTCGGACCGCGCCTCGCGCCAGACCGCTTCGGCTTTGCCGGCTCTTTCGCGGGTTTCCCCACCTTCGGGGTCTCCACCGCTCGAAACTGACGCGCCAAGCTCATCTCGTCGAAACTCCGTAGTTACAATCAAACGCCGTAACTACATCAATTCGAAAAGCACCACAATCAATGGCCGACCGTGATCCGGAAACGGGTCGCTTCCTCACCGGAAACAAATTCTGGGAGGCGCGATCCTCTCATGGCAGAAACCCGATCTTCGCGACGCCGGATGATCTATGGGATGCCGCCTGCCAATATTTCGAATGGGTGGAGGCCAATCCTCTTTACGAGGATAAGCTCGTCACCTTTCAAGGACTAGCTACGCATGAGCCTGTCGCCAAGATGCGAGCCATGACGATCTCTGGCCTCTGCATCTTTCTCGATATCGCTCGTCGCACATGGGACGAATATCGAGCGCGTTCCGATTTTTTGCCAATCGTCACGCGAGCGGAAGAAATCATCTATTCGCAGAAATTCGCCGGTGCGGCTGCCGATCTGCTTAACGCGAACATCATTGCGCGGGATTTGGGGTTGGCGGATAAGTCTGAGCTTACCGGCAAGGACGGTGCGCCCATTGCCGTCAACCACATCGACGCCGTCTCGGAAATGACAGCTGAAGAACGCGAGACGTTCCGGGCAATGCTTCTGGCGCGGAAACAGCGCACCTAGTTGATGCATGTCATCCGATTTCGAGGAGGTCATCAAATTCGGGTTGGCTAATCCGGATTGGGCGCTGGATCAACTTGACCGGCTGGATTGCGAGGAAAGCCTCCTCGCATTTGTCAGGCGTCATTGGAGTGCGCTGGAGCCGAATACCAAGTTTGTCGATGGATGGGCGCTGGAGGCTATCTGCGAGCATCTGGAAGCCGTGACAGACGGGGATGTCAACAGGCTTTTAATCAACGTTCCGCCGGGCTTTTCAAAAGCTCTTGATTGCGACACGCCGGTTCTCACGACGTGGGGATGGAAGCGGCATGGTGATTTGCAGGCAGGCGATTTTGTCTTTGGTCCTGACGGCAAACCAAAGCGCATTCTGGGCCGTAGCGAAAATGCTTTCGAGCGAAGCTACGAAGTCGAATTTGATGATGGGGCGGTGATCGTAGCCGGAGCTGGTCACTTATGGGAAGTTGAAAGAGACTTCCCTTACGGCGGTCCCGGATCGAGACGTTCCCGAGAAAAGCGCATCGTTACGACAGAACAGCTAATTCCGTCTATAGTTGGTCGTTCCGTCCAAAGACCAGATCGCATCCCCGTTTGCTTACCCGTGGAGATCGCACCTAAGCGGTTGCTAATTGATCCATATCTTCTTGGCGCGTGGCTGGGAGACGGCGCTTCTGACAGCGGATGTCTTTACGCTGCTGATGTTGACATTGACCATTTTAAAAAGTTCGGGCGCATCGCGAATACCGTAGTTGATCCAGCCGGGAAGAAACAGGATTTCCACCGTATACTCATCGAAGGGCTGCAAGTTCGTCTCCGCGTATTGGACTTGTTGAAGAATAAACATATCCCCGATGATTATTTAGAATCGTCTATCGAGCAGCGATGGGAACTTTTACGCGGGTTAATGGACACAGATGGGTGCGCGACAAAGAGCGGCTATTGCACCTTTGTATCGAAGCTAGAAAGTCTGGGGAAACAATTCCATCAACTTGCATGTTCATTGGGCCTCAAAGCTCATTTGAGCCAGCAATGGAGCGCTTTAAACGGGAAACGGTTCGGTCCATATTACCAGACTGTTTTCAAGGCGCCGGAAGGTACGACGATCTTTGCGTTGCCTCGGAAGCAGGGCCGCGTCAGATACGCGCAGAGCACGCGATCTCGTCACCGCTACGTCCAGGCTGTGCGCCCGATTGGTGATCGTCTCGTCAATTGCATTACCGTTGAGGGGGAGCTTTATCTTGCTGGCAAGCAATTTGTAGCAACGCATAATAGCTTAATCACCAACTGTTTTTGGCCAGCGTGGGAATGGGGGCCCGCGAAAAAGACGTGGCATCGGTTCGTCACGTTTTCCTACGCAGCGTCACTTACCGAGCGCGATAATGGCCGTTTCCGCGATCTTCTCCTCAGCCCGGATTATCAGCGCCTATGGGGCGATCGGTTCGACCTTAAAGAGATCGGTAAGATCAGGGTATCGAACGACAAGACTGGATGGAAGATCGCCTCATCTGTCGGCGGTGTTTCCACTGGCGAGAGAGGTGATCGTGTTCTCCTTGACGATCCGCATTCGGTGAAGGAGTCGGAATCGGACGTAGTGCGTGCGGAGACCGTGCGATGGTTTCGCGAAGGCATGTCGAATCGCCTCAACGACATGCAGAAATCGGCCATCATCGTCATCATGCAGCGCGTTCATGAGGCAGATGTCTCAGGAGCCATCCTCGAGAGCGGTCAGGATTACGAGCACCTGATGATCCCAATGGAATATGATGGCAGGCGTTATCATACGTCCATCGATTGGACCGATCCGCGCGAGGAAGATGGTGAACTGGCATGGGAAGAACGGTTTTCGCGCAAGACGGTCGAGGATCTGAAAACCGTCCTTGGGCCATATGGTTATTCCGGTCAGTATCAGCAGGCTCCGGCTCCTCGGGGTGGTGGCATCTTCCGGCGCGAATGGTGGCAGTTGTGGGGGAATCCGGACGATCCGGCTGATCCCGCATTCAGGAAGTTTCCAAGCTGCGAATATATCGTGGCATCGCTCGACACGGCCTACACGACAAAACAGGAGAACGATTATTCGGCTCTGACCGTCTGGGGTCTTTGGCGTGACAAGTACGATCTGCCGAAGATCATTCTGATGACGGCATGGAAGGACAGGCTTCCTATTCATGAGTTGGTTGAGCGCGTGTCTGCGACATGCAAGCGCTTCAAGGTGGACCGCCTCCTGATCGAATCCAAAGCGGCCGGCATATCGGTAGCGCAAGAAATCCGCCGGCTGCATTCCGGTGAAGGATATGGCGTCCAGCTTCTCGATCCGAAGGGTGGTGACAAAGAAGCGCGGGCCTATTCCGTGCAGCATATCTTCTCGGATGAGATGGTCTATGCGCCGGATCGCGATTGGTCGGACATGGTGATCAGCGAAATGGCATCCTTCCCGCGCGCCCCGCATGACGACATCACGGATAGTGCAGTGCAGGCTTTGAAGCATCTGCGCGACATCGGGCTCGCGATCCACGGCGCCGAACTCGCGCAAGATTTGGGCGAGCAACTCGCCCATCACAGCGTATCGAAACCGCTTTATCCGGTGTGATCATGGAAGACGATGAACGCGACTTCTTCGACGAGATGAACGAGAACGCAGGGATACCGATCCTCTGATGCTTCCTTCAGTCCGACGCATTTCTTATCGGCAGATCAAACCGGGCTTATGGGGCGCGTTCGTCGGCTTTCAGTGCATCGCGACCGCTGGAACGGAAGATGCTGTCCGTCAACTCGTAGCTGATCGGCACAGGTAATCATCCATGGCGAGAGAACCGATGCCGGCCGTCAATCTGCCGGTTGGGCTCCTTGTGCCTTCTGCCCTGCGCGAGGTGCCACAGGAGGTATCAAACCCATTCGACGATCTGGATATAGATGTCGTCGGCAATGGCGATATTGACGGTCTATCCATCGATCCGGCGACCGGCGCGTCCGTTCTTGAGATTGGAGATGGCAGCGTCATTATCGATCTGGAGCCGCCAAGCGTCGATCAGGAGAGAGGCGGCGCGGCCAATCACGACGCCAATCTCGCTGAGTATATCGAGACCAGCGAACTGGCGCGGATCGCGGAGGACTTGCTTCTTGGTATCCAGCAGGATGATCAGTCGCGCACCGAATGGCTTGAGACGCGGGCACAGGGCATTCGGCTTCTCGGGCTGAAACTGGAAAACCCGAAGAATTCGACGGATTCCTCGACGGCGGTCGAAGGCCAATCGACGGTTCGCCATCCGCTTCTGTTGGAGGCTGTTCTTCGGTTCCAGGCAAATGCACGGGGAGAATTGTTGCCTGCGGCTGGGCCGATCAAGGTTTCCGACATGATCCAGGAAACCACGTCCAACGACGATCTGTCCGAGGCATTGGAGGATGACCTCAATTACTACCTGACGACGGTCGCGTCGGAATATTATCCTGACACGGATCGGCTGCTGCTTTTCGTCGGCTTCGGAGGTTGCGGCTTCAAGAAGGTCTACAACTGCCCGATCCGCAGGCGCCCGGTTTCTGAATCGGTGGACGCAAAGGATCTGATCGTTTCGGACGCCGCGACGGATTTGCGCAATTCGCGGCGCTTCACCCATCAGATCACGATGAAGCCCTCGACGCTGAAGCGGATGCAGATCGCGGGCGCATATCGTGACATCGCGCTCTCGACGCCGAATCCGGTGACACAAAACCCGGTGGATTTGGAAATCGCCAGTACGCAGGGCATCGATCCGAACTCGAAATTCACCGAGGAAAATCGCGATTACACGATTTACGAGTGCTACGCGGAACTGAATATCCGCGGCTTCGAGGACAAGGAAAACGGCAAATCGACAGGTCTCGCTCTCCCCTATCGCGTGGCCATCGACAAGGACAGTCGGCAGATACTGGAAATCCGCCGGAACTGGAACGAGGACGACGAGAGGAAACTCGCGAAGATCAATTTTGTGAAATACCCGTTCGTTCCGGGATTTGGCTTTTATGACATCGGGCTTCTGCAAATCCTCGGCAATACCACGAACGGCCTGACGGCCGCATGGCGCGAGATGCTCGACGCCGGCATGTTCGCCAACTTTCCGGGTTTCCTTTATTCGAAACTGGCTGGGCGTCAGAACACCAATGATTTCCGCGTTCCTCCCGGAGGCGGTGTAGGTCTCGAAACCAACGGCATGCCGATCGGGCAAGCGGTGATGCCGCTGCCATACAAGGACATTTCTCCTTCCTTCGCGGCGTTCATCGACAAGGTCGGCGAGACGGGCCAGCGTGTCGGCGGAACGGCGGAAATCAACATAGCCGAGGGGCGGCAGGATGCGCCCGTCGGCACGACGTTGGCTCTGATAGAGCAAGCGACGAAGATCATGGACGCCGTTCACAAGCGCCTCCATGCGGCGCAGGCAGAAGAATTCCAGCTCCTCAAGGAATGCTTCCGGGAAAATCCGGAATCGTTCATCCGTTCCGTCAAGGGAAAGCTGGACTGGAACGAGGAAAGGTTTCTTCAAGCGCTCAATGACGCGTCCATCGTGCCCCAAGCCGATCCGAACACGCCGAGCCACATGCACAGGCTGATGAAAGCGATGGCGCTGAAACAGCTTCAGGGCGCTTCTCCGCAACTCTATAATGGTCGAGCCGTGGACGAGCGCGTCTTGCATATGCTGGGCTTCGAGGACGCGCAGACATTGTTCAATCCGGCGAATATGCAGGCGCCTCCGAATCCGATGTTGGCGGCCAAAGGCGCGGAATTGGCGCTCAAAGCCAAGGATCAGGCCATGAAAGCCGCGAACGATCAGGCGGAATTGCGGCTGAAACAGCAGGATTTGGCTGGGCGCCGTCAGGATCAACAGGCAAAAGCCGCCGCCGAAGCAGCTGAACTCCAGATCAAGCAGCAAATGCAGGTAAGGGAAAGCCAGGATCAGGCAGCGGATCGGCAGTCGCGCGAGAGGATTGCGGCAATGGGGCTTGTGTCCGATCTCGTCGATCATCCCGGCGAACAGGATTTGGCCGCTGAAGCCGCCGCAACATATGGAGCAAAGCCATGAACCAGATGCGCCGTGAGGCGGAGAAAGCCCATGCGGACAAGTTGAGCCGGATGGGACTGAAAGTGCGCACCGCGACGATGGGCGAGGATGAGGGCGCAGGCCACGTTCTTCCCGCTGATGATGGGACGCAGGGAATGGCATCGGGCGCGCGAGCCGAGGGCTACAAACGCGGTGGTCGTGTCCGCGACAGCAAGAAGGTGGAAGGCGTCAAGCCAAAGAAGCGTCTTGATCGTCTTTCCAAACATGATGAGCGCGGCAAATATGCGCGTGGAGGCGAAGTCAAGGGTAAGAAGGCTGGCACGACCGTCAATGTGATCGTCGCCCCTTCGAAACCGAATGTGCCGATGCCGATGAATGCCGGCGCTGTTCCCGGCGCCGGAGGTCCGGCCGCTCCCATGCCGCCATCCCCTCCGGCTTCTCCGATGCCGCCGGCGCCCGGGATGCCGATGCGCAAGCGGGGAGGACGCGTCAGCTATCCCAAGATGGATTACGGCGCGGGCAGTGGTTGCGGCCGGCTGGAAAAGGCTGACGAATACGGCAAGAACGTCAAAAAACGCAAATGACGGCGACCCATCTCGAAAGCCGTCTTGTCGAGCGGTTCCGCAGCGAGATCGCGGAGAAAATCGCCAATGACACGGCTTTCATAGCCGCTGGATCGATCGCCGATCTGGCGGAATACAAGCTGCGTTCCGGTCAGGTGCGCGGCATGGAAGCGGCGCTCGCCATTCTGGAAGAGCATTTTCGGAAGCTCGTGGACGAGCGCTAATCACAGGAGACCTTATGGCCAAGAGCAAGCCGCAATCCACAGCGGCTGAGATTCGCGCGTCTATTGGCGATCTCAGCCGGTTCGAGGTGATGCACAACCAGATCCTCGTCGGCATCTATTTGCGGTCGGATGACCACCGGACGGCGGGGGGCATTCTGCTTCCTCAGAAGACACTCGACGAAGACCGCTGGCAGGGAAAGGTAGGCCTCGTCCTGAAAAAAGGCCCTCTCGCTTTCGTGGATGACGGCTCGACGAAGTTCGAGGGCCAGAACGTTTCGGAAGGCGACTGGGTGATCTACCGCGTGTCCGACGGTTTTCCGATCGATGTCAACGGAACGCATTGCCGGCTGCTGGAAGATGTTCACGTCAAGGGCCGCGTGCCCGATCCCTCCATGATCTATTGAGGTTCAGATGTCCAAGAAAAACCGGGCCGAAAAGCCTGAGACTGAAATCGATGAACCGGATAGGGACATCGAAATTGCCGCTGCTCCTGAGAATGAAGATAGCGGTGGCGATATTGTCGTTTCTCCTGAGGAGCCTTCTGCTGGAGGCGATGAGGACTGGAAGGCCCAATTTGAAGCCGCTCAGAAAAAAGCCGACGAAGCCGAGCGGCTAGCGCAGGCGCGGCAGGCTGAAATCGAGCGTTTCCAGCAGGAGGCCTCGAAGGCGCGCACCGATGTGGCGACATCGAACCTTTCGGCCGTCGACAATGCCATTGCCAATGCGGATCATGAGCGCAATGAGGCGAAGGCCAAGCTCAAGGCCGCAATGGAAGCCGCCGACTTTGAAGCGGTTGCCGAGGCTCAGGACCAGCTTGCCGCAGTCGCCATCAAGGCGCAGCGCCTCAAGGAAGGCAAGGCGGCGATAGAGCGTCAGATCGAGGATGCAAAGCGCAACGTCGATCCGGTCGAACAGTACACCAAGGTTCTCTCTCCGCAGTCGGCGGCGTGGATACGCGCCCATCCGGAAGTGGTGCGGGAGGCCGACAAGCGTTCAGCTCTCGAACGCGCCCATTACAGCGCTCTGGGGGAGGGGATTGTCCCGGACACCCCGGAATATTTCGCCCACATGGAGAAGCGGATGGGCTATGCGGCACCGGAAGCAGACGCACCGCCTCAATCCGCCGCCGCCGTGACAACGGCTCCTGCGCGGCAGCCAAGCGCCCCCGCAGCTCCCGTGAGCCGGGGAGGGTCTCTTGATGCCCCTTCACCGCGCCAGACGACGATCCGCCTTACTGCGGCACAGCGCGAGATCGCGGCGGCGTGCGGGATGACGGACGCCGAATACGCAAAACAGCTTCTCGCCATTCAGCGCGAAAACGCGATGACACATTGAGGACATCCATCATGGAAACCGGAACAGCACCTGAAACGGAAGTGGAACGACGCGGACCAGGCAGGCCCCGCAAGGATGAATCGATCCGCAGCGAACTGCGATCGAAACCATTGCGTCAGCGCAAGCGCAAGGGCGGCCAGATGTCGGATATTTTCCACATCGACCCATCGGCTATTCCTGCCGGAACGTCCTATGAATGGAAGCGCCATACCGTCTATGGGAAAGGTGACATTTCCTACGACATCAAGATGCGCGAACAGGGATGGGAGCCGGTCGATGCCTCCCGCCATCCGGAACTCGTTCCCGATGGTCATACGGGCGCGATCATCCGGGATGGCCTCATCCTCATGGAGCGACCGGTCGAACTGACGCAGGAAGCGCTTGATGAAGACCGCATTGCCGCGAAATCGGCGGTGGACGCCAAGAAACAGCAGCTCGGTCAGGCGCCGAAAGGTACCATGACCCGCGACCATCCGGGCGTCCGTCCGGTGGTGCGCACGACTTACGAATCGATGCCGATCGACGATTGACCGGTTCGTGATCCTACCGTCATGGCGGGCCGCCATGGCGTCACCCCGAGTAATCCTCGCCGGGCCGGTGATGATGCTCTTCCCACCTGAATGGAGATGGCAATGGCTAACACCTTTGCTCCCTTCGGGTTCTCCCAGTATGCCGGCAACGGTTCTGCTCCGACCTATGAACAGGTCGAGCGTCAGATCGCCACGACCGCCGGCGCCATCTATTCGGGAGACCCCGTCACCAGTCAGACGGACGGGACCATCGCACAGTCCAGTTCGGCTACGACGACCCAGATCGCCGGTATCTTTGTCGGTTGCGAATATCTTTCCGCCGCCATCGGCCGCACGGTCTGGTCCCCCTATTGGCCCGGCTCCGGGTCCGCTGTCAGCGGCTCGACGGTCAAGGCTTACATCATCAACGACCCGAACGCGAAATTCGTTTGCCAGACCGGCAACGCCGGTTCGCCGGTCACGTTGGCCGACGTAGGTTCGAACGCCAATATCGTCATCGGCACCGGCAATTCCCTCACGGGCCGCTCGGGTGCCTACGTCAATCAGGCGACGATCGCGACGACGAACACATTCCCGTTCCGGATTCTCGATCTCGTCACGGCTCCTCCGGGTGCGAATGGTACCGACGCGTCGTCGAACGGCAATTGGATTGTCGTCGGCTTCAACAACGTCGACACCAAGTCGCTCACCGGCATTTAAGGGGAGGGTTGATCAATGGCTGCCAATCTCGCACAAATCCGCGATCTCCTCCTTCCCGGCCTTCGGGGCCTGACCGGCAAGTACGATCAGATCCCCACCCGTTGGGATAAGGTCTTCTCGCGCGGCAAATCCAACATGGCGCTGGAGCGTACCGTCTCCATGCGTTATCTCGGTCTTGCCCAATTGAAGACCGAAGGCGGTCAGACCGCATTCGACAACCAGGCCGGCGAGCGCTACGTCTACAACCAGGAGCACAACGAAATCGCTCTTGGCTATGCGATCAC